>Ga0194123_10000381_pt1 | contig 85376 bp, 75 predicted proteins | sample TA2MahsurfametaG_5_FD_155479 | JGI IMG/M metagenome (GOLD analysis project Ga0194123, IMG submission 155479) | Freshwater microbial communities from Lake Tanganyika, Tanzania - TA2015023 Mahale A surface | ecosystem: Environmental > Aquatic > Freshwater > Lake | place: Tanzania: Lake Tanganyika... | reverse complement strand
GCGATCATGGCAGGCGGACGGTGAGGGCGAAGGCCTTGGCTTCGGCCGGCGTGAGCGTCAGCGTCGATTCACGCCGCGTGCCGGCCGAAGCGCTGGTCGCGCGGTCGAGTTCGAAGGTGACCGGCTCGGTCGCGACGACTTCGAGGCGTCGGACGAGGTCGCGTCCTTCGGCGACGAAGGTCTCGCGGAAGCGCGCGCCGTCGCGCTCATACTCGAAGGTCGGCAGTCCGGCGGCGTCCACCTCGTAGCCCAGGAACTTCACGCGCTTCTGCAGCGATTCGTCGGCCGGCAGCGACCACAGGACCTTGCCGAGCGGGGTCGCGGTGGCCTTGCCCGCGCCTTTGTAATAGGCCCAGCCGTCGAGGAAGTCGCCGCGCCAGACCGTGCGCAGGCGGCAGTCGCCGGCGTCGAAGCAGACGTTGAGGTCGCCGGGCAGGGCCACGGCGATGGCCGCCGGGCCGACGTTCGGCATGAAGATACGCCGGACCTCGGGCCGGCGCGCGGGGCGGGCCAGCGGGTCCTTCGTGATCGCCGGCTTCTCCTTGAGGCCGACGGCCGCGGCGAGCATGTGTTCGCGGATCGCGAGGAGTTTCGCTTCGCCGAGGTGGGCCATCGAGGGCATCTCGATCACGCCGAGACGTTTCTTCTGCGGCTTGACGGCCCAGCGGACGAACTCCTTGGGCTTCTTGCCGTAAAGCTTGGAGATCTCGACCAGGGACGGGCCTACGACCATCTGGTCCGGCAGGTGGCAGGCCGCGCAGTTCTGGGCGTAGAGCAGCGCGCCGTCCTCGGCCGCGGTGGCGGAGGCGGCTCCGAGCAGGAGCAGGAGGGTGACGAGACGACGGGGCATCGAACCTGCGTCCAAGTAAGACCGAACCCTCCGGACTGCCAACCGAAAGGTGGGTTTCCCCCGCCCAAACAAAAGGACCGCAGGTCATGCGGTCCCTATTCCCCGATACTCGATACTCGGGCCAACGATACTCGCTGGGGTCAGATCAGCTTCAGCTTCGGGACGGCTTCGCCGGCCTGGCGCTTGCGGATGGACTCCAGATACTCGTCCTTGAACTTCGGGACCGCGGACTGCACGGGCCACGCGACGGCTTCGCCGTGGGCGCAGATCGTGCGGCCGGCCACCTGGTTGGCGATGTCGAGGAGCAGCGGGACGTCGGTCTCGAGGCCGCCGCCGGTCGTGATGCGCTTCGAGACGCGGGAGAGCCAGAGGGAGCCTTCGCGGCAGGGCGTGCACTGGCCGCAGGTCTCGTGGGCGTAGAAGGCGTTGAGGTTGGAGAGCGCCTGGATCATCTCGACGGAGTCGTCGATGACGATGGTGCCGCCGGTGCCGAGGCCCGTGCCGCACGCCGCGATGCTGTTCGCGTCGAGGGGGATGTCCTCGAGCGCCCAGTCGAACTCGGTGCCGTTGGCGAGCTTGCCCTTGAAGCGTTCGCCGACCTTGAGGATCTTGGTGGAGGAGCCGCCGGGGATGATCGCCTTGATCTTGCGGCCGTCGAGCGGGCCGCCGCAGAGGTCGTAGAGCAGCTCGCCGAAGGTGGCCTTGCCGGCTTCGATCTCGTAGAGACCCGGGCGCTTCACCAGGCCGCTGACGCCCCAGATGTGGGTGCCGCTGTCGCCGGGGATGCCGATCTTGGCGAACTCCGCGCCGCCGAAGGCGAGCACGTGCTTCACCTGCGCCATCGTCTCCGCGTTGTTGACGATGGTCGGGCAGTTGTAGAGGCCGAGGACGGCGGGGAAATACGGGGGCTTGATGCGCGGGTAGCCGCGCTTGCCTTCGAGGGACTCGATCAGGCCGGTCTCTTCGCCGCAGACGTAGCAGCCGCCGCCGCGGTGGACGACGACCTCGCAGGAGTAGCCGGAGCCGAGGATGTTCTGCCCGAGGAAGCCCTTGGCCTTGGCCTCGGCGATGGCGCGCTCGAGGATCTTGGCGCCGTGGATGAACTCGCCGCGGATGTAGATGAAGGCCTGCTTGGCCTGGATGGCCCACGCGGTGATCGCGATGCCTTCCAGCATCTGGTGCGGGTCCTTGTAGATGATCTGGCGGTCCTTGTAGGTGCCGGGCTCGGATTCGTCGGCGTTGACGACGAGGTAGGCGGGCTTGCCCGACTTGCGGTCGAGGAACTTCCACTTCATGCCGGTCGGGAAGCCGGCGCCGCCGCGGCCGCGCAGGCCGGAGACCTCGACTTCCTTGCAGACTTCCTCGGGCTTGAGGGCGACGGCTTTCTTGAGGGCTTCGTAACCGCCGTTCCGCAGGTAGCAGTCGATGTCGACCGTGTACCCGGGCTTCCGGAGGTTGGCGTAGATGAGAGGGCGTTCGACGGCGGGCATGTCGCGGAGAGTTTCAGGTTAGCCGTTCCACTCGGGCGTGCCGGGGACGGGAGGGTTCTGGCCGTAGGCCGGGTCCTTGAGCGTGGCCTTGAGCTGGGCGGCGAACTTCTCGGCGTCCGCGGGCTGCACGTTCTCGTGCATGGCGGCGTCGACGTGGACGACCGGGCCGCAGCCGCAGTCGGCGATGCATTCGACGAACTCCAGGGTGAAGTCGCCGTCGGGCGAGGTCTCGCCGCGCTTGCAGTTCAGGGACTTCTCGAGGTTCTCCATCAGCGCGTAGGAGCCGCGGAGGGCGCAGGACAGCGTCCGGCAGACGCGCACGTGGCGGCGGCCGATGGGCGCCTGGCGGTACATCGGGTAGAACGTGACCACCTCGAGCACCTGCATCGGCGTCACGCCGACCTGCTCGGCGACCCAGTGCATGTCCTCTTGGGTGATGTAGCCGCGGTCTTCCTGCACGAGGTGCAGGAGGGGCATGGTCGCGCTGCGCTTCTGCGGATACTGCGCGACGATGGCGGGGGCCTGGGCCAGCGTCTCAGGCTTGAGGGCGCGGGCGGGGGCGGAGGAAGGGGATTCGTGCATGGTCTTAGCGGTCGCATTCGCCCATGACGAAGTCGAGCGAACCGAGGATGGAAGCGATGTCGGTGAGGAAGTTGCCGGGGACGACGGCGGGGAGGATCGAGAGCGAGACGAAGCTCGGTCCGCGGATGCGGAGGCGGTAGGGGACGCCGCCGCCGTGGGAGACGACGTAGAAGCCGAGGGCGCCCTTCGGGTTCTCGGCCTCGAAGTAGACCTCGCCGGCGGGGATCTGCGGGCCTTCGGTAACCAGCATGAAGTTCTGGATGAGCTCCTCCATCTTGGTGAGGACCTTGGCCTTGGGCGGAAGGAAGATCTTCTTGGCGTCCTCGGCGTACCAGGCGCCGCCGGGCATGGTCTTCACGACCTGGCGGATGATGCGCACGGACTGGCGGAGCTCCTCCATGCGGACGAGGTAGCGGTCGAAGCAGTCGCCCTTGACGCCCACGGGGACGTCGAAGTCATACTGCTCGTAGCCGGAGTAAGGCTTGTCCTTGCGGAGGTCGAACGGCACGCCCGAGGCGCGGAGGTTCGGGCCGGTCAGGCCGTAGGCGAGGGCCATCTCCTTCGAGATGGGGGCGATGCCTTCGGTGCGCTCGAGGAAGATGCCGTTGCGGGTGAGGAGCTTGTCGACCTCGTCGATGGTGCGCTCGACGCCGTCGCAGAAGGCCGCGACCTTGGCGAGCCAGCCTTCCGGGAGGTCGCGGGTCACGCCGCCGACGCGGGTGTAGCTCGTGGTGAAGCGGGCGCCGGTGAGCTCCTCGAAGAGCGTGTAGAGCCTCTCGCGCTCGTTGAAGGTGTACATGAACACCGTCCAGGCGCCGGTATCCATCGCGTAGACGCCGATGCCGAGGAGGTGGGACGAGATGCGGGCCATCTCGCAGGTGAGCACGCGGATCGCCTCGCAGCGCGGGGGCAGCTTCAGGCCGGCGAGCTTCTCGACGGCGATGGCGTAGGCGACGTTGTTGGCGAGGGGGGCGAGGTAGTCCAGGCGGTCCGTGTACGGGACGAACTGGTTGTACGTCATGTTCTCGGCGATCTTCTCGTCGCCGCGGTGCAGGTAGCCGATGACCGGGTCGCACTTCACGACCTTGTCGCCGTCGAGCTCGAGGCTGAGGCGGAGCACGCCGTGCGTGGCCGGGTGGGACGGACCCATGTTCAGGGTCATGTTCTCGCCGCGCAGCTCTTCGGAGCGGGCGGCGACGTCGCCGAGGGAGATTTCCTTGGTGATCTTCACGAGGGGTCAGGCTTTGGGGTGCTGCTCGTTCCAGGACTGGTCGAGCGCGGTGGGTTCGCCTTCGGAGAGCTTGCCGCCGTGCGAGACGAAGGGGCCGCCCATCATCGGGGCGGGGACGACCTTCTTGCCGGTGACTTCGGCGACGTCGGCGGCGGGGAGTTCGACCTCGATGCCGGCGAGGGGGAAGTCCTTGCGGAGCGGGTGATACGGATACGACTCCCACATCAGGATGCGGCGCGGGTCCGGGTGGCCTTCGAAGACGATGCCGAACATGTCGTAGGCCTCGCGCTCGTGCCAGTTGGCGCCGGGGTGGAGGGAGGAGACGCTCGGGACGCGGTCATCGACGGCGTCGACGTGCAGGCGGACGTATTCCTTGTGCGTCGTGCTGAGCAGGTGGAGGACGACGCCGAAGCGGGTGGGACGGTCCTTCCATTCGACGCCGCAGAGGTCGGCGAGCAGGTCGAAGCCCTGCGCGTCGCGCAGGTAGGCCACGGCGGCGAGCAGGTCGCTGCCGGCGACGCGGAAGGTCGGCATGTCCTTGCCGGCGAGGTCCTGCGTGGCAGGGAAACGGGAGGCGAGCGCGGCGGCGTCCATGTCCGTGCTCAGCTGACGATCTTGGTTTCGATGGTCCGGCCGCGGAAGGTGCGCTTCAGCGAGCCGCCTTCCTGGCGGATCTTCTCCTGGAGGAGCATCATGCCGTCGAGGAGGGCCTCGGGGCGGGGCGGGCAGCCGGAGATGTAGATGTCGACCGGGACGATGTTATCCACGCCCTGCAGGGTGGCGTAGGAGCGGTACATCCCGCCGGTGGAGGCGCAGGCGCCCATGGCGACGACCCACTTCGGCTCGGCCATCTGGTCGTAGATACGGCGGACGACTTCGGCCATCTTGTAGGTGACCGTGCCGGCGACGATCATGCAGTCGGCCTGGCGGGGCGAGAAGCGCATGACCTCCATGCCGAAGCGGGAGATGTCGAAGCGGGAGCCGCCGGCGGCCATGAGCTCGATGGCGCAGCAGGCCAGGCCCATGGGCATCGGCCACACGGAGTGGCTGCGCACCCAGTTCACGACGGCGTCGGCGCGGGTCACGATGACCTCGCCCTCCACCTTGCTGTTGTAGCCGAAATCGGATTTGACCATGGTCGTTCGCCGCAAGTTAGGGTGACCCCCATGGGGAGCAAGCGGGAAGGGGCAAAAACGGCGTTTTTATCGCTTCTAATCGGGGTCGGTAGCGTGAAGCGTCGGTCGGCGGGGAGGCTTGCAACTTCGACCTGCGGGGATTGTTCTAGGAGCGTACCCCATGAAGACGATTTTAGTCCTATTGGCCGCTTTGTGGGCGGCCGCCGCCCCCGCCCGCCCGCCCAACGTGGTCGTGATCTTCATCGACGACCTGGGTTACGGGGACATCGGGCCGTTCGGGGCGACCAAGCAGCGCACCCCCCATCTCGATCGGATGGCCAAGGAGGGCATAAAACTGACCAGTTTCTACGCCACCCCGGTCTGTTCGGTCTCACGGGCCCAGATGATGACCGGCTGCTACGGGGCGCGGGTCTCCGTCCCGGGGGTCTATTTCCCGGGTCAATCGGTAGGGTTAAATCCATCTGAAGTTACTGTAGCCGAAAGACTTAAGGAAAAAGGCTATGCCACCCAGATGGTCGGGAAGTGGCACCTGGGCGACCAGCCTGAATTCCTGCCCACCCGGCAGGGTTTTGACCATTATTTCGGCATCCCCTATTCGAACGACATGCTCAAGAAGAGCGCCGAGACCAAGACCCCGGTGGTCCCCCTCCTGCGGGACGAGAAGGTCGTCGAGCTGATGGACGGGGAAGGCCAGCGCCGGATGGTCGAGCTCTACGCCAAGGAGGCGGTCGACTTCATCACCCGGAGCAAGGACCGACCCTTCTACCTCTACTTCGCCCATAACGCCGTCCACACCCCGATCTGGCCGGGCGCGGCCTTCGCCGGCAAATCCCAGAATGGTCGGTTCGGTGATTGGGTCGAAGAAATGGACTGGAGCGTCGGCCAGGTGCTCGACGCCCTCCGCTCGCAGGGGCTCGACAAGGATACGATCGTGGTCTTCACGTCCGACAACGGCCCGTGGCTGACCAAGGGTGCCGACGGCGGCAGCGCCGGACCGCTCCGCGGCGGCAAGGGCTCGACGTGGGAAGGCGGCGTGCGCGTGCCGACCCTCGCCTGGTGGCCCGGGCGGATCCCCGCCGGTGCCGTCAACGACGCCGTCGCCGCGACCATCGACCTCCTGCCGACGTTCGTCGCGCTCGCCGGCGGCGCCGTGCCCGCGACGCCGGTCATCGACGGACGCGACATCACGCCGATCCTGCTCGGCCAGTCGAAGGAGTCCGCGCGCGAAGCCCACTATTACTTCAGCGGTTATGAGCTGCAGGCCGTCCGCCAGGGCCGCTGGAAGCTGGCGCTCGTGCCCCAGCCGGAAGGCATGGGCAAGCAGGCGGCCAAGACTGCGAACGGCCTCCGCCTTTACGACCTCGACGCCGACATCGGCGAGCAGGCCGACGTCGCCGCGCGGCATCCGGAAGTCGTCGCCAAGCTGAAAGCCCTCGCCGAGAAGACGGCGGCGGAGATCGGCGGCAAGACGCCGGCCGCGCGCCGTCCCGCCGGCGAAGTGAAGGGCGCCCGGACGCTTTATCCGACGGTCGATTACGTGCCGAACGACGCGAAGAAAGACGACGCCCGGCAGCCCGCCGCGAAGAAGGGCGCGCCGAAGGCGGCCGCGAAGTCCGTCGCCCTCGCGCAGGCGAAGCCCGGCGACGCGATCCCCTCGGCCGCCGCCCCGCAGGTCGGCCAGAAGGCCTTCACCCTCGCCGTCACCGTCGACACGACGCAGCGTGACGCCGTCCTCCTCGCCCAAGGCGGCCTCATCGGCCATGCGCTCTACCTCAAGGGCGGCCGCGTCGCGTTCGCCGTGCGGCATGGCGCCGACGAGGTCGTCGAGATCGTCTCGCCCGCCGAGGTGAAGGGAAGTTTCGCCGTCACCGCCGGCCTCGCCGCCGACGGCGCGATGAAGCTCGTCGTCGCCGGACAGGACGCCGTCACCGGCAAGGCGAAGGGGACGCTGCCGCGCCAGCCGGCGGAAGACTTCTGCGTCGGCCATGACAACGGCAAGCCCGTCGGCCTCTACGGTGAGCCCAAGCCCTTGCAGGGCGCCGTCGCCGGCCTCGCCGTCACCACCCCATGATCCTCCGGCTGCTTTTGACCTTCGGCGCGGCGCTCCTGGCCGCCGCGGAGACGCGTCGCCCGAACGTGCTCGTCATCCTCGCCGACGACCTCGGCTACTCGGATCTCGGGTGTTACGGCGGCGAGATCCCCACGCCTAACCTGGACCGGCTCGCCAAGGCCGGCGCGCGTTTCGAGAAGGTCTATACCTCCGCGCGCTGCTGCCCGACGCGCGCGTCGCTCATGACCGGCCTGCATCCGCACGAAGCGGGCATCGGTGATTTCGTCTCCGCCAAGCCGTCGGCGAATCGCGGCCCTGCTTACACGGGGCACCTGCTCGACGACAACATCACCATGCCCGAGCTCCTGAAGCAGTCCGGCTACTCGACCTGGATGGTCGGCAAATGGCACATGGGTTCGCCCGGGCCGATCCAGCGCGGCTTCGACGCCTATTACGGCTACAAGAACCTGCAGGCCCATTCCAACGACCAGTGGGACCCCGCCGCATACGTGCGCCTGCCTGCCGGCACGCCGGCCGAACTGGCCTATGAGTCCGGCAAGTTCTACGTCACCGACGTCTTCACCGACTACGCCCTCGAGTTCCTGCGTCAGGCGCGGACGCAGAAGGGCAAGCCGTGGTTCCTCTACCTCGCGCATTCCTCGCCGCACTTCCCCGTCCAGGCCCCGAAGGCGTCGATCGACCGGCATATGGCGACCTATCGCCGGGGCTGGGACGTCCTGCGCGCCGAACGTTTCGCGCGCATGCGGACGCTGGGGCTCGTCGCCGCGGACGCCGTCCTGCCGCCGCTTTCGATGGTTCCGGTCGAGGCGGACGACGCCATCGCCAATGGTTTCTCCGGCAAGCCGAACCCGTCCTGGGAAAGCCTTCCGGCGGACCGGCGCGAGGATCTCGCGCGCCGCATGGCCACCTTCGCCGCGATGGTCGAGCACGTCGACCAAGGCGTCGGCCGGCTGCTCGCGGACCTCGAGCGGAACGGCGAACTCGCCGACACCCTCGTCGTGTTCACGTCGGACAACGGCGCCTGCTACGAGTGGGGCCCGTTCGGTTTCGACGGCCGCTCCCGCGCCGGTCGCACCGACCTGCATGTCGGCGCCGCGCTCGACGGCATGGGCCAGGCCGGGACGCATTCTTCTTACGGCTCCGCCTGGGCCAACCTCGGCAACACGCCGCTCAACCTCTACAAGCACTTCTGCCACGAAGGCGGCGTCAGCGCGCCGCTCCTCGTCTCGTGGCCGGCCGGCCTGAAGCCGGCGGCGGAATGGATCCGCTCGCCGGCGCACGTCATGGACCTTCTCCCGACCCTCGCCGCGGCCACCGGCTCCGCGTATCCGCGGGAGCGGGCCGGGAAGCCCATCCGCCCGGCTTCAGGTCGTTCCTTGCTGCCTGACCTGCGGGGTGAACCGACGCCTGAGCGCGGCATCCCGACCGCCCACGAGGGCGCGCGCGGCTATCGTCTCGGCCGGTGGAAGATCGTCTGGGGCAAGCGTCAGAGCGCGCCCGTCACCTGGCAGCTCTTCGACCTCTCGAAAGACCCGTCCGAGCAGCACGACCTCGCGGCCGCGCAGCCCGCCAAGCTCAAGGAGCTGGCGGACGCGTGGATGGCGTGGGCGCAGCAGGCCGGCGTCGACCTCAGTTCCCGCTGAGTCCCGGCCTGACCCTGCCTTACTTCGCCCAGCCGAAGGCCACGACCGCGCGGTAGAACAGGTAGCCGAGGGTCAGGGTGATCGGGATGGTCAGCACCCAGGCCCAGACGATGCGGCCGACGAGGCCCCACTTCACCGCGTCGAAGCGCTTGGTCGCGCCGACGCCGAGGATGGAGGTGGAGATCACGTGCGTGGTCGAAAGCGGGATGCCCATCTCGGAGGCCCCGTGGATCGTGATCGCGGCGGCGGTCTCGGCGGCGAAGCCGTGGACCGGCTGCAGCTTCACCATCTTGTGGCCCATCGTGCGGATGATCTTCCAGCCGCCGGCGGCGGTGCCCAGGGCCATGGTGATGGCGCACAGCACGATCACCCAGTAGGGCGCGTGGTCGACGACGCCCTTGGCGTTGAGCTCGGGCTTGATGGCCTGGGCCCAGGACGGGGCGTGGGCCGGGTCGAAGGCGCCGGAGGTCGCGCCGACGATGAGGGCGAAGGTGATGATGCCGACGGTCTTCTGCGCGTCGTTGGAGCCGTGGGAGAAGCCCATCATGCCGGCCGAGACCAGCTGCAGCTTCCCGAACCCCTTCTGGACCTTGCTCGGGCGCAGGGCGAAGCGGACGATCACGATCGTCAGCAGGGCCATGAAGATGACGCCCAGGGTGAAGCCGATGAAAGGCGAGATGAACATCGGCTTGATCAGCTTCGGCCAGAGGCCGACCGTCTTGCCGGCCGCGTCGGTGCCCGACCAGATCAGGCGGCCCCATTCGAGGTGCGACTGGCCGAGGACGCCGCCGCAGAGGCCGCCGACGAGCGCGTGGGAGGAGCTCGACGGGATGCCGAACCACCACGTGAGCAGGTTCCAGACGATGCCGCCCATCAGCCCGCAGGCGATGGCCAGCTGGGCCACCTGGAACTCGGCCGAGACGGCGATGTAGCCGGAGTAGATCGTCTTCGCCACCGCGGTGCCCCAGAAGGCGCCGACGAGGTTGGTGAAGGCCGCGAGCATGATCGCCTGGCGGGGCGTCAGGACGCGCGTCGAGACGACGGTCGCGATGGCGTTGGCCGCGTCGTGGAAGCCGTTGATGTATTCGAACACCACGGCCACCACGATGACCAGCACCATCAGCAGGAAAGGATCCATGGCCGGAGACGGGGCGCGGGCTTAGGCGTACTTGAGGGCGATCTGGAAGACCACCTTGCCGGCGTCGCGGCAGTGGTCGATGGCGCGTTCGAGGAGTTCGTAGATGTCCTTGAGGACGACGACTTCCTTGGCGTCGACGTTGCCCTGGTAGAGGTCGCGCAGGAGGCCCACCATCAGGCGGTCGGCGTCGCCTTCGATCGTCTGCAGGGTCTCGTAGTCGTCCTGGATCTCCTCGACGTTCGAGAGCTTGCGCAGCTTGCGGACGAGGGAGGCGGTGACTTCGGTGGCCTGCTCGAGCATGCGCACCTGCTTGTCGACGATGTCGGTCGAGAACTGGGAGGGGCAGATGGCGATGCGCTCGCCGATCTTCTCGCAGGTCTTCGGGATCTTATAGAGGGCGTTGGCGAGGGCCTCGATGTCCTCGCGCTCGAGCGGCGTCACGAAGGTCTGGCAGAGTTCCTGGGTGATCGAAAGGCCGATGCGCTTGTCGACGCGGCGGGCGACGACGAGCTCGGTGAAGCACTGCTCGAAGTCCGGCTTGCCCACCTGGGCGTAGAGCTTCGAGAGCGACTTGGCGCTCTTCGCGGCCTCGTCGGCGCTGGCTTCGAGGAGCTCATAGAACTTTTCATCCTTACCGAGGACCTTCTTGAGGAAGTCTTTCATGGGTGTTTGGGTGGGGTCGTTCCAAGGTGGGGGCAAGGAAGGGGGCAAGCCCCGTTCGACACGCCTTCGTAACAATTGTAACATCAGGTCTTTACGATTGTTACGATTTTGTGACGGGGCGGAGGGGGAGTGCCGAATGGAGGACTGAATAGAGGGCTGCGTTGAGGACTGAATTGAAAAAGCCCCGCCACCTGCCATCCGGAGCGAAATCATAAAATCCAAAGGGCAACCGGAGACCGGATGATTGGCTGGGGAATCACAGCCCCAAACTTGCGCGCTTGATCTCTTCCGAACCGCCAACCGCCATCCGCTGACCGCCACCACCCGCTTCCGCTGTTTCCCGATTAAGACTCACCTGACGCGGGACTGACACCATCGTCACGTAATCTTCGGACCCATGGAAGAAACCATCAAGGTCCCTGGGCAGCACAAGATTCACTTCCGGACGCTGGTCCTTTCGGATCTCCATCTGGGCACGAAGGACGCCCAGGCGCGCGAGTTGCTCGACGTGCTGCGCGGCATCCGCTGCGACAAGCTCATCCTCAACGGCGACATCATCGACCTCTGGTCGCTGCAGCGCAAGAACCACTGGAGTCCGGCCCACACGGCCGTCGTCCGCCGCATCATGAAGATGGCGGAGAAGGACGGCACGAAGGTCGTCTACCTGCGCGGCAACCACGACGACTTCATCCGCCGCCTGATCCCGCTCGTGCTCGATCGCATCGAGCTCGCCGAGGAACACATCCACGTCGCCCAGGACGGCCGCAAGTATCTCTGCATCCACGGCGACGCGTTCGACACTGTCACCGTCAAGATGCGCTGGCTGGCCGTGATCGGCGACATCAGCTACCAGATCCTCCTCGACCTGAACCGCGTCTACAACAAGTGGCGCGCCTGGCGCGGCAAGGAGTACTTCTCCCTCTCGCAGGCCATCAAGGCCAAGGTCAAGTCGGCCGTCAGCTTCATCTCGAGCTTCGAGGAGCATCTGCAGACCCTGGCCGCGCGCCGCGGCTGCGAAGGCGTGATGTGCGGCCATATCCACAAGGCCGAGGACCGCATGATCGGCAGCGTCCGCTACATCAACTCCGGCGACTGGGTCGAATCCCTGACCGCCGTGGTGGAGGAGGACGACGGCACCATCCGCGTCGTCGAACGTCCGGAGCTCCTGCGCCGCATCGCCGAACGCCGCGCCGCCTGCGAGGCCGCCCAGAACGGCGCCCCCGCTCCCGGCGCGTCGGCCGGCGCCACGATTTCGTTCGTCGCCTGATGAGCGTCATCCCCGTCCTCACGGCCGGTTTCGGCGAAGGCCACAACGCCGCCGCCCGTTCCATCATCGAGGCCCTCGGACGCAAGCCCGGCCTCACCGGCGAGCTGCACGACCTCTTTCTCGAAGCCTACGGCGCGGAGAAGGCCAGGAGCCAGCGCGACAGCTATATCGGCGTCGCGAACAAGTATCCGCGTCTCTGGGGCTGCCTTTACGCGGCGCTCGACCGCCTGCCGCTCGTGCGCGCCTCGCTCCCGTTCGTGCGTCCGGTCGAAAGGACCTTGAACGCGATGCTCGACGCGGCTCAGCCGCCGGTCGTGGTCTCGGCCTATCCGCTCTATAACTACATGATGGCCCGTCGCTGGCGTCGCGACGACCCTGCGCGCCCGCGTCTGATCACCGTCGTCACGGATTCCATCTCCGTGAACCGCGCCTGGCATCGCGCGCACTCGGACTGGTACGTCACGCCGAACCAGGCCACCGCCGAAGTCATGATCCGCCAGGGCGTGCCCGCCGCGAAGGTCCTGCCTTATGGTTTCCCGGTCTCGTCGCGCCTCGCCCCGCGTTCGTCGGCCAAGGTCGGCGAACGTCCGCGCGTGCTCCTGATGCTCAATCCCGGCAAGCGCGACGCCGTCGAGCTCGCCACGGCCCTTTCGACGCTCGGCCTCGAACTCACGATAACCGTGGGCAAGGATGCGTCCTTCAAGGAGGCCGTCGAACGGGCGGTCGAAGGCCGCGCCGAAGTGCTCGGCTGGACGGATCGGATCCCGGCGCTCATGCTTTCGAGTCATCTCGTCGTCAGCAAGGCCGGCGGCGCGACCACGCATGAGTGCGTCGCGGCCGGCGTGCCGATGGTCATCACGCAGGTCATCCCCGGCCAGGAAGCCGGGAACGGCCGCCTCATCGCGGAGCATCACGCCGGCGCCTATGGGCTCGCGCCTGACTCGGCCCGCGCGATCATCGCCGAAGCCTTCACCGGTGACTGGGCCCTTTGGAAGAAGTGGAAAGCCTCCGTCGACGGCCTCGGCGACGCCGGCGGCGCCGACCGCGTGGCGGATCTGGTCGAGAGGGAGATGGCGGTTACGAAGTAGAGGCGGAGTGGAGGGCGGAATCTGTCAGGGAGGGCTGAATGGAGGACTGCGTGGAGGGCTGCGTTGAGGACTGAATGGACGAGAGGCAGAGGGCTGACTCGATGACCGCATCGATGACAGATGACAGAAAGCTTGAAGACAGGTGTCGGGTGGCGGCCACGGGGGCAGGTGGTGGGAAGACAAGAAGGACTACTCAAAGGCGAACCGAATGATTGGCTGGGGACGTTTAAGCTGCCGCCATTTGTTTTTCTAACCGCTAACCGCCAACCCCTAACCGCAGATACTCACCCTCTTGCTTCCAGATACGCCTTCACCTCGGCGGCGAGCTTGTCGCTGAGGCCTTCGACTTCGGCGATCTCCGCGACGGTGGCCTTGCGCAGCTTCTGGATGCTGCCGAAGTGCGCGAGGAGGGCGTCCTTCCGCTTGGGCCCGAGGCCGGGCATCTCGTCGAGCAGGGATTCACGTAGCTTACGGCTGCGGAGCTCGGCGTTGAAGTCGTTGGCGAAGCGGTGGGCCTCGTCGCGGATGCGCATGAGCAGGGCGAGGCCGACGTCGTGCCGCGGCAGCTTGAGTTCGCGGCCGTCGGGGAAGACGATCGTCTCCTCGCGCTTGGCGAGGCCGATGAGCGGGGGCGGGGCGAGGTCGTGCTCCTTGAAAGCCGCGAGCGCGGCGTGGACCTGGCCGAGGCCGCCGTCGATGATGACGAGCTCGGGGAAGGCGCGGTGCTCCTCGTGGAGCCGCGTGTAGCGGCGGCCGACCACCTCCTGCATCGAGCGGAAGTCGTCGTTGCCCTCGAAGGACTTGATCTTGAAGCGGCGGTAGCCGGACTTGTCGGCCTGGCCGTCGACGAAGCGGACCATCGACGCGACGGCGAGCGTGCCGGAGATGTGCGAGATGTCGAAGCACTCCGCCGTCGCCGGCGGCCGCTCGAGCCCGAGCGCGGCGGCGAGCGCGGCGAGGGCGCCGGCCTCGTCACGGCGGGGCAGGGGGTTCTCGCGGAGGAACCGGCGGGATTTCTCCGTCGTGCGCTTCAGCGCGTCGAGGAGGTCGCGCAGGCTGGCCGCCTTCTCGTAGTCGCGTTCCGCGGCGGCCTGGCGCATGTCGGCCTCGACCTGTTCGGCCCAGCTCTCGACCTTGCCTTCGAGGAACGCGCACGCCTCGGTCACGCGCGCCGCGTACTCCTCCGTCGTGACCACGTTGGCGTGCTTCTGGATCTCGGCGCGGGCGTCGTCGTAGAGCTTCCACGTCCCGTCCGGCTGGGCGACCGGGTTGCTGTCGGCCAGCAGGATGCCGAACTTCTTGCGCATCTCGTTGAGCGTGCGCCGGACGGCCTGCTGGTGGGGGAACGGGCCGAAATAGCGGCAGGCGTCGGTCGTGCGGGCCCGGACGATCCGGAAGCGGGGGAGGGGGTCGGCGAGGTCGACCCGGACCTGGGGGAACTGCTTGTCGTCCCGGAAGAGGATGTTCCAGCGGGGGCGCCAGCGTTTGATGAGCTTGCCCTCCAGCAGCAGGGCCTCGGTCTCGGACCGGACCTCGTGCCACTCCATGTCCGCCACCGTGTCCATCATCGCGGCCACCTTGGGGGTCATCCGCTGACGGGGCACGAAATAGGAGGCCAGGCGCTTCTTGAGGTCCTTGGCCTTGCCCACGTAGACGACCAGCCCGGCGGCGTCCTTCATCAGGTACACGCCGGGGGTGTGGGGGGCGCGGCGGGCCTTGGCCTTGGGCGAAAGTTCTTCCCGGTCGGTTTGCATTTTGGGCCTGAGCCCTTAACCCTGCCGGCACGCCCCGTTTCCGCAAATGCTTTCCTGTAACAGCCGACCCAGACAGGTCCTCGTCATCAACGTGGGCGACGAGCTCCTCGACGGCCTCCGTGAGAACGGCCACCTCCTCTGGTTGGGCGAGCACCTCGCCCGCCGCGGCCTGCCCATCACCCGTTCCCTGGTCGTCCGCGACGACGCCGCCGAGATCGCCCGCGCCGTCGGCGAAGCCTGGGGCGCCTACGACCTGATCGTCACCACCGGCGGCATCGGCCCGACCTCCGACGACCATACGCGCGGCGCCGTCGCCGGCGCTCTCGGCCTGAAGCTCGAGCACGTGCCCGCCGCCGAGCAGGCCCTGCGCGAGCGCTTCAAGCTGATCGGCCGCAAGGTCGCCGCCGCGGACCTGAGCCAGTGCTACGTCCCGGCCGGCGCCGAATCGCTGCCCAATCCGCGCGGCACCGCGCCCGGCGTCTTCCTGCATCGCGAGGGCCGCGCCCTCGTGATGCTGCCCGGTCCTTCGCTCGAGCTGCGGCCGATGTTCGAGGACGAAGTCGTGCCTCGCCTCCGTCAGGTGGGCTGCGCGTGCCAGGGCGAAGCCTACGTGCAGGTCCGCACCTTCGGCATCGGCGCCGTGCCCCTCGAGGCGGTCGTCCGGCCGCTCCTCGCGCCGGGCATGGTCCTCACGTTCGGCACGCACACCGGCGTCGTCGACGCGCGCATCTCCTCGGGCGGCAGCGGCGCGACCGCCGAACAGCTGTGCGAGGTCGCGCGCAAGGTCCGCGACGCGGTCGGCGAGGATTTCGTCGCCACCGGCCACGCCTGCCTGGCCACGCTCGTCGTCGAGCAGCTCCGCAGCCTCGAGAAGACCGTCGCCTTGGCCGAGTCCTGCACCGGCGGCCTGCTCGCCAACGCCTTCACCGACATCCCCGGAGCCTCCAAGGTCTTCGCCGGTTCGGCCGTCTGCTACGCCAACGACGCCAAGGTGAACCTCCTCGGCGTCCCGGACTGCCTCATCGCCCAGCACGGGGCCGTCTCCGCCGAATGCGCCGCCGCCATGGCGACGGGCGCCATCGAGAAGTTCGGTTCCGACTACGCCATCGCGGTCACCGGCTACGCCGGTCCGGGCGGCGGCACCGAGGCCGACCCCGTCGGCACGGTCTATTTCGGGTACGCCTCCCCGACGGGCGTCTGGTCCCAGCGCGTCGCCCTCCCCGGCGACCGTCGCCAGATCAAGCAGCGCGCCGTCAACACCGCCCTCGATTTCATGCGTCGGAAGCTGAACAAGTACCGCGTCGAGGACCTGATCCACGGGGCCTGACGGCAGGCGTGGTAGGTGTCGGCGGTTAGCGGTAGGCGGTTGGGTTGGATTTGGAGGACTGAGTTGAGGCCTGCGTTGAGGTCTGAATGGAGGACTGAATTGAAAATAGGGGTTAGGGCTGGGGTAGATGGCTGAATCAATGACAGATGGCGGTTTGATTCCCTAACCTGGGTCCGTACCCGCACCCGATAGCCCGTATCCGATGCCTGAGGGCCGAGACCTGAGTCCCTATGCATTCTGCCTAACCGCCAACCGCTAACCGCTAACCGCTGATACCTCGCAGGCCTGTCTTAGGGCCTGCGAATGACAAAGGATTGCCACGCAGGGGGAGGGCGGGAGATTAGGCGCGTGCCCGGCTATCTCGCCATCATCGCTGGTAAGGACGAATACCTCGTCGATCAGGACGGCCGTGCCTGTTACGACAAGGCCCGGAAGGCGGCGGGCTCCGACGCCGAAGCCGAGATCATCTCCGCGCAGATCCTGCGGGTCGACGACGCGCGCGTGCTCGAGCTCCAGTTCGCGGAATCGGTCAAGACCCTGTCCATGTTCGGCGGCAAGCGCGTCATCTGGCTGCGCAACCTCAACCTCGTCGCCGACACCGTCCAGGCCAAGTCCGAGGAGGTGAAGAAGAACCTCGCCAACATCCTCGCGGTCGCGACCGCGGCGGATCCCTCCGTCTCGATCGTCATCTCCGCCACGCCCTACGACGGCCGGCGCAAGGACCTCAGCGCGCTCAAGTCCGCCGCGCACGACTTCATCGTGCACGCCGCGGCGTCCAAGAGCCCCTTCGACAAGGGCGACGCCCAGGCCGACAACCAGGTCGCCCTCGCGGTCGAGCGACTGAAGGCGCTCGGCGTGAAGCATGACCGCGGCGTGCCGGAAGTGATCGTCGGTCGCGTCGGCCAGTCCACGCGCCTCGTCCTCGGCGAATGCGAGAAGCTCGCCACGTACGTCGGCCCGGGCGGCACCATCAAGGAGTCCGACGTGCATCTGCTCGTCCCGACCTTCGGCGAGGGCGACTTCTTCGAGCCCATCGAGGCGCTCGCCGCCCGCGACCTGGCGTGGGGCCTCGCCTCGCTCGACCGCTATTTCTTCAACGAGTCCTCGAGCCGCCCGCTCCTCAGCGCCCTCCAGAACCGCCTGCGCCTGCTCATCCAGATCCGCTGCCTCGTCGACTCCGGCGACTTCCGCGTGAGCGAGGCCGGCCTGCCCAAGGGCCAGTTCGAGGCCGCCAGCGGGCGCCACGGCCCGACCTTCGGCTCCGCCGCCAAGTCCTCCGCCAACCTCTTCTCCCAGAACGCCTGGTACGTCAGCAACAAGGTCGCCCCGGCGGCCGCCCGCTACACCCTGGCCGAGCTGGTCGACCTCCAGCTCGCGTGCGCCGACTGCTTCGACGCCTCCAACCGGGGCGAGGACGAGTCCTCCGTCCGCGCCATGTTCCTGCGAGCGCTTGCCGTGAAGCGTCCCGGCTGATATAACCGCCCTTTCATCCCGATGGAATCCGACAACGTCCCCAACGTCCTCGCCGACCGCTACGCCTCCCCGGCGATGAAGGCCGTCTGGTCCACCCGCGGCCGCGTGGTCCTCGAGCGCGAGTACTGGATCGCCGTCATGAAGGCCCAGCGCGACCTCGGCCTCGACATCCCCGCCGAAGCGCTCGCCGCCTACGAGCGGGTCAAGGACCGGGTCGACTTCGATTCCATCCGCCGCCGCGAGGAGGAGACCCGCCACGACGTCAAGGCGCGCATCGACGAGTTCTGCGCCCTCGCCGGCCACCAGCACGTGCACAAGGGCCTGACCAGCCGCGACCTCACCGAATCCGTCGAGCAGCTGCAGGTCTTCCGCTCGCTCCAGCTCGTCCGCGCCAAGGGCGTCGCCGCGCTCGCCGCGCTCGCCCGCCGCGCGCAGGCGGACCGCGACGTCCTGATCGCCGCGCGCACGCACAACGTCGCCGCGCAGCCCACCACCGTCGGCAAGCGCTGGGCCATGTTCGGCGAGGAGTGCCTCCGCGGGGTCGCGCAGGTCGACGCCGCGTTCGCCGCCTTCGCGGCCCGCGGCCTCAAGGGCGCCGTCGGCACGCAGCTCGACCAGCTCACGCTCTTCTCCGGCGACATCGCCAAGGTCGCCCGGCTCGAGGACCGCGTGCTCGCGCACCTCGGCATCCCGCACGCCCTCGGCGCCGTCGGCCAGGTCTACCCGCGCTCGATGGACCTGGAGGTCGTCGCCGCGTTGGTCTCCGCCGCCTCCGGCCCGTCGTCGTTCGCCAAGACCCTCCGCCTGATGGCCGGCCACGAGCTCGCCAGCGAAGGCTTCCTCCCCGGCCAGGTCGGCTCGTCCGCCATGCCGCACAAGATGAACGCGCGCACCTGCGAGCGCATCAACGGCTTCCACGTGATCCTGCGCGGCCACCTCGCGATGGCCGCCTCGCTCTCCGGCGAGCAGTGGAACGAAGGCGACGTCTCGTGCTCGGTCGTGCGCCGCGTGCTCCTGCCCGACGCCTTCCTCGCCCTCGACGGCCTCTTCGAGGCCTTCCTCACCGTGCTCGGCCAGATGGAGGTCAACCGCCCCGTCGTCGACCGCGAGTCGCGCCACTACCTCCCGTTCCTGCTCACGACCACCTTCCTCATGGAAGCCGTCAAGGCCGGCGCCGGCCGCGAAGAGGCCCACGAGGCCATCAAGGAGCACGCCGTCGCCGTGGCCAAGGAGCTGCGCACCGGCAAGGTCGACCGCAACGACCTCGTCGACCGCCTCGCCGCCGACGCGCGCCTCCGTCTGTCCAAGTCCGTCCTGCTCGACGCCGTCACCAAGGCCGGGGAACTGACCGGTTCCGCCGGGGCGCAGGTCGACGTGTTCGTCCGTCAGGCCGCCGAGTGGTCCCAGCGGGTGCCGGAGTCGGCCCAGGTCAAAGCCGGACGCATTTTGTAGGCCTAACGCGGGGGGCGCGGGGCGGGGAGGGTTTTCCGTGTTGCCAAGGGGGGGAGGGCTTCCCACAACCGACTTTTCAACTCGTTCACTCCCATGTCTTCTCCCCTCATTGGCAATCTTCTCGTCGCGCAGAGCGGCGGTCCGACCCCGGTCATCAACGCCAGCCTCGCCGGGGTGATCTCCGAAGCCCTCAAGCACGAGGACGAGATCGTCGAGATCTACGGCGGCCTCAACGGCATCCAGGGCGTGCTCCATGAGCAGCTCGTCGACCTCGCGGCCGAATCCCAGCAGACCCTCCGCGCCCTCCGCCACACCCCCGGCGCCGCCCTCGGCACCTGCCGCTACAAGGTGAAGAAGGCCGAGGACTTCGACCGCATCCTGCAGGTCTTCGAAGCCCACAACATCCGTTACTTCCACTACATCGGCGGCAACGACTCCCAGGACACCGCCGCCAAGATCGACGCCCTCGCCAAGGAGCGCGGCTACGAGCTCCGCGTCGTCGGCGTGCCCAAGACGATCGACAACGACCTGCCGCTCACCGACCACTGCCCCGGCTACGGCTCCGTCGCCAAGCACATCGGCGTGACCATCCGCGAGACCGCCCTCGACAACGCCGCCATGGGCCAGAACGACTTCGTCTCCATCCTCGAGGTCATGGGCCGCAACGCCGGCTGGCTCGCCGCTTCGTCCGTCCTGGCCCAGCGCCGCGACAAGAACGACGACAAGGCCGTCAAGAACACCCACTACTCCTGCGCCGCCCCGCACATCGTGCTCCTGCCGGAAGTCGCCTTCAACGCCGACGCCTTCATCCGCCGCGTCGAGGAAGTCCTCAAGAGCAACGGCCACTGCTTCGTCGTCGTCTCCGAAGGCGTCCAGGACGCCACCGGCAACTACCTCGGCGCCGACACCTCCAGCACCGACGCCTTCGGCCACGCCGTCCTCGGCGGCGCCGGCGAATACCTGCGCACGCTCGTCGAGTCCCGCTTCGACGGCGTCAAGGCCCGCTCCTCCAAGCTCGGCATCACCCAGCGCGCCGCTTCCCATAACGCCTCGAAGACCGACGTCGACGAAGCCGAGCTCTGCGGCGCCGCCGCGGTGAAGGCCGCCCTCGAAGGCGAGTCCGGCAAGATGGTGATCCTGACCCGCTCCGAGAAGGAGACCTACGCGGTCCAGACCCTGCTCGCCCCGCTCGACCAGATCGCCAACGGCGTGAAGGCTTTCCCGGAGAAGTGGATCGGCGAAGACAAGATGTCGGTCCACCCCGACTTCGTGCGCTACGCCCTCCCGCTCATCCAAGGCGAGATGCAACTCCCTTACGATCAAGGCCTTCCGAAGTACGCCCAGCTCTCGGCTATCGCCGTCCAGCGCCGTCTCGAGAAGTACGTCACGGCCTGAGCCGGGTCGTCCGGACCGTGAATAAAGACCCCCGTCGCCGGGGGTCTTTTCCTTTTAAAGGGGTTGCCTCCCCCCGGGCCGAGCCTAGGCTGAGGTTTCCCCGCAGTCTCCTCATGATTTCCTTTCTCAAGCACCTAGGAATGGTCTCCCTTGCGTTCCTGCCGATCCTGTCTTCGGCCGCCTTGCAGACCGGCAAGGTCCAGGTCGGCAAGATCTCGGGCAACGTGACGATCATCGACGCCAAGTCGCAGCGCAAGCCGCTCACCACCGGCGCCGTCTTCCAGGAAGGCGCGCGCGTCGAGACCGGCGTCGACTCGACGGCCGAACTCGTGTTCTCCAACGGAGCCTCGCTGGTGCTGACCCCGAGCACGCTGCTCGAACTGCGTACTTTCCGCCAGGTGCCTTCCGCCGGCATCACCGATCCTTACCGCCAGATCGAGAAGGACCCGAGCCCCTCCGTGACCGAGGTCGAAGTGCCGCGCGGCAAGATCATCGGCGAGGTCCGCAAGCTCAACGCGCTCTCCACCTTCACCGTCAAGACCCCCGCCGGCCTCGTCCGTATCCGCGGCACCGTCTTCGCGGTCGAATACCGCGTCGGCCCCGACGGCGTCGGCAAGGTCGTCGTCTCCTGCGTCCGCGGTTCCGTCGAGACCGTCGTCTACAGCTCCAACGCCGGCCCCGTGACCGTCGACCCCGGCATGCAGACCGCCAGCTCCGTGCCTTCCGCCGCGCTGATCAGCAACCTCGCGCGCGCTGTCGGGGCTCCGGCCGGCGCCCCGGCCCCGGTCCCGGCGCCCGCGGTCGTCGCCGCCGCCGTCGCGCCCGTCAAGGTCCTGCTCTTCCCGATCCCGGCCGAAGAACTCGCGGAGATCTCCGCCACCCTCGTCGCCGCCTCCACGCTGCCGGCCGAGGTCTCCTCGACCATCAACGCGATGGCGCAGACCGCGCCCACCCTCGCCGCGATCTTCCCGAACGGCGCCACCGAGCCCGCGAAGGCCTTCGGTCAGGTCATCACCGACAGCCAGGTCACCGACGTCAAGGTCGCCGAGAGCAAGGCCGGCGCCCCGGGCGCCCCGCTTTCCTCTAGCAACGGCGGCGGCGGTACTACCATGGACGAGAACCTGAAGAAGATCACCGACAACGTGAACCGCTCCGTCGAGCAGAAGCAGCTCGATCCCTCCGGCACCGGCGGCTGAGCGTCGGCCGTCGGCTTCCGCACCGAGGCCCGGCATCCGCCGGGCCTTTCTTTCCTCGCCATTCCTCGCTCGCTTTGGAGGGCGCGGAGGGCATCTTGAGGCGGATGCCGATCGCGGGCAGATTCATCACGTTCGAAGGCGGGGAGGGCGCGGGCAAGTCCACGCAGCTCGCCCGGCTCGCGGCGCGTCTCCGCGCGGACGGGGCGACCGTGCTCGGCCTCCGGGAGCCCGGGGGCACGCCCTTCGGCGAGCGCATGCGCGACGTCCTGAAGCAGCCGGACACCGCGCTGGCGCCGGCGGCCGAAGCCCTGCTCTTCGCCTCCTGCCGCGCGCAGCTCGTGGCGGACGTCATCGCGCCCGCCCTCGCCGCCGGGCAGGTCGTCGTCTGCGACCGGTTCATCGATTCGACCGTCGCCTACCAGGCGGGCGGCCGCGGCCTGGACCGCTCCCTGATCGAAGCCGCGAACCGGCTCGCCTGCGGCCCCGTGCGGCCGGACCTGACCATCCTGCTCGACCTCGATCCCGGACGCGGCCTCGGCCGCGCCGCCGAGCGGGACCAAGGCCAGGCGGACCGTTTCGAACTGCTCGGCGACGCCTTCCATCGCCGCGTCCGCGAACTCTACCACACGCTCGCCCGCGAGGAGGCCGGGCGTTTCTTCGTCGTGGACGCCGCGCGTCCGCCCGAGGCCATCGAGGAGGAGATCTGGCATGAAGTCGTCCGCCGCTTCCGCTGACGTCGCCGACCTGCCGGTGCTCAAGGTGCTCGCGCGCGCCCGCGCCGAGGGCCGCATGCCGCACGCGGTGCTCCTGACCGGCAACGACGGCGCCGTGCTCGCCCGCGCGGCCGAGCAGCTCGCCGCGCTGCACCTCGGCGAGGCCGACCCGCTGGCGCACCCCGACTGCCGCGTGCTGCGCCCGGCGAAGAAGTCGCGCCGCATCGTCATCGAGAACGTCCTCGAGGTCGTCGCCGCGCTGCGCCTCTCCTCGCTCACGCCCCGCCGCGTCGTCATCGTCAACGAACCCGACCGCTTCCTGTCCGAATCCGCCAACGCGTTCCTCAAGACGCTGGAGGAGCCGCCGCCCGGCACGCTCATCATCCTGCAGACGACGCATTACTACCGCGTGCTCCCGACGATCCTCAGCCGCTGCCTCCGCTTCCACGTGGGGGGCGAGGCGCCGGCGATCGCCGACCCCTCCTGGCAGGACTGGCTGCGCGAGATGGAGCGACTGCTCACGCGCATGGCGAAAGGCCCGGCCTCCCCGCAGGCGCGCGTCTCCGAGGTCTTCATCCCGCTCTACGCCCTGTGCGCCCGGTTCGAGGCGCTGCTCGAGCTCTTCGTCGAGGAGGCCCTCGAGGCCGCCCCGCCGCCCCCGCCCACCGACGAGGACGAGGAGGACGCCGAAGTCGCCTACGAGGAGTCCGTCCGCCGCGGCGTGCGCGCCCGCATGCTCGTCTCGGTCGAGGAGAAGCTCCGGCTCGTCGGCCGGGCCCATCCCGGCTGCGCCGGCCAGGTCGCCGAGGCGGTGGGTCATCTGGAGGACGCCCGCCGGCGCATGGAGCTGAACTACCAGGTGCTGGCCGCCTTCGAGCAGTTCCTGCTGCGGACGCTCCGCACCTTCGCCCTGCGTCCCCGGGACGCGTAACTCCCGCTCCTTTCCGGAGTTCCATCCCGATGTCCCAGGAAGAGCCGATGCTCCCCGACGACGAGGACGACAAGCGCCTGATGGGCCTCGTCGCCGGCGGCGATGACGACGCCCTGCGCCTGCTCGTCCATCGACACCATGCCCGGCTGGTCGGTTATCTCCGGGGCGAGGTCGGCTCGCAGGCGACGGCCGAGGAGCTCGCCATGGAGGTCTTCATCCGCCTGCACCGCGCGGCCGCCCGCTGGCGGCCCGAGGCCAAGCTCAGCACCTACCTGATCCACATCGCGCGCAACCTGGTGCTCAACGAATGGCGGCGGCGCGGGCGCAAGCCCACCACCGCCCTCGAGTTCGCCCCCGAGCCCGGCGACGTCTCCCAGGGCTCGGCCCGGCGGGTCGCCGAACTCGACGAAGCCTTCCAGCGCGCCATCCTGCAGCTGGCGCCCGAGCAGCGCACCGCCATCCTGCTCGTGGTGCAGCAGGAGCTCCCCTACGAGGAGATCGCCGAGATCATGGACGCCCCCGTCTCCTCGGTGAAGACCTGGATCCACCGCGCCCGGGCCCGCCTGCGCGAGCTCCTCAAGGATTTCCACGACCAAGCATGAACCCCGCAACTTCCCGCCCCGCCCGGTGTTACAAGGGCGTACCCAGCCATGGATAAGCCCGAACAGACGCCGTTCGACCAGGAGCTCGCCGCCGCGCTCCGGCGCGGCCGGGCCGTGGCCGTCGCCGGGTTCGCGGAACGCGTCGTCGGCGCCGTGCGCGCCGACCGTCGCCGGCGCGCCGTCGTCCGCTGGAGCTCCGCCCTCGCCGCCGCGGCCGCCGTCTTCGTGGCCCTGTTCACCCTGCCCGCCGCCTCCGAGGAGGCGTTGAACCGCCAGACCTTCGCCCTCGTCGCCCGCGACGAGTCGGCCCAGCTCGCCGACCTCTTCGGCGCCGCCGACGACCTTTCGCTCCTCGCCCCCGTGGCGGAGCGTCCGGCCCTCGTGGAGACCTTCGTCGCCCCGGGCTCCTGACCATGGTCCGCGCCCTGCTCAGCCTCCTGCTCCTCCTCGCCGCCGTCGCCGGTCGCGCCCAGCAGCCCGCGTCGCGTCCGCCCGAAGGCGAACCGACCGTCGAGGAGATCCAGACCATCCGCAGGATCCTCGAGCTGCCGCCGGAGCGCCTGCAGCGCATGCGTTCGGCGATCGAGAAGATCGAGCGCATGTCGCCGGAGTCGCGCCGCGAGTTCGCGGCGGGCCTGGTCCGCTACGAGTCGGCCACGCCCGAGGAGCGCCATAAGATCATGAAGGAGCTCCGCGAGCGCGGCGGCTTCGGTTCGCGCCTCCTCGAGCACCACTTCAAGCGGCTCACCCCGGACGAAGCCAAGGCCGAGCGCGCGCGCCTCCACGCGCTCACGCCCGAGCAGCGGCTCGAGTTCATCCGCCGCCTCGGCGAGAAGTACGGTCCCGAGCTCTCGAAGGAACGCGCGAAAGGCGGCGAGCCCAAGGACGGTGCGCCCAAGCGCCGCAAGGCCGCGGACGGCGAGGCGCCCGGCCCGCAGCGGTAAGCCCGCCGCGGCGGCCGGTCAGGCGCGCCCTTCCTGGCGGAGCGCCTCGGCGATCTCCGGCACGACGATGCGACGCCGGCCGAGTTCGTCGCGCTCGAAGTACTTGTCGACCTGGCGCACCAGGTCGAACGGTTCGTCGGGGAGGTTGTCCTCGTCGAACTCCATCTCGTCCACCGCGTCGATGTCGTCGAAGATGTGCGACAGGCGCAGCGGCTCGCCGTCGATGACCGCGGGGGGGTTGCCGATCGCGCCGGCCTTCGTCAGGTTGAAGAAGAGGCAGGGATAGAACTCCTTCTCGTACGGCTCGAGGAACTTGCTCACCCACTGGCCGGGGACTTCCCAGCGGCGGTTGATGATGACCGCGTCGGAGAAGTGCACGCAGGGCCGGTACCATTCCTCGACGACCGGGTGCCGCATCGCGAGCGGGCAGTCGACGACCGTGAGGATGCGGGCCACGCGCCAGACCGCGTCGGGCTGCATCGGGCGGACGGCGCGGTGGAGGGCCTCCATCTGGTCGACGACGTGGAGCGCGCCGTGCGTCACGAGGATGGCGGCGTCCTCGTCGCCGGGGGCGGGCACGATCGCGCGGCCGTCCTTGAATTCCCACGCGTCGGGGGCGACGCCGCCTTCGCGGACCTCGCGGAGGACGCGCACCTTGCGGCCTTCGGGCCAGGCGTGGGCGACGAGTTCGGCCGTCACGGCGGCGCGGCCGGCGCCGACGGGCCCGAGGATGATGACCAGCGGCGTCATGCCTTGCGTCCGCAGCGGCCGAAGGGGGCGTTCTGGCCGCGGTCGCGGATCCAGTGGTCGACGGCGACCAGGGCCGCCATGGCCTCGACGATGGGCACGGCGCGGGGCAGCACGCACGGGTCGTGGCGGCCCTTCGCGCTGAGCTCGGTGGCGCGGCCGTCGGGACCGACCGTCTTCTGCGGACGGAGCACGGTCGCGGTGGGCTTGAAGGCGACGCGGAAGACGACGTCCTCGCCGTTGGTGATCCCGCCCTGCGTGCCGCCGGAGCGGTTGGTCGCGGTGCGGATGCGGCCGCCCTTGCGGACGAACACGTCGTTGTGCGCGCTGCCGCGCAGGACGGTGCCGGCGAAGCCGCTGCCGATCTCGAAGCCCTTGGTGGCGGGCAGGGAGAGCATGGCCTTGGCGAGGTCGGCCTCGAAGCGGTCGAAGACCGGCGAGCCTAGCCCGGCGGGCAGGTTCTCGATGACGCAGCAGATCACGCCGCCGACGGAATCGCCGTCGGCGCGCGCGGCGCGGATGAGCGCGTCGATCTTCGCGGCGGTGGCGGGGTGGGGGCAGCGCGTGGGCGTGGCCTCGACCTGCCTGAGCGTGGGGACCTTGGCGGCCGCGGGCATGCGGACGTCGCCGACGCTCTCGACCCAGGCGATGACGCGGGCGCCGCAGGCGTGGCTGAGCACCGTCTTGGCGACGGCGCCGGCGGCGACGCGCGCGGCGGTCTCGCGGGCGGAGGAGCGGCCGCCGCCTTCGACGGCGCGGATGCCGTACTTCGCGTCGTAGGTGAAGTCGGCGTGCGAAGGACGGTAGGCGGCCTTCATCTCGGCGTAGGCCTGCGGGCGCTGGTCGCCGTTGCGGATGACGATCGCGATGGGCGAGCCGAGGGTGAGGCCGTCGGGCGAGACGCCGGAGAGCACCTCGGGGGCGTCGGCTTCCTGGCGCTGCGTGGTGAGGGCGCTCTGGCCGGGGCGCCGGCGGGCGAGCTCGCTGCGCAGGAACGCGGCGTCGAAGGGCACGCGGGGCGGGCAGCCGTCGATGACCACGCCGAGGGCGGGTCCGTGGCTCTCGCCGAAGGTGGTGATGCGGAAGCTATGTCCGTGGATGTTGCCCATGTGTGGAAGGGGATAAAAAATGAACGCCGCCGAGCCGGGTGGCTGGGCGGCGTCCGTTTGGCGGTTCCGCCCCGGCGCTCAGCGCAGGTTGGAGGTGATCTTGGAGACGAGCTGCTGGCTCTCCGGCAGGTTGCCGAAGGCGCCGTACTTGATCTTCACCTGGGTGAAGACGGCCTTGGTCTCGGGGTCTTCGGCCTTCTCGATGGTGATCTTGATCTCCAGGTCGCCGATGGTGCGGGCGTAGACGATGACGCTGTTCAGCTCCTTGTTCGGGCCGCGGTCGTCGGTCTCGCCGGTGCGCAGGGTGCCGGGCATGGCGTCGATGGTGCGCTTGACGGCGTTGAAGACGGCCTCGGTGTCGGAGGTGTAACGGGTGGTCAGCACGCCCGTGACGTTGGAATAGGAAGCCTCGCGGTTCTGCGAGTTGTCCACGCCGATCTGGGTGGCGCATCCGGCGAGGAGGAGGGCGGCGAGGAGGGAGAGGGCGGTTTTCATGGGCAAGGGACGTGGTTGAGTGCCCCGAGACAAAGCACAGCCGGCGGCGGTTGGCAAACAGTTTCGCCCTCGCTCCGCGGCCGCGGGCCGCCGCCCGGCGTAAGGTTATTCTCATTACAAAGCGCGGCGGCCGGCGCCGCGAGGCGGATCGTCCGGTCGGGCTCCGGGCGGGGTGGGGGAGGCGAAAATGGCCGCGCCGAGCCGTTCTGAGGCTTAAACACCTCATAACCTGATACTTGCGTAATTTTACGAATGATATCATTCGTAAAAGACGGCCTGGCCGCGCTGTGAACAAGAAAATGGCGGGATCGGGGGCTAAATTCTTGACCAGTGGGGCAGCGTGGGGGAGTGTGGGTGAACTGGGGGTACTCCCCCATTCGCAATGTCTATTGGCGCCAACCACGGTCTCTTCACCGGCATCCACAACGGAAAGTTGGATGAGAAGAACCGTGTCACCATCCCGGCGGCCTGGCGTTTCGACGCGGAAGCGACCTTCCTCGCGATGTATCATCCCGCGCTCGCCGCGATCGTGGTGTTCCCGCCGTCGATGGCCGCGCGCATCCGCGACGCCGCGCTGCAGGTGACCGTGAGCGACCCGGTGAAGATGGACGCGCTCAGCCTGCTCGGCGCGAACAGCATCCAGGTCACGTGCGACAAGGCCGGCCGCATCACGCTCAACGAGCACATCGCCAAGGAGGCCCGCCTCGAGCGCGAGGTGATCTTCCGCGGCGCCTTCACCACCTTCCACCTCGTCTCGCCGACGCCGCCCAAGGCCGACCGCGATTCCGAGTCCGCCAAGGAGATCCTCCGCGCCCTGCGCGAGCTCGGCCTGTGATGCGTATCCGGAAGTTACTTACGCTGCTCACACCTTATTCACAGACCGCCGCATGACCAGCCACGTCCCAGTCCTGCTCGAGGAGTGCCTGACGCTCCTCGCCCCGCAGGACGGGCGCGCCTACCTGGACTGCACCTTCGGCGGCGGCGGCCACGCCGCGGCGATCCTCGCGCGGGCGCCCGGCTGCTCGGTCGACGCGATGGACCGCGACCCCGCCGCCGCCGGCCGGGCGGCCGCGCTGCTCGCCGCCCATCCGGGCCGGCTGCGCTTCCATTCCGAGAATTTCCGCCACCTTGACCGCGTTCCGGGGCGATTCGATGGTGTCCTGATGGACATTGGGGTGTCCTCGTACCAATTGGATGTCCCGGAACGCGGTTTCTCCTTCCGCCACGACGCCCCCAACGACATGCGCATGGACACGCGCGTGGGGCGCAGCGCCGCCGAGTTCCTCGAGCGCGGCGAACGCGCCGAGCTCGAGCGCGCGGTCCGCGACTACGGCGAGGAGCCCCGCTGGTTCCGCGTCGTCAACGCGATCGTCGCCGCCCGCGGCACCGGCCGCCTCGCCCGCACCGCCAGCTTCGCCGAACTCGTCGCCGAGGCGGCCCCGCCCGCGCCCGGTCCCCGCGGCCCGCACCCGGCGACGCGCACCTTCCAGGGCGTCCGCATCGCGGTCAACGACGAGCTCGGCGCGCTCGCCGACGCCCTGCCGCTCGCCTTCGGCAAGCTCAACGCCGGCGGCGTGCTCGCCGTCATCTCCTTCCACTCCCTCGAGGACCGGCTGGTGAAGCGTTACATGAACGAGGTCGCCGGCCGCCCCGTCGACCGCGACGACGCCCGCAACCAGGACGACCGCGTCAAGCAGGCCGACCTCCTCACCCGCAAGGCCGTCCAGCCTTCCGAGGCCGAACAGCTCCGCAACCCCCGCAGCCGTTCGGCGCGCCTCCGCGCCGTGCGCCGCCTCGCCGCATGAGCCCGCGTCTCCTCACCTGGGCCTGCCTCCTGGCCACCGTGGCGGCCTTCGCGGTCGGCACGATCAACATCATGCGCCTGCGCGTCGAGGCCGACACCATCGGCAGCCGCATCCAGCGCCTCGAACGCGACACCTCCCTCTCCAAGAAGGAGTACGACGTCGCCCGCCGGCACGTCCAGCAGGCCGTCGACATCCTCTACCTGCAGCAGCGCGTCGGCGACGCCCTCAAGCCGCCGGTCCCCGAGCAGGTGGTCTGGATCCGCGTCTCACCTTCGGCCGCGTCCCCGGCCGCCCTTTTCTCCGCGAGTCCCCGGATGACGGCCCGCGAAATCGCCTTCCTCGGTTCGGGAGGGCAGGGAGGACCCGGCGCGCGATGAGCCTGCCCCACGCCAGGCGAACGCGTTACCGTTTGCTGGCATGGGTCGTCCCCTCCTGCTTCCTGGTCGTGGTCGTACGGCTGGTCTGGTTGCATTGGGTCGACGCCCCTCGTCTGCGCGCGGAGGCCTTGCAGGCCCGTCGCGTGCTCCAGGAGAAGCCGTGCCGGCGCGGTGACATCCGCGACGCGCAGGACAACGTGCTCGCCCTGTCCGAGGACGTCTGGGACATCGGCGTGGACCCCGACGTGCTCACCAAGGCCGACCGCGAGCGCGCCGGCGAGGTCGCGGCCGCGCTCGGGCTGCCCGCCCTCAAGGTCCGTCTCGCTTTCGACACCCTCGTCCGCACCGACGCCGCCGGCGAGGAGCACCGCATCCGCTGGACGGTGCTCGCGCGCGAGGCCGGCGAGGACGTCGTGAAGCGCGTCAAGGCCCTCGGCATCAAGGCGCTCCGCGCCGAGCTGAAGTACCGCCGCAGCTACCCCAAGGGCCAGCTCGCCGCGCACGTCCTCGGCTACGTCAACAAGGAGGGCGTCCCGGCCGCCGGCATCGAGAGCGTGATGAACCCGCTCCTCGAGGGCCAGAAGGGCTGGATCGAGTCCGAGCGCGACGGCCGCCACCGCGAGCTCACGAGCATCCGGCTACGCGAGGTCGCCGCGGTCGACGGCAGCACCGTGGTGCTCACGATCAACAGCCTCGTGCAGAAGACCTGCGAGGACGCGCTCGCCGCCGCCGCGGCCCGCTACAACCCCAAGGGCGGCGTCATCATCGTCAGCGAGCCGCGCACCGGCCGCATCCTCGGGCTCGCGAACTGGCCGACCTTCGACCTCAACCGCTTCTTCGACCCGAAGGCCGCGCCGATGGACAGCCAGCGCAACCGCGCGGTCTCCGACGTCTACGAGCCGGGCTCGGTCTTCAAGATCGTCGCCGTCGCCGGCGCGCTCGAGGAGCGGCTCATCACGCCGAACTCCGTCTACGACTGCGGCGCGACGAGCGTGCCCTACCGGGGCCGCATGGTCTCGCTCCCGGCCGATTCGCACGCCCTCGGCGCCGCCGACATCCGCCAGATCGTCCGCGAATCCTCCAACCGCGGCACCGTCCAGGTCGGCATGCAGTACGCCGAACGCTTCGGCGAGGACCGCTTCTTCGCCCTGATCAAGTCGTTCGGCTTCGGCGCCCCGACGGGGCTGATCACCGGCGCCGAGGTGCCCGGCCTGCTCATCCCGCCCAAGCGCTGGGACGGGCTCACCATCTCCCGCGTCCCGATGGGCCACTCGGTCAGCGTGACCGCGATGCAGATGCACATGGCCATGTCGGTCGTCGCCGCCGACGGGCTGCTGATGCAGCCGCAGCTGGTGCTCCGCGTCGAGGATCCGAAGACCAAGGCCACCGTGCTCGACTACGCCCCGCGTTCGCGCGGCCGCGCGATCACCCCCGCGACCGCCGCCCAGCTCGCCACGCTCCTGCGCGCCGTCTGCGGCAAGGGCGGCACCGCCCCGATCGCCGACATCCCGGGCTACGAGGTCGCCGGCAAGACGGGCACGACCCAGAAGATCGTCAACGGCCGCTATTCCTCCGCCCACCACGTCGCGTCGTTCGCCGGCTTCTTCCCCGTCGGCGACCCGAAGCTGGCCATCACCGTCATCATCGACGAACCGCAGGGCGAGGGCGTCGGCTACGGCGGCAAGGTCTCCGCCCCGGTCTTCCGCGAGGTCGCCGAGAAATGCATCCGCTGGCTCGACCTCCCGCCCGTCTCCACCCTCCCGCGCGGCCCCGTGGCCGACCTCGGGCGATGACGCCTCCGCCCGCGATGATGCCCGCCTCGACGGAACGCCCGACGTTCAACGCGCTGCTCCAGGGACTGCCCGTGCTCGGCCGGACGGGCGACGGTTCCGTGCGCGTGACCACGATCGTGACGGACAGCCGCCGCGTGATCCCGGGCGCGCTCTTCTTCGCGCTGCCCGGGCTGCGGGCCAACGGGCACGCCTTCCTCGACGACGTCATCGCCCGCGGCGCCGCCGCGATCGTCTCCGGGGAGCCCGTCGCCGGCCTCCCCGCCGTCGCCGCCGCGCAGGTCGCCGAACCGCGCCGCGTGCTCGCCGAGGTGGCCCGCCGTTTCTACGGCCACCCGGAGGAAGCCCTCGCGCTCGCCGGCGTGACGGGCACGAACGGCAAGACCACCGTCTCCACGCTGCTGCGCCACCTGCTCCAGGCCGACGGCACGCAGTGGGGCCTGGTCGGCACCGTCCGCTACCACCTCGGCCGGCGTTCCATCCCTTCCTATAAGACGACGCCCGACGCGGCCGACCTCGCCGCGTTCTTCCGCCAGATGGCCGACGCGGGCTGCGCGGGCGCCTGCCTCGAGGTGAGCTCGCACGCCCTCCACCAGGAGCGCGTCCACGGCTTCCGCTTCCGGGTGGCGGCCTTCACGAACCTCACCCGCGACCATATCGACTACCACGGCGACCTCGCCGCCTACCTCGACGTCAAGACGATGCTCTTCGACGGCCGCAACGGCGCCGTGCCCGACGTCTGCGTGATCAACGTCGACGACCCGTCGGGCCGCGTGCTCGCCGAAGCCTGCCGGCGCCGCGGCGCGGTGCTGACCTTCGGCCTCTCCGCCGACGCCGACCTCCGCGCGACGGACCTCGCCCTCGACACCGGCGGCGCCGTCCTCACGGTCCGCCACGCGGGCCGGTCCGCCGGGTTCAAGTCGACCCTCCCGGGCGACTACAACGTCGCCAACGTCCTCTGCGCCCTCGCGATGGCCGCCGCGCTCGGCCGGGATCCGCTCGCCCTCGCGCCCGCCCTGGCCGCCTTCCCCGGCGTCGCCGGCCGCATGGAGCGCGTCGAAGCCGGCCAGCCTTACCCCGTCTTCGTCGACTACGCGCACACCGACGACGCCCTCCGCAACGCCCTGCGCATGCTCCGCGACATCACGCCCGGCCGCGTGCTCTGCGTCTTCGGCTGCGGCGGCGACCGCGACCGCGGCAAGCGGCCCGCGATGACCCGGGCCGTCGCCGAGACCGCGCACCTCGCGTGGGCGACCGCCGACAACCCGCGCAAGGAGCCGCTCGAACGCATCTTCGCCGACATGCGCGAAGGTCTCGGCCCGCTGCCGTCCGTCGAGTTCGTCCCCGACCGCCGCGACGCCATCGGCTGCGCCCTCGCCGCCGCCAAGGCCGGCGACTGCGTCGTGATCGCGGGCAAGGGCCACGAGACGACCCAGGAATTCGCCGACACCGTGGTCCCGTTCGACGACCGCCAGGTCGTGCGCGAGATCCTCGAGCTCCGGAGGGGCGTCTCCGCATGAGCCCCGCCTACGCCGCCGCCGACCTGGCCGCCTGGACGGACGGCCGCTGGACCGCCGCGCCCGCCGCGCCCGTCGCCGGCTTCGGCATCGACACGCGCGCCCTGCGCGCCGGCGAGGTCTTCGTCGCCGTCCGCACGGAGCGTCGCGACGGCCATGACTTCCTCGCCGCCGCGGCCGCCGCCGGCGCCGCCGGCGCCTTGGTCGGCCGGCCCGTCGCCGACCCGCTGCCGCAGCTCGTGGTCGCCGATCCGCTCGAGGCCCTCCGCCGGGTCGCGGCCCGCGCCCGCGCGGCGTTCCCCGGCGTCGTGATCGGCGTCACCGGCAGCGTCGGCAAGACCTCGACGAAGGAGCTGCTCGCCGCCCTGCTCGGCGCCGAAGCCTTCGCGACCGAGGCCAACCTCAACAACACCATCGGCGTCCCGCTGATGCTGCTTCGCGCCGACCCGGCCCGCCACCGCTTCGCCGTGATCGAGGCGGGCATGAGCCTGCCGGGCGAGCTCGGCGTCTCGGCCGCCGTCGTGCGCCCCGACGTCGCGATCGTCACGGCCGTCGCTCCCGTGCACCTCGAGGGCGTCGGTTCGCTCGCCGGCATCGCCCGCGAGAAGGCCTCGCTCATCGGCGCCCTCGCGCCCGGCGGCCAGGCCGTCGTGCCGGCCGCCTTGCTCGCCTGGCCGGACTTCGCCGCCCACGCCGCCCGCACCGTCGCGGTGGCCTTCGGCGACGAACCGCCGCCCGCGCCCGCGCCCGCGCGGCTCGTCCGGGCTTCCTTCGGCGTCGCCGCCGACGGCGGCCGCGCGCTCGTGCTCGACGGCGAGGTCTTCCCGCTCGGCCCGCTGTCCGACGGCCTCGCGCGCAATGCCGCGCTCGCCGTCGTCGCCGCGCAGCTCGCCGGCCGCGCCTCGGCCGACCTCGTCGCCGCGCTCGCGGCCTGGGCGCCCCCGCCCGGCCGGGGCAGCGTGCACGTCGACGGCCCGCGCACCTTCACCGTCGACTGCTACAATTCCAGCCCGGCCTCGTTGCTCGACGCCGCGCAGGCCTTCGACCGGCGCAGCCGCTCTTCGGCGGAACCCCGTCTTTTCGTGCTCGGCGGCATGGCCGAGCTCGGCCCCACCTCCGCGCGACTCCACCGCGACTGCGGCGCGCAGCTTCCTCTCCGTGCGGGCGACCAAGTGGTCGTCTTCGGCGGCGATGCGGCGGCGTTCCTGCAGGGAGTCGCGCACCCGGAGGCGGGTTTCCTCGCCGCCACGGTCGAGGAGGCCGCCGCCCGCGTGGCCGCCCATCGCGGCCATGTCTTCCTCAAGGGCAGCCGCTCGTTCGCGCTCGAACGCTGCCTCCCGCCCCGCCTGCGCGCCGCGCTTTCCTTCCACTAGGATGCTTTACCGTCTCAGCGAACTCGTCCACGCCTGGGGGCCTTTCCGCCTCTTCGACTACATCACCGTCCGCGCGATCCTCGCCGGCGTCACGGCCCTCCTGCTGGGCATGCTCTTCTCCGGCCGCCTGATCGGCGTGCTCGCGCGCCTGCGCCAGCCCGAGCGTTCCAAGGCCCTGATGGGCGACCTCGCCAAGGAGGGCGGCAAGGTGCCGACCATGGGCGGGCTGATCATCGCCGCCGCGACCATCCCCGCCGTGCTGCTCTGGGCGCGTCCCGGGGTCCTCGTCTTCGCCTCCCTCTGGTGCCTCGTCGGCATGGGCCTCGTCGGGCTCTACGACGACTGGCTCAAGGTCCGGCACGGCAGTTCCGACGGCATCTCCGCCCGCCTCAAGCTCGCGGGCCAGGGCTTCGTGGCGCTGACCGCCTTCGGCCTCGTCCTGCTCGACCCGGCGTACCGCGAAGGCCTGGCCGAGGTCTGGCTGCCCGTGCTCAAGGAGCCGCTGTGGTCCGCCGGCTCGCTGGGCTGGCCGCTCGCCGCGTGCCTCGCCGTCGCGGGCGTCTTCTTCATCCTCGTCTGCGTCGGGTGCTCGAACGCCGTCAACCTCACCGACGGCCTCGACGGCCTCGCCATCGGCTGCGTGCTCATCACCACGGCCATCCTCGGCGTGGCGGCCTACCTCGCGGGCCACGCGGAGTTCGCCGCCTACCTGCGCATCCGCCACGTCGCGGGCGCCGGCGAGCTCGCCGTCTTCTGCGCCGCGCTCTTCGGGGGCAGCCTGGTCTTCCTCTGGCACAACGCGGCGCCGGCGGAGATCTACATGGGCGACGTGGGCGCGCTCGGGCTCGGCGGCGCGCTCGGCGCGGTCGCGTGCCTGATGCGCCAGCCGTTCCTCCTCGCCATCGTCGGCGGCGTGTTCGTCGTCGAGGCCGTCTCGGTCATCCTGCAGGTCGCCTACTTCAAGCGCACGGGCGGCAAGCGGCTGTTCCTGATGACGCCCATCCACCACCACTTCCAGAAGAAGGGCTGGCCCGCGACCAAGGTCGTGGCGCGCTTCTGGATCCTCTCGCTCCTCTGCGGCCTGCTCGGGCTGCTTTCCCTGAAGCTGCGATGAGCGAGTTCCCCGAGTCCCTCCGCCGCCGGCTGACCCGGCCCGCCGCCGTCTTCGGCGAGGGCGTCAGCGGCCGTTCCGTCGCCGACTCGCTCGCCGCGGGCGGCTTCGCCTCGGTCATCTACGACGAACGCGGCGAGAACCGCGCGTTCGGCCCCGAGGAGGCCGCGCGCCATGACCTGCTCGTCTACAGCCCCGGCTTCGCGCAGACGCACCCGTGGCTGCTCGCCGCCCGTCGCGCCGGCCTGCACTGCCTGACCGAGCTCGACTTCGGCGCGCTCCTCTGGACGGGCCCGGCCGTGGCCGTGACCGGCACCAACGGCAAGACGACCATCACCGAGTTCCTCTCCTTCGCGTTCAAGCGCGCCGGCCTCGACGCGATCGCCTGCGGCAACGTCGGCCTGCCGCTCACCTCGCTGCACCGCACCGTCTCGAACGGCTCCTTCCTCGCGGTCGTCGAGGTCAGCTCCTTCCAGGCGGAGGACCTCCGCCACTTCACGCCCGAGGCCGTCCTCTGGTCCAACTTCGACGAGGACCACCTCGACCGCCACGGCGAGCTCGAGAGCTATTTCCGGGCGAAGTACCGGCTCATCGAACGCATGATGCCCGGCGGCATCCTCGTCGTCGGCGAATCCGTCGTCGCCGCGGCGCGCGCCTTCGGCATCGAACTCCCCGCCGAGACCCTCGTCGCCACGCGCGCCGAGGTGGCGGACGCCGTGCCGGCCGGCTCGGTCTTCGACAACTGGCCCCAGCGCGAGAACTGGGCCCTGCTCGCGAAGTACTGGCAGGCCCGGGGCCTGCCGCTCCGGCAGCTCGAGGAGGCCGCGCGCCTGTTCCGCCTCCCGCCGCACCGCCTGCGCAAGGTCGCGGACAACAAGGGCGTCGAGTTCTGGAACGACTCCAAGGGCACCAACTTCCACGCGGTCGAAGCCGCGCTCGCGCAGTTCAGCGTGCCCGTCCGTTGGATCGGCGGCGGCAAGTGGAAGGGCGGGGACCTCGGCCGCTTCGTGCGCCGCATCGCCCCGCTGATCGAGTCCGCCTGCCTGATCGGCGAGACCGCCGAGGAGCTGAAGCGCCACTTCGACGAGCTCGGCAAGCCCGCCCGCTGCTATCCTTCGCTGCAGGACGCCGTCGTCGGCGCCGCCAAGGACGCGCACGGCCCCGCCGTCATCCTCCTCAGCCCGGGCTTCTCCAGCTTCGACCAGTTCCGCGGCTACGCGGAACGCGGCCTCGTCTTCGAGCGGGCGGCCACGGCCCTCGCCCAGCGTCCCTGATCTTCTCACACCAAACCCACCCAGTCCCGACACCCACACCACCATGCGTCCCATCATCACCGTCACCGCCGTCGTGCTCGTCCACCTCTGCGTCATCGCCGTCCTCGTCGGCGTCAACGGCTGCCGCAGCACCAGCGGCTTCGAGCAGCCCGGCGACACCGCCGCCTTCTCCGGCGGCGCCCGCCCCGTCGCGCCCGCGGCCGCGCCCGCGGCCGTCGCGCCGGCTCCGGCCGCCGTGCCCTCCGACCGTCTGCCGACCCCGGCGCCGACCAAGCTCGCCGCGAACGGTCCCGTCGGTCCGGGCGGCAAGCGCACCGTCGTCAAGGGCGACACGCTCTTCAGCGTCGCCCGCAGCGAGAACGTCGCGATCGGCGCGCTCGCCAAGGCCAACGGCCTCCCGCTGAACGCCATGCTCAAGGCCGGCCAGGTCCTGACGATCCCGTCGGCCTCGGCGCCCGCCGCCCCGAAGGCCGCCGCGCCCAAGGCCGCGCCGGCGCCCGCCCCGACCTTCGCCCCGCTCAAGCTCGTCCCGCTCACCGGCACCGCGCCCGCCCCGGTCGCCGCGCCGGACAAGAAGTAAGCCGTCGCGCCGTCCGCCATGGTCATCAAGGTCAGGCAGGAGGAGCCGGGCGCCCTGGGTGGGTACGCCCTCGGCATCTTCGTGCTCGCGGTGACCTTGGCGTTGTTCGGCCTGATGGTGCAGTACAGCGCGGGCATCTCGCTCTCGGCGAGCAACCGCACCGCCGCCTTCTACCGCCAGCTCGCCTACGTCCCGGTCGCGTTCCTCGCCGGCTACGCGTTCTACCGGCTCGACCTGGACCTGGCCCGCGCCTGGCGCATCCGCATCCTCTGGGTCGCGTGCGGGCTGATGTTCCTCGCGCGCGTGCCCGGCGTCGGCGTCTCGGTCAACGGCTCGTGGCGCTGGATCGATTTCGGCTTCTTCCGCCTGCAGGCCTCCGACCTCGGCAAGCTCGCCCTGGTCATCGTGCTCGCGCACTTCCTCGCGGTCATGCAGCGGCATACGCTGCCGAACAAGTTCCCGCTCTACCGGCTGCGCGACCGCAGGCCGTTCATCTTCACGGACCGCGGCTGGATCGACTGCCGCGAAGGCTTCGTCAAGCCGGTCGGCGTCCTGCTGCTGATCGCGGGTTTCATCGCGCTCGGCCCGGACCTCGGCACGATCCTCCTCTGCTGCGCCGTCGGCGGGGTCATGATGCTCGTCTCCGGCGTCCGCTGGGCCTACGTGGTCCCGTCCGCGCTGCTCGGCCTCGGCGGCTTCACGATCCTCATCCTCAACTGGCCCAACCGCCTGCGCCGCTTCACCTCGTTCCTCGAGCCGTGGGAGAAGCGCGGCGACGAGGCCTACCAGCTCTTCGAAGGCATGGTGGCCTTCGGCGTCGGCGGCCTGACGGGGAAGGGCGCGGCGAACGGCCTGCAGGGCCGCGCCTACCTGCCGGAGGCCCACACCGACTTCGTCTTCTCCGTCATCGGCGAGGAGTACGGGCTCGTCGCCACGACGCTCGTGGCGCTGGCGTACCTCGGCATCTTCTGGTGCGCCTACCGCGCGATGCGCCACTCGGCCGACCTCTACCGTTTCAACGTCTGCCTCGGCGCGACGCTGTTCCTCGTCTTCCAGGCGCTCATCAACATGGGCGTCGTGACCGGCCTGCTGCCGACCAAGGGCATCTCGCTGCCGTTCATCAGCTACGGCGGCACCAACCTCGTGATCATGGCCTGCATGGTCGGCCTGATCCTCAACTGCGTCCGCGCCTCGGGCCAGCCGGCCTTCGAGCCGAAGGAGGCGCGCGCATGAGCCGCGTGCTGCTCGCCTGCGGCGGCACCGGCGGCCACCTCGCGCCCGGCATCGCCCTCGCCCAGCGGCTCACCGAGGAAGGCCACGAATGCCGGCTGATCGTCAGCCGCAAGGCCGTCGACGCGCGCATGACCGCGCATTACCCGCGCCTGCGCTTCGTGCCGGGCAAGGGCCGCGGCTTCGGCCCGGGCCTGGCCGGCCGCCTGCTCTTCTTCCCCGCGCTCCTCGGCGCCGTCTGGTCCTCGTGGCGGCTGCTGCGGGAGTTCCGTCCGTCGGCGCTCGTCTGCTTCGGCGGCTTCATGAGCCTCGGCCCCGCGCTCGCGTGCCGGCTGGCCGGCGTGCCCGTCATCGTCCACGAGGCCAACCGCCGGCCCGGCAAGGCCGTGCGGCTCATCGCGCGGTTCGCGACCTCGGTCCACCTGCCCGCGGGCGTGCGCCTGCCGGGCGTGCCCGCGGAGCGGCAGCATGATTCCGGTTATCCGGTGCGCGCCGAGATCCGCCCCGAGGCCCGCGAGGCCGCGCGCCGGGCGCTCGGCCTCCCGCCCGCGGGCCGCCTCGTGCTGGTCGTCGGCGGCAGCCAGGGCGCGGCCCGGCTCAACCGCTGGGTCGAGGCGCATCTCGCCGACTTCGCCGCGCGCGGCGTGCACGTGCTCTGCCTCACCGGTCCCGGCGGCCGCGAGGACGAGGTGCGGACCCCCGAGTCCGTGGTGAGGTTCCTGCCGTTCTGCCACCAGATGGCCGCGGCCTATTCCGCCGCCGATCTCGCCGTCGCGCGCGCCGGCGCGGGGACGCTCGCCGAGCTCGCGACCTGCCGGACGCCCGCCGTCCTCGTCCCGCTGCCGTCCGCGGCCGACGACCACCAGACGGCCAACGCCCGCGAGAGCGAGCGGGCCGGCGCCGCGCTCCTGCTGCCGGAGGCCGAGCTGGACCGCCTCGCCGGCCTCGTCTTCGCCCGCCTGCAGGACAACGCGGCTCTCGCCGCCATGCGCGACGCGCTCGCGCTGGCCGACGCGGCCAACCGTTGGGAAGCCCTCGCCACGGAGACCGTCGCCCTCGCCGGCGGCGCCGCCGCATGAGCGGTTCCGCCTGGATGCTCGGGGCGTGCGGCATGGGCGTCGGCCCGCTCGCGCTCTACCTGAAAGGCGACGGCTGGGAAGTGTCCGGCTGGGACGACGCGACCGGCAGCCCGATGGAGCTGCAGCTCGCCAACGGCGAAGTGCCGCTCCTGCGCGACCCCTGGGCCGCGGGCCGCCGCCCGACCGTCGTCGGCCGCTCCAGCGCGGTGAAGCCCGGTCATCCCGCGCTCGCGCTCGCCGCCGGCCACGGCGTGCGGACCCTGCGCCGCGGCGAGCTCCTCGCCGAGGCCGTCGCCGCCCGCCGCTTCGTCGCCGTGTGCGGCAGCCACGGCAAGACCACCACCTGCGGCCTGCTCGTCGCCGCGCTCGCCAGCGCCGGCGCCGACTTCGGCTACGTGCTCGGCGGGCTCTTCCGCGACCCGACGTTCCCGCCCGCGCGCGCCTCGGCGACCTCGCCCTGGGTGGTCGCGGAGGTCGACGAGAGCGACGGCACGATCGGCGCGTTCTCGCCGGACGTCACCGTGGCGGTGAACCTCGACTGGGACCATCCCGACTACTACCGCGACGAGGCCGCGCTCGAGGCCGTCTTCCGGGCGCTCTTCGAACGCACGCGTTCGGCCGTCGTGATCCCCGTCGGCAACGCGCGCCTCGAGCGCCTCGTCGCGGGCCTCGCGGTGCCGGTCATCCGCGTCGGCGAGGCCGGCGACTACTCCTGCCGGCTGGTGCAGGGCGGGCACGCCTCGTCCGTCGTGGCGCTCGGCGGCCGTTTCCCCGCGGGGCAGTTCAACCTGCCCGTCGCGGGCACCTTCAACCGCTCGAACGCCGCGCTGGCCCTCGCGGTCACGCACCTGATCACGGGCGGGCTCGTCGCCGAACCGCTCGCGCGCTGGCGCGGCATCCGCCGGCGGCAGGACGTCCTCTTCGAGCGCACCGGCCTGCGCGTGCTCGCCGACTACGCCCATCACCCGACCGAGATCGCCGCGCTCCTCCAGTGGGTGCGCGAGACGCACGCCGGCCGGCTGCTCGTGGTCTTCCAGCCCCATCGCCACACCCGCACGCGCCAGTACGCGCGCGAGTTCCGCGACGCGCTCGCCGTGGCCGACCAGGCCCTCGTGCTGCCGGTCTACTCCGCCGGCGAGGCCGCCGTCGAAGGCGGCGGCTCGGACGCGATCGTGGCCGGTTCCGCGCACCGCCTCGTCGAGGACCGCCGCGCGCTGCCGGCCCTGCTCGACGCGCTCGCCGAAGGCGCCGACACCGTGGTCGCCTTCGTGGGCGCGGGCGACATCGAGCGCGACGCCGAGGCCTACGCCAAGGTCCTGCGCCGCCGCGGCGAAGGCGTGCTGACCGCGGACCTCCCGGACCTCGTCGCCGGACGCCTGTCCGCGGACTGCGTCCTGCGCGCCAACGAACCGCTCGCCCGCCGCACGACGCTCGGCCTCGGCGGCGCGGCCCGCTGGTATGCCGAACCTGCTTCCGTCGACGACCTCGTGACGCTCCTGCGCGCGTCGGCCGAGCTCGATCTGCGCTGGTTCGTCCTGGGCCGCGGTTCCAACCTGCTCGTGCCCGACGAAGGGTACGACGGGCTCGTCCTGCACCTCGACGCCGCCCGCTGGGGCGCCGTGACCGAGCTCGGGGAAGGCCGCTTCCGCGTGGGCGGCGGCACCCGCCTCAAGGAACTGTGCGGCGTGGCGGCGCGCGCGGGCCGCGCGGGCTTCGAGTTCCTCGAAGGCATCCCCGGCACCGTCGGCGGCTCCCTGCGCATGAACGCCGGCGCGATGGGCGGCTGGATCTTCGACGTCGTCGAATCCATCGAATGGCTCGCGCCGCAGGGCCGCGTGCGCGCCGCGCGCCGCGACTGCTTCGACGCCCTCTACCGCGACTGCCCGCAGCTGCACGGCGCCGTCGTCCTTTCCGCCGTGCTGCGTTCGCCCGCGGCCGAAGACCCCGCCGCCATCCGCGCCCGCATGGACGACTTCGCCGCGCGTCGCCGGGCCTCCCAGCCGCGCGAGGCGAGCGCCGGGTGCGTCTTCCGCAACCCCGACGGCGACAAGGCCGGGCGGCTCATCGACCTCAGCGGGCTCAAGGGCCGCGCCGTCGGCCCCGTCTCGGTCTCGCCGACCCACGCCAACTTCCTCGTCAACGCCGGCGGCGCCCAGGCCGCGGATTTCCTGGCGCTCATGCGCGTCGTCCGCGCCGAGGTGAAGGCCCGCCAGGGCGTGGAGCTCCAACCCGAGATCGTCGCGCTGGGCCGCGAATGGAAGGAACTGCTATGAACGCCCCCGCCGAGATCGTCGTCCTCTGCGGCGGCCAGTCCTCCGAGCGCGAGGTCTCGCTCCGCTCCGGCCGGGCCGTGGCCGAGGTCCTGCCCGGCGCCCGGCTGGTCGAGCTCGCGACCGACGCGCTGCCGGAGTGGCTCGACCCGGCGAGGCACGTCGTCTTCCCCGTGTTGCACGGCGGCTGGGGCGAGGACGGCCGCGCCCAGGCCGAGCTCGAGGCCCGCGGGATCGCCTTCGCCGGCTGCGCGTCGGCCGCCAACCGGCTCTGCATGGACAAGGTCGCGACCAAGGCGGCCATGCGCGCCGCCGGCGTCCCGGCCATCCCCGAGGTCGCCTTCGCCGGGGACGCCAAGCCGACCGCCGGGGCGCTCGTGGCCGAACTGGGGGAGCACGTGGTGATCAAGCCTTCCGACCAGGGCAGCAGCGTCGGCCTCTACCTGCTGGAAGGGGAGGCCGCCGTGGCCGAGGCCCTGGCCGGGATCCCCGCCTCCGGCCGGTGGATGGCCGAACGCCGCCTCCGCGGGCGCGAGATGTCGATCGGCCTGCTGGACGGCCGCCCCATGGGCCTCGTCGAGATCGTCCCGCTCACCGGGGTCTACGACTACCGGACCAAGTACACCAAGGGCGCCTCGGAGTACCTCTTCCCCGCGCCGCTCCCCGCGGAGCTCACCGCCGCCGTCGGCGAAGCCGCCGCGCGCCTCTTCGCCGCCTGCGGCTGCCGGGACTTCGCCCGCGCGGATGTCTTCCTTGAGCCGGACGGCCGCTTCTATTTCCTCGAGATCAACACGATGCCCGGCATGACCGCCACCAGCCTGATGCCCAAGAGCGCTTCCTGCGTCGGGCTCGATTTCCCCGCCCTCGTGCGCCGCATGGCCGCCCCGGCCCTCGCGCGCGCCGCCCGCCCCGACCGCCGCTGACCATGGGCTTCTTCGATTCCTTGTTCGGCCGACGTCGCGACGCCTTCCGCGGGCAGGCCGACCGTGACTGGCGCGCCCTCGTGCCGCAGGACGTGCAGCGCGTGCCCGCCGGCGAACTCGGCCGCAAGCGCGTCGTCCGTTCCAAGCTGCCGACCGTCGTCGCCGCGCTCTTCCTGGGCGTGCTCGGCGCGCTGCTCTGGTGGGCCGTGGACGAAGCGACGGCCGCGGCGCCCGCCGCCAGGCTGCGCTTCCAGACGGACGGCTTCCTCTCCGAGGCCTTCGTGAAGAAGGTCATCGCCGCGGGACCGGAAGGCCTCGCCCGCGACGTCCGTTCCATCAAGGCGGAGCTCGAGGCCGACAACCAGGTCGTCGCGGCGGACGTGCGCCGGCGCGGCGACGGCACGCTGGAGATCAGCCTGCGCGAGCGGCTCGCCGTCGCCAAGATCGTGAGCGTGCCCGAGAAGAGCGCCGCCATGCAGGTGCGCCTCGTGGCCGCCGACGGGCGGACCTTCGCCGGCGTCGGCTATCCCGAGCAGGCGGTCCGCAACCTCCCCGAGATCCAGCACTTCCGCGCGACCGGGACGGACGACGACCTGCTCATCGACGGCATCGAGGTCGCCGCGCCCTTCCTGCTGACCGTGCGCACGAGCTACCCGCAGCTCTACAAGCAGTGGTCGGCCGTCTCGCTGCGCGACTGCTTCGGCGCCCAGGAGGATTCGCCCGGCTCCAACCTCCGCGTCACCGTCCGCCCCGGCTCCCAGCCGATGGACCGGCCGGCCTTGGCCGAGATCGTCTTCTCCACCGCGAACTGGCGCAACGAGCTCACGCTGCTCGGCCGCATCAACGTCGACGAACTCCTGCGCCGCCCCGGCACGACCGCCTCGGCCTACGTGCTCAAGATGTCGATCCAGAACCGCACGAACGCCGCCTCGCCCGTCCCCGAACCCCGTCTCGTCCCCGTCACCGCCCCCGCCGCCCTCCCTCTCCGATGACCCCCAAGCCCCTGCCATCCCTCATCGCCGTCATCGACATCGGCACCCACAAGACCGCCAGCCTCCTCGGCCAGGTCATCGACGGCAAGGCCCGCATGCTCAGCTTCAGCGAGCGCCGCACCGAAGGCGTCGTCAAGGGCACCGTCACCGACCTGGAGAAACTCACCCACTGCGTCCATGAGGTCGTGAACGACATCGAGCGCGGTTCCGGCCGCGCGGTCGAGCAGGTCTACCTCTCGTTGTCCGGCCCGGCCGCCGAAGGCGAGCGCGTGAAGGGCTTCATCGCCGTGCCCGCGCACGACGGCAAGGTCACCGCCAAGGACGTCGCGGACGCCGTCGCCTCCGCCAAGCGCCTCGAGCCGCCGGCGGGCCGCAGCACGCTGCTCTACATGCGCCAGCCGACGATGCTGGACAACCGCGCGGTCGGCAACCCCGTCGGCATGACGGGCAAGCGCCTCGAGGTGAACTTCTGGCGCGTCACGATGGAGGAGGGCAACATGCGCATGCGCGTGGGCATGGTGAACGGCCTGAGCATCCGGGTGCGAGACTTCATCCTCGCCGCCCACGCCGCCGCCTGCGCGACGGCCAGCGACGCGGACAAGCAGGGCGGGGTGCTCGTGGTCGACATGGGCGCCGGCACCACGGACTGGATCCTCTACTACAAGGAGCACATCCTCTGCGCGGGCTCGATCCCCGTGGGCGGCGAGCACCTCACCAACGACCTCAGCGTCGCCCTGCGCATCAGCCGCGAGACGGCCGAGGACCTCAAGCAGCGGTTCGGCTCGGCGCTGCACCGCGAGACCGACGTCAACCAGACCATCTGGAAGGACGGCGACAAGGGCGTCGGCGACCAGCAGTTCAACCGCGGCACGATCACGCAGGTGCTCTCCCTGCGCTACCAGGAGACCATCGACTTCGTCCGCAAGGACGTCCTCCGCCGCCTCGAGCAGATCTTCCCGGGCCACGCCGTGCGCCTGGACCAGAACATGATCCCGTCGGGCGTGATCCTCACCGGCGGCTCGGCCAATCTGGCCGACGCGGCGGAGGCGGTCCAGCAGGTGATGGGCGTCTCGGCGCGCGTCGGCGTGCCGGACTTCGAGAACGAGTCGCTCCGCAAGCCCGAGTACGCGGGCGTCGTCGGCCTGATGACCGCCGCGCTCGCCGACGCCCCGCCGCCGGTGGTCCGTCCCCGCGGCTTCCTGGCCCAGCTCAAGGCGCTCTTCCGCTTCTAAGATGGCCTCGCCCGCTTCCATCCTCCTCGTCGGCCTCGGCGGCGCGGGCTGCGCCATGGTCACCCGGCTCTCGGCCCAGCTCCCCGGCGAGGTCGCCGTCGCGCTGCTGGACACCGACGCGCGCGCCCTCGCCGCCGGCGGTCCCGGCGCCAACCTGCAGCTCGGCCGCGCGCAGACGCGCGGGATGGGCACGGGCGGCGAGGCCGCCCTCGGCCTGGCTTCCGCCGAAGCGGAGGAACCGGCCCTGCGCCGCCTCTTCGCCGGCGTCCCGGTCGTGGTGCTCGTGACGGGCCTCGGCGGCGGCACGGGCAGCGGCGCCGCCGCGACGGTCGCCGGCCTCGCGGCCGAGGCGGGCGCGACCGTGCTCGCCTTCGCGACGATGCCGTTCTCGCACGAGGGCGAACGCCGGATGCGGCAGGCCAACGAGGCCGCCGCCAAGCTCGGCCAGAAGTGCCACGGCCTCGTCGTGGTGCACAACGACCTCCTCCTGCAGCAGGTGACGCCCGACGCCCCGCTGTCGGAATCCTTCGCCGCGGCCGACGCCTGGGTGGGCGGCGCCCTGCGCGGGCTCGCCAGCGCGTTCGCGCCCGGCGCGCTCATCGCCGTCGATCCCGCCGCGCTGCGCTCGCTGCTCGCGACCCCCGGTTCGCCGACGCTCTTCGCCTTCGGCGCGGGCCAGGGCGAAGGCGCGGCCTTGAAGGCCGCGCGCGCCGCGACGGACTGCCCGCTGGCGCACGCGCCCGGCGCCGTCGCCAAGGTCGCCTCGCTCTTCGTGCACGTCGCCGGCGGCCCCGCGATGACCTCGACCGAGGCCTTCGAGGCGGTCGCCGCGGTCCGCACCCGCTTCGGCGGCGAGACCTCCACGATCCTCTGCGCGCGCCTCGAGCCTGCGCTCGGCGACCGCATCGAGGTCTCGGTGCTCGGCGCCTCGCTGCCCGCGCCCAAGCCGGCGGCGAAGCCGAAGAAGGGGGCGAAAGGGGACGATCCCGCGCAGCCGATCTTCGAGTTCGCCACGGAGGAGTCGATGCGCCGCGGGCTGTTCGGCGGGACGCCGATGACGTTCATCGACGGCCAGGACGTCGACGTGCCTGCATATATCCGCAAGGCCGTGCGCCTGCCGCCGTCGCCCTGAAGTTCGCTTCCCGGTTGCGCCCCGCCCCGGTCCTCCTACGTTCGGCCTTATGCCCGCGTTCGACGTCGCCGCCTGCCGCAAGGACTTCCCGATCCTGGGACGTTCCGTGCGCGGCCGGCCGCTGACCTACCTCGACAACGCCGCCACCTCGCAGAAGCCCACGGCCGTCCTCCGGGCCCTCGAGCGCTATTACGCCGAGCAGAACGCCAACGTCCACCGCGGCGTCCACCTTCTGAGCGAGGAGGCCACCACGGCCTATGAGGCCGCCCGCGGCTCCGTCGCCAAGTTCCTCGGCCTCACGGACACCCGGGGCTGCGTCTTCGTGCGCGGCGCCACCGAGGGCATCAACCTCGTGGCCGAGTGCTGGGGCCGGGCCAACCTCAAGGCCGGCGACGAGATCCTGCTCACCCATCTCGAGCACCACGCCAACATCGTCCCTTGGCAGGTCATCGCCGAACGCACCGGCGCCAAGGTCGTCGTCACGCCCGTCACGCCGCGCGGCGAGGTCGACCTCGTGGCCTTCAAGGGCCTGCTTACCGCCCGCACCAAGCTCGTCGCCTTCGCGCACGTCTCCAACGCGCTCGGCACCGTCAATCCCGCCGTCGAGATGACTCGTCTAGCCAAGGCCGCGGGCGCTTTGGTGCTCATCGACGGATGCCAGGCCGCCGCGCACTTCAAGGTCGACGTCCCCGCGCTCGGTTGCGACTTCTACGCCTTCTCCGGCCACAAGACCTTCGGCCCGACCGGCATCGGCGTGCTCTGGGGCCGTCCGGAGTTGCTCGACGACATGCCGCCCTATCAGTTCGGTGGCGACATGATCCGCAAGGTCGACTTCGGCGGCACCACTTTCCGCGAGGCCCCTGAGCGTTTCGAGGCCGGCACGCCGGACATCTCCGGCGCCATCGCCCTCGGCGTCGCTTTGGAATATGTAATGCCCATCCAAGAAGCCGCGCACGCGCATGAGCAGGCCCTGCTCGCCGCGGCGACCGAACGGCTCAAGGCCATCAAGGGCCTGACCATCGTCGGCGAGGCCTCGGAGAAGGTCGCCGTCATCTCCTTCAACCTCGAGGGCGGCCACCCGCACGACGTCGGCACGCTGCTCGACGCGGACGGCATCGCCATCCGTACCGGCCACCACTGCTGCATGCCGCTGATGAAGCATTACGGCCTCAGCGGCACCGCCCGCGTCTCCTTCGCGTTCTACAACACGCTCGAGGAAGTCGACCGCCTGGCCGTCTCGCTGGAGAAGGCGCGGAAGATGATGGCTTAGGCGTTCGCGGAGGGTTCGGCCGGGCTCATCGAGCGGCGGAGGACGTCGAGGATGCCTTGCACTTCCCAATTGCGGGCGGGGCCGGTGAGACCGATCAGTCCGCGGGCGTCCTGGATGTCGTCGGGGTGATGGCCGGGCGGCCAGTCGAGCCAGCTCCGGTCCATGGAGTGCCGGGCGTCCTGCAGCAGCGGAAGCAGGGCGTTGATGCAGAGCGTGTCCGCGCGTCCGTCGGAAAGCAGGCAGGCGAAGACCTCGTCGATGAGCCGGCGGCGGGCGGGCTTGAGCGGCGAGGAGGGCAGGGCGAGGGCCCAGTCGCGCAGGCGCGCCCGCCAGTCGGGCCGTCGCCGGTGCAGTTCGAGGTATTGGGCGAGCCGGCGGTGCGGGTGGCCGGCGGGGCGGAGGCCGCGCAGACGCCAGCGTCCGCATTTCTCCATGTAGAGCGCGTCGAGGCCGAGCACGAGCATCTCCTCCGGGGGATGGCTGCGGGCCAGTTCGGACATCGGGGCGCGGTTGCCGCCGAGGCCGAGCGCTTCGACGAACAGCTCATGACAGGCCGCGTCCCAGCCGACCTCCCGCACCCGGGCGCGGGCGTGCTTGGTCTTGTTGCGGAAGCGTTCGAGGGCGCGACGACGGAGGCCGAGCACCAGGTTCGGCTCCGCGGCGAGGACGCGCCGGGCGACCTCGCGGGAACGGCCGCGGAGCTCCAGCAGGGCGTCTTCTTCGGCGAGATCCTCGAGGTCGCGCGGCAGGTAGGGCAGGAGCACCACCGTTTCCGGGCGGTGGCCCGAGTGCGTCGTCACGTCCTTCGTGCCCGGGAGCAGGACCGCGTGCAGGATGACGCCCCCGAAGTGCGGGTCACGGTCGTGGCCATGCGCGTGCCAGTCGGCGCAGCGCAGGTGGATCTCGATGTCGCCGCGGAGACGGCGTCCGTCGACGAGGATCTCCGCCGCCAGGAAGTCGGGTCCCGCGCCGCGGTTCCAGTCGCCGGGATGCAGGATCTCGATCGTCGCGCCCGAGGCGGCGGCCATCGGGCCGCGGACTTCGCCCGAGGCCCAGAGGCGTTGGATGGCGCGTTCGCCGATGGCGAAGGGGCCGTAAGGGCCGTCGATCTCCTCGACGCGGGCGCACGTGCTCATGCGCGCATCCACGCCGAATCACAGGCGTTTGGGAAAGCCGGAGAAAGCCCAAGGGGAAAGCACCGAATGGACTTGAGGAAAGACCCCAGCCGCCGTTGAATCCCTCTTACGGAGAGGTGGCAGAGTGGTCGATTGCAGCTGACTTGAAATCAGCCGAGCCGCAAGGCTCCGGGGGTTCGAATCCCTCCCTCTCCGCCAGTTTTAAGGAAGACAGGAGGGCCCGATGACCGGAGGGCGCGAAGGTCGGGAGGGATGGAGTCCTGATCTGTGTCGGGTATGGGTTGCCCTCGTTCGTCGATCAGCGATGATTTGCTGACGATGACTGCAGCCGAGAATTCACACGAAGCGCCGCGGCCGGCGGTTTCGCTGGTACGGATGCTGGTGGGTGAGGTGAAGGTGGTGGGCGCCGTGCCGGAGGGGCCGGTGCTGCTCTGCGGGAATCATGTCAGTTACCGGGACGTGTTCCTGTTCGGGATGCTCCGGGCTTCCGCGGCTGCTGGTGCACCCGTTGGTGTTCAGTTTTCCCTTCCTGAAGAAACACGCGCTGCGCTGGGGGTTCGTCCAGGTCTCGATCGACGACGCGGTCGCGCTGCTCAGGCGAGGCGAGACCGTGGCGATCTGTCCGACGGGGCTGGTGGAGGCTTTGGGCGACGCCGAACTTCCTTTCAAGACCGGCGCGGTGCGCATCGCCCAGCAGGCTGGCGTGCCGATGGTCCCGGTGTATTTCCATTATGGCAACTACCCCGGCCGCTGGGTGACGCCGTTCTCGATCACGGTGCAGAACATGATCCTCTTCTGCCTCTGGCCGTTCTACCGAAGGGGCGTCACGATCGTCATCGGCGCGCCCATGGAACCGGCCGGCGACGTGAAGACGCGGACAAAGGAGTTGAAGGCGGCGGTCGTCGCGCTGAAGTCGAGAGCGTAGCGGGCAGAATGGAGGACTGAGTTGAGGTCAGCGTGGAGGACTGCGTGGAGGGCTGAACGGATCATTGCACGTGCGGGCAGGTCGATGCCGTGACTTGACGCACGGTCGGCATGCGGCGGTCTCGTCACTTGATGCCTGGGAGGCGGTCGAAGGGAACGCGTAGGTAATAGCTGAAGCCTTCGGTCGTCTTGTAATGGATGCCGACGCCGGTGGTCTCGACGGACTGCGGATCGACGCCGGGAGCGGTGAGCAGGAAGGCCCGGGTCTCGGCGAGGGCCTGCGGGATGGGTGCGCCGTGTTCGAGCGCGTGATCCATGCGTTCCTGATACGAACCGCTTTCGGCCATGCGCTTGACGATGAGCGGGTCGCCGGCGGGGCGGTTGGCCGCGGGCTTGGCGGCGGGTTTCAGCCTTTCGAATTCCTCCGGCAGATCGAGGTCCTTGGGCTCCATCTCCACCGTCGCGCCGGCCGCAGGCACTTCGGCCTGCGCGGCCCAGAGCACGCCGTTGACGATCAGACGCCGGAAGGGTTCGGAGGCGAGGTTGTCGTGGAAGTGCAGGCCGACGAACCCGAAAGATCGTCCGCCCGTGGGGCGCTCGTAAGCCCAGCCGACCGGGTAATCCTTGCCGCCGATCTTCGCCAACGCGACCGGCTTGGCGGCGGGCAGGAAGCGCAGGTCGTAATACCATTCGTCCCGCATCGGGAAATCCTGCCAGCCACGGCTGATCGGATGCGACGGGTCGGCGAGGCGCACCGTGCTCGCCTCTACCTTGTAGCGGGAGAAGCCCCCTTTCTGGGCGTTGAAATGTCCGCCGAGAGCGGCGAGCCAAGGACCGGCGGAGGCCGGGTCGGCGGAGCCCGTGCCCCAGTGCAACGCGACGAGCCCGACGCCGCGATCGATGAGCGCCTGGGCCTGCGTGGCATGGGACGGCGCAAAGAAGACGTCGCCGCCGAGCTTGTCGTGCAGCACGACCGCGGCGACGCCATCGAAGGCGCGGGGGTCTTCCGGCCAGCCGCGGGCGACGGCCGTCTCGAAGTCGCCGTTCTGCTTGAGCCACTTCGCGATGAGCGCGCAATCGGGTAGGTAGGTATGGGAGCGGTAGCCGTGGTCGGGCGGCTGGCCGATGAGCAGCACCTTCACCGGCGCGGCGAGGGCGTGGACAAAGGCGAGCAGGGTGATTCCGAGCGAGATGACGGGGCGGCTCATCGTTGTCATTTTTAGCCCCAGCCGTCAGGTGGGGCAATCCGCGAAGAAGCCCGCCACCTGAGAGTGGCGGCAATTAGGGCAGCATGTGGTGCTGTCCCACCCTTGGATGCAGGCCGCTAGGTCGTCACATGGTCTGGACCCTACCTGTCGAATTCCGCTCGGATAATGACCTATTCCGCTCAATAGGTGCGAAAGGGTTGAAGAATGGGGAGAGCGTTGGAACATCACGGGTGCTTCGCCCCTCTTTCTCTTTCACCCCATGAGAACCCCAACCCTCGCCGCCTTCGCGTTCGCGCTGCTGTCCGTCGCCGGACTTTCCGCGCAGAATAAGCAGCCGGTCGCCAAGATCGTCCTGCCGCCGGAACCCGTCGCGCAGGCCGTGACCAAGAAAGTGAACGTCCTCGACCTCTTCCGCGAAGGAAAGGCCGAGACGCACCTCAACCCCAAGGCCGACATCGTCGACGACCCTAAGAACGTCTTCAAGTTCGAGCCCGACGGCCTGTTCCACGTCAGCGGCAACGGCTACGGCGGCATCACGACCCTCGACAGCTTCAAGGACTACCACCTCGTCATCGAGTTCAAGTGGGGCGACAAGACCTGGGGCAAGCGCGCCAAGGCCACGCGCGACAACGGCATCCTCGTGCACTGCTATGGGCCGCAGGGCGCCGTGGGCGGCAGCTGGATGGCCAGCATCGAAGCCCAGATCATCGAAGGCGGCGTGGGCGACATCCTCGTCCTTGCGCCGAAGCTCGCCGACGGCACCGTCCTCCAGACATCGATCAGCGCCGAGGTCGGTCTCGACCGCGACAAGGAGAAGGTGTGGACCCCGGGCGCGCCCCGCCAGACCATGAAGGGCGGCCGCCTGAACTGGCAGAAGCGCGACGTCGACTGGAAGGACACGCTCGGCTTCCGCGGCAAGGACGACGTCGAGTCGCCCTTCGGCCAGTGGACCCGCTTCGAGGTGATCGCCAAGGGCGACACGCTCCAGTATTTCGTCAACGGCGTGAAGGTGAACGAAGCCTTCGAGTGCAAGCCCAGCCAGGGCCGCATCCTCCTGCAGGTCGAGGCCGCCGAGATGTTCGTGCGCCGCTTCGAACTGCACCCCCTCGGTACGTTCAAGGAGAAGTGGGGCGCCGCCAAGCCGGCGGGGCACGGCGACGGCGAGGAATTCCCCGCCTACGCCTACCGCCCGCAGTTCCTCGAACTGACGAAGGCTCAGCTGCCGCAGGGCGGGCTGAAGCATAAGCTCCCCGTGGGTTTTGAAATGGTCGTCGCCGCCACCTCTCCAATGGTAGCCAATCCCACCATGGGATGCGTCGATGACCGTGGCCGCCTCTTCGTGGGCGACTCCGCTGGCGTGAATTGGAGCCCGAAGAAGTTCGAAGCCGTCCTCCCGAACCGCGTCCTCATGCTCGAGGACCGGGACGGCGACGGCGTGTTCGAGCGCAGCACCGTCTTCGCGGACAAGCTCGCCGTGCCCAAGGGCGGGTGCTGGGCCGACGGCAGCCTCTTCGTCGCCTCGCCGCCCGGCATCTGGAAGTTCACCGACGCGGACGACGACGGCGTGGCCGAGAAGCGCGAGCTCGTCGTGGGCGGCTTCGCCTGGACCGCCAACGGCGCCGATTGCCATGGACCGCGCCTGCACCCCGACGGCCGCCTCTATTGGACGCATGGCCGCAAGGGCCACACCGTGAAGCAGAAGGACGGCACGCTCGTGCACGCCGGCCTCAACAGCGGCGTCTGGTCGATGAAGACCGACGGCACCGACATCCGCTGGCATGCCCTCGGCTGCGCCGATAATCCGGCCAGCATCGACTTCACCCCGACCGGCGAGATCGTCGGCACCGTCGACCTCTATTTCGGCAGCCCGCGCGTCGACACCCTCATGCAGTGGCAGCTCGGCGGCGTCTACGAGCGCCCGGACTTCCTGCGCATCATCGCCGACCTGCCGCGTACCCATGAGCGCATGCCGATCCTCAAGGAGCTCGGCCACGTCGTCCCCAGCGGCTGCTCTTTCTGGAAGCACGGCGACCGCGTCGCCCCTGCCGATCATCCGCTTTCCTCGTCGCCGGACAACCTCAACCTCCTCGTCTCTTTCTATAACTCCCAGAAGATCGTGCGCTTCGAACTGAAGCCCGAAGGCGCCACCTATCAGGCGACCGAGCACGAGTTCTTCACCCTCGACCGCAAGGGAGCGCACCTTTCCGACGTCATCGAAGCCCCGGACGGCTCGCTGCTCATCGTCGACACCGGCACCTGGTATTCGCATTGCCCGTCCAGCCTGCAGGGCGTGGCGAACGTCCCCGGCGCGATCTACCGCGTGCGTCGCACCGCCGATGGCAAGGCCGCGCATGCGGCCGTCGCCCAGGCTCACCGTCCGTTCGCGCCCGCGCCGGTGAAGACCGACGCCGAACTCCTCGCCCAGCTCTCGTCCGCCGACCAGGCGGTCGTCCGTCGCGGCCTCGAAGGCCTGACTTTCCGCGAGACCAGGTCTCCCGCCATCACCGAAGCCATCCGCGGGCTCCTCTCGCGTGAGGCCGACCTGGTGCTCGAGCACGCCATCCTCACCGCCGGCATGCGTCTCGCCGGCTTCACCGCCGCCGACCTAGCCGCCGTCAAAGGGCCGGTCGCCCAGGCGCGCCTCCTCCGCATCGTCTCGCAGACCCGCACGAAGGAGTCGGACTACGGCGAGGTCCTGAAGTTCGCGGTCGGTCAGGCTGATTCCGCGGAAGTCGCCTTGGCGAAGAACGCCTACCTCGCCCTGAGCAAGGCCCCGGACGCCGACGCGGTCGTCGCGCCGCTCTTCGCGCAGTGGCTGGCGCAGCCCGCGCCGTCCGCGACGCAGGTCGCGGCCATGGGCAAGTTCGCCACCGCGCTGGCCGGCCAGCCGGGCGTGGCCAAGGGCATCGCCCAGATGCTCGCGCACGAGAAGGTCGCGGTCCGTCAGGCCGCGCTCCGCGCCATCGCGGCCCAGTCCGGCAAGGTCAACGCCAAGGGCTGGCTCCCCGCGCTCGAGGCCCAGCTCGCGCAGGGCGCCTCGCCGCTCCTGCTGGACGCCCTCGCGCACGTGAAGGACAAGCGTTTCGACGCCGCGCTCAACACGATCGCCGCCGACACCGCCAAGCCGTCCTCGCTCCGCCTCAAGGCGCTCCTCGCGCTCTCCGGCAGCGGCGAAGACCTAAGCGAGGCCGCCTTCAAGCTGCTCACCGATCTGTTCGTCGACCCGGCCAGTCCGGGTCTGCGGATGGATGCCGCCGCCCGCCTGGCCAACACCAGGCTCACCCCGGCGCAGTGGGACGCCTACCTCGCCTTGCTGCCGAACGCCGGCCCGCTGGAGCAGAACGAACTCCTCGTCGCGCTGGCCGTGCCGCAGAACTACAAGCGCATCTCGAAGGAGACCGGTCGTAAGATCGCCGTCGCCCTGAGCAAGTCCGCGATGCTCGGCACCTTCCGGCAGGACCTCGTGCGCAAGGCGTTCGGTTTCCTACCGCGGGACGTCTACGAGATCCTCGAGCCCTCGTTCGACGCCGCGCTCGCGGCCAACGACGCCAAGCGGGAACGTCTCGGCCCGTTGGCCCAGCTGGCCGTCAAGCAGGGCGACCCGGCCGCCGGCCGCGCCGTCTATGAGTCGGGCAAGGGCGCCTGCATCGCCTGCCATAAGATCGGCGCCAAGGGCAACGAGATCGGGCCGAACCTCAGCAAGATCGGCGGCATCCGCGCCGAGCGTGAGCTCGTGGAGAGCATCCTCTTCCCGAGCTATAACATCGCCCGCGATTACGACCTCAACTCCTTCCAGCTCACCGACGGCAGCACCGTGCTCGGCCTGATCCAGGCGCGTTCCGCCGAGGGCGTGACCATCAAGGAAGCCTCCGGTCAGAGCCGCCTGCTCACGAACGAAGTCATCGCCTCCTCGACGCAGCTGACCACGAGCCTCATGCCCGCCGGCTTGGACGGCATGCTCAGCGAGAAGGAGCTGGTCGATCTGGTGGCGTATCTGCGTTCTTTGCGTTGAGCGCTCCACAACGCAAAGATCGCGGAGGGTGTTAGCGGTTGGCGGTTAGCGGTTGGATTCCCCCGGCGCAGGACCGCCAGGGTAGGGTCGTGGCTTCGCCGCGCCCTTAAGTTGAAGGAGTGCACGATGAATCTTGCCCCTACCTTCGTTCGCCCTGCGGCGAACAAGGACAACACGTGGTGCTGTCCCTACCTCAGGAGCCAGAGGCCGAGGAGGGGGAGGGCGAGGATGAGGAGGCAGCCGCCGGAGCGGGGGCGAGCATCCTCGTAGAGTGAGCTGGTGCGCTCGTCGACCTCCCGCTGGATCTTTTCCTCGATGTCGGCCTCCAGGTCCGCCGGGATGCCGCCCTCGCCGTATTCGTCGTCGGAGCTGAAGTTCTCGTCGTCGTAATCGTCGCTCATGAGGGTATGGTATGCCCGAGGGTGGGGGAGCCGCAAGGGGTCGCTCCGTCATAACAGGCTGGAGCAAAGGCGGGGAATCCCCACGCTGGCGGCAGCATGGCGACCATCCTCTGCATGAAGTGGGGCAAAAAATACGGCCCGGAATACGTCAACCGACTCCACTCCATGGTGAGCCGCCACCTGACCATCCCGCACCGCTTCGTCTGCCTCACGGACGACAAGACCGGGCTCAACGCCGGCATCGAGACCTTCCCGATCCCGAGCCTCGAGCTACCGGCCGGCGCCCCGGAGCGCGGTTGGACCAAGCTCGTCTCGTTCTCGCCCGCGCTCACCGCCCCCGGTGGTCCCGAGCTCAAGGGCGACATCCTCTTCCTCGACATCGACATCGTCGTCGTCGGCAACATGGACGGCTTCTTCGATCATCCGGGCGACTTCCTGATCATCCGCGACTGGCAGAAGGGGCACTACACCGGCAACTCGTCGGTCTACCGTTGGCGCGCCGGCACCTATCCGGACGTGCTCGAATATTTCCGCGCGAACCTCGACGCCGTGCGTAAGCGGCACCGCAACGAACAGGAGTTCCTGACCGCGCACCTGACCGCGCAGGGCAAGGTCAGCTACTGGCCCGAGACCTGGTGCCGCAGTTTCAAGAAGCACTGCGTGAAGTATTTCCCGTTCTCTCTCTGGCAGACGCCGGAGATCCCCGCCGAAGCCAAGATCGTCGTCTTCCACGGTCTTCCGAATCCGCCCGACGCGCTCGTCGGCCGCAGCGGCAAGTGGTATCGCCGCGTGCTGCCCACGCCGTGGATCGCGGAGAATTGGAAATAAGAGCGTCAACAGTTAGCAGCGGATAGCGGTTGGCGGTTAGCGGTTGGGATTGCCTTGGGGTAGGGGCAGCACCGCGTGCTGCCCTCTTGCGTTCGCCGGATGGTGAACGCGATGGTAGGGGCGAGGCTACGCCGCGCCCTTTCTGTATCGAGGGGCATGACGTAGTCCTGCCCCTACCTTGGGCCACCATGCGGCGGCCTAAGAAACAATAAGGGCAGCACGCGGTGCTGCCCCTACCTTTAGCAAAGCGCCTTCGACGCTTACTTGGCTTCGTCCGCGGCCTCGTCGTTGGCGGCTTCTTCCTTGGCCTGGGCCTGGCTGCTCAGGATGGGCTGGGCGAAGAGACGGCCGTCGGGGAGGTTGGCGATGTAGCCTTCGCCGATGAGGAAAGAGAGGTCGGTGAGCACCTGGGTCTTCGCGGCTTCCTCGGCGTTCTCGCCGGCGAGGGCGAGGACGAGGTCCTTGGCCTGCTGGGCCGGCTTGCGGTCGAGCGAGTCGAAGATGCGGGCCATCGGATCGCTGAAGGTCGACTTCGGGTCGCGGCAGCGACGGCGGACCGAGCAGGCGTAGGTGATGCCCTTGGAGCCCTTCTTATAGAGGTGGAAGCCTTCCTTGCGGAGGCGGCCGCGGATGCCGTTGGCGGTGTCGAGGGGGAAGGCGCGCTGCTGTTCGAGCGCGTAGCGGACGGAATCGCGGAGCGGGCCGGGGTTCATCTCCTCGAGCAGGCGGCCGGCGAAGCGCACCCACGGATGGGTCTTCACCACGAGGTCCTTGCGGAAGGCCTGGAGGAAGCCGCGGGCGGCGTCGAGGGACTCGAGGCGTTCCGGTTCGCCTTCCTTGCGGTCCTTCGGCGCGTATTCGCTGCGGGTGGACATCGACTTCAGCCAGGCGTCGATCTGTTCCTGTTCGCGGACCATCTCGAGGCGGCCCTTGAAGGCGTCGAACGGCATGTTCGGGCAATGGCGGGCGTGGTGCTCTCGGAGGTTGCGCTGGTAGCTGTGGTGCGTCGGGGCGCCGAGCAGCTTGCCCGTCTGCGGGCAGCGGGCGACCATCAGGAAGGCTCCCTTCGGGGCTTCGACCTCGACTTCGACCACGTCGAAGAACTTGTCGAGGTGGCGGGACATCACGTGCGAGACCGCTTCGGCCTCGGTGAGGAAGGGGTGGCCGTCGGGGACGGAGACGGCGAGCAGGGCGTCGGGGCGCTGTTCGGCCTCGAGGTGGCGGATGACGATCGAGAGACGGTCTTCCTTGTCGAGGATGAGGCGGGCGACCTCGAAGAGCTCGTAGGTCATCTTGCTCTTCTTCATCGCGCCGCCGAGAATCTCGAACTTGGCGTCGTCGGGGAAGAACGCGCTGGCGACGACCGGGCGGAAGGCCGGAGCGTCGTCGTAACGGGAAGGACCGCGGTCGTCGCGGCGGGGGCTACGGTCATCGCGACGCGGGCCGCGGTCGTCACGGCGGGGCCCGCCGGGGCCGTCACGGCGCGGGCCGCGGCTCTGGCCGTCGCGGGGCGGGCCGCGGCGTTCGCCGCCGGGGCCGTCGCGGAAGCGGGGGCGGTCGCCGTCACGGCGCGGGCCGCCGTTCCCGGAGCTGACCTTTTCGGAGGGTCCGCTGACCCAGGAGGGCCCGAAACCAAGGGAAGAGAGGTCCAGTTCGAAGGACTTTTCCTTGGGAGGGTTGTTTTCAGCCGAGTCGGAGGACATTGAGGAAGTGAGCGTTTGGAAAGAAGTCCGCTTGGCAAGCATCGGCACAATCGCTTTTTACTTGCGCCCCTCGTCAGGAGTTCCAGCGTGCTCCTTCCTTTATTGCTCAGGTGGTGGAATGGCAGACACGCATGCTTGAGGTGCATGTGCCGCAAGGTGTCCGGGTTCAAGTCCCGGCCTGAGCACCAATTTAGGCTGGGTCGGTCCGGAAACGGGCCGGCCCTGTTTTTGGTTCACATCATTCCCGACACCCCGCAGTAGTAGGGGCATGGCTACGCAGGGAAAACTCGACGTCCTCATCCTCGGCTCCGGCGGCCGCGAACACGCCTTGCTCAAGGCCTGCCTCCGCAGCCCGCGGGTGGCCAAGGTGCGGGTCGCCCCCGGCAACGGCGGCATGGCCCTCGAGGCCGAATGCCTCGACGTCGACGTGGCGAACCCCCCAGCCGTCCTCGAGCTGGTCCGCCGCACCCAGTCCAATTTCGTGATCGTCGGCCCGGAAGTCCCGCTCGCCGCCGGCGTGGTCGACGCCCTCGAAGCCGCGGGCATCCCCGCTTACGGCCCGCTCGCCGCCGGCGCGCGTCTCGAGGCCAGCAAGGCCTTCAGCAAGGATTTCATGGTTCGTCACAAGGTGCCGACCGCCGCTTCCGAGACTTTCCGTGCCCTGGCTCCGGCCTTGGAATACGTCCGCCGGCAGCCCGTCCCGATCGTCATCAAGGCCTCGGGCCTGGCGGCGGGGAAGGGCGTCGTCATCGCGACCACCCACGCCGAGGCCGAGGCCGCGCTGCGCGACATGATGGAGACCAAGGTCTTCGGGGCGTCGGGCGACGAGGTCGTCATCGAGGAGTTCATGCAGGGCGAAGAGGCCTCGATCATGCTCATGGTCTGCCGCGAGGAGTACCTGATGCTTCCGCCGAGCCAGGACCATAAGCGCGTCGGCGAGGGCGACACCGGCCTCAACACCGGGGGCATGGGCGCTTACGCCCCCACGACCGTGGTCACGCCCGAGGTCGAACGTCGTCTCCGCGAGGAGATCATCGCGCCCACGCTGCGCGGCCTCAAGGCCGACGGCATCGATTACCGCGGCACGCTCTACGTCGGCATCATGGTGACCGCGACTGGCCCGAAGGTCGTCGAGTTCAACGTCCGCTTCGGCGATCCCGAGTGTCAGGTGCTCATGCCTTCCCTCGAGACCGACCCGGTGCAGATCATGGAAGACATCGCCCATGGCCGTTTCCGTCCCTCGGCCGTGAAGCTGCGCCCCGGCGCGACGATCATCGTCGTCTTGGCTGCCGGCGGCTATCCCGGCGAGATCCGCAAGGGCGACCCTATCACCTTGCCTGCCAGCCTGCCGGAAGGCGTCGACATCGTCCATGGCGGCACCAAGCGCCTCGCTGACGGACAGGTCGTCACGACCGGCGGCCGCGTGCTGGGGGTGGTGGCCCATGGCCCGACCCTGCAGGAGGCCGCCCGTCGGGCCTACGCCGTGGTCCCGCAGATCCGGTACGAAGGCCGCCACTTCCGCCGGGACATCGGTTACCGCCAGCTCCGTCGCGACGGGGTGCTTTGAGCACTTGAACCGAGGGGCTTATCCCTCATCTTGGAGCCATGGCCGTCGAGCGAGACACCGTCACGTTTGTCTGCACGGGTAACACCTGTCGCAGTCCGATGGCGGAGGCGTTGCTCCGGGCGACCCTGACCAAGCGAGGGCAGGGGCTCGAGCAGCTCAAGGTGGCCTCCTTCGGCCTCGCCGCCGAGTCCGGTTGCCCCGCCTCGACCAACTCCGTCAAGGCCATGCAGCGCATCGGCTTGGACATCGGCGCCCATCGCAGCCGTCTGCTCACCCAGGCCGACGTGGACCGCAGCTGCGTGATCTTCGGCATGACCGAATCCCATCTCGCCGCCCTGCACGCCCGTTTCGACGCCCTGCCCGAGCATGTGCTCCTGCTCCGCGACGTCTTGCCGGCGGAGGTCCCGCGCGACATCCCCGATCCCTTCGGCGGGCCCTATCGCGAGTATGAGGAATGCCGTGATTCCATGGTTGAAGCCATCCCCGCGATGGTGGAGTTTCTGCGGCATAACCTCCCGCGATGACCAGCCCGCTTACGCTTTCCTTCGGCAGTGACCACGGCGGCCTCGCCCTGCGCCGCGGCCTCAGCGAAGCACTGAAGGCCAGAGGCTACGCCATCCTCGACCGCGGCACCGAGACCGAGGCCTCGTGCGATTACCCGGATTACGCCCAGGCCGTGGGCGCCGACGTCGTCGCCGGCCGTGCCCGGTTCGGTATCCTCGTCTGCACGACGGGCATCGGCATCTCCATCGCCGCCAACAAGCTGCGGGGCGTCCGCGCCGCCTTGGTCCAGAGCGCCGACGCCGCCGGCCTGAGCCGCCGCCACAACGACGCCAATGTCCTTTGTTTCGGGGCCAAATACGTCGACCTCCCGACCGCCTTGGCGTGCGTCGAGGCCTTCCTGGCGGCCGAGTTCGAGGCCGGCCGGCATACCCGCCGCGTGGACAAGATGGAGCCTTCCTGTGGATAACCCCGGCGGATTTGCCGTTGCCACGTTTCCTCCCACGATTTGCCCTTCCATCTTCCCAACATGACCGCCATCCGCCGCATCCCTCTCGCCCAGCTGGATCCTGAGATCGACCGCCTCATCCAGGCCGAGCTCAAGCGCCAGCAGACGCACATCGAGCTGATCGCCTCCGAGAATTTCACGCTCCCCGCCGTGATGGAGGCCCAAGGCAGCATCCTCACCAACAAGTACGCCGAAGGTTACCCCGGCAAGCGCTGGTACGGCGGCTGTGAGAACGTCGACCAGATCGAGCAGCTCGCCATCGACCGCGCCAAGTCCCTCTTCGGCGCCGACCACGCGAACGTCCAGCCGCACTCCGGCAGCCAGGCCAACGCCGCCGTCTACTTCGCCAGCATCAAGCCCGGCGACAAGATCCTGACGATGAACCTTTCGCATGGCGGCCACCTCACGCACGGCAACGCCGCGAACTTCTCCGGCAAGCTCTACACCGTCGTCCACTACGGCGTGGGCGCCGACGGCCGCATCAACTACGACGAAGTCGAGGAGATGGCCAAGCGCGAGAAGCCCAAGATGATCACCGTCGGCGCGTCCGCCTACGCCCGGGAGATCGACTTCGCCCGCTTCGGCAGGATCGCCAAGGAGAACGGCGCGCTCCTGCTCGCCGACATCGCCCACATCGCGGGCCTCGTCGCCGCGGGCGTGCATCCGTCGCCCGTCCCGTACGCCGACTTCGTGACCACCACCACGCACAAGACCCTGCGCGGTCCGCGCGGCGGCCTGATCCTTTGCAAGGCCGAGCACGCCAAGGCCATCGACTCCTCCGTCTTCCCCGGCGCCCAGGGCGGCCCGCTCGAGCACGTCATCGCCGCCAAGGCGATCTGCTTCGCGCAGTGCGCCACGCCGGAGTTCAAGGACTACGCCAGGCAGGTCGTCGCCAATTCCAAGGCGCTCGCCGCCGAGCTCGTGAAGCTCGGCTTCCACCTCATCAGCGGCGGCACCGACAACCACCTCAGCCTCCTCGATCTCCGCAAGAGCCACCCGGAGGTCACCGGCAAGGACGCCCAGCTCGCCCTGGACGCCGCCCATATCACGACCAACAAGAACACCGTGCCGGACGAGACCCGCAGCCCCTTCCAGGCCAGCGGCATCCGCGTCGGCACCCCGGCCGTGACCTCCCGTGGCATGAAGGAGGCCGAGATGAAGGAGATCGCCAAGGCCATCGCCGTCGTGCTTTCCGGTCCGCAGGATCCGGCCAGGATCGCCGAGGCCCAAGGCATCGTCGCGTCCCTGTCCGGCCGCTTCCCCCTCCCTTATTGATGATATAAGGGTTGCTTTTCGGCTTCCCTAGGAGGCCGAAACCGCCTAATCTCACCTTACCCCCAAATCTATGACCCCCGTCTCCCGTTCCCGCAAAGGCTTCACGCTCATCGAGCTGCTGACCGTCATCGCGATCATCGGCGTCCTCGCCGCCGTGCTCTTCCCCGGCGTGCAGGGCGTGATGCGCTCCGCCAAGAAGAACAGCGCGCTGAACAAGCTCCGCTCCATCGGCCAGGGCTACATGAACTGGGCCCAAGGCGGCAAGGTGATGACCCGCACGGGCACCTGGACCGCGGCCGGCAACGTCGCGACCAAGACCTCCGAATACGCCGCCAACCTCGCGGCCGGCGCCGCCCTCGACTCGGGCGAGCTCTGGTTCGTCGACGGCGACGCGATGCTCGAGCGTAACACCATCCCGAACCTGCCGAAGAACGTCATCCGCGTGCAGGGCGCCAACACGGTGATCGATCCGCTCTTCATCAACGCCATCACCACCGGCACCGGCACCTCCTGGACCGTCTACTCCGGCACCTCTTCGGGCGTCGTCGGTTCCGTCGCCGTGCCCCTCGCCTGGAGCCGCGGTCTGACCAACGCCGGCGCCTGGCCCGTAGCGGACGGCACCAACGCCGGTTCCTGCTGGGGTCCGGAAGGCGGCCACATCGTCTACGGCGACGGCCACGTCTCCTGGTGCACCAACACGTTGGTCACCGGCCAGTTCTACTTCACGGACACCGCGGGCGCTCCGACGGCCAACTGGCTGCAGTCCCGCGGCGTGCCGGCCACCGCGCAGGCGCTGCCGCAGCAGTAAGCCGCCCGTCGGCCTCCCGAAAAGCCCCGCGTCGCGGGGCTTTTTTGTTTCCGTTCCGCTTCGGCCTGACACCTTCACCTCCGCATGTCGACCTTCCGTGCCTGGATCGCCGCGACTCGCCCCAAGACCTTGGTGGCGGCCGTCGCGCCCGTCGCTCTCGGAGCCGCGGTCGTCGTGGCATACCCCGGCGCCGGTCAGCCGGGCGTCGGGTCAGATCCGTCCTTCATTTTCTTCCTGCTGAGCTGCCTGGGCTTCGCCCTCTGCGTGCAGGTCGCCTGCAACTTCGCCAACGACCTTGGGGATTCCCTCCGCGGCGCGGACACCGCCGCGCGCGTCGGCCCTCGCCGCGCCGTCTCCGCCGGTGACATCGCGCCCGACGCCATGCGAAGGGGCATCTGGATCGCCTGCGTGCTGGCGTTGATCCTCGGTGCGCCCGTCGCATCGCTCTCGCCTTGGTTGTTGCTCGCCGGGCTCCTGGCGATCGCCTGCGCGCTCGCGTATACGCTCGGTCCGTTCCCGCTGGCTTACCGCGGTCTCGGTGACGTCTTCGTGGTTGGCTGCTTCGGCGTCCAGGCCACCGTGCTCACCGCCTGGGCGCTCTGTGCCGACCGCATTTACGACAAGGGGGGAGAGAACTGGGTTTGCCATTCTTTGCCCATGCCCTGGGCCGCCGCGCTCCTGGCCGGTCTCGGTCTCGGCCTGCTCGCCGACAACATCCTCGTCGCGAACAACGCGCGCGATTACGAGACCGACCTCGCCGTCGGCAAACGCACCACGGTCGTGCGTTTCGGCCGCGGCTTCGCCCGGAACCTCCATGGGTTCAACGCGGTCGGCGGCCTGGCCTGCCTCGGGGCCGTCTTCGGCTGGGCGCCGCTGGCCTTGCTGCCTTGGGCGATCTGGCAGCACCTCGCCTTCCGCCGGGCCGCCCGGCCGGCCGATTTCCTGCCGTTCCTGGGGCAGGCCGCCGTGCTGATGCTCCTGGCCACGATCCTGTGCGTAACTGCCACTTGCCTAGGGTGGGTGCCGGCTGGCAACCTTGGGTCGCGATGAGCCAGCCCCCCTCCCTCGCCGAACAGCTCGAGGCCCTCGTGAACGGGGGTTCCCGTCCGACGTGGGACGAATACTTCATGGCCACCGCCGTGCTCGTCAGTTCCCGCTCCAGCTGCGAGCGCCTGCACGTCGGGTGCATCATCGTCTCGACCGGCAAGCATCCGAACCGACTCGTCGCCGCCGGCTACAACGGCTTCCTGCCGGGCGCGCCGCATGACTCGCATGTCCGGGACGGCCACGAGCTCGCGACCGTGCACGCCGAGCAGAACGCCGTGGCCGACGCCGCCAAGCGGGGCGTCTCGCTGCAGGGCACCGTCTGCTACGTCACCCATTTCCCCTGCGTGAACTGCGCGAAGATCCTCGCCGCCGCCGGCATCACCGAGGTGCGGTACCGGCACGACTACAAGAACGACCCGCTCGTCGCGGAGATGTTCGGCCAGGCCGGCGTGAAGGTCACGCGGCTCGCGCGCTGATGGCGCGGACGCCGCGAACGTTGGCGGGCTGGCTGCTGGTCTCCCATCCCCAGCTGCGTGACGACCATTTCCGCGAGACCGTCGTGCTGCTGCACTCGCATGACGCCCAGGACGGCGCGCTCGGCGTGATCATCAACCGTCCGCTCGGCCGCGAGCTGGGACAGGTCGACGCCGCCGTGGACCTCGCGCCCCTGGACGGCGTGCCGCTCTTCGAGGGCGGTCCCGTGGCCACGGACCGGCTCGCCTTCGGCGGTTGGTGCTTCCCCGCCGACGCGGCGCCGGACGTCCGTTTCGGCCTCGACCAGGAGGAGGCGGTAAGGCTCGCCGCGGAAGGCCGGTTCGCCCTGCGGGCCTACGTGGGGTATGCGGGGTGGTCGCCCGGCCAGCTCGAGAACGAACTCCGCATGAACGCCTGGGTCGTCTGCCCCTTCGACGGCGCATGCGCCGGTCTGGAAGGCGTCGCCCTGTGGAAGCACCTGCTCGCGGCGCATCGGCCGGACCTGCGGCTCGAGGCGGATTCGCCCGAGGATCCCGGGCTGAACTAGCGCGCCGTCGAGAGGAGGATGCCGACGTTCTGCGTCAGCAGTTCGCCCGGCTTGCGTCCGTCCGCCGCGAGCAGCTTGCGACGGATGAGCAAGGGGCGTTGGGTGACGTCGACTTCGGCGATCTGCCAGCCCTGCGCGGGCAGCCGCGGGTTGCCGGCCTCGAGCGCCGTCCAGCGCAGCGGCATGCCCTGCCAGGAGAACTCCACGTACCAGCCGGCGGCCTTGCCGCGCTCCCCGCGCGCGAGGACCGGATAGCGCGTGACGAAGTCGGGGACCTTGGGCGCGCGGAGGACGACCGTCAGCGCCGTCGGCTGGCGACGCACGAGCGCGAGCACGTCGACGCTCCGTTGGCCGAGGAGCGGCAGCGGGTCCATGCCGATGAGGTTCTGACCGTTGAACAGTCCGTGGAGGTTGGGGCTCTTCCGGTTGTCCGGCTGGGCCGCGTACCACTGGTTGAAGCCGGTCGAGAGGATCAGGCCGACTTCGAAGTGCAGGTGGGCGCGGTCAGGGGTGATCGGGCTCGCCCCGGCGGAGGTGCGTCCCATCCGGCCGAGCGTCAGCCCGCGCCGGGTGAACATGCCGAGGCGCACCGCCGGATCGATCGCGGCGAGGTGGGCGTAGAGCGAGTACACCGGGAGTTCCGCGCCGGGGTGGACGAGCACGACGTATTTGCCGTAAGGCCCGTTGACGTGCGGATTGACGTAGGCCACCTGGCCGTCCATCGCGGCGCGGACGAGGTCGAGCGCCTCGCCGGCGGCGTCATGCCGGCCGGGCCGGATGTCGACGCCTTCGTGGAAGCGCAGGCCCTCTTCGCGGACCATCCCGAACGTGGCCGATTCGAGCCGGCCGGACACGGTCGGCTGGAGGTAGTCCTGCGCCGAGCGGACGGCGGTCAGGTCGAGGGTCGTCGGCCAGACGACCTCGGTCGCGGGCAACGGGGCCGTCGTCAGGCCGAGGAAGAGGAGGGCGAGGCGGTAACGCCGGCTCACGGACGTTCGGACTCCTTGATCTTGCGGAGCTTGAGCGCGGAGATGTTGAGGCGGCGGCTGAGGTCCATGACCGCCTGGGTGTTGGTCAGCCCCTTCTTCTCGACGTGGAACATCAGGTTGCCGTCCGTGATCTGCCCGTCGATCGGCATGATGCCCACGGCGGTGTCGTTGACGACGAGGACGAAGTGCCGGCCCACGGCCTCCTTGGTGTAGTTCATCACGTCGACCGCCGCCTTGCGGTCGAGCTGCACGAGCAGGAACTCCTGGCGGAGGTCCGGCTCGCCGCTGGTGATCGGGGCGGTGTTGAGGATCTCCTCGGCCGGCACGAGCGCCCGCGTCATCACGGAGACCTTCAGCTGGCTGACGGGCAGGGTGACCTCCTGCTTCATCGAACTCCCGATGGTCGGAGGGGCCTCGACGAAGATCGAGGCGATCTCCTCGGGGATGTCGTTGTTCTTGCAGCCCGCCAGCAGCAGGACGGCCAAGGCGGAAAGGAGGCGGAGGGAAGTCATGGCGAGGCTCAGCCGACGAGCATGTCGAGCGAAGCGCTGACCTGCAGGATGTGGGCCGGCTGGAGGTCGATCACCGGCACCAGGTAGGTCTGCTTGGTCGCGGCGTGGACGTAGGTCAGCTGGCCGTCGGCGGCGGCGCCGACCTGCTTGATGATGCGCTTGCGCTCGAGCAGCATGGCGAGGATGTGCTTGAGCACGCCCTTGTCGCCCGAGGGGTCGGCCGCGTCCTCGTAGAGGGAGAGGAAGAACTCCTCGCGGGAGGCGAGCAGCTGGGCGCGTTGGGCCTGGTCTTCCTCGCCGCGCTCCTTGACCTCGCGGGTCCAGCGGCCGAGGAGGATGCCCTCCGGCCGGAAGGTCGCGGCGTGTTCCTTGAGGACGTCGAGGCGCTCGATGTTGCCGCCGACGGGTTTGAAGACGACGCACGTCACGAGGTCGCCGACGTGGAGTTCCTGGCCGGAAGCGGCACAGGTGCGAGCGATAGGTTTGACCTGCCAATCCATGACCGAGGAGACAAGTCGGGCGGGGCGGGTCGGGCAACCCCATTCACGGCGGTTTGCGGCTGACTTATTGGCCCTCGCCGGCAGTCTGCCGGGCATGTCCGAAGCCCCTGCCGCCGGCGTCGCTCTGCTTGTCGTGGACGTCCAGCCGACCTTCCTCAAGGCCATGCCCGAGGGCGAGGCCTGCCTGCGCCGCTGCCGGCTGGCCGTCGCGTCCGCCCGGCTCCTGGGGCTCCCGGTCCTGTTCACCGAACAGGTGCCGGCCAAGCTCGGTCCGACGCACCCGGACCTCCTCGCCGCCGCCGGCGAGGGGCGGGCCGTGTTCGGCAAGACCGCTTTCTCCGCGTTCGGCGCCCCGGGACTGACCGAGGCCTGCGGCAAGGCCGAGGCGAGCCAGCTGCTCATCTGCGGGTTGGAGATCCCCGTGTGCGTCTACCAGACCGCGATGGACGCCCTCCGCGAGGGCCTGGGCGTCACGATCCTGAGCGACGCCGTGACCGGTCGCCGGTCCGCGGACGGCCAGGCCTGCCTCGAGGCCTTGCGGGCGGCGGGCGCGCACGTGCTGCCGACCGAGACGGTGTTCTACGCGATGCTGGGCGACGCCACGCACCCGCAGTTCCGCGCGTTCACCGAACTCGTCAAGCAGGCCGCCTAGACCTGGTCGACCGTCAGGCTCGCCGCCGGCGCGACCGCGGCGCCGAGGGGCAGGCCGACGTCCGCCCACGCCGCGAAGGCGATCATCCCCGCGTTGTCGCCGCAGTGCTTCGGTTCGGCGACCCGCATCGGCAAGCCGCGCCGCAGCGCGGCGTCCGTGAGGCGCGCCCGGAGCGTACGGTTGTTGGCCACGCCGCCGGAAAGGCCGACGGACCGATAACCGCCGAGGTCGAGGACCGCGCCGGCCTTGGCGACGAGCTGTTCGATGATCGCGTGCTGATAGCCCGCGCAGAGGTCAGGCATCGCCGCGGCCACTTCGGCGTCGGACATCTTCTCAAGCTGGTAGCGCAGGGCGGTCTTGAGCCCGGAGAAGCTGAGGCGCAGGTCGGCCTTCTCCGGGATGCCGCGCGGGAACACGAATTTGCGGACGTCGCCTTGCTGGGCGTGCTTCTCGATGAGCGCGCCACCGGGGTAGGGGAGGCCGAGCAGCTTCGCGCCTTTGTCGAAAGCCTCGCCGGCGGCGTCGTCGACCGTGCGGGCCACGACCGTGAGGCGGAGCCGCTCGTCGACCCTCACCAGCAGCGTGTTGCCTCCGGACACCACGATGGCGAGATGCGGGAGCAACGCCGCGCGGGCCGCGGCGAAGCCCGCCGGATCCTGCGCATGCACGGCGATGAACGGCGAATGGACGTGGGCGCGCAGATGGTTGACCCCGACGACCGGGAGCCCGCGGGCCAGCGCGAGGGAACGGGCGAGCGTCACGCCCATCGACAGGCAGGGCAGCAGGCCCGGTCCGCGGGTGACGGCGATGGTCTTCGCCTGCGCCAGTTCGTCGCGGAAATCCGCCAGCAGGAGGGGCAGGGCGGAGAGGTGCATCCGGCTGGCGAGTTCGGGGACCACGCCGCCGTATTTCTCGTGTTCCGCCGCCTGCGAGCTGATCAGTTCGCGCACGAGGCCGCGGGCCGGGTCGAAGAGCGCCAGGGCCGATTCATCGCAGGAACTTTCGATCGCGAGGATCATCCGCCTGCAGTCAGCCCAATTCGGAGGTCGGCTCAATCCCGATTCGTCTGGCGGAGCGGAAAAGACCGCATCACCCTCCTGACGTGGAGTCCGCGGCCCGTCATCAAGCCATCGTCGCCTTGCTCCGTCGCGAGGCCCGTGACGGCGTGGTCTCGTTCGCCCGGCTGGTCGCGGCGGCCCTCTACGCGCCCGGCCTCGGTTATTACGTCACGGAACGCCCGCGCGTGGGCAAGGCCATCGGCACGGACTTCACCACCGCGGCGGCGCTCGGGCCGATGTTCGGCGAACTGATCGCCGGCGCGGCCCGGACGCTCGTCGGCGACCTGCGCACGCACGCCCTGGTCGAGGTCGGCGCGGAACCCGGTCAGTCGCATTACGACGCCGTCGCGTCGCGCTTCGCCGAACTGCGCACCTTCCGCGTCGGCGCCGCGCCGGTGTTCCCGGCGCGTACGGTGCTCGTCGCGAACGAGCTGCTCGACGCCCAGCCCTTCCACCGGTTCGTCCGGCAAGGCGGCGCGTGGCGCGAACTCGGCGTGCGCGTCGACGGCGAGGCTCTCACCGTGGAACCTCTCGCGGAATTCTCCACGCCGGCGGCGGCGGAGTTCGCCGGAGCCTTGCCGGCCGCCGACGAAGGCTGGATCCTCGACGCGCCCTTGGCCGCGGAGGAGCTCCTGCGCGGGCTGCTGGCCGGACCCTGGACCGGCGCGGTCATCCTGCTCGATTACGGCAAGACCCTCGCCCAGTGCCTGGAATCTTCGCCGGCCGGCACCGCCCGGGCCTATCGTAGCCACCAGCTTTCGGGCGCGATCCTGGACGATCTCGGTTCGCAGGACCTTACCTGCCACGTGCTCTGGGACCGGCTCGAGCCGGTCTTGGTTGAAGCCGGTTTCCGGAACGTCGGGCTCGACCGCCAGGAGGCCTTTTTCGTCAAACACGCCGCCGCGGAAATGGAGCGGATCGCGTGTTCGGGCGACCCCGAGGCTACCGGCCGCCTGCGGGCCCTGACGCACCCCGCCCATTTCGGGGCGAAGTTCCAGGTCCTGCACGCGGTCCGCGGCTAAACGGAAGTTTTTGGAAGCCACGCTCGACCTGCGGGGAACATCTCCTTTTCTGGGGTGTACCCCTGTTTTCCCGATGAAGTCCTCCCTCTTCGCCACGTTCACCCTGTGCCTGGGCGCCGCCGCCCTGACGGCCGAGACCAAGGTCATCGAAGCCTTCGAAGGCGACGGCTTCGACAGCTGGCAGGCCACCGGCACCGGTTTCGGCCTGGCGCCGATCGCCGGCAAGGTCGACGGCGTCAACGGCGAGTTCCGCAACTACGGCGGCAACGCCCTCGTCTGCTCCGGCCACCGCGGTGACGCCGCCACCGGCACGCTGACCTCGCCGGAGATGCAGCTTTCCCATCCCAAGCTCGGCTTCCTGATCGCGGGCGGCAATCACCCCGGCAAGACCGCCGTCCAGCTGCTCGTCGGCGGCAAGGTCGTCCGCGAGGCGACCGGCGCGAACGACCTCACCCTGCGCGAGACCGTCTGGGACATCGCGGAGTTCAAGGGCAAGACCGGTATCATCCGGATCGTCGACGAGCATGTCGGCGCCTGGGGCGTCATCGCCGCCGACCACTTCGTCTTCTCGAACGACGCCAAGCCGAAGTTCCCGGCCGGCGGCCGTCCGAAGCCCAAGGCGGACAGCAGCCTCGTCCGCGTCGCGGGCGAAGGCAGCGCCGCGCTCGTGCCCGGCGCCACCTTCAAGGTCTCGGCCGACCGCAAGGTCACCGGCGTGACCTCGCCCACCGCGATCGGCTTCGGCAACGACGGCTCCGTCTACGTCGCCGAGACCCATCGTTTCCGCTTCGGCGTCGAGGACGACCGCAACCACCTCTATTGGTATCACGACGACCTCGCCGCGGCGACCACCGCCGACCGCCTGGCGCTGCATAAGAAGTGGGAAGCCAAGCGCTCGCATGAGTGGATGACCGCCAAGTCCGAGCTGATCCGCCATGTCGGCGGCGAGCAGGCCGACGGCACCTTCACCACGAACAAGGTCTTCGCGGGCGGCTTCAACGACGTCCTCGACGGCACCGGTGCGGGCGTCATGGCTTGGGACGACACGGTCTACTTCGCCTGCATCCCCAAGCTCTGGATGCTGCACGACGCCAAGCAGGACGGCGTCGAGGCGGGCCGCAAGGTCATCGAGGACGGCTTCGGCGTGCGCATCTCGCTTTCCGGCCATGACATGAACGGCTTCGCCATCGGTCCCGACGGCCGCGTCTGGGGCACCATCGGCGACCGCGGTTTCAACCTCACCACCAAGGAAGGGAAGAAGTACGACTCCCGTAACCGCGGCGCGGTCTTCCGTTTCGAACCCGACGGCACGAACTTCGAGGTCGTCCACTTCGGCCTGCGCAATCCGAAGGAGATCGCCTTCGACGACTTCGGCAACGCCTTCTCCGTCGACAATAATTCCGACCAGGGCGACGCCGCCCGCGTGGTCTACGTCGTCGAGGGCGCCGACTCCGGCTGGGAGATGGAGCACCAGGCCATGCACACCTTCCATCGCTCGATCGGCCTCGAGCAGCGTCCGCTGTCGCGCTGGATGACCGAGAAGGTCTGGGAACTGCAGAATCCGGTCCAGCCCGCCTTCATCATCCCGCCCTCCGCTTACATCAGCTCCGGTCCCTCCGGCCTGACCTATCACCCGGGCGCGGGCTTCCTCGAGTCCGAAGCCGGCCATTTCCATATCTGCGACTACCGCGGTTCCGCTGGCGCCTCCGGCATCTGGTCCTTCAAGATGGAGCCCGCGGGCGCCGGCATGAAGATGACCTCCTCGCACCAGCTCCTCTGGGGCGTGGCCGCGACCGACGTCGAGTATGACTGGAAGGGCCGTCTCGTCGTCTCCGACTTCATCACCGGCTGGGAATCCCACCAGGCCGGCCGTCTCGTGACCCTCGAGGCCGCCAAGATGATGAAGCCCGACGCCGTCGCCCCGGTGGCCGCGCTGATCAACGGCGGCATCGCCAAGGCTTCGTCCGCCGAACTCGCCGCGCTCCTCGCGCACGCCGATCAGCGCGTCCGCCTGCGCGCCCAGCTCGAACTCACCCGTCGTCCCGACGCCGCGGACCGCTTCGCCGCCGCCACCCAGTCCGCCCACGTCCTCGAGCGCGTGCACGGCATCTGGGGTCTCGGCGTCCTCGCCCGCCGCGGCGCGGCCATCGCCCCCGGCTCCGCTTGGAAGGGCCCGACCCCGATGGCGTCCCTCGAAGAGCGCACCGCCGCCGCCCGTCGGCTCGTCCCGCTGCTGACCCACGCCGACGCCGAAGTCCGCGCCCAGGCCGTCCGCGCGCTGGAAGAATCCCCGCTCAAGGGCAACGACCTGCCGCTCGGCAAGCTGATCCTCGACCCTTCGCCCCGCGTGCGTGCCTTCGCGGCCATCGCCGCGGCGCGTCTCGGCGCCGACAAATATCTCCCCGAAATCCTCACGCTGCTCAAGGAGAACGCCGACGCCGACCCCGTGCTCCGCCACGCCGGTTCGTTCGCCATCGATCATCTCTGCAAGGACGCCGCCGCGTTCGACGCCGTGGCCAAGGACGACAGCGCTTCCGTGCGCCTCGCCGCGGTCATCGCCCTGCGCCGTCGTCTGGACGCCTCCGCCGCCCGCTTCGTGAAGGACAAGTCGACGCTCGTCGCCGACGAAGCCATCCGCGCGGTCCATGACCTCGGCCTCGAAGCCGGCCGTCCCGCCGTCGCCGCCCTCATCGACGACCTCGGCGCCCGCGAGTGGACGACCTTCATGCTGCGTCGCCTGACGCACAGCGCCTTCCGTCTCGGCGGCGAAGCCAACGCCGCCCGCGTGGTAGCCATCGCCGCCAACGAGAAGCTGCCCGCCGAGGCCCGCGCCGAAGCCCTCCGTCTCCTCGCCCTCTGGGCCAATCCGTATCCCGTCGACCAGTCGACCGGCCATTGGGCCCCGCTGCCGGCCCGTGACGCGAAGGAACTGCGCGCCAGCCTGAGCGCCGCGCTGCCGGTCCTGCTCAAGGGCGACTCGGACATCCTCCGAGCCTCCCTCGAACTCGTGGAGCAGTACAAGCTCGAGGTCGCCTCGCTCTCCGACGACCTCCTCGCGGGTCTGGTCGGCAATGCCAAGCTCAGCGGCTCCGCCCGCGCCAAGGCCCTCGAGCTCTGGCTCGAGCGCAAGCCCGCCGACCTCGCCGAAGTCGCCGGCAAGTTCGCCAAGGACAAGCAGGACGAAGTCGCCATGGTCGCCATCGGGGCGCTCGCCCAGCTGAATCCCGCCCAGGGACTCGTCGAGCTTTCCCAGTCGGCCAAGGCCGGCTCCGCCGCCCGTCGTCAGGGCGCCTGGAAGGCCCTCGCCAAGCTGACGGCTCCCGGCGTCGACGCCCTCTTCGTCGAAAGCCTCAAGGCGCTCGAACAGGCCAAGGGCGTCTCCCCGGCCGCGATCGAACTCCTCGAAGCCTCCGCGCAGCGTCCCGAGGCCGCCGTCAAGGAAGCCCTCGCCGCCACGCAGAAGGCCATCGCCGGCGGCGCCGACAAGCTCGCCAAGTGGCTGCCCGCGCTCGAAGGCGGCGACGCCAAGAACGGCTTCGCGCTGTTCACCGCCCTGCCCGCCGGACAGTGCCTGCGCTGTCACCGTGCTTCCGATGACTCGCATGCCGCCGGCGGCGAAGCCGGCCCGAACCTCGCCGGCGTGGCCAAGCGCGGCGACCGTCGCTACCTCCTCGAATCCGTCGTGAACGCCGGCGCCGTCGTCGTCTCCGGTTACGGCACCGTCAACCTCGACCTCGCCAACGGCGGGGCCTTGGTCGGCGCCCTCATCAAGGAAGAGAAGGAGCACGTCGACGTCGACGTCGCCGGCAACCGCTGGCGCGTGGCCCGCAAGGACATCAAGGCCATGAGCGCGCCCGTCTCCGGCATGCCCGCGATGGACGCCCTCACCTTGAACGAAGTCCGCGACATCGTCGCCTGGCTCGCGACCCTCGACAAGGCCCCCAAGAAGGCCAAGCCCGTCGAGCCCAAGCTCCTCGACATCTCGGCCATCAAGCCCGTGGCCGCCGCGGCCGGGGCGAACGTCGATCCGGCCGTCCTGGCCGCCGGCAAGCAGGCCTTCATGACCTGCATGGCCTGTCACGGGGCGAACGGCGAGGGCACCGTCATCGCGCCCCCGCTCGCCAAGTCGAACTGGGTCAACGGTCCCGTGGAGAACCTCATCCGCATCCAGCTGCGCGGCCTGCAGGGCCCCATCACCGTCTCCGGCAAGCAGTATGCGCCGCCCGCGCCGATGATGGCCCTGCCGCACCAGACCGACGAGCAGATCGCCGCCGTCCTGACCTACGTCCGCAACAGCTTCGGCAACTCCGCTCCGGCCGTCACGCCCGAGCAGGTCAAGGCGCTGCGCGGTGAAGTCGGCAAGCCCATGCTGACCGAGGCCGACCTCGTCCCGGCGAAGTAAGCAGTCACGATCTTAAAACCAAGGCCCGGTCTTCGCGAGAGGACCGGGCCTTTTGTTTTCAGCGCAAGGGTATCCGGAAGAACGGCTGGAACCGCGGGGCTTCGCCGGGTGATTCCTTGAACAGCGCGACCTCGGTCGCATCGCCGCGCTCGATGATCACGGCTTCCATGGGCATGGTCTTATACGGGAGCTTCGGACCTTGCGTCACGCCGTAGCGGACGACGATCGAGTTGCCGAAGCGCTCGACGCCCGTGACGGCGATCCGCACCTCGCGGTCCGTCTCGACCTCGGTGATGAGCAATACGATCTCCTTCGTGAAGTCGGGCAGGCGCGGGGCCGGTCCGGCGACCCGGGCCGGGCTGAGCAGCCGCCGGAATTCCTCCTGCGTGCGGATGGCTTCACGCCGGGCCCACTTGTTCTGTCCCGAATAGAAATGCTGTTCCAACCGGTGGTAGGCGATGGGCTGGGTCATCGATGGGTCGGCCTTGCGGAGGCCTATCAGACCGGCGCGGCCGTCGGGCAGCACGCCGATCTCGGCGACCAGCTGACCTTGGTCGCGGAGTTTCTCCCAGGTGCCGCCGGTACCTTCTTTCACGTAAAACGCCTCGATGCCGAAGCGGATCTGCCCGAAGCGACGCGAACCGGTGTAACCCTTGAGATAGGGGCCCGATGCCGGGCGCTTGAGCGTGACGCCGGCGCCGCTGGCCAGGCCCTTCGCGTCGACCTTGAGCGGGACGTAGACCGTCGTGTCTTCCGGCAGTCCCAGGTAGGACTCGTTCCGGTTCATTTCTCGGCGGTCCGTCCCATGAAGTTCGGCCCGCTCGTCGTTCAGTCTCTGCAGGGCGGCCGGGCCGGGATTGGAGAATTCATAACCCAGCGTCACGTATTCCCCGCGCATCAGATCGCGCGGATCGACGGCTTGGCAGCGGAGCACGAAGCGCTGCCCGGTCTCGGCGGGACGACCATGGTTCCAGGCCATCCAGACCAGGCCGAGACATTGCAGCGACACGGCGACCAGGACCACCGCCCGCGCGCGGGAGGTGACCGCCGTGAAGGCCCGTTCCAGCCAAGGGAGGTCGAAGTTCGGTTCCGCGGCCGGCGTCGCCTCGTCCTTCTGGGCGCGCCAGACGCGCGCGAGGATGAAGAGGATCACCCCGATGGCCGCGAAGAAGCCCGCGGTGCCGAGCATGCCGAAGTCCTTGGCGATGTCGACGTAGCGGGCCGTCAGCCAGGCGAGGAAGACCAGCGAACCGTAGACGTAGGGCCGCAGGCGACCCTCCGACAGTCCGGTGCGTACCAGCCAGACCGCCGTGGTGAGCGTGAGCACGTTGGCGGCGGCCTTGACCAAGGCGTCGGCGATTTCCGACCGCAGGCCCAGTTCGTGGGCGAGTCCGAGGGCCAGCGTGCCGAGGGCGATGGCGGCGGGCCAGGTGCGGGAGGCGTCCTTGTCCCGCTTCCCCGCCCAGAGCGCCCAGACGGCGGCGCCGAGCGTGAGGGCCAGCAGGAGCGGATCCCGGAGCAGTCCCGTCTCCAGCATGCTGCTGCGGGAGCGACTCAGCATCCCGATGACGAGCGTGATGATCGTCACGCCGAGCGCCCCGACGAAGCGGAAGCCGCGGCCGTAGGGACTGCTGAGCGGATGGAGGGCGGCCAAGGCCAGGGGCAAGGCGAACCCGGCGATCGTCACGCCCCCGCCGAAGTTGAACCAGTTCGCCATCGCCGCCCAGGCGATCGCGCCGGCGATGATCGGTTGCTTCCCGCGGTAGGCGGCCGCGGCGGAAGGAAGCAGGAGGAGCAGGAAGGTCAGGCGGAGTCCGGTCAGGTGCGGAGGGTGCGCGAAGGATTGGGGCCCCAGTTCCATCAGCATCCAGACCGCGGCGAGGGCCAGCGTCGCCACGTGGAGCAGCGCCGATTCCAGGGCGAGCGCGAAGGGGAGCGTGCCGAGGCACCAGGCCAGCACCGCGTCCGGGCCATGCGCGTCCATGTGATAGGTCTGACCGACCAGCGCGATGCCGGCGCCGAACATCAGGCAGCCCGCGAGGTGTCCGAGGACCGAGCCCGTGCGGCGCGCACGGAAGGTGTACCAGAGGCCGATGCCCTGCAGCAGGGCGACGCCGGCGACCACGGTCGCGAGCCGTTCCCCGCGCGCGAGCTCGGACCAGTTATGGCCCACCACGAGCATCACCGCCGCGCCGAAGAGCAGCACCCCGAAGGCGCGGAGCACGAACGCCATGCGTCCCGGGCCGGCTGCTTCCTCCGGATAGCGGGCGAGGATCCGGTCCCGCTGGCCGGGCTGCAGGATGCCTTGTTCGTGCCAGAGCTGGGATTCCTTCGCCAGCCATTCGCGGAAGCCTTGGGGGAGGGGCATGGGGGCAGGATGGTAAATCCTAGGGCGCAGGGCGAGGGCGAAGGCGGCGGAGGGTATCGATAAAGCTGATATGGCGACGCCGGGCGGGGTGGTAGCGGTTGGCGGGTAGGGCGGCCATTGCCATGGCCGCCGTTCGTCGCGGCATGTACGTTGAGCCGGGCAAGGTCTTTTGAGCCGATCAACCTCCGTCCTCCCACGGACGTGATGGCAATCACGTCCCTGCCTTATGAAGTCACCCAACAAAAAGCCCCGGCGGGTGCCGGGGCTTCGGTCGGGACATCGCGGTCGCCTTAGGCGATCGTGACTTCCTTCGTGAGGTAGACGTCCTGGATGGTGTGCAGGAGCTTGGCGCCTTCGGCGATCGGGCGCTGGAAGGCCTTACGGCCCGAGATGAGGCCCTGGCCGCCGGCGCGCTTGTTGATCACCGCGGTCTTCACGGCTTCGGCGAAGTCGTTGTTGCCCGAGGGGCCGCCGGAGTTGATCAGGCCGATGCGGCCCATGTAGCAGTTGGCGACCTGGTAGCGGGTGAGGTCGATCGGGTGGTCGGTCGACAGGTCGGTGTACATGCGCTTGTCGATCTTGCCGTAGGAGGACTCCGTCTGCTGGATCGCGAGGTAGCCGCCGTTGTTCTCCGGGAGCTTCTGCTTGATGATGTCGGCGCAGATGGTGACGCCGAGGTGGTTGGCCTGGCCGGTGAGGTCGGCGGACACGTGGTAGTCCTTGTCCTTCTTGAAGGCGCTGTTGCGGGTGTAGCACCAGAGGACGGTGGCCATGCCGAGTTCGTGGGCCATGTGGAAGGCCTGCGAGACCTCGATGATCTGGCGGTTGGATTCGGCGGAGCCGAAGTAGATCGTCGCGCCGACGGCGGCGCAGCCCATGTCGGCGGCCTGCTTCAGGGTGCCGTACATCACCTGGTCACCGACGTTGGGGTAGGTGAGCAGCTGGTTGTGGTTGATCTTCACCATGAACGGGATCTTGTGCGCGTAGCGACGGGAGACGCTGGAGAGCACGCCGTAGGTGGAGCAGACCGCGTTGCAGCCGCCTTCGATGGCGAGCTTCACGATGTTCTCGCCGTCGAAGTAGATCGGGTTCTTGGCGAAGGAGGCGCCGGCGGAGTGTTCGATGCCCTGGTCGACGGGGAGGATCGAGACGTAGCCGGTGTTGGCGAGGCGGCCGGAGCCGTAGAGGCGCTGCAGGTTGGCCAGGACGCGGTTGCTGCGGTCCGAGGCGGCGAAGGCGTGGTCGACCCAGTCCGCGCGGGGGGAGTGGATCTGCTCCTTCTTGATCTTCGGGTTGTTGAACCCGAGGAGGTTTTCGGCTTCGGCGCCGAGGTGCTTTTGGATTTCGCTGTATTGGCTCATGGTGAGAGAGGAAGAGGGTGTCTTTTCCGGAGAACAGACCACCCCAAAAGGGGGAGTCCGGGGGCGGGCTTCAAGCCAGAATTCAAAAACCGCCGTAAAACGGACAAGTCTGTCACCCGCTTGCTCGTAAAACCGCCGCTATGCTCAGATTTGCCAGTCCTCGCTGGCGGCCGAGGCCGGCCGGGGAAGTTCGGGGTGCGGCGCCGTCACGATGCGGAGGACGGCGTTCCCGCCGCCGGCCAGCTCGCGGGCCCGGCGGACGGCCTGGGCCAGCGCGAGGTTCGGCTGGGCTTCGTCGAAGGGGAAGACGTTCTCGGAGCCGACGGCCCGGTCGAGCCCGGCGTTGACGATGATGCGCATCGTGTCGGCCTTGGCCTCGCAGAGGATCAGGTGACGGCCGTCGGACTTCAGCGTCTCGGCCAGGTCGCGCAGGAGCAGGACGCCGTTGGCGTCGAGATGCAGGGCTTCGCGGAACTTCAGGACGAGGACCTTCAGGTTCGGGTCGGCCGAGGCCCGGCGCAGGTGTTCGTGGAAGGCCTGGGTCGCGCCGAAGTGCAGGCTCCCTTCGACGTGCAGGATCGAGATGCCCGTCGAGGCCTGGCCCTTGGGGCGTTCGCGCAGCTCGCCGGTCTCGGAGAAATCATACTCCACGACCTCCGGGGTGGACGTCTGGCGGAGGTAGAAGGCCACCGCCACCGCCGTGCCGAGGAAGATGGCGACGTCGAGCGGGGCGAGCAGCGCGGTCGCGAAGGTGGCGAGGAAGACCGTGCGGTCCTGCGCGCCCGACTTCAGGATCAGCTTCACCGCGGAAAGGTTCGCGAGCTCGATCTCCGCGAGGATGACGAGGATGGCGAGCGTCGAGAGCGGGACGATGGCGACCAACGGACGAGCGAGGAAGAGCGCGCCGAGGATGAAGAGGCCGCAGAGCAGCGAGGCCAGGGCCGTGCGGGCGCCGCTGGCGACGTTGAGGGCGGAGCGGCTGATCGAACCGGAGGCGGCCATGCCGCCGGTGAAGGCGCAGGCCAGGTTGGCCATGCCGAGGCCGTAGACTTCCTGGTGGAGGTCGGACGGACGGCCCGTCTTCAGCGCCGACGCGCGGGCGTTGGCGGTGCCTTCGATGACGACGAGGACCGCGAGCGCGAGCGCCGGCGAGAAGAGCGTCGAGAGCGTGCGGGCCGAGAAATCCGGGAGGTGGAGCGCCGTGCCGGCCTGGGCGGCCTGGCCGACGTAGCCGACGAGGTCGGCCCGGCTGCCTTGGGCGTGGGCCACGTTCTGGGCGAGGATCGCGCCGAAGGTCGCGACCAACACCGCGCCGAGGATGGCCTTGCCCGCGCCGTATCTCGGCCGCAGGAGGAAGTAGGCCACGCCCGTGATGACCGCGAGGCCGAGTTCCGGATTGATGAGCGACCGGCCCATGCGGGCGGCGTGCCACAGCACTTCCGGCAGCGAATCGCCGGCGTGGTCGCCCGGCATCCCGAGCGCCGTGGGGAGCTGGAGCGCGATGACGCGGAGGGCGGCGGCCGCGATGTAGGCGGAGATCACCGTGCGCGGGACGAAGTCGGCGAACCCGCCCAGCCGCAGCCAGGAGGCCAGCAGGAGGAAGAGCCCCGTCATCAGGACCAGCGTGGGGAGGGCCGCGGCGCGGAGTTCCGGCGAGACCGCGCCCAGCGTGGCGAACGCGCCGAGGAGCAAAGCCGCGGAGGCGTTGGTCGGTCCCGCGGAGAGGTTGGCCGAGCCGCTGAAGAGCGGAGCGACGGCGGCCGCGACGCCGCACCCGACGAGGCCGCACCAGATGGGCAGGCCCGCCTTCATCGCGAAGGCCATCGACATCGGGAAGGCGAGGAGGGCGACGTTCAGGCCGGCGACGGTGTCCGCGCGCAGGGTCGGTCCGTCCGCCCCGCGGAGGACGCCGGCGAACGGGAAGAGGCGGGGGCGGGGGAGGGCGGCGAGCTGGCGGCCGAACGCGCCGAGGGCGGAGAAGAAGCTGAGCAGGCCGCGGGTCACGCGGCCTTTGTTGCGGGTCGTCGCCGGACCTTCAACCGATTTCGTCGGTCAATCGAACGCCTCGGGGTTCAATTGCGCGATGAGCGACTGCTGCAGCAGGCCGAAGCAGGCGTAACAGGCCAGGGCGTGGCGCTGCTCGGTCGGCAGGGACTCGTCGTCGAGGTCTTCGGCGCTTTCCAGCTGGGCGTCGGTGATGTCGGCGAAGACCAGGTCGCGGAGCGCGAGGCGCACGGCGGAGAGGGCGCGGAGGAAGGCGAGGGCCTGGGCCTGGTTGGGGAGCACGATCACGGCCGGGTCGCCCTTGGCGCCGGCGAAGGCCACGGCGAGGAGGCGGGCCTCCTCGGAGGCCTGCGCGGTGAGCGTCTCGACCCAGAAGCCGGCGATCTCCTCGTCGGCCGAGGGCACGTTGGCGCGGTTCACCGTGACGCGCGCCGCGGCCGGGGCGATGAGGCGGAGGAGGTCGGTGAGCACCGTGCGGGCCTCCGTCGTCATCGTGAGGCGGATCTCAGCCATCTTGTTCGAGCAAGGAATTGAGGTGCCACTGCTGGAGCTCGAGCGAGAGCATCTCGGCGCGCTCGCGGTCGCCCGTCCAGACCGTCGCGCGGCCTTCCTCATGGACGGCGCGCATGAGGCGTTTGGCCTCGGGGGCGGCGAGCCGCAGGACGTTCATGAAGGCCAGGACCACGTAGGCCTGGTAGTTGATGGGGTCGTTGAGCACGACGACGTTCCACTTGGGCGCCGCCGAGACCAGCGACTCAGTCTTGATCTCGGGTTTGAGTTTCGGCTTGGCCATCAGCGCGGAGGTCTGTCCGGGACTGTAGCGTCAGGCGGAGCTTCCGCAAGCCGTCGATGAGTTCTTCGGTCCGGGCCCGGGCGGCGTTGTCGCCGGGCTGCCGTTCGATCTGGTGGGCCAGGCGGGCGAGCCCGGAGCAGGCCATCAGGGAGAGCATGCCCTTGGCCCCGTGGGCTTCCCGGCCGAGGGCGTCCGGGTCGCCGCCGTCGCGGGCGGCGCCGAGGCGGGCGAGGATGTCGTCGGCATGGCGCAGGAAGGCCCGCGCCGCGGCGCGGAGGTCCTCGGCGTCCTCGGTCTCGGCCGTCGCGAGGTGGGCGGCGAACTCGTCGTCCCGGATCCGGTTGAGGTCGGCTTCCTGGCTGGCCGACAGCAGTTCGAGCTTCTCCAGCAGTTCGGCGCCGCGGACGGGCTTGGCGAGGTAGGCGTCGAAGCCGGCGGCCTCGCAGCGGGCGCGGTCGAGTTCCTGGGTCATCGCCGTGAGGGCGAGGAGGGCGGTCCGGCGGCGGCCGCGGGCCTGTTCCTCGGCCCGGATCGCGGCGGCGACCGTCAGACCGTCCATGATGGGCATCTGGATGTCCAGGATGGCCACGTCGAATTCCTTGGCGCGCCAGAGGTCGAGGGCGGCGGAGCCGTCGACCGTCGCGCTGACTTCGTGGCCGGCGCGGCGCAGGCGGGCGCCGGCGACCTCGCGGTTGACCTCGTTGTCCTCGGCGAGCAGCACGCGGAGGCGGCGGCTGGCCCGGAGGCGACCGGCGACGGGCTCGGCGTCGTCGAGCGTCGGGGCCTCGGAGCTGAAGCGCGTCCAGAGGGCCGTGAGTCCGACCGGCCGGAACAGCTGGGCCTGGCTGCGGAACTCCACTTCGGAGGACGTCACCAGGATCACCTGTTCGCGCGGGAAGGCCGGCAGGCGCGGGTTGACGTCGTCGGGCAGGTCGATGATGGCCCGGTCGAACGGCTCTTCGGCGGCGGCCGCGGCGGCCCAGAGGGCTTCGGCCTCGTCGTAGGTCGGCGTCTGGACGCAGGTCGCGCCCCAGAAGGCCAGCGTGTCGGCGAACCATTGGCGCACGCGGGGGTGGCCGGCGACGACGAGGAGGCGTTGGCCGGACAGTTTCGGCTGCGGCGGGGAGGTGAAGCCGGGGTTGGGTTCGACCATCACCGTGGCGGCGAAGGTCGAGCCGACGCCGACCTCGCTGGTCACCTTCATGTAGCCGTCCATCGCTTGGGTCAGGCTGCGGACGATGGTGAGCCCGAGGCCGGTGCCGCCGAAGCGCCGCGTCGTGGTGGCGTCGGCTTGGGTGAAAGGCTCGAAGATGCTCTCCAGCCGGTCGGCGGGGATGCCGATGCCCGTGTCGCGGACCGTCAGGAGCGACCGCAGGCGGCCGTTGCGCTCCTCGAGGTCGAGCTCGGCGTGCACGTGGCCGCTTTCGGTGAACTTGACGGCGTTGCCGATGAGGTTGGCGATGATGCGGCGGAACTTGATCGGATCGCCCAGCACGGACTGGGGGGTGTCGGCGCGCACCAGGGCGGCCAGTTCGACGCCCTTGCGACCGGCCTGGTGCTGGAACTGGGCGATGACCTCCTCGAGCGCGCGCACCGGGTTGAACGGGATGCTCTCGACCGTCACGTTGCCGCGGTCGAGGCGGGAGAAGTCGAGCACGTCGCGGACGGTGTCCTCGAGTTCGCGGGCGCAGGACTGGATCTTGCGGAGGACCTCGGGCGCGGGGGCCGCGCCGGCCTCGAGGTTGGTCTCGCAGAGCCCTTGGATGGCGTTGATCGGGTTGCGGATCTCGTGGGTGACGTTGGCCACGAACTGCCACTTCGCCGCGGCGACCTCCTCCGCCTTCTCGAGCGCGATGCGCAGGCGGTTGTGCTCGTCGACCGACTCCGTGATGTTGAGCGCGAAGGTGAGGAGTCCGTTCGGCAGGCCGCCGCCGCCTTTGATGCGTTCGTGCACCACGCGGACGAGCCGGGAGCGCCGGTCCTGGGTCTCGAAGTGCATGACGGCGTGCAGGACGCGCTGGCCGGTCCGGACGACCTCCTCGTCGAACTGGCGGAACTGTTCGGCCGTCTTCGCCGAGAGGATGTCGGCCAGCGTCAGGTCCGCCCCGAAGCCGCGGTAGGGCAGGGCGAGGAATTCGTCGAGGCTGCGGCTCGTATGCAGGATGCGACCTTGGAGGTCGCGGAAGATGATGAAGTCCGGGGAGTTCTCGATCAGCGTGCGGGCGAGGCTCATGCCCGAGCGCGGGGTGAGGATGGGGGTGCCGTTGACCTGGGGATCTTCGGCGAAGATCAGCCAGACCTGGCGGTCGACCTTCGGGTCGGGCTGCAGGATGATCTTGGCGGCGCGGATGGGTTCGCCGAGGTCCTCGTTGCGCAGCTCCAGCATCCCGCTCCAGGCGGACCAGCGGGCGGCGGAGCGGAGGAGGGTGGAGACCGGCTGGCCGTTCTCCAGTTCGAGGAAGAGCCGGTCGAGGTTGGTCCCGACCTGCACCTTGCGGCCCACGGTGCGCTCGACCAGCGGGTTGGCGAACAGCACCTCACCCTTGCGGCTGCAGACCATGAAAGGCCAGGGCAGCACTTCGGGCAATGTGGAGAGGTCCGCCATCGGTTTCCGGTCAGACTGAGGGTTTCCCGGACGGGGACAATCCTCCAAGTGCTAGGGAGAAGGCACTAATCGATAGGGATAGGGATTGGGGCGGGGGCGGGGGTAGGATTTGTAGTTGTTAAGTAGATACGATGAGGTCCGGGGATGACGGACGACCCCGGGGTCGCCGGGGTCGTGTCTTGCTTTTGGTGCTCAGGAAGGGACTTGAACCCTTACGCTTTAGGGGCACTGGAACCTGAATCCAGCGTGTCTGCCATTCCACCACCTGAGCATTAAAGCGGATAGGTGAGCAAAGGGTTAGCCCCCGCTCTGTCAAGGTCAGGGCTGGCGCAACGTCTTCAGCATGTAGACACAGTCGAGTTTCTGCCCGAATTTGCGTCCGACGGCCTGCAGCAGGCCCGCTTCGGCGAAGCCCAGGGCGGCGTGGAGGCGGCGGCTGGCGGTCTGTTCGGCGGAGATCCGCGCGATGACGGACTCGTGCCCGAGGGCTTCGGCGCGGCGCAGCAGTTCGCCGAGCATGAGCTTGCCGAGCCCCTGGCCGTGGCGGGCATGGTCGATGAACACCGAATCTTCCACCGTGGTGGACCACCCTTGGCGGGTGTTGTAGGTCGAAAGGGAGCCCCAACCGACCACTTTACCCTCGGTTTCGACGACCAAGACGGGGTGGGCGGGGGTCCGGGAGCGCAGCCAAGCCAGCCGGCCCTCGTCGGTTTCCTCGGTCAGGTGCCAGGTGCAGGTGCTGGTCCGGACGTAGTGGTTGTAGATGGCGTTGATCGCCCGGACATCGCTCGGGAGGGCGTTTCGGACGCGGGGTTCCATGGGTAGGTTCATAGCCCGGACGAAACCTTAAACAAGCACAGGAAATCCCGTTGACAGTCGGTCCGAGGTTACCTTTGTTGGCCGACCTGCCGTGCTTAAACGGCTCTCCCGACCATGAAAGTCTCCTCCTCCCTCAAGTCGCTCAAGAAGCGCCACCCCAATTGCCAGGTAGTCCGCCGCAAGGGCCGCATCTACGTGATCAACAAGACCCACCCCCGCTACAAGGCGCGCCAGGGCTAACCCCGAGCAAACCCCTTATTTTATGAAGAAGGAAGGCCATCCTGAATATAACCCCGTCGTCTTCGTGGATGTCTCCACGAACCGCGAATTCCCGGCTCGTTCGACCATGAAGTCGAAGGAGACCAAGGTGATCGACGGCGTCGAGCATTTCGTCATCCGCCGCGAAGTCACCATGGACTCGCACCCCGCCTACACCGGCGAGAAGCGCTTCGTGGACTCCGCCGGTCGCGTCGAGAAGTTCAATACCAAGTTCCGCCGCAAGTAAGCCTCCCCACGAGGCTGACCCGAAACCCGCCAGGTCACCTTGGCGGGTTTTTTGTTTCTCGGGGGAGCGGCTGATGAGGGGGGAGGGGGGGGGGGGGGGAGCTGCAAGGTGGCTGGATTTCGGGTCAGAGGGGTGTTTTCTCCGCCGTACGGCCAACAAAAAGCCCCTCTCGAGGATATTTTATTAATCATTGATTATCAATGATTTAATAACCTGTTCACAGGGTGGTGTGAATGGAAGTGGATAAGGTTGCTCCATGTTTATGGGGCTATTTTAAGCATTAACTGCTTGATTTTATCCTGCATCCAGACCAATACTGACCCCGCTATGAAGCATATCCTCCCGATCCTCACCCTCACGACCCTTGCTGCTGCTGCCTCTGCCCAGAGCGCCGCTGCCGCTGGTCTCTCCTACAACCGCGCTGGTGTTAACTACAACACCGACTCCGGCGCCGGCGACAACGGTTACTCCGTCTCCGTCGAGGCCCTCGTTGGCTCCTCGAACGTCTGGGTCGGCGGCACCGCTGACCTGAACAGCGCTGGCGAAGACGAAGTCTCCGTCGGTTACCTCTTCAAGAACGTCGTCGCTGGCATCGATGCCACCGTCGCCGTCTCCTCGAACGACACCTACGGCCTCATCCTCCGTCGCTCCCTCAACGAAGTGATCTCCGGTCTCGAAGCCCGCTTCGTCTGGTCCCACGCCACCGGTTCCGACCGCCAGAACGCCTACCTCTACGAGCTCGCCTACAACATCGGCGCGAAGTACCAGGTTGCCGTCGCGATCGCCGACCAGGAAGCTTCGGACACCGAGACCTTCGTCTCTGTCCGCTACAACTTCTAATCTTCGGATTAGAGGCTGACGAAGGGCCCCGGCAACGGGGCCCTTTTTGTTTTTCTGAGGATCGGCTTGTTTCGAGGGGGTGACGAATAAACGAAAAAAACGCATTTTAGTGTTGTTTTCTCGTCGGGCATGCCTACCAACGAACCCGCATATGAAGCACATCCTCCCGATCCTCACCCTCACGACCCTCGCTGCCGCTGCCTCTGCCCAGAGCGCTGCCGCTGGTCTCTCCTACAACCGCGCTGGTTTCAGCTACAACACCGACTCCGGCGCCGGCGACAACGGTTACTCCGTCTCCGTCGAAGCCCTCGTCGGTTCCTCCAACGTCTGGGTTGGTGGCGAAGCCGGCATCAACGCCGAAGGCGCTGACTCCGTCTCCGTCGGTTACCTGTTCAAGAACGTCATCGGCGGCATCGACGCCACCGTCGCCGTCTCCTCGAACGACACCTACGGCGTTATCCTCCGTCGCTCCCTCAACGAAATCGTCGCCGGCCTCGAAGGTCGCTTCGTCTTCGCCCAGGAAACCGGTTCCGCCCGCAACGACTCCTTCGTCTACGAGCTCGCCTACAACGTGAACTCGAAGTACCAGGTCGCCGTTTCGATCGCCGACGCCAACGGCGTCGCCGAGGAGACCTCCGTCACCGTCCGCTACAACTTCTAATCTTCGGATTAGAGGCTGACCTAAGGGCCCCGGCAACGGGGCCCTTTTTGTTGTCCGGGTGTCCCGATTATTCGGCTTATTTCGCTTCGACGTG
>Ga0194123_10000379_pt1 | contig 85681 bp, 77 predicted proteins | sample TA2MahsurfametaG_5_FD_155479 | JGI IMG/M metagenome (GOLD analysis project Ga0194123, IMG submission 155479) | Freshwater microbial communities from Lake Tanganyika, Tanzania - TA2015023 Mahale A surface | ecosystem: Environmental > Aquatic > Freshwater > Lake | place: Tanzania: Lake Tanganyika... | reverse complement strand
CTGGCCGAGGCGGGTGGACCCCGGTTCTGGCGCAGCCTCGAATCGGTGGCCGAGACCCCCGAGTTCCAGCAGTTTGTGCACCGCGAGTTTCCGGCGTCGGCCTCCGAGTTCGACGATCCGGTGGGGCGTCGCGGATTCCTCAAGCTGATGAGCGCATCGCTGGCCCTGGCCGGCGTGAGCGCCTGCACGGTGCAGCCGCAGGAGCTCATCGTGCCGTATGTGCGGCAGCCGGAAGAGGAACTGCCGGGCAAGCCGCTGTTCTTCGCGACGGCGATGTCGCTGGGCGGCGTGGCGACGGGCCTGCTGGTGGAAAGCCACGAGGGGCGCCCGACGAAGATCGAGGGCAACCCCGAGCACCCGGGCAGCCTTGGCGCGACCGACATGTTCGCGCAGGGATCGATCCTGACGATGTATGACCCGGATCGGTCGCAGGCCGTTGTCGAGCTCGGCAACATCCGCCCGTGGCCGGCGTTTGTGACGGCGATGAAGACGGCGCTGTCCGGGCAGTCGGCCTCGCAGGGGGCCGGCCTGAGGATTCTGACCGAAACGGTCAACTCACCCACGCTGGCGGCGCAGATTCAGCATGTGCTGTCGCGCTATCCGCAGGCGAAGTGGGTGCAGTGGGATGCACTGCCGCGCGATCATGCGCGCGCAGCGGCCCAGCAGTCATTCGGTGCTGCCGTGGCTCCGCTGCCTGATTTCGGTGCGGCCGACGTGATCGTGTCGCTCGACAGCGATTTCCTCGCCGCCGAGGGCGGTGCGAATGTGCGCGCGGCTCGTCAGTTCAGCCGCCGCCGCCGCGCCGAAGCCTCTGCCTCGCTCAACCGCCTGTATGTGGTCGAGTCGACGCTGAGTGTGACCGGTGGCAAGTCTGACCACCGCGTGCCGCTCAAGACCAGCCAGATTGACGCGTGTGCCCGGGCGCTGGCGGCCAGGGTGGGCGTGCCCGGCGTTTCGGGTAACGCTCCAGCGGGCACCGAGGCGGCCGTCAACGCGATGGCGGCCGATCTGCAGGCCGCGCGCGGCAAGTCGCTCGTGGTGGTGGGTGATGCACAGCCGGTGGCGGTGCACATGCTCGCGCATGCCATCAACGACCTGCTCGGCAATGTGGGCCAGACGCTGACCTACGTGCCGACGCCCGAAGTAGTCTCATCGTCGCAGCTGGCTGACCTGACCGCGCTGGCGCGCGACATGGCGGCCGGTCGCGTGCAGATGCTGCTGATGATCGGGGAGTCGAACCCGGTGCTGACGGCACCGGCCGACCTCAAGTTCGCCGACGCGCTCGGTCAGGTGCCGCTCCGGGTGCACTCGGGGCTGTTCGAAGACGAGACGGCGGCACTGTCGCACTGGCACGTGCCCGGCACGCACTTCCTCGAGGAGTGGAGTGATGCGCGGACGGTCGACGGCACGGTGTCGATCGTGCAGCCGCTGATTCAGCCGATGTACGGCGGCAAGTCGGCGCACGAAGTGGTGGCGACCCTCACCGACTCGCCGGACCGGCCGGGCTACGAGTGGGTGCGGATGTATTGGATGGCGCAGCCCCAGGCGGGTGAGGCTGCGGGCTTCGAGAAGGTGTGGCGCAAGTGGCTGCACGACGGCGTGGTGGGCGGGACGACGGCGCAGCCGCAGGCGGTGGCGCTCGCGGCCGACTGGGCGTCGAAGATGCCGGCAGCGTCTGCGGTGTCGGGCGTCGAGGTGACATTCCGCCGCGATGACACGGTGTACGACGGGCGCTACGCGAACAACGGCTGGATGCAGGAAATGCCCAAGCCGATGACCAAGCTCACCTGGGACAACGCCGTGCTGGTGTCGCCGGCGATGGCCGAGGCCCAGGGCCTGCGCAATGGCGATGTGCTCGAGCTGTCGCACGACGGCCGCACGCTGAAGGCACCGGCCTGGATTGCCCCGGGACAGGCGGCCGACACTGTGTCGGTGTCGTTCGGTTACGGTCGCAGCCGTGCGGGACGCGTCGGCAACGGCACGGGCGTCAATGCCTATGCCCTGCGCGGCAGCTCGACGGCGTTCTTCGGACCGGTCGAGGTGACGAAGACCGGCGACGAGTATCGCCTGGTGAGCACGCAGGATCACTGGACGCTGGAAGGCCGCAACATGGTGCGGTCGGCCACGGCCGCCGAGTATGCGCATGACCCGTCGTTCGTGAAGGGCATGGAGCACATGAAGCTGTCGGACAGCATCACGCTGATGCCGGCGAAGGAATATGCGGGTGTGGCCTGGGGCATGGCGATCGACATCAATGCCTGCACCGGGTGCGGCGCGTGTGTCGTGGCGTGCGTGGCCGAAAACAACATTCCGGTGGTCGGCAAGGATCAGGTGTCGCGCAACCGCGAGATGCACTGGCTGCGCATCGACCGCTATTTCTCGGGCGGGCTCGACAACCCCGACACCTACATGCAGCCGCTGCCCTGCCAGCAGTGCGAGAACGCCCCGTGCGAGGTGGTCTGCCCGGTGGCGGCGACGGTGCACAGCGCGGACGGCCTGAACGACATGGTCTACAACCGCTGTGTGGGCACACGCTACTGCTCGAACAACTGCCCGTATAAGGTGCGCCGGTTCAACTTCCTGCTGTATCAGGACTGGAACACGCCGCAGTACAAGTTCCAGCGCAACCCCGACGTGACGGTACGCAGCCGCGGCGTCATGGAGAAGTGCACCTACTGCGTGCAGCGGATCAACGCGGCGCGCATTCAGGCCAAGCGGGAAGAGCGCGACGTGCGCGACGGTGACGTCGTGACGGCCTGCCAGTCGGTGTGCCCGACCGAGGCCATCGCCTTCGGCAACATCAATGATCCGAACAGCCGGGTGGCGCGCCTGAAGGCCGGCCCGCTGAATTACTCGGTGCTGGCGGAACTTAACACGCGCCCGCGCACCACGTATCTGGCAGCCGTCCGCAACCCGAACCCGGCGCTGCCGGCGAACCCCGGGGTGGGCGGGCACCACGCGACGACTGAGGCGCACGGCACGGCGGGCGAACACTGATGGCGAACAACGTTCACGGACACGGCAGTTCCTCGGCCTCGCTGAATGCACCGGTGCTGGCACCGGGGCATGACTTCGAGACGATCACCGAAGCGGTTGCGCAGATTCCGCTGGCGAAGCGCACGCCCATCGGCTGGGTGCTCGGTTTCATGGGCGCCTTCGGGCTGTTCATGATGCTGCAGGCGGCGCTCGGCAAGCTGGTCATGACCGGCGTCGGTATCTGGGGCAACAACGTCCCGGTCGGCTGGGCGTTTGACATCATCAACTTCGTCTGGTGGATCGGCATCGGCCACGCCGGCACGCTGATTTCGGCGATTCTGCTGCTGTTCAAGCAGCAGTGGCGCATGTCGATCAGCCGCTTTGCAGAGGCGATGACGATCTTCGCCGTGGCCTGTGCGGCCATCTTCCCTCTGTTCCACACGGGCCGTCCGTGGCTGGCCGCGTACTGGCTCTTCCCGTATCCGAACACCATGGGCCTCTGGCCGCAGTTCCGCAGCCCGCTCATCTGGGACGTGTTTGCGGTGACGACCTACGCGACCGTGTCGATTGTGTTCTGGTACGTCGGCATGGTGCCTGACATGGCGACCATGCGCGATCGCGCCGTGTCGATGACCAAGAAGCGCGTCTACGGCGTGCTGTCGCTGGGATGGCGCGGATCGGCCCGCCACTGGCACCGGTATGAAGTGGCCTCGCTGATTCTCGCGGGCCTGTCGACGCCCCTCGTGCTGTCGGTGCACACGGTCGTCAGCTTTGACTTCGCCGTGTCGGTGCTGCCAGGCTGGCACGCCACGATCTTCCCGCCCTACTTTGTCGCGGGCGCCATCTATGCCGGCTTTGCGATGGTGCTGACGCTGGCGATTCCGCTGCGCGTGGCCTACAAGCTCGAAGATTTCATCACGATGCGGCACATCGACAACATGGCGAAAGTCATGCTGGCGACGGGGATGATGGTGGCCTACGGGTACGCGATGGAAGCCTTCTACGGCTGGTATAGCTCGAATCCGTATGAGCAGTTCATGATCTGGAACCGCATGACCGGCCCGTATGCCTGGTCGTACTGGATGCTGATCGCGATCAATGCGGGCATGATTCAGTTCCTCTGGTTCCAGAAGGTGCGCGCGAACCTCAAGCTGCTGTTTGTCATGTCGCTCTTTGTGAGCGTGGGCATGTGGCTCGAGCGCTTCGTCATTCTCGTGACGACGCTGCACCGCGACTTTGTGCCGGGCAGCTGGGGCATGTATTACCCGACGCAGTGGGACTTCATGACCTTCGTCGGCACGATTGGGCTGTTCCTGACGCTGTTCTTCCTGTTCATGCGGTTTGTGCCGATGATCTCGATGTTCGAGGTGCGCACGCTGCTGCCGCAGGCGAAGGTGAAGAGCGAACACGGGCACGGAAACTGAGGCGGACCAGACACTGCGCGGGCCACGGTGGCCTGCGGACGAAAGAGTGCTATGCCACACGGAACGGCACGGGAAAATCCGATGTATGGGGTGATGGCCGAGTTTGACTCGGTGCAGGCCCTGGTGGACGCGTCGAAGCAGGCGGTGACGGCGGGCTATACCGTCATGGAAGCCTATTCGCCGATTCCCATCGAAGAACTGAACGACATCATCCACAAGAAGCGGACGACGCTCAGCCGCTTTGTGCTGATGGGCGGTCTCAGCGGCATGGCCGCCGGGTTCACGCTGCAGTATTGGGCCTCGGTCATCGAGTATCCGATGAACATCGGCGGGCGGCCGTATGCGACGTGGCCGGCGTTTGTTATACCGAGCTACGAGCTGACGATTCTGTTCTCGGCACTCACGGCCGCCATCGGCATGTTTGCGCTGAACGGTCTGCCGCAGCCGTACCATCCGGTCTTCAACGTCGAGCGGTTCTCGATGGCAAGCTCGGACAAGTTCTTCCTGGTGATTGAGACGACCGACCCCCGGTTTGACCACGGGGCGACCACCCGGTTCCTCAGCGACCAGGGTGCGAAGGGAGTGTACGACGTTGCGGCCTAACGTGATCTTCGTGGTGCTGCTGGCGCTGGGCGTCGGCGCCTGCCGTCAGGATATGCACAATGCGCCGCGGTATGAGGCGTATGAAGCCAACAGCTTCTATGCCGACGGACGTGCGTCGCGCGAAACGCCGAGCGGCACCGTGGCCCGCGGATGGGAACGTGCCGATGACGAGTTCTACACCGGGCGCCAGGCCGACGGCTTGCCGACCGAGCAGATTCCGATGCCGGTCACGGCGCAGGACATGCAGCGTGGCCGCGATCGCTTCACGGTGTATTGCACGCCGTGCCACGGCATTCTCGGTGACGGTCAGGGGATGGTGGTTCAGCGCGGCCTGCGTCGTGCGGCGACCTTCCACGACGAACGCCTGCGCACGGTCCGCATCGGCTATCTCTACGACGTGGCCACGAATGGCTTTGGCGCCATGCAGGGCTACGCCGAACAGATTCCGGCGCGTGACCGGTGGCTGATTGTGGCCTACGTGCGCGCGCTGCAATTGAGCCAGCATGCACCGGTCGCCGAAGTGCCGGCGGACAAACGGGCCGAGCTCGACCGACCCGCAGCCGCCCCGGCCGCTGCGGCTCCGGCCGCGCACTAGCAACGACGAGCGGATTCAGGCAACGGGCAATCACGCCGACGCCAGTGAGACGAAGCGAATGACGACGGACACTTATCACTCGCCCGAGAGTGTGTCAGGGCTGCAGAAACTGGGCATCGCCGCCGTGGTGGTGGGGTTGGTCCTGACCGGTGTCGGCTACTCGATGACCGGACTCGACCGGTTCTATCAGGCCTACCTGGTGGCGTGGACGTTCTGGCTGGGCGTGGCGCTCGGCAGCATGGCGCTGCTGATGGTGCAGCACCTGTCGGGCGGCGCGTGGGGCGTGGTGCTGCGGCGGCCCCTCGAGGCGGCGGCCAGCACCCTGCCGGTGATGGCGGTGCTGTTCATCCCGATTTATCTGGGGATGCACGACCTGTATCACTGGTCGCACGAGGGCGCCGCTGAGGCCGACGCGATCATCGCGGCCAAGGCGCCGTATCTCAACACGCCGTTCTTCCTGGGCCGCACGGTGTTCTACTTCGCCGCGTGGATTCTCATCAGCCAGACACTGCTCAAGTGGTCGAAGCAGCAGGACGAGACTGGTGACCCCGGTCTGGCCGACAAGATGGCGTACCTGTCGGGTGGGGGCCTCGTGGTCTACACGCTGACGGTGACCTTTGCCGTTACTGACTGGCTGATGTCGGTCAACCCGCACTGGTTCTCGACGATGTGGGGGCCGCTGTTCATGGCCGGTCAGGGGCTGGCTGCCTTCGCCCTTGGCATTTCGGTGCTGGTGATGCTGTCGAAGACTGCACCAATGAGCCACGTGCTCACGAGCCATCACTTCCACGACCTCGGCAAGTTCCTGTTCGCCTTCCTGATGCTGTGGACCTATCTGATGTTCTCGCAGTATCTGATTGTCTACTCGGCGAACCTCCAGGAAGAGGCGCCGCACTACATCGACCGCAACAACGGCGGCTATGAATATGTCACCTACGCGCTGATGGCCCTGCACTTTGCGGTGCCGTATGCGCTGCTGCTGTCGCGTGATGTCAAACGCGGCATCGGTTCGCTGCGCGTCATCGCGGTGTGGCTGCTGGTGATGCGCGTGGTCGACTATTACTGGCAGGTGGCGCCCGAGTTCCACAAGACGCTGAGTGCGTCCGTGATCGACGTGGCCCTGCCGATTGCCCTTGGTGGCGTTTTCCTGACGCTGTACGCCATGCGGCTGAAGAGCCATCCGCTGCTCCCGCTCAACGATGCGGGTCTTGAAAAGGCGCTGACGCATCATGTCCACTGAACACGAGCACGACGACGAATACGGACCGACGCCACCGGGCGCCGGGTACGAACACACCGACATCGACACGTCGGTCGGCTACACGTTTGCGATGTGGCTGGCTGTGGCGATGGTGCTGTCGCTGGGTATCGTCTACGGCACCTACTACCTGTTCGAGCAGCAGCGCATTGCCAAGGACACCACCACGCAGCAGTATCCGCTGGCGGCCGGGCATGACCAGACGCCGCCTGCGCCGCGCCTGCAGACGCAGCCGTTCAAGGATGTCTATCTGCTGAAGCAGGGCCAGAACGAGAAGCTCAACTCGTATGGCTGGACGGACAAGGACGGCGGCATGGTGCACATTCCCATCGAACGCGCGATGGAGATTGTGCGGACGCAGCAGCTCAACACACGCAGCGAAGGCGTGACCTCGACGCCGGTGGTGCAGGACAGCTCCGCCGGCCGGACGGTGGCCGCACGCTAGTCGGCACGGCAGAGACAGACGATGCAGACGCAGGGCAGACAATGGACAGCGATGCTGATGGCGAGCCTTCTGGTGCTCGCGTCGGCGACGGTGTCGTCTGCTCAGACGGGAGGCCAGGGCATCCAGCCCCAGACCGGCCTGCCTTCGTCGCAGATGCCGGGCGAGCTCAGGAAGGTCGACTTCGAGCAGCGACTGAATACCCAGCTGCCGCTGCACCTTGCCTTCAGGGACGAAACCGGTGCGAGTGTCACACTCGGTGACTATTTCAAGCGTCGGCCCGTGGTGCTGACGTTCGTGTATTACACCTGCACAATGCTGTGCACCCAGGTGCTGACGGGTGTGACCAGCTCGCTGATCGCTCTCGACGAAACGGTCGGTCGCGACTTCGAGGTGGTGGCGGTCAGTTTCGATCCCCGCGACACTCCCATGGCGGCCGCGGCCAAGAAGGCTGCGCATGTTGACCGATACGGGCGCTCGGGATCGGCCTCGGGCTTCCATTTCCTGACGGGCGACGAGGCCTCGATTCGGGCGCTGACCGACGCCGCGGGCTTCAAGTACACCTGGGACGACGCGACACAGCAGTATGCCCACGCGAGCGGATTCGTCGTGGCCACTCCTGAAGGCAAGCTGTCGCGTTACTTCTACGGCATCGAGTATGCGCCGCGCGACCTGAAGTTCGCGCTGATTGAATCGTCGGCCGGTCGCGTCGGGTCAATCGTCGACCAGGTGCTGCTCTACTGCTATCACTACGATCCGAAGAGCGGGTCGTATTCCTTCGTGGCGATGAGGGCGATCCGCCTGGGCGGCGTCTTCACGCTGCTGGCGCTGGCGGGGTTTGTGGTGGTCGCCCTCAGACGCGATGAGCGCGTCAGGCACTGACATTATGAGTTCAAAAGGCGTTCCTCTGTTTCCGGAAGCGGCATCGTCGTTCGCAACGAACGTCGACAACCTCTACCTGTTCATCATCGCGGTCAGCGTGTTTTTCGGCGTGGCCGTCATCATCGCGATGGTTGCGTTCGGGATCATCTTCAAGCAGAAGAAGCCCGGCGAGGTGGGTGAGCGCATCGAGGGTAACCTCGCGCTGGAACTGCTGTGGAGCATCATTCCGACCATCATCTCGATGGTGATGTTCGGATGGGGTGCCCAGGCCTTCTTCGAGATGCGCGTGCCACCTGCCGAAACCATGACGGTGTATGCGGTGGGCAAGCAGTGGATGTGGAAGTTCCAGCATCCCGAAGGCGCCCGAGAGATCAACGAACTGCATGTGCCGCTGGGCAAGGCGGTGAAGGTGCTCATCACGTCCGAAGACGTGCTGCACAGCCTCTACTTCCCGTCGTTCCGCACCAAGATGGACGCCATCCCCGGGCGTTACTCCCAGTTGTGGTTCGAGGCCACCAAGACAGGCACCTACCATATCTTCTGCACCGAGTATTGCGGCACCAACCACTCGGGGATGATCGGCAGCGTGGTGGTAATGGAGCCGCAGGAATATCAGGCCTGGCTGGCCGGCGGGTCGGTCGGCGGCACACTGGCGGAGCGCGGCGAGAAGCTGTTCAGCGAATTGGCGTGCAGCACCTGCCACATGGACAGCGGTCAGGGCCGCGGGCCCTCGCTGGCCAACATCGTCGGTGCCACGGCTGAACTGGCGGACGGCACCACGGTCGTCCGCGACGAGAACTACCTGCGCGAATCCATCATCAACTCGCAGGCGAAGATCGTGAAGGGCTACCAGCCGCTGATGCCGGCCTTCCAGGGTCTGATCAACGAAGAGAACCTGGTCGCGCTCGTGGAGTACGTTAAGACGAAGTCGCCGGCAGCCAGGCCGACTCCGGCACCGGCGGCGGCTCCGGCCGCATCGACGGCCACGACGGATGGTATGCAGACGCCCTCGGCGACGGGCGGAAAGAACTAGCCATGCTCGATACGCTCAAGCTCCCCGACCACCACTATCTGAACGACGGCCACGGCCTCAAGTCGTGGCTGCTCACGAAAGATCACAAGCGGATCGCGATGATGTATCTTATCTCGATCACGGTGATGTTCGCTCTCGGCGGCTTCTTTGCCGCGGGCGTGCGCCTCGAACTGATGACCCCGCAGGGTGACCTGTTCCTGGCCGATACCTACAACAAGTTCTTCACCATGCACGGCGTCGTGATGGTGTTCTTCTTCCTGATTCCGTCGACACCGGCGGTGCTGGGCAACTTCCTGATCCCGCCGATGGTCGGGGCAAAAGATCTGGCGTTCCCGCGCATCAACCTCCTGAGCCTCTACATTTTCTGGCTCGGCGCGGCGTTCTTCTTCTACGCCCTATTCTCGGGGGGCGTTGACACCGGCTGGACGTTCTACACGCCGTTCAGCTCGTTCTCGTCAAACACCAACGTGGTGCCCACCGCGCTGGGCGTCTTTATTTCGGGCTTCTCGTCCATCCTCACGGGGCTCAACTTCATCGTCACCATTCACCGGATGCGGGCCCCAGGCCTGTCGTGGTTCAAGCTACCCCTGTTTGTGTGGGCGCACTATGCCACGAGCCTCATCCAGGTGCTCGGCACGCCGGTTGTGGCGATCACGATCATCATGGTGTTCGTCGAGCGCGCCTTCGGCTTCGGCATCTTTGATCCGGTGCGCGGCGGCGATCCGGTGCTGTTCCAGCACCTCTTCTGGTTCTACTCGCATCCGGCCGTCTACATCATGATCGTGCCGGCGCTGGGCGTGATGAGCGAACTCATCTCGACCTTCACGCGCAAGACGATTTTCGGCTACAGCTTCGTGGCCTTCTCATCGCTGGCCATCGCCGTGTTCGGCTTTATCGTCTGGGCGCACCACATGTTTGTGGCGGGCATCTCTCCATACTCGGCACTGGTGTTCTCGTTCCTGAGCTTCTCGGTCGCCATTCCCTCAGCGGTGAAGGTGTTCAACTGGACCGCCACCCTCTGGAAGGGCAGCATCTCATTCGAACCCCCGATGCTGTATGCCTACGGTTTCATGGGCCTGTTCCTCGTCGGCGGGCTGACAGGCCTGTTCCTGGCGACGCTCGGTACCGACATTCACCTGCACGACACGTACTTTGTGGTGGCGCACTTCCACTACATCATGGTGGGCGGCGCTATCATGGGCTACATCGGCGGCATTCACTTCTGGTGGCCGAAGATGACCGGGCGCATGTATTCGGAGTTTGGCGCGCGCATGAGTGCCATCCTCGTGTTCGTCGGCTTCAACCTGACCTTCTTCCCGCAGTTCATCCTGGGCTACATGGGCATGCCGCGCCGCTACCATGCGTATCCCGATGAGTTCCAGGTGCTGAACATCATGTCCTCGGCGGGTGCCGGTGTACTGGGCATCGGCTACATCCTGCCCGTCATCTATCTGACCTACTCGCTGACTCGCGGAAAGGCTGCCGGTCCCAATCCGTGGGGTGCCAGCGGGCTCGAGTGGCAGACGCAGTCACCGCCGGTGACCGCCAACTTTACAGAGCCGCCGGTCGTCCCCGCCGAGCCCTACGAATACACGCCGCACGTCGCTCGGGAGGCGAACCTTGTCTAACGCGGTCGCACACGCGGACGCGCACGGCCACGCCGTGCACCACCCTGAGCTGCAGCATCACTTCGAGACGATGCAGCAGCAGAAGGAAGCCAGCACCTTCGGGATGTGGCTGTTCCTGCTGACCGAAGTCCTGTTCTTCGGCGGCATCTTCTTCGCCTACCTGCTGTACCGCATGTGGTACTTCGACGCGTTCGCCGAGGCGAGTCGTGACCTCGACCTCGTGCTCGGGGGCTTCAACACTGTCGTACTGATCGGCAGCTCGCTGACGATGGCCTTTGCGGTGCGCGCGGCCCAGACCGGCAGCAGCAGCGGGACGGTGCGCTGGCTGATTCTGACGATGTTTCTCGGCGCCGTTTTCCTCGGCGTGAAGGTCATCGAGTATTCACACAAGTTTGAGGTGGGTCACGTGCCCGGCCCGAACTTTCATTCGACGAGCCAGTGGGCGGCGCAGGAGCAGATCTTCTACAGCCTCTACTTCACAATGACCGGGCTGCACGCCGTCCACATGATCGTGGGCATCGTGATTCTGGCGGTCATCACGCGCATGGCTGCACAAGGCCGGTTCAACGAGAGCTATCACACGCCCGTGGAAATGACGGGCCTGTACTGGCACTTCGTCGACCTCGTCTGGATTTACCTGTTCCCCCTGCTGTATCTCGTCGAGAGGCACAACTAGTCATGTCGGTGCACATTGCTCCCAAGAGCCTCTACATCTCGATCTTCGGCGCGCTGATGGTGCTGACGGCCGTCACCGTCGCTGCAGCATTCGTCAACCTTGGCAACCTGAACGCGCCGGTGGCTCTCGCCATCGCCACGCTGAAGGCCACCCTGGTCGTGCTGTTCTTCATGCACGTGAAGTACAGCAGCAAGATGATCAAGCTTGTGGTTGCGACGAGCCTGTTCTTCCTGACGATTCTGCTGACGGAAACGCTGATGGATTTTGCCACGCGCGGCTGGGTGGCGATTCCGAAGCTGATGCACTGAGCGTGCGGGGTCGCCTGAGGGCGGCTGGTCAGACGACAGTGACGGGCACCACGCAATCACGGTGCAGACACAACTCAGAGGGCCCCGATCCTTGCACAGGACTCGGGGCCTTTACACTTTCACGAACGCCATCAGTCGCCCGGTTGCGTCGTGTTCAAACTGCACAGAACCCGCGCCGAGCTCGGCAAGCATTCGGAACAGGCGTACCCGGTCGACGCCGGCTGGCGCCTGCTCTTCATCGATGTCGAGAAAGGCGACCGCATGCGTCGCTTTCGCGAGCATGCGCGCCACCATTCCCCGGGCCTGATCGCTGGAACTGCAGTCGCTGAATCCACGACTGGCGACCACGACATCGACCGGATCGGCGGGATTGAATGCCCAGGGCTCTGAGACCGCGAAGACACCTCCGGGAATGGCAGTGCTGGCGGTCTGTAGCCGCTCGGGCGACCCGTCGCATCCACCCACAATGTAGCCGTTCTGCGCCAGCGGCCAGAGGAATGACCCTGCGCCGCACGTGACGTCCCACACGCGCGTGCCTGGACCGACGTCGAGCGTGGCCACCACACGCTCGACATGATCGAACCAGGATGACTCCGAGAACGGCGGCACGCGCCCATCGCGTTGGAGCAGCGCGTCAATGTCGGGTAGCGACGTCATCGTGGCTTACCGGTCGGATACCAGGTGACCGTGGAGATCGAGCGCGGCACGCCACTCGTCGGGTGTATTGCAGGGCATGAACGACTGCAGCTCAGGATCCACCAGTCTCAGGTCGTCTTCCGAAACCCGCACCACACGCACGCACGGCAACAGGTCACGCAGACCGGCACCCTCGCGCATCGCAGGCGCCACACGAAGCACCGCAGGACGCGACATCACCGACAGCGCCATGACGGGGTGACCATTAACCCACGGCACCGCCACATCGGCGTCGCCGAGCCTGTCGTGCAGCATCGGAATCAGCTCGGGCACCAGGAGCGGCGTGTCGACCGCCACAATCAGCACGTGTTCATGCATCAGCAGCGGCAACGCATCAACGACCGCGGGAAGGGGGCCGCGATCGGGGCTGCTGTCGTAGACCACAGGTTCGTCGGGTAATCCCGACTGATCTGCTCGTGCCGCCAGCACGAGGTCATCGACCCATGGACGCACCCTCCCGATGACATGTTCGAGGAGCGTCTGTCCGCCGATCGGGAGCAGGGCCTTGTCGACATGCATGCGCCGGGAACGCCCGCCGCACAAGATGACGGCGCTGAGACCGCACGGCATGCGCCGCGCGTCGCGCTCTTCAGACATGCGGAGTCGACCCGGACAGCATCACTGGACCAGTGCAAGAAACGCGGGAATGGCCTTGAGCGGTGCAAACGCGGCATCAGCGGCTGCCTGTGTACGCCAGACATGAGGCTGCCGGGCAATGGCCGTAGACAGCTGAGCCAGCGCATCTGCCAGCCTTCCCGAGTGCGCGTAGGCACGGGCCAGTCCATACATGGCTGTCTCGAGCCGTGGATTGATGGCGAGCGCCTCGCGGAACGCGACCGCCGCATCGTCGTGCCGCCCGGCAGTGACGAGTTCGTTGCCGCGTGCGACGAGCCGCGCGGGCTCACCCTGTGTCATGCGCAGCAGGCGGCGAAGTTCAACGAAGGGGTTGTCGGCATCATCAACGCGGATGTCGATGACCCGCTCAACGGTCGACTCTGACCTGGGATCGAGAGGTCTGACCACGAGGATGCCTGCTGACTGCATCCCACGCGTGTCGCCCCCCTGGGCCTGCCCGGCGTCAAGGGCCGCCATCAGCCGGTCGGCCATTGAACCCTTTGTGGACTCATAGGCCTTCGCCATGGCCTGCACGACGGCGGGGCTCGCCAGCGTATTGCCCTGGGCGGAAAAATTCACGCCGGTGACATGACCGGCGTAATTGCCGAGGTGCACCGGATCTTTCGGATCGGTGTTCCGGCTGATGACCCGTTGTCCCGTGTAGACCGCGGAACGGCCCTTTGCGTCGATGACCGCGACCTGCCTCGAATCGCGACCGGCATCTTCGTCGGTAATGCGCTTGACCACATCCTCAGGGGACAACCCCTGTTCGAGCAGGGCGATGGCCTTCGGCCCGTAGAGCCGGTTTGCCGAGGCCTGCGTGGCGACGGCCCCCACACCGGGCTTGGCCCACGGCACGGCGGCACCAGCGCCGAAGGCGCGCGACTGCACACCGACACCCATCTCACCGGTGGTCGTGTCGACAGCAATGATCGAGAACGTGCCGAACCAGGGATCGGGCGGCTCGACGTCGCGTGCCGTGATCAGGCTCTCGTGCAGGGGGTCCGCTGCCGCCGCCATCACCGTCGTGGGCGACTCGGACATTCCACGAGACGTCACGGACTGGGCCCATACGGGGCCGGCCGACACCATGCAGCCTGCAAGCATCAATGCACCAGCGGTGCAGGGAGTGATTCCGATCATGAAGAACCTCACACGCGGAGACGGCCTACTTCGCGCGTCCGGCAAAACCGGGCGTCAGCACCCGCACACGGAAGGCCGTGCCGCGCCCGACGATAAACAGGGTCTTCTTGTCAGCCCCGGCGAACGCGATGTTCTGGGGCTGCAGTGACACGGGAATGGTGCCGAGGTGCTCACCCTTCGGGCTGAACACCTGCACGCCGCCAATCGCGGCGCAATAGATGCGGCCTTCGGCATCGACGGCGAGTCCGTCGGCGCCGCTGTTCACCTGACCGGCGTCATTGCGCGTGACCGATGCGTACTTCGCGAAATTGCGGCGGTTGCTGGTCGAGCCATTGGGGGCCACGTCGAAGGCGATCATGAATTCGCCCGAGGTGTTGTTGACGTAGAGGGTCTTCTCATCGGGGCTCAGCATGATGCCGTTGGGTCGCTCGATGCCCGTGGCGATCTGGACGGGCGCGCCATCCTTCGGCAGGAAGTAGACCGCGGGAGGCAGAGCTGGCGTCGGTGGCGGCTGTCCCGGGGTCGCGTTCGGCCCCGGTTCCGAGAAGTAGACATGGCCATTCCGGCTGACGACGAGGTCGTTGGGGCGGCCATAGGGCTTCCCCTGATAACTGTCCGTGAGGGTTGTCATCGCTGCTGCGGGATAAATGATCCCGATGCGTGCCGCGCCCGGCGTGGTCTGCACGGAGATCAGTCGGCCCTGCTGGTCGAAGCCGAGGCCGTTCGAGCCGTTGGTGTTCTCGAGGAACGTCGATGTCGCGCCTGAGTCGCGGTCGATGCGTGTGATGCGGTTGGCCTGCGTCTCGGTGAAGATGAGGTGTCCGTCGGGCAGGCCGATGGGACCTTCCGTTCCGGTGAAGCCGGCCTTGATGAACTCGACCGTGGTGCCTGCAGCAACGACGCCGGGAATGGCTGTCGCCGTGCTGTTGGTCGGGGCCGGAGGAGGTGCGGGCGCCTGGGCCGACGCTCCGGAAGCGAGCAGCAGCGCACCGAGCAGGGGCAGCGAGACAGAGAGAGCAGTTCGCATGAGTCGAGTCCTTTCGACGGCATGATACCCTCGTCGGCGCGGAGGAAACCACGTGTCTGACATGAAAGCGCCCCCGGCGACGAGTGTGTGGAAACTGGCGGGCCCGGGGCTGGTGGTGGCTGCTGCCGGCATCGGTTCCGGCGATGTGGTGTCGGCCACGGTGGGCGGAGCCAAGTACGGCGTGGTGCTGCTCTGGGCCATTGCGCTCGGGGCGTTCTTCAAGTTCGTGCTGAGCGAGGGCATTGCGCGCTTTCAGCTGGCCACGGGCCAGACGGTCGTGGAAGGCTGGTCGGCCTACCTGCCCCGCTGGGTGCAGTACTACTTCGTGTTTTACCTTGTGCTGTGGACGGTGGCGGTCAGTGCTGCGCTGACCAATGCCACGGGCCTCGGCCTGGCCAACCTCACGGGCGGGGCGATTCCGCAGTCATGGGGCGCGGTGCTGCACAGCCTTGTGGGCGGGGTGCTGGTGTGGTTCGGGGGCTATGCCCGCTTTGAGCAGGTGATGAAGCTGCTGGTAGGCGTCATGGGTTTCAGCATTCTGGTCTGTGCCGTGCTGACGCTGAGCGACCCGGCGGCGGCGCTGCAAGGCCTGGTGATGCCGACGATTCCCGACAACTCGGGCACGTATGTGCTGTCGCTCATCGGTGGCATCGGCGGGTCGGTGACGATGCTGTCGTACAACTACTGGATGCGCGAGGAAGGCATGCACGGCGCGGGATTCCTGAGCTACGTGCGTGCCGACGTGGGCATTGCCTATCTCTTCACGGCCATGTTCGGCCTGTCGATCATGCTGATTGCTAACCGCGCGTTCTTCCTTCCCGGGGTGACGATTACCGACGCGCAGGCGGTGCCCAAGATGGCCGAGACGCTCGGCACGATTCTGGGTTCGTTCGGACGCATGGCCTACTCGGCCGGCTTCTGGGCGGCGGTGTTCGCGTCGCTGCTCGGGGTCTGGCAGAGCGTGCCCTATCTGTATGCCGATCTCTACAGCATCCTGACGGGTGCGACGGGCGATGCGCGCGAGGCCCTGACGCAGGTGACGAGTGTTCCGTATCGGCGCGCGCTGATCTTCATCACGCTGGTGCCGCTGCCGCTGGCGTTTACCGGCAGTCCGCTGGTGGTGATTGTCACGTACACGATCGTGGGCAGCCTGTTTGTGCCGTTTCTGGCGGCGACGCTGCTGTATCTGAACAACCGTGTGGCGTGGACCGCCGCGGTGCCGAAGAATCACTGGATGACCAACCTGCTGCTGGTGGGCATTCTGGCGCTGTTCCTGGCGGTGGGCTCGCAGGAGGCGATGGGCGCGCTGCGCCGCGCCGGCCTGCTCTAGAGAGGTAACGACCATGGTGAAGCACACATTGACGGGAGTGGCGGCCGTGCTGCTGGCGGCCACGACGGGCTGGGCGCAGTCGGGGCCGACGGTGCCTCCGCCGAATCCGATGCCTGATGTGACGGCGCTGGTCTCGCGCCTCGACCTCGAGCGGTACAAGGCCACCATCAAGGGGTTGACGCAGTTCGGCGATCGGCGTCAGGGCACCGAGCGCAACCGCAAAGCGATCGACTGGATTGAGGCGCAGCTGCGCAGCTACGGCTGTGCGCCCGAACGGATGCAGTATGACTACAACCCGCCGCCCCCGGCACCGCAGGCGGCGGGCGCCGGGCAGCGTCCGCGTGATCCGAATGCAATCGAGCGGGCGACGGGTGGAGGCCGGCCGCGCGGCAACCGTGCGCGCACGGGCGTGAACACCGACCCGATGCGTCAGCCGAACGAGGCCCTGCGCGCCCTCAACTCGGAACCGACCACGCCGGGCCGGCGCGAGCAGGTGTACTGCACGAAGGTCGGGTCGACATTCCCGAACGAGATGTACATCGTCGGGGCGCACATGGATGGCCATGGCTGGGGTGAGGCCGCAAATGATGACGGCTCGGGAACGGCGCTGGTGATGGAACTGGCGCGCATCTTCAGCATGCCGGACGTGGTGACCGAGCGCAGCATCCGGTTTGTGTTGTGGAACAACGAAGAGACGGGGCTGAACGGCGCGCGGGCTTATGTTGAGCAGCGGGCGGCCCTGCAGGGGAAGGAATCACCGGCGGGATCGGGGAAATATCCGGAACCGAAGTGGCTCGGCATGATTCAGCACGACATGATGCTGTTTGATCACGGGGCTCCGCGGCCCGATGGGACGATGAGCCCCGAGCAGCGGCCGGAGGCCGATGTGAACATCGAGTTCCAGTCGACGGCGAAGATGTCCGAGGCCGCGATGACGCTGGCGTTCTTCTTCCATGGGGCCAATGAGCGGTACGCCACCGACTATCCGGCGCAGGTGGGGCCGCACATGACGAACACCGATTCGACGCCGTTCATGGATCTGGTGCCGGCGATCAGCCTTCGCGAGAACGAGCGGGGTGTGCACGTGGGCAGCGGATGGGATCCGCACTGGCATCAGCCGACGGACGTCTATGCGACGTTCAGCGACAACGACTTCAGGCTGGGGCTGAATGCCGGCCAGACCACGGGTGGCGCGATTGCCGAGCTGGTGGGCCTGAGGCTGAAGAAGTAGGAAGCCGGCGGGTGCGGCGTCTGGCGGATGCCGCTGCTGAGAGACGGCTCAGCGGTGGCCGTCGCGCAGCAGCTCTCGCAGATACGCGCCGTAGCTCGACTTGCCCAGGCCGACCGCGAGCGCCTCGAGCTGCATGTCGGTGACGTAGCCAAGTCGCCACGCGATTTCCTCGGGGCAGGCCACCTTCAGGCCCTGTCGCTGTTCCACCGTTTCAATGAACGACGAGGCTTCGAGCAGCGATTCGTGCGTGCCTGTGTCGAGCCACGCATAGCCGCGACCGAGTTGTACGACATTCAGCTGCTGCCGGTCGAGATAGAGGCGGTTGACATCGGTGATTTCCAGTTCGCCACGCGCCGAGGGCGTGAGTGACGCGGCCATGTCGAGCACCTGATTGTCGTAAAAGTAGAGGCCGGTGACCGCCCAGCGGGAACGCGGCTCGCGCGGCTTTTCCTCAAGGCTGATCGCACGGCCGTCCCGATCGAATTCGACCACGCCGTAGCGTTCCGGATCGCGCACCTGATAGGCGAAGACGGTGGCACCGGCTGGCTGTGTGGCCGCGCGCCGAAGCTCGGCGGAGAGATCGCTGCCGTAGAAGATGTTGTCGCCGAGCACCAGCGCGACGCTGTCGGTGCCGACAAAATCACGACCGATGATGAAGGCCTGTGCCAGTCCGTCGGGCGAGGGCTGCACGGCGTAGGAGATGTTGAGGCCCCAGGCGGCGCCGGTGCCGAGCAGGCGCTCGAAGAGCGGGGTGTCGTCGGGAGTCGAGATGATCAGGATGTCGCGGATGCCGGCCAGCATGAGCACGCTGAGCGGATAGAACACCATCGGCTTGTCGTAGACCGGCAGCAGCTGCTTGGACACCACGCGGGTGACCGGATAGAGGCGCGTGCCAGCACCGCCGGCGAGGATGATGCCTTTCATGTGCGCCTCATTCTACGTGGTGCGCGCCAGCGCCCTGATGTCGTTGAGCATGCCGGCGGCGGTAACCTCGGGGCCGGCACCAGGCCCGCTGACGACCAGCGGTTCGGTGCGATACCTGTCGGAGGTGAAGACCAGCAGGTTGCGTGTGCCACCGGCTGCGCCCATGGGGCTGGTCGCCGGCACCTGCATCAGGCCGGCCGTGGCCGTGCGAGGTGTGGCCGAGACGACGTAGCGCCAGACGAATCCCCGGCTGCGGGCCTGTGCGACGCGGGTGGCCCAGGGGGCGTCGAGCGATGGCAGGGCCTCGAGGAAACGTTCGCGCGTAAACGCGCGCATCGACGCCGGCACGAGTGACTCGGGCTTTGCGGGGGGACCCTCGTAGCCGAGCAGGCGCGCGAGAATCAGCGCCTTGCGACCGGCGTCGGCGCCGTTGAGATCGTCGCGGGGGTCTGGCTCGGCGTAGCCGCGGGCCATGGCCTCGCGCACGGCCTCCGAGAAGCGCTGATCGCGAGCGACCGCATCGAGCACGAACATCAGCGTGCCACTGACACAGCCCTCGATGCGGCGTACACGGTCACCCGACTCGTCGAGCTTGTGCCAGGTGTCGATCACAGGAAGTCCGGCACCCACGGTGGCTTCGAACCTGATGCGGCGCCCGTGCTGGCGTGCGGTGTCGAAGAGCTGCCGGTAGTCGCGAGCCCCGACGGCCAGTGGCTTCTTGTTGGCCAGCACGAGATCGCAGCCCTGCGTCAGCGCAGCGATGAGCCACGGGCCAGTATCGTCGCCGGTGACGTCAGCGATCACAGGACACGACAGCGCATGCATCGTCATGTGCGCGAGAGCGGCCTCGGCTGTTGCGGCCTGGCCGCCCGACTCGGCGAGCGAGCGTCCGTCGCGCTTGGCCCGGGCGAGCCGGCGCAGCGTCGTGCCCGAGAGTCCGGCGGGCTCGAAGACATATCCCGAGCGATCGACTACCCCGACCACGCGGATGTGTGCCGTGATATCGAGGGCGGCAATCTGCGCGGCCAGGGCCTGGCCTACGCCGCCGTAACCCAGCAGCACGACATCGGTGAAGGGGACGCGGCCGGCCTGACCGCCGCCGATTTTCGACAACTGGAAGGCGGCGTGCACCCGCTGCGCAGCCTCGGTGGCCTGTGCGGCATCGACGACGAATGAGATATTGCGCTCGGACGAGCCCTGCGCAATGGCGATGACGTTGACGCCGCCCTCTTCCAGCGACGAAAACACGCGGGCGGCGATGCCGGGGGTGCCGGCCATGCCGTCCCCCACCACGGCCAGCACTGACACGCCCGGGCGTGCGGTGACGGCGTCGATCAGCCCCGTCGCGATCTCCTGCGCGAATGCCGCGGAGATGCGCGCCACGGCGCGTTCGGCTTCAGCAGCCGGCACGGTGAAGCCGATGGAGTTTTCAGACGAGCCCTGGAAAATCGTCGACACGGACAGGCGCTCGGCATCGACGGCGGCAAACGTGCGGGCGGCGATGCCGTGCACACCGACCATGCCTTTTCCGGTGACGCTGACGACGGCCTGACCTGCGAGCGTCGCGAGGGCCTTAACTGGATGGCCTGGGGCGGCATGTCTGGCGGTGACGACCGTGCCGGGCTGGTCGGGATGAATGAACGACCGCACCTGCAACGTGATGCGTGTGCCGATGATGGGGATGAGCGCCCGCGGGTGCAGCACCTTGGCGCCGTAGTGCGCGACTTCGGCCGCCTCCTGGTGGTGCATTTCCGTAATGAGCCGGGCATCGGGTACTACACGCGGGTCTGAGGTGAGGATGCCGGGCACGTCCTTCCACAGCACGACCTCGCGGGCACTCAGTACGCGGGCCAGCGTCGTGGCGGTCAGATCAGAGCCGCCACGCCCGAGTGTGGTAATGCTGCCGTCCGGGGCTCGGCCGATGAAGCCGGGCACGACGGGAATGCGCCCGCGTGTCAGCAAGGGACGGAGACGGGCCTGTGCCTGTCGGGTCGTGCTGGCGAGCATCGGGGTGGCGCCGCCGTGATGGGCGTCGGTGCGCATCACGTCGAGCGCGTCCAGGAAGTCGGCGTGCTTGCGGTGACTGCCGATGGCGGCCGCCAGCAGGGCGGCCGCCAGTTGTTCGCCTCGAGCGACAAGGGCGTCCTGGGTGCGCGGGGCCAGATGCTGCAGTACGCCGATGGCCCGGCAGAGGTCGCAGTATCCAATGAGCGCGAGGTCAATGCTGTCGAGAAGCGCACGACGGCTCTTTCCGGTCGCGCGGGTGGCCCGAGCGGCACGCCGGTGCTGCTCACGCAGGGCATCGGCGATGGCCAGGGCCTCGTGCTCGCGGCCCTCTAGGGCCAGCGTGGCTCCAGCGAGCAGCTGGTCGGTCACGCCGCCGAGGGCCGAGGCGACGATGACGAGCGGCCCGGGATGGGCGGCGATGCGGGTGGCGGCAAGGGCGATGGCCGAGCCATCAGCCAGAGAGGCACCACCGAACTTCCAGACGACCAGACGGGTAGACGACGAAGCAGACACGATGCCATTTAGGATACCCGAGGGATGGAGCGCGCCAAACAGCCTGCCCGGCGTATGATGCTGTCCGTGGAGACAGTCATGACGACACGATCCGGAGTGCGACTGATGCTGACTGTGTGGGTGCTGGCGCTGGCGACGACGGTGGGGGCGCAGACGGCACCGAAGCCGTATGAACCGACCGTGGGCCAGGCGGGGAAGGACGTCGTGTGGGTGCCGACGCCCCAGGCACTGGTCGAAAAGATGCTCGACCTGGGCCAGCTGACGCCGAACGATTACCTCATCGATCTGGGTTCCGGTGACGGCCGCACGGTGATCACGGCGGCGCGGCGCGGGTCGCGAGCGCTGGGCGTTGAGTTCAATCCCGACATGGTGGCGCTGGCGCGCCGGTCGGCGACCGAGGCCAAGGTGGGCGACCGCGCACAGTTTGTGGAAGGCGACCTGTTTGAAGCCGACCTGTCGAAGGCCCAGGTAATCACAATGTTCCTGCTGCCGTCGATCAACATGAAGCTGCGTCCGAAATTACTGGGGCTGAAGCCGGGCACGCGCATCGTGACCAACTCGTTCACGATGGAAGACTGGATGGCCGACGAGACGGTCAATGTGACGGAGAACTGCTCAAGCTGGTGTCAGGCGCTGCTGTGGGTGGTGCCGGCGAAAGTCGAAGGCACGTGGCAGACGCCGCAGGGTCCGCTTGTGCTGCAGCAGACGTTTCAGATGCTGAACGGCACATTCGGCGGAACCTCCCTCGTCGACGCCAAACTGCGCGGCGAGCAGATCATGTTCACCGTAGGCACGGTGAAGTACACGGGGACGGTGTCGGGCACCTCGATGAAGGGCACGACGTCGACGGGTGCGACCTGGACGGCGACGAAGCCCTGATCTGTCAGTGAATGGTCACGGGGAGGGGCCAAACGCCTCACCACTAGTATGTAGGCGGCCACCCCATAAGTCATGATTATGGTGACGGCCGCACGTGTTTTCCGGGCCGACGAATCCCTCCTGACCCCCCCGACGTTATAATGGTGCAAGTGTGCCTACACTGGCGCGCACGGGCAATCGCTGCACGGCTTCGCTTCGCTCTGTCGGGTTTCTCTCATGGAGGTTCAGATATGATTCGTTTCCGCGTTGCATCGGCATGGGCCCTGCTCGCACTGGTGCCCTCCCTCGCATCTGCACAGTCGGCCAAGACGCTGGAGTCCAGCGACTTTGTCGGCATTTCGTTCTGGCTGATCTCGATGGCCCTCGTGGCCGCGACCGCGTTCTTCTTCCTCGAGACGCAGCGCGTCGCGGGCAAGTGGAAGACCTCGCTCACCGTGTCGGGCCTCGTGACGCTGGTGGCCGCCACCCACTACTTCTACATGCGGGAAGTGTGGATTGCGACCGGGTCGACCCCGACGGTGTATCGCTACATCGACTGGCTCATCACGGTGCCACTGCTGATCACCGAGTTCCACCTGATCCTCTCGGCCATTGGCCGGGCATCGTCGGGTATCTTCTGGCGCCTGATCGGCAGCACGACAGGCATGCTGGTAGCCGGTTATGTCGGTGAGGCGGGCTACGTGGGCGTGTGGCCGGCCTTCATCGTGAGCATGCTGTTCTGGTTCGCGGTGCTCTACGAGATTTTCGCGGGTGAAGCGTCGAAGGCGGCCGCGGGTGATGCGCCGGCCTCGGTGCAGGCGGCCTACAAGACGATGCGTCTGATTGTGACGTTCGGCTGGGCGGTGTATCCGATCGGCTACTTTGTGGGCTATCTCACTGGTGGCAATCCTGCCGACAGCATGGGCATGCTGAACATCGTCTACAACTTTGCCGACGTGGTGAACAAGATCGCGTTCGGCGTGATCATCTGGTCGGTCGCGGTCAGCGAGACCGAGGGTCACAAGTAGGCGCAGGCGCGCCCGCTTCAGGTGCAGGTGCCGGGCATCGTCCTGGCACCTGTTGTTTGCCGTCACAGGAGGATCGCATGGCCCCGGTCCCTCGTTGGCAGAGTGTCGTGTTTCTGTGTGCCGCCGCGGTCGCGTGTGTGGCGGCCATGTTTGGGGCGCGCCTTGCGGTGCAGACAGAGCTGCTGGTGGCTGCCGGCCTCATTGGCCTGGCGGGACTTCCACACGGCGCGATTGATCCCCTGCTGGCGGCACGTGTCTATCGTTTTTCGCGCCCGGGTGAGTGGGCCATCTTCGCCGCATGCTATGCCGGCCTGGCGCTGAGCGTGGTGCTGCTGTGGCTGCTGGCACCGGTGGTGTTCCTGACGGGCTTCCTGCTCGTCTCCCTGCTGCATTTCTCTGAGGATCTGGTCACGGGTGTGCCGTGGCTCTCTCGCGTCGTATACGGTGCGACAGTGGTCGTGCTGCCTGCGTTGCGCTACGGACCCGAGACCGAGCGTCTGCTGGGGCTGGTGGCTGGTGCCGATGCAGCCGTGCCGGTCACGATGCTGCTGTCGCAATCGGCGTGGCCGCTGCTCGTGGCGGCGCTGCTGTGCGCGGTGATTGAAGGGCGGCGACGACCCATGACCGGGGCGGAGATTGCCGGGGTGGCGGTACTGTCGGCGTGTGCGCCTCCGCTCGTGAGCTTCACCGTGTTCTTCTGTCTAATGCACAGTCTGCGGCATCTGCTTCGCGCGGCTATGGGCGAAGGCGCGATGTCAGTGCGTGCGCTGGTCCGTGCGGCGGCGTGGCCGATGGCGGGGACTGGAGCGGCGGCGCTGGTGGCATGGCGACTGCTCGGAGCCCAGTCACTTGATGCGGCTGTGATGCAGTTGATCTTTGTCGGGCTCGCTGCGCTGACGGTGCCGCATATGGTGCTGGTCGAGGTGGCGGCGCGTGCGGGCTGGCCCGGTGGCGTGCCGGCGAGCACCCTGCGCCCGGTGCAGGCTGGGGGGTAGCACAGCGACGGGACCGCGGGCGTCCGCGGGCCGCTTGACTTCGCGCGACGATTACCGATCAAACAATCGCAGCGACTGGCCGATGCGGTCGAAGACGGGACCGTACTCGCGCGCGTCGCTGTTGGGGACGACGGTGAGGACGTAGAACAGGCTGCCGTCGCTCAGCAAGGTGGTGAACACCTGCACGTGCTCGATGCCACCGAGCGGTGACTGGTTGTCGAGGGGCGTGGCCAGGGCCACATGTCCCGACATCCGCATCGAAGAGCTGCGACCGGCGATGCGCATGTCGGCGTTGCCGCGCATCAGCGTCGAGACGAAGTCGTCCGTGGCGCGTGCAAGATCGCGAGACGAGGCGCGCAGTGTGCCGAGTTCGACGCCGTGCGTCTGCACGGTCACACCGCGCATCGGGCCGTAGGCGTTCTGCGGCACATACTTGATGGTGTTGTTCGATGGGACGGCGGTCCAGTTCGAGGGGATATCGACTTCGAAGAGTCGTCCACCCCGCATGGTGCGTCAGGTGCGGGCCGGCGCCGGCACCGGTCGGCCGACGGTGCCGACGGCGACATTGCCGCTGGATGAACCCCGTGCGCTGCCCGTCGTCCCGCGCGGGGCCGGCAGAGCCTCGAACCGTGCCTTCGCCGGGGCAAACCCGCTGGTGTCGGCCGCGGCGGCGATGGTCAGCAGCGCGGCTTCCTGCGAGATGTACTGCGAGCGATTGCCTGGGTTGGGATGGCTGCTCAACCACTGCGGCGGCGTGCCTTTCGACTTGCGGCCGATGGTTTCGAACATGCGGGCGAGGTCGCGCGGGTCGTATCCGGCGCGCGCCATGATCTGCGCGCCGAGCAGGTCGGCCTGCTTTTCGTAGTCGCGGCTGTACTTGAGGAGCCAGGTGCCCAGCCCGAGCTGTGAGCCCTGCGAGATGGCTTCGCCCCAGCCGCCGCCCACGACAGCGCCGGCGATGACGCCGGCAAGCGCGCCGATTTGAAAGCCCTGGGCCTTGGTCGCATTCGCGGTGCCATGCCGCAGCAGCACATGGGCCAGCTCGTGTGCCATGACGCCGCCGACTTCGCCCTCCGTCGTCGCTGCGGTGACCATGCCGCGGTTGACGAACATCGGACCACCGGGCAGCGCGAAGGCATTGATGTCGGTGAGATTGACCGGCGTGAAGGAATACTGGAACTGGGGATGGTTGAGCTCAGGGGGGGCCACGGCGACCAGCCGCTTGCCGAGGCCGTCGAGATAGGCGTCGATGTCGGGGTCATTGATGATGGGATATTCGCGCCTGACCTCAGCCGCTGCCTCGCGGCCCATCTGCACGTCCTGCTCAATCGTGTAGCGGTTCTTCGGCGGCTCGACCCGGGTCTGGGCCGAGAGGCCGAGGCTCGCGGCCAGCAGCAGCCCTGGCAGGAGCAGACGAAGCGGGCAGGGGGTCATGCGCACGGGTGCCTCTGTGTCTTCATCTTAAACGCGACCCCGTGCGAGGGCGAGCCCTGGCGTCGCGATCGGGCCAGAACATCGGTGCGGCAAGCGGTCGTTTGCGCTGCCAGTGTCTCGGAGGTGATGTGGTAGACTCCGCGCGCCATGCCAACACTCTTCTTACGCTGGCGCCAGCGTCTGTCGGCCCTTTCCGTGACAGCCGTGATCGTGTCTGCAGGCTGCAGTTCACCGGGCACTCCAGCGACAACGGCTGCCGATCTCGTGATTGCTAACGGCACCGTCGTCACCATGAACGACCAGCGCGATGTCCTCGAAGGCGGTACGGTCGTCATCCGGGGTTCCGATATCGTTGAGGTGGGACCAGCCTCCATTGCCGCCAAATACCGGGCAGCCCGCACGGTCGATGCGCGGGGCGGCATTGTCATGCCGGGTCTGATCAACACGCATACGCATGTGTCAATGACGGTCTTCCGCGGCCTCGGCGACGATGTACCCGATCGGCTGCGGACGCTGATCTTCCCACTGGAAAAGGCTCTCATCGATCGTGAGCTTGTGTTCTGGGGAGGATTGCACGGGATGGCCGAAATGATCGAGGGCGGCGTGACGACGTTCGTCGACATGTACTACTTCGAAGACGAGGTGGCCAGGGCGACGGTACAGGCGGGTTTGCGTGGCGTGCTGGGCGAGACCATCGTCAACTTCGCCGCGCCCGATGCACCCGAGCCGTATGGCGGCCTTGGCTATGCCCGTTCGTTTGCGGCCCAGTACCGCAATCATCCGCTCGTGACACCTGCACTTGCTCCCCACGCCCCGTACTCGCTCGACGAGGGGCATCTGCGCGAGATCGCGAAGGAAGCCGACGCCCTGAATCTGCCGATTCTCATGCACGTCGCCGAGATGACCGATGAAGTCGAGACACTGCGCACGGAACGCGGACAGACGCCAGTGGAGTATCTCGACGCCATTGGCCTGCTCAGCCCGCGCCTGCTGGCGGCGCACGGTGTGTATGTCAACGACAGCGACATCGCCCTTCTGAAGGCGCGAGATGTGGGCCTCGCACATGCCGTGGTGTCCAACGCCAAGTCTGCACGGCCTGTGGCGCCAGCGACGAAGATGTTCAAGAGCGGCCTGCGCATTGGCCTTGCCAGCGACGGCGCGATGAGCGGCAACACGCTCGACATCATCGGGCAGATGGGTTACGTCGCGAAGATCCACAAGCTCGACCAGCGCGACCGGCGAGCGATGCCGGCCGTCGATGTCGTCGAGATGGCGACGCGTGGGGGCGCACGGGCCCTCCACATGGAGAACCGTCTGGGCTCGCTCGAGGCCGGCAAGCTCGCCGATGTCATCGTGCTGGACGGGGATTCGACGACCCTCGTGCCGCGCTATGACGTGTATTCGTCACTGGTCTATGCCACGAGCCCGAAGGATGTGGTCACAACGATTGTGCACGGGCGGGTGCTCATGCAGGACCGCCGGCTCACGACTATTGATGTGCGCGACGTGAGGACGCGCATGCGGGCCATCGGCCGGAAGATTGAGGACGCCGTCGCCAAGGGCATTCCCGGAGTATGATGAGCATGATGCCTCCCGGACGTCGTCAACTGCTCGGCGTCGGCCTCGCGGTCGCGGCTCTCGCCGTCGGTGGGTGCCGCCGGGAGTCGCCTGTCCCGACCTGGACCCTGGCGGTCGACTCATCCATCCGAACGGATGACCAGGCCCTGCTGGGACGTATTGGCAAGGCCCTCGACGCCGCTGCGAATGCCGGCACCGACCCGGCCATTTCGCAGTTTCATGTACGGACAGCTACTGTGGTGACCGTCGACGGCAGCGAGGAAGTGGTGGTCGGTGGCAATACCGAGTATCCCTGGCCCCAGGCTGTCCATGGCGAAGTGTCGGTCATGAATCACGTGATCGCGAGATTCGGCGCAGCGGCAGCGCGGCAGGTGCAGTTCATCGCGTTCCATTCGCAGAGTTGCGGTGACAGCCGAGGGTGCGGGGACTGTCGCGACTATCTCAAGGCGACCACCGAGTACAACGCACTCATGCTGGTCTGCGGCCGGGCAACGGACCGAACGATTCATATCCGGAAACTGGCAGACGGCCTCGTCGAGGAAGAACACTTCGCAGACGCCACGCCCGGGGCGATTGGACTGCCGGACGCCGATCTGGAGCGCCTGCTGGCCGCAGCAACCGACGCCCGGGCTGGCGGTGTCTCTCTGTTTACGCCACCCGAACAGCAGGTCGGTGTCGCTGCCCTGACCTCGACCGGGCGCATCTATCGCGCCGCCGGGGCCGATGACGCTGCCTTTCACTATCGCTATCCCGTGGGTGCGGTCCTGCAGCAGGCCGCAACGGAGCGCGAGTATTTCGTGCGGGCGATCGCCATGGTTGGCACCGGCCCCGCCTGGCCGAGGGTGACCTATCGCGATCGGCAATATGGCTTCGAAACGAGTTCGTTTGCCACGATGCGTGGAATGTCACCGACGACACTCATTCTGGCCAATGGGCAGGGCAGGCTCAAGTCGACAACCTTTGAAGCGGCCCTGCCGCACCCGTTCAGCGTGGCGCGGTTCAATCCCGACGCGATCGAGCGGTTCCTCACGCGCACCGGGGCCACGACCGCGCCAAAGTAGGCACATCACCCGCCCTGAAGGCGTGACGATCGCGTGGGCAATGCCTATGCGTGCGGCGGGGCCGCGCGCGCGGTCCACTCCTCATCGGCGCGCTGTCGTGTCACAAACGACTTCTGCGAGCCGATGCCTGTCGTCGACAGCGCCGCATAGAGGTTGGCTCTCGCAATCGCCTCAGGCTCGGAAAGCCCCTCTCCGAGATAGACGGCGAAGCTGCCGACAAATGCATCGCCTGCCCCGGTGGTGTCCCTAGCATCCACCGGGAACGGGGGAATGTGCGTCGCGCCATCAGCGGTGGCCAGCAGCGCCCCGTTGGCACCGAGCGTGATGATGACACGTGTCAGTCCCTGGCTGACCATGTGCACTGCGCACGCGGTCGCGTCTTCAATCGTCCGCACAGGCATGCCGGAAATGGCTTCGGCTTCGGTCTCATTGGGTACGAAATAGTCGACACCTTCAAGCTCCCGAAGCTCGAACGCCTGAGCCGGGGCCGGGTTCACGATGCAGCGGATGCCATGGCGACGGGCGAACCGGACAGCATGAAAGACCGTGTCGAGCGGAATTTCGAACTGCAGCACGATGCAGTCGGCGACGGCCAGCATGGGTGCAGCGGCGTCGACATCGGCCGGCCGCAACCGGTCGTTGGCTCCCTTCACCACGATGATTCGATTCTGTCCGTTCGACTCGACAAAAATCGGTGCGACGCCGCTGGAGACACCAGGCACCACATGCACGTGCGACGCGTCGATGCCCTGGGCATTGAAGTTTGCAATCGTGGCCGGACCGAACAGGTCGTCGCCAACTCTGGCGATCATGGAGACGTCCGCACCGCACAACCGGGCAGCCACCGCCTGATTGGCGCCCTTTCCACCCCATCCGAGATCAAAGTGCTGGCCGAAGATCGTTTCGCCCGCCCTCGGAAACCGATCGGAGAAGGTCGTCAGATCGACGTTTGCACTGCCAATCACTGCAATTCTGGGTCGTCTGGTCATGTGCCCTCGGCTTACCGGCGCGCCGGCGTTCTGCTCATCAGCTGCACGAACTGGTCATAGAACTTCGGCAGGTTGAGATCCCACTGCACCGTGGCCACGCGCCACCACGACGGCATGGTGCGCGGCCTTGCGGGCGTGCCCGGCACCACGTCTTCGACGAAGATCGTCTGGCCGTATCCTGCACCATGGTTGATATCGATATTGACGAAGAGCTGTTGCTGTCTGGTGATGAGACTGGGATCGAGGAAGGCCAGCACGGAGATTTCATCCCACATGTAGCCTGCGTTCTGGCCGACGGGATGAAATCGCGTGATGAACTGCGCCGCTGGCGACGAGGACGCCGCGAGGCGTCGCTTCACGTCGTCACCGAGGGATGTCTTGACGGAAATGTCCACGGGGGTAATCACGATGCGTCGCCACGGGGCACTCATGGCGATGCGGGTCGCCTCGGGATCCCACCACCAGTTGAACTCACGGCGCCCGTTGATGCGGTGGTTGCCGCCGCCGTCGACGTTGAATCCGGCACCCATGAGCACCAGTTCCTTGGCGAGGGAGGCGATTTCGGGATCGAGCCCGAGCGCAAGTGCCACCGTGGTGAACGGCCCGCCGACCCAGAGCGTGACTTCGCCGGGATACTTGCGAATCTGCTGAATCATGAACAGTGCGCCGTGGAGATCGACAGGCGCGAGCGTGGTGACACCGGTGGGCGGCGTCGGGACGACGTGGGGCTCGTGGTAGCGGCCGGGGTTCCATGCGCCCTTGTAGGAGAACTCGCCGTATTGGGCTTCCCATGCGGTCGCCAGATCCCGCGAATTGATGAGGGGAAAGGCTGCGCCGGCGGCCACCGGCACATTGCCGTGCCCTGTCAACTCGAGCATGCGCAGCATGTGCGCTGTGCCGGCCTTGACCCACGCGTCGCCCGCGGTCACGGTGATGCCCAGCACCTCCACATCAGGAGACTGCAGCATGGTCAGCGTCGAAATCATATCGGTGCCGAGCGCGGCGCCATCCTGATCAATGAAGACCTTTTTCCGGGGCTGTGGCTGAGCGGCGGCAGCTGAGACGCCGCCGGTCAGCAGCGTCGCGACGACGGCAAGGGTCCCGAGCAGTAAAGTCCTGTGCGTCATAATGGCCCTCCTTATTGCCTGGCACCGCGAACGGGGCGGGTCATCAGGTCGATGTACAGATCCCAGAACTTCGGCTGGTCGACGGCCATCAGCACCTTCACCTTCTGGGTGCCGGCCGGGAAGTCGTTCGGAGTGGCGAATGACCGTCGGCGCGACTCGTGATAGCCGATGGAGCGGCCGTAGTTGGGACCATAGGTGACATCCACATCGATATAGCGGTCGACGAGCTGCGTGGCGAGGGATGGCTGCAGGAAGATTCCCGTGGCGAGTGCGTCCCAGATGAACGAACGCGACCGGGGGTCGCGTTCAAAGCGCGGCCCGTGGATTTGCTGGAACAATCTGGTGATGGGGGTCTCCGGCGCGGACACGATGCGGTCGTACTCGGCCTTCGTGTAGAACATCCGCTCGGCGACATCCGTGGGGACGATGATCTGCTCGCGGAAGGGCGTACGGAGGGCAATGCGGGCGGCCTCGGGATCGAACCACCAGTTGAACTCAGCGGCAGGCGTCGAGTTGCCCGGCACGTCCACCGAGCCACCCATGTAATACACGCGCTTGACCAATGGCACGATTTCGGGATTCTTGCGGACGGCCAGTGCCACGTTTGTGGCGGGGCCGATGACAAAGAGCGTGATCTCGTTGGGGTACGCCTTGACCGATCGGACGATGAAGTCGACGGCATTTTCGGCGGCAGGGGTCGTCGTCGGGTAGCCGATGACCGGTTCCCGGTCGAGTGCGAGGTAAGACGTGGCACGCGGGCGGCCATACGCGCCGAGCACCTCGGTGCGTCCCCACAGACGCTCTTCGGCTTCAAGCCAGGGCTGTCGGGACCCCATCAGCGGCTCGCGGACACCCATGAACACGGGGATGTCGGTACGGCCAATCAGCTCGAGCTGCCTGAGCGCGCTGGCCGTGCAGTGCTCTGCCCACGAATTTCCGGGGACGATCGTGACGCCGAGCACCTCGACCGTGGGTGAATTGACCAGCATGAACAACGCCACGGCATCGTCATTGAGCACGCCCATGTCCGCATCGACGATGACACGTTCCTGGGCAGCGACGGGGGTCGGCGTCACGAGCAGGGCGACGGCGAGGGCGAGTGCGGGGAAGAGGACGGCGGGCAACAGTCGATGCATGGACGGGGCCTCCGGAGTCCGTCCACACGCGCGGACGGCAGGGGTGAGCACGGGCACGACGGGACGTACACGACACGGCAGCGTGAGGCGGATCATCGCCTGGAACGCCTCACCGTTGCGGGCGGGGCCGGGACCTGATTGGTCGCCGGCCCGCAGGAGGCCCGTTCCACCAGTGTGGTATCGAGCATGACATGCCGGACGGCCCGACCCGGGCGTGCGATGCGATCGAGCAGCAGATCTGCGGCTGACGATCCGAGTTCGTGCGAGGGTTGGCTGACGGCGGTAAGTGGCGGATTCAACGAGGTCGCCCACGGCATGTCATCGAAGCCGACCAGCGCCAGGTCCCCGGGTACGCGCACGCCAGCCTCGTGCAGGGCACGAAAAGCCCCGAGGGTCATGAGGTTGTTGGCGACGAAGACGGCACCTGGCCGACGGGGCAGGGCGAGCAGTGCCTTCATGCCGCGGTAGCCTCCGCCTTCCCGGAAGTCGCCGTGATAGATCAGCTCCGACCGGATTGGGAGTCCCGCTGAGCGCAGGGCTTCGTAGTAGCCGCGCTCGCGCTCCTTGGCAGTGCTGTGTCTGGAGGGTCCTCCGAGCAGGGCGACGGACCTGTGGTTCTTCCCGATCAGGTGCAGCACGCCCCGGCGTGTACCCCCAACGTTGTCGACGGTGACGAGGTCGGTGCGGAGGCTTACGGCCGAACGATCAATGGCCACGACTTGCAAGGGAGGCGCCAGCACGTCCTGATACGCATGGCGGGCCCCATTGATGGGCACAAAGATGACGCCCGCGACACCATCGGCGCGGAAGGTCTCGAGGATGCGCTGCTCGCGCGTCGTATCTTCGTCGGAGTTGGCAAGGAGCAGCATGTAGCCGGCGGCCTGCAGCACGCCCTCGATGCCTCGGACGACCGCGGTGAAGAACGGGTTTTCGAGATCGGGAATGACGACGCCGACGGCCTGGCTGGTGCCGGCGCGCAGGGCGCGGGCCGCGCGACTGGGCCGGTAGTTGAGTGCGCGGGCGGCGTCGCGCACACGCTGGCGCAGCGCCTCGCTGACGGCGGGATGATCGGCAAAGACCCGGGAGACGGTGGCGATGGAGACCCCGGCCCGCTGGGCCACACGGGTGATGGATGCTGACCGCGGGGCGGCGGCGTGCGTGCCGGCCGTGCCGCGGCGTGCCGGCGTCAGTGTCTCGCGTCGTGCGCGGGCCATGTCCACCCTCCGACCACGCTTGACATCAGGTGCGGTCCGTGTTTTAGTCTGCCGAACGTTTTCACGGTCACTGGAATCATACGGACGGACGAGACCAATTCAAGGTAAAAGTTTGGTCCTTGTGTGAAAACGTTTTCAGGCAAGGCCCGCCGAGGGCACTGGACGTCCTCGAACTGGCGATTCCGGGCGCGGAGGTTCGGAAGGCCGGGTGCGGTGTCGGTGACTCAGGGTCTGCCGCCGAGGGATGGCAGCCCCAGCACAGTAAGGCGGGTGAGCGATGAAACGGCTATTGCGGCGGATGACATCGGTGTTCGGGGTGGTGGGCGTGTTGCTGTCGTCGACGGCCTGGGCGCAGTCGACCGGCACGATTTCCGGAACGGTGCTCGACGGGTCGGCTGCAAGCCTGCCCGGGGCCACTGTCACCGCACGGAACGAGGGAACGGGCGCCGTCCGTGAGGTCGTCACGGATGAATCCGGCCGCTTCACCCTGCCGCTGCTGCCGATCGGCCGCTATGCCGTCACGGCCACGATGAGCGGCTTTCAGTCGCAGGAACGCTCGGGAGTCATGCTGGAGGTGCAAGCCTCGCTGACGCTCGAGTTCACCCTCGGTCTGGCCGGGCTGACTGATTCGGTCACCGTGACCGGGGGCGCCACCGTCGTGCAGCTGCAGCGCAACGACGCGAACCTCGGACAGTTGATCAACGCCGCGCAGGTGGCTGAGTTACCGCTGAACGGCCGCAACTTCGTTCAGTTGGCGCTGCTTGGTCCCGGGGTTGTGACCGGACGCGCCGGCAGCTTTCTGGCGCAGGGACCGACGAGCGAGGTGTCGTATCGCGGCAGCATGTCGGTGTCGGCGCAGGGCATGCGCGAGAACGCCAATGACTGGCTCTACGACGGCATCGATGACAACGAGCTTACGGCGGGTGGCGTCGGCATTCTGCCGAATGTCGACTCCATCCGGGAGTTCAAGGTGCTGACGCACAACTATCAGGCGCAGTACGGCAGCCGTGGCGGCACGACCGTCCTCGTCAGCAGTAAGGCGGGCGAGAACGCATTCCGGGGCTCGGCCTTCGAATTCTTCCGCAACGACGCGCTTGATGCCCGTAACCCTTTTGATGGCGCCACCAAACGCCCGTGGAATCAGAATACGTACGGCGGGTCGCTCGGCGGTCCCGTCCGCCGCAACCGGACGTTCTTCTTCGCAGGATTCCAGGGCAACAACATCGACGAAGGCCTGACGACCGTGCTCACCGTGCCGACGGCGCTCATGCGCCAGGGCATCTTCACCGAATCATTTCCTGGGGCCCCGGCCACGACCATTTTCGATCCGGCGACGACGCGCGTCGATCCGACCACGGGTCAACTGATTCGGGACCCCTTCCCCGGCAACCAGATTCCCGCCGATCGCATCAGTCCCATCGGCCGTGCCCTGGTCGAACTGCTGCCGCTGCCGACGCGCATGGATCGGCTCGGGGGGAACTTCCTGGCCAACCCGGTGAAAACCCTGAATGACTACCAGGGTGATTTGCGCATCGACCACAATTTTTCCAACAGCGATCGCATCTTCGCACGCTACAGCGCCGAGCTGGCCGACCAGTACCTGCCGACGGGGCTGCCGGACTTCGGTGCTCCTGCTGCCTTCCAGAGCAATCAGACGTTCGACACCTCAGCCACCAATGTGGCCCTGTCGCACACCCATGTTTTCAAGGGCGGCGCGGTGAATCAGTTCACCGCCGGCTACAACCGGGTCTATAACACCATTACCTCATTCGGCTACGGGTCGAACAAGTCACAGGCGCTCGGCATTCCCGGAGCCAATCTGGGCACAGCCGAGACCTCGTCGCTGACCCGCATGACATTCCAGAATTTCGCGGGCGTTGGCGACCGCGGTTTCTCACCGTTCATCGGTGGCACGAATGTGTATCACTACACCAACGCCTTCACCGTCGTGAAAGGGAACCACACGCTCAACACGGGAGGCACCTTCCGCGCGATGCAACTGAATCTGCTGGGTGACACGGCGCTGGCGGGCCAGTTCGCCTTCACGCCGTTCTTCACGTCGGGATTCAATGCAGCGGGATCTCTCAACGGCGCCACCGGAAACTCCATCGCCAGCCTGTTGCTCGGGCTGCCGGCCTCGGGGGGCCGCAACGACCAGCTGAACGGCTCTGTCAAGGGCCGCCGCTGGAAGGAATACCGCATCTTCTTCGACGATACGTGGCGCGTGAGCCAGTCGCTGACGCTGACGCTCGGCATGGCCTACATGGTCACGACGCCGCAGAGCGAGGCCAAGGATCGCTTTGCCAACTTCGACTTCTACACCGGAAAGATCTTTGTGGGGGGGACGGTCGGCGTCAAGACCGACTGGAGCAACGTGCAGCCCCGCATCGGGTTCGCATGGAGCCCGGGCAGTGCGAAGACGGTGGTGCGCGGCGGCTATGGCATCTATCACGACGTCTCGGCCATCGGAGGGTCGACGGGGCCGTACCAGAACCCGCCGTTCGCCAACGCCTATTCGTTTGTCAGCGACAACATCACCCCGGTGCGCACGCTGGCCACCGGGTTTCCCCCCAACAACCAACCCATCGACCCTGCCACGCATAGGGGCGACTGGACCACCATCGACCCCAACATCAAGCAGGGCCGCATCCAGCAGTGGAGTCTGAACGTCGAGCGCCAGTTGCCGTTCAACTCGGTGTTCGGTGTGGCCTACGCCGGCACCTATGCCGACCGTCTGTTTGACAAGAGCCGCAACCTCAACACCGCCACCCCGGGTACGGGCTTTAACCCGGCGGCTCGACGTCCGTATCCGAACCTCGTCAACGTCACCACTGCCCTGAGTCGCGGCTGGCTTAAGTACAACTCGCTGCAACTGCGACTGGAACGACGGGCCACGGGGGGCAACTACATCCTCGCGGCCTACACGTACGCGCGTGCGCTGACTAACGGCGTGTCCGGCTTCGGTGGTGATCCCGGGATTGTCTACTTCCCTGTCGTGACCGATGACAAGGCTGACATCGGTTCGGCCAACACCGACCTGCGTCACAACCTGTCGGTGAGTACGCTCGTGCAGATCCCGTTCGGCAAGGGCCGCCGCTTCATGAGCAATGCCGGGATGCTGCCGCAGGCGCTCTTCGGCGACTGGAGCATCAACACCATCTTCATCGCCCACAGCGGCTATCCCCTGGGCATGAGCATGGCCAACAACCAGTCCGGCACGGCGTTCGGCAACCGACCGAACCGCATCTGTGATGGCCGGAACGACAATCCCACACCCCAGCGCTGGTTCGACACGAGCTGCTTTGCCGCCCCTGCCGTCGGTGTGCTTGGCAACGCTGCCCGCACCACGCTCTTCGGGCCGGGTCGCTACAACATCGACATGGCGGTGGTGAAGCGGATGGCCCGCTTCCAGTTCCGCGCCGAGGCATTCAACCTGCTGAACAATCCGCAGTATGCCGTTCCGAACACCGTGGTGGGCTCGCCGCTGTTCGGTCAGATCACGTCGACGGTCAAAGGGTCGCGCCAGATTCAGCTGGCACTGAAATATGTGTTCTGAGCGTCACGTGTGTGCCTTATGCATGTCCATGACACGCCTCGTCACCCAGTGGTTCTGTGCGGTGCTGGTGGCGGCTTCCGCCGCCGCCCAGCCTGCGCAGAAGGTGATCTTTGACACGGACTTCGCGTTTCCTCCCCAGGACGATTCGCTGGCACTGTTCTTCGTTCTCAACTCGCCCGACATCAATCTGCTGGGAATCACGACAGTAGCAGGCAACCGCAGCCTGAATGTCGCGACGGCCGACGTGCTCAAGATCCTGGAAGCGACGGAGCGAAGAGAGGTTCCCGTGTACGAGGGCGCAGCAGCGCCCCTGCTGCATGTGGGCACCGACTGGGACCGCCGGACTCATGGGGGCTGGTACAGCAATCCCCCGGCACGTGAACCTCCCGGTGGATTTGCGACCAGCAAGCGGGCTGAACGACAGGGTGCCGTCGACTACCTCGTGCAGACCGTCCGTGCTCATCCTCGGGAGGTGACCATCCTGGCCATTGGCCCGCTGACCAACATTGCCATGGCGATGCGGATGGACACCGCGTTTGCGTCGAACGTCAAACAGCTGGTTATCATGGGCGGAGCCATTGCGGCACTTCCAGACGGCGCTGGAAACCACACCCCGAACGCCGAGTTCAACATCTACGTCGATCCCGAGGCGGCCCAGATCGTGCTCAGGTCGGGCATCCCCATCCTGCTGTCCCCTCTCAATGTGTCCCGCAAGGCGCGATTCACGAAGCCGTGGCTTGACCGCATCCTTGCCACCGACACCCCGATCACCAGACTGATACGTGAACATCTCGGCCCGATGTACGAGGCACGTCCGGACCGCGTGATGCTGATGTACGACCAGGTGGCGGCGGTTTCCCTCGTGGCACCGTCCGTCGCGAAAACCGAAGAGTTGCTGGTCGATGTCGACGTGAATCCGGGACCCAGCTACGGCGTGACGGTGGGCGGCCGGGAACGATGGCCTGGCGGCGAGCAGGCGCAGCCCATGCAGGTGCAGTCCGATCTCGACTGGGATCGATTCATCCAGCTCTTTGTCGAGCGCGTGACGGCGAGGCCCGCGCCGATGCGGCGACAACCATGACGGGCGGTGCGGCCGCCATGCCGGAGGAACAGCGATGACCGTAGTCGAATCGTACGTCGTAGCCGTCGTGCTCTGCGTCGTCACCATGATCTGCTGGGGATCGTGGGCGAATACGCAGAAGCTGGCGAGCAAGGAATGGCGCTTTGAGCTCTTCTACTGGGACTATGCCATCGGGGTGCTGCTCTTTGCGCTGGCGCTGGCGTTCTCACTTGGCAGCACAGGGACAGCCGGCCGCAGTTTTCTCGACGATCTCAATCAGGCCGATCGCGCGTCGATGCAGTCAGCGTTCATTGGCGGGGCCGTCTTCAATCTGTCGAATATCCTCCTCGTGGCTGCCATCGACATCGCCGGCATGGCCGTGGCCTTTCCCATCGGCGTCGGACTCGCGCTCGTGCTCGGCGTGATCACAAACTACCTGGCCAGCCCGGTCGGCAATGCGCCACTGCTGTTCATCGGTGTGGGCTGTGTGGTGGCGGCAATCCTTCTCTCGGCCCTGGCCTACAGCCGCCTGCCGTCGCAGGGGCAGCGCACGGCCAGCAAAGGCATTGTGCTGTCAGTCGTGGCTGGTGTCCTGATGGGTTTCTTTTATCGCTTCGTTGCAGCATCGATGTCTGCAGACTTTATCAACCTCGAGTCGGGCAAGCTCGGTCCCTATACGGCCATCGTCCTGTTTTCGGTCGGGCTGCTGGCGTCGAACGTTCTCTGGAATTCGCTGGTGATGATGCGCCCGTTTGTTGGCGAGCCTGTGCCATTCGGAGATTATTTTTCCAAGGGCACGACGCGTCTGCACCTGATCGGCATTCTGGGCGGGGCGATCTGGAATCTCGGTATGTCGCTGAGCATCATTGCCGCCGGCGCTGCCGGCTTTGCGATCTCGTATGGACTCGGACAGGGGGCCACGCTTGTGGCCGCCCTGTGGGGCGTGTTTGTCTGGAAGGAATTCAGGACGGCACCGGCCGGGACCTCACGCTTGCTGACGCTGATGTTTGTGGCGTTTGTCATTGGCCTGACCCTGATTGTCGCAGCGCGTGTCGTCTGAGTGCATGAAGCACGGACCGGGCGAGCCCTCGCGTCGCGATCGGTCCACGGTACGCAGTCACTGTCGTCACCGCTCCCCCTGACAGCCCCGCGGTACGAGCGTTGCGCTGTCCGGCGCACCAACCCTGGCTGAGTGACATCACCCGTACAGCTGTGGTCCTGGCGAGCAAATCAGTGCGCGCGAGTGTCGCTGAGGGGGTGACGGCCAGTGCGACCGCGAGACACATGCGGGCCGACAGGCGGGCAGACAGGATCGACGAAGAGTTCACAGCCACGACACAGACACAGCGCCGACGGCGCTGAGACAGAGGATACAGGAAAACGAACGGCTGCCAGACTGACCCGTGAACGCGTTACCATGCCTGTGAGGATTTGCATGGGCGCACTGCTGGAAGCGATTGAGATCAAGCGGAAGACCTATTTCGAGTTTGAGGACGCACCGTATCTGTGCCTCGACTTCGAGGTCTCGAAGCCGACGGCCCGCGGGGGCCAGACTCTGGTGCGCCTGAAGATGCGCAACCTCATCACGCAGGCGGTCTTTGACAAGACCTTCAAGGCGGGTGAAAAGTTCAAGGAGCCTGACCTCGACTTCATTCCCGCGGCGTTTCTGTACAGTGACGCCGACGGCTATCACTTCATGGATCAGGCGAGCTTCGACACGCTGACACTGACGGCCGATGTGCTCGGCGACGACCGGCTGCTGCTGTCGGACAATCTCGTGGTCGAGGTGCAGAAGTACAACGGTCAGCCGATTGCGATCACGCTGCCGTCGATTGTCGAGCTGACGGTGACGGAAACCGAGCCGGGCGAACGCGGCAACACCGCCAGTGGCGGCGTCACCAAGCCGGCTGTCGTTGAGACGGGGCTGGAAGTGCGCGTGCCGCTGTTCATCAAGGAAGGCGAGCGCATCAAGGTGCACACCGAGACGCGCGAGTTCGCCGGACGCGCCTGACGCCGCGGACGACCTGTGCGGCTATCGAAGGAGGACATTCCATGAGACGTCGCAACAGCATGACCGTCGCCGTGATGGCGGTGGTGGTGATGGCGGGCGGGGCTGCGGGAATCGCCCAGGAGAAGCCCGTGCCCAAAGACTCGATGCGCATCACCATTCCCGGCTGCGCGAAGGGTGTGGCGTTCACGGTGATGGAAAGCCCCGAGCACGAGTCACGATCATCGGTGCCGCCGGGGCGGCGATTCCGCCTGTCGGGCAAGAAGGCGCTGCTGAACGATCTGAAGCGTGCCGAGGGCCAGATGATCGAGGTGACCGGCCTGATTCGCCGCGGGCAGATGGATCAGAGCGGCGTGTCGCTGGGCGGCGGGGTCAGCATCGGGCCTGGCCCCTCGGCGATGGGTGGGATGGCCGGCCGGGACGCCAACTACACCCAGGTGGTGCTGGATGTGGAAGGCTGGCGTCCCCTGCCGGCCGATTGTCCGACGCGCTAGCGGGGCGGGCGGGCCAGCCACTGCGGCCCTTCGTCTCCGATGGGCGCGCCCGGAGGTGCCGGGGCCGCCGGCAGCATGGTGGTCGGCGCGTTGGGGCGCTCGAGGAAGCGACGGATGTCGGCCGCCAGCAGCATGTGCTGTGCCGCATCGGCGTCAGACTTCCCGGCTTCAGGAGCGATGCGCGTGGCCAGCCGCTGCAGCTTGAGTGAGGCCATGGCCCGCACCTGCGCATTCTGGTTGGCGGCCGCCAGACCCATGAGCCGGTCGACCATCACGCGCTGCATGGCGCGGCGGATTTCCTCTTCATAGGGATTGGCGGCTGTGGCGTCGAAGGTGGCCTTCACGAGCCGATCGATCACCTCGTCCAGCCCGGGCAGGCTCGGGTCGACGGCGTGCTGCGCCACCATGCGGGCGGCCCGATCAGAGTCGAGCACAAAGCCGATGGTGACGTCGGCCGCAATGGCGCCGGGGGCAATCGGATCGAAGCCTTCGCCGGTCGTGCGCGGGAACAGCTCGCGGTGCATCGCAAAGCCGGGCGGACGCGGCGGAATGCTGTCGAGGACCTTCTTCGGAATGGTCAGCTCTGACGGCGTGAGCGTGGCAGCCAGTGACTCGAGGGCCTTGCGCTGGTTGGCCGCCGATTCCCACTTGACCGGCGTGCGACCGTCACCGCGCATGGCATAGATGTAGTCCTGCCCGGCGATCATCGAAGACGCGCTTTCGACCGTGTAGCGGTGATACATGAAGACCGGCACCAGCGGTTCCTCGATGGTGGCCATCGGTGCGCCGGTGCGGATGGTTTCGGGCCCGAGGCGATCGAGCGCCGAGCGGCGAATCTTCATCAGGCGGTCGAGTTCATCGGCCTGATTGACGCCGTTCGACCACTGCTCGACGCGCGGATGGATGTTGGAATCCTGATTGGTGAAGTAGCGCAGGTCCTGATCCCACGCCTCGGTGAGGATGCGGATCAGCTCGGCATCGACGTTGGTGCCCGGGGCGAACTCGCGATAGCCGAAGTTGATGGCCACCTTGTCCCATGCGCCGATCTCGGCGGTGTAGGCCTTCGACAGATCGAGCGTGCCGTCGGGCCTGAGCTCGGCCAGCGGATGCGGATAGTCCATCACCGAGATGCGGCCCTTCGTGCTGTCGTAATAGTTGTGGCCGAGGCCGAGGGTGTGGCCGACCTCATGCGCCGACAGCTGGCGGATGCGCGCCATTGCAGTGTCATAGGCGGCCTGCGAGACTTCGCCGCCGCTCTTGTAGGGCGACAGCAGGCCTTCGATGATCATGTGATCCTGACGGTCGCGCAGCGAACCCAGCGTCACCGTGCCCTTGATGATTTCGCCGGTGCGCGGGTCGGCGATCGATCCGCCCGTGCTCCAGCCGCGGGTCGAGCGGTGGACCCAGTTGATCATGTTGTAGCGGATGTCCATCGGGTCGGCGCCCTCGGGGAGCACGGCGACCTTGAAGCCGTTGCGGAAGCCGGCGGCCTCGAAGGCCTGGTTCCACCACGAGGCGCCCTCGATGAGCGCCTTCTGCACGTCGGGCGGAGCCCCGGGATCGACCCAGTATTCGATGGGCTTGACCGGCTCGCTGATGGCCGCCTTCGGGTCTTTCTTCTGCAGCCGGTGCTTGCGGATGTAGCGCACAATCATCGGCTCGTTCACCTTCGCGCTGTAGTCGGCGAACGCCAGGCCGCCGTAGCCGGCGCGCGGGTCGTCGACGCGCGGCGTGAAGTTGCTGTCGGGCAGTTCGACAAACGACATGTGCTGGCGCAGGGTGACCGAATCAGGGGTGGGCGTGACGCTGGCCACGGTGCCCGAGAACATGCCGCTGGTGCGGCCGATCATGCCGGCCACGGCCGGTGCGGGAATCAGCTCGGGGCCCTGCATCGGGCCGGCGCCGCCGCGGCCCGAGGGGGGCTGTTCGTTGACAAAGGTCAGGATGACGTCGACTTCCGTGTTTTTCGGGAAGCCCTTCACGTTGGGCAGGTTGAATCCGCTGCGCGTACGGTCGACGCGGTAGTTGCCCGGCCGCAGTCCGGCGACGGCGCCGAACACGTCTCGCACGAAAAAGTCGGTGGCATCGACCAGCACGCGCGGGCCGGTCTCGGCCACGACGGTGAAGCCCCACAGAATCGACTTGGCAAACGAGTCTTCGACGGCCTTGCGTTCCAGCGGATTGGTGCTGCTCGCCCGGAAGGTCTGATTGGGCTGCACCAGCACCATGCGCGCGCCGAGGCGCTGGAACAGCACGAGCCGGCCCTGTCCGCCGATGCCGCGGTCGAGCCCGAGATCGTTGGATCCGAGGCCGGCGGCAAGACCGGTCGAGTAGAGGAACGGCGTCTCGCCGTGGGCGATCTCGAGCAGCATCGTGCCGGCCCGGTCGTCCGAGTAGAGGGGATAGTAGCCGTCGATCTTCCGGAGGCCGCTGACGCGGTCTTCAATCGTGGGCAGCGCACCGCCCTGACGGGCGGGCGTGGGGGCCGGCTGGGCGGTTGCGGTGGCGGCGGCGGCCACAATGGCCAGCAGCACAATGCCATATCTGAACATGCACACTCCTTCGGCGGTCATTCTACGATGGGGGCTGCGCCGGGGGAGCATCTGAAATGTCACACACACCGATTTACAAGATTGTGGATGTGGCCGCCTGGCAGGCGGCCGAGGCCGCCGGGGTCTTCACCGGTGCGGCCGTCGATGTGCAGGACGGGTTCATCCATTTTTCGTCGGCCGCGCAGGTGGCCGAGACCGCGGCGAAGCACTTTGCGGGACAATCGCACCTGCTGCTGGTGGCTGTGCGTCCCGAGGCGCTGGGTGAGGCCCTGCGATGGGAAGTATCGCGCGGAGGTGCGCGCTTTCCGCATCTGTATGCGTCCCTGCCCCTGTCGGCGGTGTCGGCCGTCACACCGCTGCCCCTCGGGTCGGACGGCCGCCACATTTTTCCTGTGGAACTGGACGGCTGACAGCCGGCAACCGGCAGGGCCACCCGTCTCGCGATCTGAGTGCCCGACCCGCGCATGGGTGCACGAGCACACATCCGGCAGCCTCCGCGGCGTGCATCGGGGGCGGGCGTGCGCTCCTGGTCCAGGTCTCTTCTATCGCCTCTGTCGCTGGGACCTACGCGCGCGCCTTCTTCCGTCCGAGCCTGACGATGATGTCGAACTCGGCTTTGGTGACGGGCTGCACAGACAGTCGATCGCCCTTGCGGGTGACCATCATCTGCTCGAGGCCGGGCGTCGCCTTGAGCGTCGCGAGGGGCACGCACTCGGGAAAGCGTTCGCGGAACGCGACGTCGACCATGTACCAGACGGGCGCCTCGGGTGTGCTGGCCTCGTCGAAGTAGCGGTGGCCCTTTTTCCACGCAAAGTGATCGGGATAGCCGGCGCGGGCAATCGTCGCCAGGCCTGTCACGCCCGAGGGCTCGGCATTCGAGGCATAGAAGAGCACATCATCGCCAACCTGCATGCCGTCGCGCATGAAATTGCGCGCCTGATAGTTGCGCACACCTTCCCAGCTCGACTGGCCGTCCTGTTCCAGTTGACCGATGGTGTAGGCCTCGGGTTCGCACTTCATCAGCCAGTAGCGGCGCGGCATGGATGCTCCTCAACGGGGTGGCCCGTGAGCGGGCCTGCACGCGATTGTAAGATGGCCCGATGGGTCTGCTGACGCTGATGGGACTGGCGGTGCTGCTGGCTCAGGGCCCGCCTGCGGCGCCTGTGCCGGCCCCCGACCTGCGCACCTCATACCGGTGTGGCGATGACCTGATCGTGCCTGTGTGGACATCCGGGTCATCGATCGACCTGTTCCTTGACGGCCGGCTCGAGCATCTCGTCGCGCCGCGTCCGTCGCAATCCCGCTATGTGAACGAGCGCCGCGAGTGGCGCGTGACCCGCACCGGGGCACAGCTGTCGATTCCCGGGCAGAGCGACCTGCTGAGCCAGCGGTGTGTGCTCGAGGGTCACGGCAGCCGCGTGCCGTTTGTCGACCCGCTGCTTGTGACCTGCGACGATGCGCGCAGTGTGGTGGTGCGGCCGGTGCTCGAGCGCCTGGTGCTCGAGTTTCAGGGCGAACGTCTCGTGCTGCGTGAGGTGCCGGATACGGGCGGAGTGTTCTACACCGATGGCCGTCAGCGGTGGCGGGGGCGGCCCGGCGCGTTCAGTCTGTCGAGCGCGGATGGCGCGCGGGTACGGGCGCGCGGATGCCGCTGGGCACCCGAGGCCGCATCGGCGACCCTGACGGGTTCGCTGACGGTGCGCGGCGGGCGTGTGCTGCCCGTCGGCGCGGTGGTGGATGTGCGGCTGGTCGAGGCGTCGCGTGCCGATGCGCCGTCGACCGCGCTGGCGCGGCAGGTCCTCGTGGTCGATGCCGGTGCGGCATCGATGTCGTTCGCGATCGACTATGCGCCGGCAACCACGCCGGCGGGCGGGCGCTATCTGTTGCAGGCCACGGCGTCGGTCGAGGGGCGCGTACGCTGGCGCACGACGACCGCGGTGGTGGTGCTCGACGGCGCCTCGGCCACGCCGCCTGTGCTGATGCTCGAGCCGATGCGGTGAGTGTGTGCGCCTTGCGTGCCGCCCCCTCGGCAGTGCTTCAATAGCACGATGAGTGCTCACACCACACTCGCGGCCTCGCGCATTGGGGCCGATGATGCGCCGCATGCGCTGGTGATGCTGCACGGCATCTATGGCCGCGGGCGCAACTGGCAGGGCATTGCGCGTGCGCTGGTGGCGGCGCGACCCGACTATGCGTGCTGGCTGGTCGACCTGCCGCATCACGGCGACTCGGGGCCGGGACCCGGTGCGCCCGGTGTGCGCGACTGCGCCGAGGCGGTGCTGGGGTGGCGGGTATCGACGGGCCTGACGCCGCGCGCCGTGCTGGGACACTCGTATGGCGGCAAGGTGGCGCTGGCGATGCTGCCGTCCCTGCAGGAGGTGTCGCTGCAGGTCTGGGTCATCGATTCCACCCCGGAAACCAAGAGCGCCAGTGGCAGTGCCTGGGACATGCTGCAACTGGTGCGCCGGCTGCCCGCGCGGTTTGCCAGCCGCACCGAGGCGCAGGAGGCGCTGATGGCGGGCGGCGTCGACCTGGGCGTGGCGCAGTGGATGGCCACCAACCTGGTGCGCGACGGCGACCACCTGCGGTGGGGGCTCGACGTCGAGGTGATGGACGCGCTGTTGCACGACTTCTTCCGGACCGACATGTGGGCGCCCGTCGAGCAGCGAGCACCGCTGCACGACATTCATGTGCTGAAGGCAACGCGGTCCGAAGCGATTTCAGCGGGGGCGCTGGCACGGCTGCAGGCCGCGGCGGGTGCGGGACTGACCGTGCACTCCGAAGAGGGGGGGCACTGGATTCACGCGGAGCGGCCCGACCTGATGGTGCGTCTGCTGAGCGAGGGGTTGCCGCGGCCGTAGCGGGTGTCCGCGTGCAGACGCGAGTGCCTTCCCGGTGAGACCCGGTCGGATGATGTCGGGGACGTGCGCCGCGGACGAAGGTCTGAGACGGTCCGGGCAGAGGGCGTCCCGGGAGAGGGGCGGCGACGGCCCGGGCGCCGAGCGGCACCCGGGCGCAGTCGCGGGCGGTGTTACGGGGTGACGAGGAAGCGGATGGCGCCGGTTTCGGCCACCGGCTTGCCGGCCGCTGATGCCTTCACCTGCCAGAAGTAGGCCTCGGGTTCGAGGGCGATGGTATTGGGCAGGTGGGCCTCGGTGGTGGTCAGCGCCGGGCTTTCCCAGAGCACGCGGCCATCGGTGACGGCCGTCACCTTGACCACATACGCGTCAGCGCCGGGCACGGCTTCCCAGCGGAACAGGTCGATGTGTCCCGACGAACTGCCTTCCTTGGGCTCGAGCGGAATGATGACGCCGGCTGGCGCAGCCGCCGGTGTGGCGGGAGCCGCCGAGGTGTCGGCCGCAGGGGCCGGAGTGGCCGGTGCCTCAGCCGGTGTGGACGAGCCGCCACCGCAAGCTGCGGTCACCAGGACCACCGCAGCCGTTGACAGCATCACTGACAGTCGCGAACGAAGTGTGACGTGCATCTGAAAATCATAGCGCGTATGCTGTGCGGCATGAAGACCATGTCCTCGGTGCTGACCGCGACCCTCGTGCTGGCCCTGCCCCTCGTGGCGGCGGCTCAGGCCCCCGCCCCCGGTGCTGCCCCGGCGCAGCCGCCCCGCCCGGCCCTGACGCTGACCACGCCGGCATTTCCCGACGGCGACCCCATTCCCGTGAAGTACACGCAGGCGGGTGAGCAGGTCTCGCCCGTGCTCAACTGGACCAACGTGCCGGCCGGCACGCAGAGTTTTGTGCTGCACATGCGCGACCCCGATGTGGCGCGCAATCGCGGCACCGAAGATCAGGTGCACTGGCTGGTGTGGAACCTCCCCGGCACGGCAACCGGCCTTCCGGAAGGGGTGCCCAAGGGGGCGACGCTGCCGGACGGCAGCCAGCAGATCAGCGCAAGCGGCCCGGTCTACCGTGGCCCCGGCGCTCCGGCGTCGGGGCCGCAGCATCACTACACGTTCGAGCTGTATGCGCTCGACACGAAGCTCGACGTGCCGGCTGGCGCTGATGCGTGGGTGACCCGCACGGCGGTGTGGAAGGCCATGGAAGGCCACGTGCTCGGCAAGGCCGTTTACGTGGGCCTGTTCCGGCGGCCGCAGTAACGCGGGCGGGCCGGCGGGCGTGGCCGTCCTCGTCCGCCGTTCCGGTCGCCCATCGTCACTCGACATCCACGAGGCGGTCGTCGGCCAGGAGACGCCGCGCCGACAGCCCCTCTTCGACTGTTTCCCTCGCCCGAATCGATGGCGCCGTGCGCCTCTGACCGGTGCGCGGATGACGTCTCGACGTGTACGTCTCACGCCGCGTCTGCAGGGTTCAGCACGGACACATACCCGGACTCACCGCCACTGATTCCGAGGCGCCGCCGTCAGCACCAACGATGCCCCGCCGTCGCGCCCGCCGGCCTCAGGGCGCAGTCGCCGGCACTGTCGGCACGAGCGACGGCAGCGCGTAGGCGAAGATCATCGAGATGATGCCCATCATCACCATCAGCAGCACGCTGTGCCTGATCGTGAACCGGAACAGCCGGCTCTCATCGTCGGCGGTCATGCCTGTGGCAGCGACGGCGACGGCGATGCTCTGCACGGAAATCATCTTGCCCATCACGCCGGCGGCCGAGTTGACCGAGGCGGTCAGCACGGGGTTCAGGCCCAGCGCATTGGCCGTCACCACCTGCAGGTTGCCGAAGAGCGCATTGGCCGAGGTGTCGCTGCCTGTGAGAAACACGCCCAGCCATCCGACGACGGCGCTGAAGAAGGGGAAGGCGACGCCACTGGCCGCCAGGGCAAGGCCGAGGGTTGAGGTCATGCCCGAGTAATTCATCAGGTAGGCCAGCCCCAGCATCGATGCAATCGTCAGCATCGCGAAGCTGAGCTGCGCGAAGGTCGCGCGATAGATCCCCACCACCTGCCGCGGTTTCACCCCAAGCAGCAGGGCCGTGACCAGCGTGGCAAGAAAGCACGCCGTACCGGAGGCGCTCAGCCAGTTGAGCGTGAACACCGCTGCGTAGGGCGCGGGCGCCGCCGTCACGGGCGGAATGCGCGTGATGGCATTGTGCAGTCCGGGCACCATGATTCCGTTCAGCCCGGTGGGTGCCTGGGGCAGCCACGAGGGCATCACGCCGTGCGTCCAGCGGTCGATGGCCGCCTTGATCTCGGGCTCGCCCCACGTGAGCACGAACACCACCAGCAGCAGGTAGGGCAGCCACGCCAGCAGGATGTCGCGCCCCGAGTGCTTCAACGAGGCGTGCGTGACCGGCGCGTCGCCGTCGAGGCGCATGATCGAGGCGGGCTTCCACAGCTTGAGCACGGCCACCATCACCACGATGCAGGTGAGCGAACTGAGGATGTCGGTGAGCTCCGGGCCCATGTAATTCGACACGAAGAACTGCATGCCCGCAAATGACAGGCCGCACGCCAGGATGGCGGGCAGCACTTCCAGAGCCCGCTGCCGTCCCGCCATGACCACGATGAGATAGCCGGGGATGATGACCGAAATCATCGCGCAGAGGCGTCCGACCATGGCCGACAGCGGCAGCACCGGCAGGCCCGTGACGTTGGCGAGTGTGGTCACGGGAATTCCGATGGATCCGAAGGCCACCGGCGCCGTGTTGGCCAGTAGGCAGATGCCCGCGGCATAGAACGGATTGAAGCCGAGGCCGGCGAGCATCGCGCCCGAGACGGCGACCGGAGCGCCGAAGCCGGCGGCTCCTTCGATGAAGGCCCCGAACGAGAAGGCAATGAACATGGCCTGCAGCCGGCGGTCATCGGTGAGGCTGCCGACCGAGTCCTTGATGATTTCGAACTTGCCCGTGTCGACGGCCAGTCGATAGAGCATGATCGACGAGAAGACAATCCAGGCGATGGGGAAGAGGCCGTAGGCTGCCCCGTAGACCGTCGAGATGAGGGCCATCGGCACCGGCATGCCGTAGACGCCGATGGCGACGGCCAGGGCGGTGGCCAGCGCGGCCAGGGCGGCTTTCCATGAGGGCAGGCGCCAGACGCCGAGCAACAGGAAGAGCACCAGAATGGGCAGGGCGGCGACCGGGGCCGAGAGGGCCAGACTGCCGCCGAGGGGTTCATAGTTGTGCTGCCACATGGTATCGAGCGCTCCTTGCCGTGAGGGGAGAACCACGGAAACTGTCGCTGCTTATAGCACACGCATGCCATTCGGCCTATACAATGTCGGGATGCTGATTGCTTCCCGCGCCCGTCATGCACTGCTGACTGTTCTGAGCCTGACCCTGCTGGTGAGTGCCTGCAAGGGCACCGGTGGGGCGCCGGCTCCTGCCTCGCCCGACACGTGGGCGACCGTTGATGGCCGTGCCATCAGCCGCGATCTGGTGGAGAAGTCGTATCGCCGCACGGCGCAGACCACCCCGGCCCCTTCCGAGGAAGAGGCGCTGGCGGCCAAGCTGACCTTACTGAACGAGCTGATCGTGCAGGACATTCTCGTGAACACGGCCAAGGCCCTCAAGCTCGAGGTGCCCGACAGCGAGCTCGATACGGCCTACAACGAGGGCCGAAAAGACATCCCCGAGGAACAGTTCCAGCAGCAGCTGACGGCACGCAACCTGACCGCCGCCGACATGCGCGAGGAGCTGCGCCGCGAGATGCTGTCACAGAAGGTGCTCGAGGCCGAGGTGACGAAGAAGGTCTCGGTGAGCGATGCCGAAATCACGGCATTCTTCGAGGCGAACCGTTCGCAGTTCGAGTTTGCCGAAGATGCCTACCGCATCGGCCAGATTGTGGTGACGCCTGTGCGCGAGCCCCAGCAGACCAACCGCACGGGAAACGACGCGACCACGGCCCAGGAGGCCAATGCGAAGATTCAGATGCTGATGGAGCGGCTGAAGCAGGGCGCGACTTTCTCGGACGTGGCTGCGGACTTCTCGGAAGATGGCGAGACGGCGCAGCGCGGGGGTGACCTCGGATTTGTGCCCCTGTCGGCCCTGCAGCGCGCGCCGCAGAAGCTGCGGGATGCGGTGCTCAAGTCGGAACCGGGGTCGGTGACGCTGGTCAGCGAGGGCGGCGGTCACACGCTGGTGGCGCTCATTGCGAAGGAACCGGCCGGCAAGCGTGACCCGAGCATGCCCGAGGTGAAGGCCCGCATCACTGATGCCATCCGAGGCCGCAAGGAACAGCTGCTGCGGGCGGCCTACCTGTCGGCGGTGCGGAACAATGCGGTCGTGGTGAACCACCTGGCGGCACGGCTGGTGGCCGGCCAGGGCGCCCTGCCGAAGCCCTGAGCCCGGGCAGCGGCGCGTGCGGTGCCTGCGGGTGCCGCGAGTGAGTGAGATACGGCCTCAGTGGTCCGGATGCACCGGATGACTGAGGCCGTTGCTGTTGTGGTTGAGGCGCGTGGCGTGCCCGAGGTGCGGGAACCCGGTGTCACCCGCGACGTCAGAGCGCGTCGTCCTTGGTTTCGCGGCTGAGCCCCTGGCCGACGAGCGAGAGGACCGTGGCCGCCGAGAGGTAGTAGCCGACGGCCGAGAGGCTGTAGGTGGTAGCCAGCCAGGTGGCGACATACGGTGCGAGCGACGCACCAAAGATGCCTGCAAAGTTGTAAGCCAGCGAACTGCCGGTGTAGCGCACGGTCGTCGGGAACAGTTCGGCGAGCACGGTGCCGAGGGGGCCGTAGGCCGAGCCCACGAGGGCCATGCCAAGGGCCATCATCACCGTGGCGCCGACGGTGCCGCTTTCAAACAGGGGGGCAAACACGAGGCCGAAGAGGAACGTGGCTGCCGACACCTGCATCAGCAGGCGTCGTCGTCCGCGTTCGGCGAGCAGGGCCGACACGGGAATGGTGGCGGCAAAGAAGCACACCCCGAACAGCTGGATGAACAGGAACTGCTCGCGCGTGTAGCCGAGGGCACTGGTGCCCCACGACAGCGAGAAGACCGTCATTAGATAGAAGTTCACGTAGACCGCCAGGGCAATGAGCGTGCCGAGCACCACGGCGCCGGTGTGGTGGCGGATGACGGTGAGCAGCGGCACCTCGCGGTGTGCTTGCGCTGCCATGGCCTTTTGGAAGACTGGCGTTTCGGTCACAGAGAGCCGGACATAGAGCCCGAGGCCCACGAGCAGCGCGCTCGAAATGAACGGCACACGCCAGCCCCAGTCGAGGAACTGTTCGTTGGTCAGTGTGCGTGACAGCAGCAGGAAGATGCCACCCGAGAAGAAGAAGCCGATGGGGGCCCCGAGCTGCGGGAACATGCCGTACCACGCGCGCTTGCCCGGGGGCGCGTTCTCGGTAGCGAGCAGCACGGCGCCGCCCCATTCCCCGCCGATGCCCAGACCCTGTCCGAAGCGGAAGACCGCCAGCAGCACCGGTGCGAGCAGCCCCAGCGTCTCGTAGGACGGCAGCAGCCCGATGGCCATCGTCGACAGACCCATGGTGAGCAGTGCGGCGACGAGCGTCGCCTTGCGGCCGATGCGATCGCCGAAGTGACCGAACAGCACCGAGCCGATGGGTCGAGCGACGAAGGCGACGGCAAAAGTGGCGAGAGACGCCAGGGTGGCGGTGGCCGGTTCCGAGGCTGGGAAGAACAGCCTCGGAAAGACCAGCACGGCCGCGGTGGCGTAGATGTAGAAGTCGAAGAACTCGATCGCCGTGCCGATGAGGCTGGCGAGCAGAATCTGTCGGGGTGTGTTGACGGCGCGTGTCACTTGCCGGCGGCCGGGGCGTTGGCGATGAGGAACGGTTCGATTTCCGTCGCCACCGCATCGGTGCGGTAGAACGTGTCCGAGTAGCTCAGCCCCGCGATGGTCTTGTACTGGACCTTCGTGCCTGACAGCTTCGTCTCGTAGGTCTTGGCCAGTTCGAGGCCGCTCTGATCGGCGCCGCCGAGCACCCACAGCGTGGGCACCTTGAATGCGGCCGGTTCCAGCGACGGATACTCGGTCAGGGCCCCGAGGGCGAGGGCCGAGCGGGCCACGCCGGCCTTCCACGCATCCTGATCGCCCGGTGACAGTCTGCTGAGCTTGAAGGTGCCGGCCTTGTCCGCATCGAGCAGCGGCTTCCACTTGGCCCGCATGGCGAGCATGGCGTCCTTCACCGGGCCAGTGACGGTGGGTCCCATGTCGGCACTGATGAGCACGGCGCCCGACAGACGGTCGGACTGCGCGGCGAGATAGCGGCCGATGCTGGCCCCGTGGCCGAAGCCGACGAGCAGGAACTGCTTGACACCCGCGGCGTCGGCGACGGCGAGAATGTCACCGGTCAGGCGGTCGAGGGCATAGGCCTCGGCGGTGTCGGGCTTCCCGCTGCCGCCGCTGCCGCGCATGTCGAGGGTGATGACCGTGAAGCGCTTTGCGAAGCGCTCGACATAGCCGCGTTCGACCCACGAGCGCCGCGTCTGTCCGCCGCCATGCACAAGGATGAGCGCGGGCCCTGCACCGGTCTTCTCGTAGGCGATGAGGGTGCCGTCGGCGGCCTTGGCCGTCGGGGTTGCGGGGGTAGCTGGTGCGGCCGGTGCGGCGGCCGGCGCGGCAGTGACCGTGCGGCCAGCTGGAGCTGGACTGGCCGGGGCGGGTGCCTGTGCCGTCGGGGCGGGGCTGCTGGGCGTGGTCGTGGCCGTGCCGGCCGACTGTGCGCACGCGGCGGCGAAGATCGAGAGAGAGAAACCCGCGATGGCTGCGCCGGAGCGGGTCATCGCAAGAGAACGTGCCGTGAACATGGAACTACGTGCCTCCAAACGCGAAGTGTAAACCAAACCCTGTCGCCCGTGAGATGCTAAGGTTTGGTCTCACGCGATATGCCTGAACCTATCTGGCGCGCGGCCGTGCGCACCTTTATTGAGGTGTTCAAGGCCATCTACAACGAACCCCCCGGCTGTTGAGTGCCGAACGTGAGGTCACTGGACGGTGACCTGCTGACCCGGCGTGCCACCCCTGCGGCGGCTGTGCCCCCGCCTGCGCAGACGCCTGACGAGCGGCCCGGCGACCTGACGACTGCGCGGCGGTAGTCTCCCTGGGGGGAGCAGCGACAGCCCGCGCGCCGGTGCCTGAACCGTCGCATACCGAACACTCTCGTCACGTTTACATCGACGTTCGCTCGAGGCCGTCGCTCGTGCACGGTGCCCGCGCCTATGCCGAACGCCGCAGCTGGCACGAAGCGCTCGCCCCGCTCTACGGGTGGTACCGCCTGCTGGCATCGCAGGCCCCTCGCGTATCATCGGGACACGCATGGATGACGGCTCCCGCCCTTTCTCGACCGCAGCACTCATCGGCACCGGCGTCATGGGCCGGGGCATTGCCCAGCTGACTGCGCAGGCCGGCCTGCGAACGCTCCTGTACGATACCCGGCCCGGCGCGGCCGAGGCGGCACGCGACGGCATCACGCAGGTGCTGCAGCAGCTTGCTGCGAAAGGCCGACTGTCATCTGAGGATGCCGCGGCGACGGCATCACGGCTGATCGTGGTGACCGCGCTCGACGATCTGGTCTCCGCCGATCTGATCATCGAGGCCATCGTCGAGCGGCTTGATGTGAAGCAGGCGCTCTTCAGAGAGCTTGAAGCACGTGTGGCACCGACGTGCGTGCTGACCACTAACACCTCGTCGCTGTCGGTGACGGCGATTGCGGCGGCACTCGAGCGTCCCGATCGCATGGCCGGGTTTCACTTCTTCAATCCGGCACCGCTGATGAAGATTGTCGAGGTGGTCGCCGGGGCCCGCACCTCGGACGCCACGTGCGAGGCGCTGTGCACACTGACCCGCGCCTTCGGTCATCGGCCGGTGCGGGTGAAAGACTGGCCGGGCTTTCTCATCAATCACGCCGGGCGCGCGTATGTCACCGAGGCGATGCGTGTGCTGTCGGAAGGCGTGGCGTCGGCGGCTGATCTCGATCGCATCATGCGGGAGGCCGCCGGTTTCCGCATGGGGCCCTGTGAGCTGCTCGACCTGACGGGGCTCGATGTGTCGCATCCGGTGATGGAGTCGATTTATCACCAGTTCTACGAGGAGCCGCGATTCCGACCCTCACCCGAAACGCAGCGCCGTCTCGAGGCCGGGCTGCTGGGCCGCAAGAGTGGCGAAGGGTTCTATCGCTATCAGGACGGACGGGCCGTCCTCGCGCCTGAAACGCCGGTTCCCAATGACCGTCCGGCATCGGTGTGGATCAGCCGTGCAGATGTTGCCAGCGGCGAGGCGCTGGCTGCGTTCGTGCGCGCACTGCCAGGGGCCATCGTTATCGAGGATGCGGCGGTGCCATCACCCGCGGCGCTGTGTCTGGTCACGCCCTTCGGGACCGATGCCACCACGGCCGCGCTGGCCCAGCGGCTGGACCCGGTACGCACCGTGGCCGTCGACATGCTGTTTGGACTCGATGGAAGAATCACGCTGATGCATACGCCGCTCACGAGCACGGCGATGCGTCGTGCCGCCCAGGGTCTCATCGGCTCGGGCGGACACGCGGTGACGATGGTGGCTGACAGTCCGGGTGCGGTGGCGCAACGCGTGGCAGCGATGATTGTGAACGTGGGCTGCGACATTGCCCAGCAGCGCATCGCAGCGCCCGAAGACATTGATCCGGCAGTCGAGCGCGGACTGGGCTACCCGAGAGGCCCGCTCGCGCTCGGCGACGCCCTGACCCCGGCGCGTGTGCTGCAGGTGCTCGAGGCCCTGCACTGGCAGACCGGTGACCCGCGTTATCGACCCAGCCTGTGGCTGCGTCGTCGTGCGGCGCTGGGCGTGTCGCTGACCACACCCGATAGGGCCGACTGATCACTGCCCATGCCTGGTGCGCTGCGGGCCGGGTTCTTCCCGAACAGTCCGCGCTCGAGCAGCGGCGGCGCCAGTACGCCCCCGAAGCGTGCGGTGACCGACGTGTCGAGGGCGCGCCAGCGCTCGGCGGTGCCAGCGACGATCTGCTGCAGGTGTGATTCCGACGCCCCGAACACGCGGGCATAGAGCGACTGGCAGAGGGCATAGGCACGTCCGCCCGCCCAGTCGTCTGGCAGCAGCGCGGTCGGCAGTCTCGGGTCACGCAGCACAATGCGCCGATATTCGTGCACAAGCAGCGTACGGACGATGAAGCTGTCGGCGGGTGAGAGATCGCCGCCCCGCTCGAGGTGGTGGTTGATGGGGGCGAACGTGCCAATCATCCGCTCGTAGCGCTCGCTCAGATCAGCGAGGTTCCAACTGGCCTGCACGAGTCGCTGTTCATCGGCACGCGACTGCATCGACGCCTGCATGACGATGGCCTCGTCGGCGGCACCATGGGGCTGCAGGTGAGCGGCGACGTGGGAGGGATCGCAGGTCGGATGCACGAACACCTCCGGTGTCATGCGTCCGAAGCCGAGCCACTGCAGATCGCGGGCGACGGCATCACGCGCGGTGAGCCCGCCGGGCATGAGCACCATGGTCCAGGCGCGGCGGGGCAGTGAGGGCGGGGGGTGATAGATGCGCTGCGCTGCCTCGGCGAAGCGGGCGGTGCCGTCGGGCGTCAGCCGGTAGTAGCTCAGGCGTCCGATGCGCCTCGTGTGAAACCACCCATCGTGGGTGAGGCGCGACACTGAGGTGCGCACGAGGCGGTCGGCCAGGCCGAACGGCGCGGCGAGGGTGATGAGGCTGCCGAGGGCGATGTCGCCGCCGTGGGGGGCGACAGCGTCGCCGACGAGGGTGACCAGCAGCGAGCCCCCGCGCAGGGGACGGCGCTGGCGGAAGGCGCGGAGGGCGGAGGCGACGAGGCGCACGCCTCATGGTATGTGACACAAAACCCCGTTGCATAGTGCCGATGTTGGTGTCATATTCCGGACAGACCCGGCGCCATCCCGGTCGAGGAGCTGCCATGACCACCCCTGACGTCACGACCCTGACCCCTGTGCCCGCTGCCGATGACGCGGCCCGGCTCGCGCGGTTCGAGGCGCATGTGGCTGCGGAAGAGAAAGTGGAGGCCCGGGCCTGGATGCCCGAGGCGTACCGCCGCACGCTCATCCGGCAGATCTCGCAGCATGCGCATTCAGAGATCGTGGGCATGCTGCCCGAGGGCAACTGGATCACCCGCGCGCCCACGCTGCGGCGCAAGGCCGTGCTGATGGCCAAGGTGCAGGACGAGGCCGGCCATGGTCTCTACCTCTACAGCGCGGCCGAAACCCTGGGTGTATCGCGCGCCGAGCTGATTGACCAGCTGCTGGCCGGCACGGCCAAGTACTCGAGCATCTTCAACTATCCGACGCCCACCTGGGCCGATATCGGTGCGATTGGCTGGCTGGTCGACGGTGCGGCGATCATGAACCAGGTGGCGCTGTGCCGCTGCTCGTATGGTCCGTATGCGCGCGCGATGGTGCGCATCTGCCGCGAAGAGAGCTTTCACCAGCGGCAGGGCTTCGAGATCATGCTGACCCTGTCGCGGGGCGCGGCGGCGCAGCGGGCCATGGCGCAGGATGCGCTCAACCGCTGGTGGTGGCCGAGCCTGATGATGTTCGGCCCGAGCGATCGCGACAGCGTCCACTCGGCGCAGTCGATGCGCTGGAAGATCAAGCGCGTGTCGAACGACGACCTCCGGCAGAAGTTTGTCGATGCGACGGTGCCGCAGGCCCAGTTCCTCGGGCTCACGGTGCCCGACCCCGACCTGCGTCTGGATGACGCCACCGGGCACTATCACTTTGGCGAACTGCCGTGGCACGAGTTCCACGAGGTGCTGAAGGGCAATGGTCCGTGCAACCGCGAGCGGCTCGCCGCGCGCCGTGCGGCGCACGACGAGGGTGCCTGGGTGCGCGCGGCGGCGCTGGCATACAGCCGCAAGCAGCAGGCGCGCCAGTCGCGGGCCAGCTGAGAGCCGGGGGACGCTGATGTCGACCACACCACACGACTGGGCGCTGTATGAGGTGTTTGTGCGAGCCCGTGCAGGCCTCGACCACAAGCATGTCGGCAGCCTGCATGCTGCCGACCCGCAGATGGCGCTGCAGCATGCGCGCGACACCTACACGCGTCGGCAGGAAGGTGTCAGCATCTGGGTGGTCCGGTCCGACCAGATTTCCGCCTCTGATCCGTCTGATGCCGATGCGCTGTTCTCGCCGGCGGACGACAAGGTGTACCGGCACCCGACGTTCTACACCATTCCCGAGGGAGTCGAGGGACTGTGACCGAGGCGTCCTCTTCCGCGCCGCTCAACAGCGCCGGTGTGGCCACAGACGATCTGTGCGAACTGCTGCTGCGCCTCGGCGACAGCAGCCTCATTCTGGCGCAGCGCCTCGGCGAGTGGATTGGCCATGCCCCTGCCGTGGAGGAAGACCTGGCGCTCTCGAATACCGCGCTCGATCTGGTGGGTCAGGCGCGGGCGTTCCTGACGTATGCCGGCGAGCTCGAGGGCCGTGGCCGTGACGAAGATGCCCTCGCGTTCCTGCGCGATACTCGCGAGTACCGCAACCTGCTGCTGGCCGAGCAGCCCAACGGCGACTTTAGTGTGACGCTTGTGCGGCAGTGCCTGTTCGACCTGTTCCAGCGCGAGCTGTTTGCGGCCCTGTCGCAGTCGGCCGATCAGCGGCTGGCGCAGGTGGCGCGCAAGGCTCTGACCGAGACGACCTATCACGTGCAGTACAGCAGCGGCTGGGTCGTGCGTCTCGGTGATGGCACCGACGAGAGCCACCGGCGCGCCCAGCAGGCACTCGACGACCTGTGGCGGTTCACCGGCGAGATGTTCACGCCCGATGCCGTCGACGCGCGACTGACCGAGGGCGGAGTGCTGCCGTCGCTGCCGTCGCTTCGCCTGGGCTGGCTCGCGGCGCTCGATGCTGTGTTGCGTGACGCCATGCTGACGCGACCCACCGACGGGTTTTTTCACACGGGCGGCAAGCAGGGTCATCACGGCGAGGGCCTTGGTCGCCTGCTGGCCGAGATGCAGTTCCTCCAGCGCGCCTATCCGGGGGCGTCATGGTAAGCGGCGGACTCATGGAATCGGAACAGATCGAAGCACGTGCCTGGACGGCGCTGCGGCAGGTGCCTGACCCCGAGCTGCCGCTGCTGACCGTGGTCGACCTCGGCATCATCCGTCATGTGCGGGCCACCGGGACGGGTGGCGTCTCTGTGGGCGTGGCGCCGACCTATCTGGGGTGTCCGGCGACGTCCGTCATCGAACAGTCGGTGGGCGAGGCGCTGCGCGCGGAGGGTTTTCCCGAGGTGACGGTGCAGACGGTGCTTGATCCGCCGTGGACCACCGATTTTGTGACTGAGGACGGCCGCCGCACGCTGCAGGCCATGGGTATTGTGCCGCCCGATCGCCCGGCCTCGCGCGGGCTGCAGGCCGTGGCATGCCCGCAGTGCGGATCACCGAACACCTCGGTGGTGAGTGCCTTCGGATCGACGCCCTGCAAGGCGCTGCACCGCTGCGACAGCTGCCTCGAGCCGTTCGAGCGGTTCAAGTGCCTCTGACGCGGGCGTTCACAGCATGGCTGACGACATGACGACCTTCCATGCGCTCACAGTGACCGACATCACGCAGGTCGCCGATGGTGCCGTGGCGGTGACCTTTGCCGTGCCCGAGGAGCTGCGCGAGCAGTATCGCTATGTGCCGGGACAGCACATCACGCTTCGGCGGATGGTGGATGGTGTCGAGGTGCGGCGGCCCTACTCGATTTGCAGCAGCGCAGGGGCGCAGCAGCTGCGCATTGGGGTGCGGCACGTGGCGGGCGGTCTGGCGTCGACGCATATCAATCGCGCGCTTCGCGTGGGCGACCTCGTCGACGTGATGCCGCCGTCAGGGCGCTTTACCGTACCGTTCGATGCGCGGCACCGGAAGACCTATGCGTTCTTTGCGGCGGGCTCGGGCATCACACCGATTCTGTCGAACCTGTCCAGTGTGCTCGAGGCCGAACCTCACAGTCAGTGTCTGCTGTGCTTCGGCAACCAGACTGTGGCGAGCACGATGTTTGCCGACGAACTGCTGGCGCTCAAGAACCGGTACATGACCCGGCTCGAGCTGTGCTTTTTCCTGAGCCGTGAATTTCAGGACATTCCGCTCTTCAATGGACGGCTCGACGGCACCAAGGTGCAGGCGCTGATTCCCACGGTGTTCGGCGCCCGCCACTTTGATGACTGCTTTGTGTGCGGGCCGGGCGAGATGATCGACGAGGTAAGCGCCGCCCTGATCGGGGCCGGCGTGGTCGATGCCGCGCATGTGCACACCGAGCGATTTGTTGCCGGGGCCCGTCCTGATTCGATCGCCGCGGCCACGGCGGCGGCGAAGACCGCTGAAGAGACCGGCGCACCGATGACGACCGTCACGGTGGTGATGGATGGTCGCACCCGTACATTCCGGATGCCCCAGTCGGGCGAGAGGCTGCTCGACGCCGGGCTGCGCCAGGGTCTGCATCTGCCTTACTCGTGCAAGGCGGGAGCGTGCGCCACCTGCCGCTGCCGGGTGACGGCGGGTGCCGCGCACATGGCCGTGAACCATTCTCTCGAGCGGTGGGAAGTCGAGGCCGGCTATATGCTGACGTGTCAGTCGGTGCCGACCTCAGGCACCATCACCCTCGACTACGACGTGCGGTAGACGCCATGCCCTACGACACCCTGCAGTGGTCCGTGACCGATCACGTGGCGCGCCTCACGCTGGCCCGCCCTGATCGCCTCAACAGCATTACGGTGCAGATGCACGGTGAACTGCGCCATGCCCTGTCGCGCCTCGAGGCCGAGGGCGCGCGTGTGCTGGTGCTGAGCGGGGCGGATCGCGCCTTCAGCGCGGGGCAGGACCTGGCTGACCCTGCCGTGACGGCCGAGTCAGACCTCGGCGACTACATCGCGCAGCACTATGCGCCACTCATTACGACGCTGCGCACGTTGCCTGTGCCGACCATCGCGGCGGTCAATGGCGTGGCCGCCGGTGCCGGCGCCAGTCTGGCCCTGGCCTGCGATCTCGTCGTGGCCACGATGTCGGCGTCATTCCTGCAGCCCTTCTGCCAGCTGGGGCTGGTACCTGACTCGGGAGCGACGTGGATGCTGCCACGCCTGGTCGGACACGCACGCGCGATGGGACTGACGCTGCTGGGCGACCGCCTGACGGCCTCGCAGGCGGCCGAGTGGGGGCTCATCTGGAAGGCCGTGCCGGACGAAGAGTTTGCCGCCACGATCGCGGCACTCGCGGCACGCCTGGCTGCGTCGCCGACACGCGGCCTGGTCAGCACGCGACGTGCGCTGGAGGCGGCCGCGACCCACACGCTGGAGGAGCAGCTCGCCCTCGAGGGCGACTTGCAGCGCGCACTCGGGCGCACGCACGATTACGCCGAGGGCGTAGCTGCCTTTCTGGCCAGGCGTCCACCGGTATTCACCGGACGCTGACACGTCCCATGCCTACGATGTTTCTGCCGGAGCAGTGACCATGACCCACGCCTTCATCTGTGATGCTGTCCGTACCCCGATTGGCCGCTACGGCGGGGCCTTGTCGTCTGTACGCACCGACGACCTTGCGGCGGTGTCGCTGCGTGCGCTGGTGGCCCGGCATCCGCAGGTCGACTTTGCTGCCGTCGGCGAGGTGTATCTCGGCTGTGCGAACCAGGCCGGTGAAGACAACCGCAATGTGGCGCGCATGGCGGCGCTGCTGGCCGGCCTGCCGATCACGGTGCCCGGGGCCACCGTCAACCGCCTGTGCGGATCGGGCCTCGATGCCGTAGGTCTGGCGGCGCGCGCCATTCGCGTGGGCGATGCGTCGCTGGTGCTGGCTGGCGGCGTTGAGAGCATGTCGCGGGCGCCGTATGTGATGGGGAAGGCCGATACGGCCTTCTCGCGGGCCGCGAAGATTGAGGACACGACCATCGGCTGGCGCTTCGTGAATCCGGCATTCCGACAGCAGTTCGGCACCGACTCGATGCCTGAGACGGCCGAGCATGTGGCGGCCGAGTTCGGCATTGCGCGGGCCGATCAGGACGCGTTCGCGCTGCGCAGCCAGCAGCGCTGGGCCGCCGCCCATGCCGCAGGCGTGTTTGCCGACGAGCTGGTCCCGGTGTCGATCACGGCGGGCAAGGGCGAGACCCGTCAGGTGACGGTCGATGAACACCCGCGGCCTGACACGACACTCGAGCAGCTGGCACGCCTGAAGGGTGTGGTGCGTCCGGACGGCACGGTGACGGCGGGCAATGCGTCCGGAGTGAACGATGGCAGCTGCGCGCTGCTGCTGGCCAGCGAAGCTGCCGCCGCGCAGCATGGTCTGACGCCGATGGCGCGCGTCGTGGCGCAGGCCACCGCCGGCGTTGCGCCGCGCATCATGGGCATCGGCCCCGTGCCGGCCACGCAGGCCGTGCTGGCGCGCGCCGGTCTGTCACTGGCGCAGATGGACGTCATCGAGCTCAACGAGGCATTTGCGGCGCAGGGATTGGCGGTGATGCGCCAGCTGGGCCTGCCTGACGAGGCCGCACATGTGAATCCGAATGGCGGGGCGATTGCCCTCGGGCATCCGCTCGGCGCCAGCGGCGCACGCCTCGCCACGACCGCGGCCTATCAGCTGCGGCGTACGGGCGGACGTTATGCGCTCTGCACGATGTGCATCGGAGTGGGGCAGGGCATCGCCCTGATCCTTGAACGCGTCTGAACGGGCCGCACGTCCCCGAGCCCGCGAGGTGATGACAATGACGCTGCGCAACTATGTGCGTGACCAGTGGCACCTGCCCGAGACCGGGCTGACGGCGCTTCGCAGTGCCACGACCGGCGAGGTGGTGGCGCAGGCCTCCACGCAGGGCCTCGACTTCGCCTCGGTGCTGCGGCACGCGCGTGAGGTGGGCGGACCGCAGCTGCGCGCCCTGACCTTCCACGAACGGGCCGCGATGCTGAAGGCGCTGGCCCGGTACCTCACCGAACGCAAGGACGAGTTCTACTCCGTGTCGTTTGCGACCGGCGCCACGCGTCGCGACTCGTGGATCGACATTGAGGGCGGCTTCGGCACCCTGTTCGTGTACGCGAGCAAGGGCACGCGCGAGCTGCCCAATGCGCGGGTGTATGCCGATGGCCCGCCCGAGATCATCTCGAAGCAGGGCACGTTTCTCGGCCAGCACATCTGCCTGCCACTCGACGGCGTGGCCGTGCACATCAACGCGTTCAACTTCCCCGTGTGGGGCATGCTCGAAAAACTCGCGCCGACACTGCTGGCCGGCGTGCCGGCCGTCATCAAGCCGGCCACCGCGACCTCGTACCTGGCCGCGCGCGTGTTCGAGGCCATCATCGCCTCGGGCATCCTGCCGCCAGGGTCGGTGCAGCTGCTGTGCGGCTCGGTGGGCGATCTCTTCGACCACCTGACCGGACAGGACGTGGTGTCGTTCACCGGCTCGGCTTCGACGGCTCTGCGGCTCAAGACGCATCCGACGGTCGTGGCCCACGCCGTGCGCTTCATTGCGGAAACCGATTCGCTCAACTCATGCATTCTCGGGCCCGATGCCGTGCCCGGCACAGACGAGTTCGATCTGTTCGTGAAGGAAGTCGTCCGGGAAATGACCGCAAAGGCCGGGCAGAAGTGCACGGCCATCCGGCGGGCCCTCGTGCCGCAGGCGCTGACCGCCGAGGTCGTCACGGCCCTCCAGGCGGCACTGGCCCGTGTGACCATCGGTGATCCTGCACTCGACGGCGTGCACATGGGGCCGCTGGCCTCCCTCGACCAGCGCCGTGAAGTGCTGGCGCGCGTCGACGAGCTGCGGCAGGAAGCCGATGTGGTGTCGGGCGACATGGCCACGCTCGCGCCCAGGGGTGCGGATGCCACCACAGGCGCCTTCGTACCGCCCTTCCTGCTGCTGTGCCGCGATGCGGAGCGCGCACGTGCGGTGCATGCCGTCGAAGCGTTCGGCCCGGTGTGCACCGTGATTCCGTATGCGGACCTTGACGAGGCGATCACACTGACGCGGCGCGGCGAGGGCAGTCTCGCCGGTTCACTCTTCACGCGAGACGATGAGGTGGCGGCGCGGCTGGTGATGGGGCTGGGTCCATATCACGGGCGCCTGCTGGTGGTGAACCGCGACTGCGCCAGGGAATCGACGGGTCACGGTTCCCCGCTGCCGCATCTGGTGCACGGGGGCCCCGGTCGGGCTGGCGGGGGCGAGGAACTCGGTGGTATCAGGGGCGTGCTGCACTACATGCAGCGCACGGCCATCCAGGGTTCACCGCAGACGCTGACGGCCATCACGGGCCGCTTCGTGAAGGGCGCGACGGAGCATGACCCGGGCACGCATCCCTTCCGCAAGACCTTCCACGACCTGCGCATCGGCGACACGCTGTGGAGCGCCGAGCGCACCGTCACCATCGATGACATCGAGCGGTTTGCCGATCTCAGCGGCGATCGCTTCTATGCCCACATGGATCAGGCACTGGCGTCGCGGAATCCGTTCTTTCCCCAGGGCCGGGTGGCGCACGGCTACTTCCTGATCTCGGCGGCGGCCGGGCTGTTTGTCGATCCGGTGTTCGGACCGGTGATGGCCAACTACGGCATCGACCATCTGCGGTTTCTGTCGCCGGCCTATCCGGGCGACGTGATCCGCGTGCGGGTGACGTGCAAGGAAAAGACGCTGCGCGCGGGGAAGGGCTACGGCGAAGTGCGATGGGACACCGAGATTGTGAACCAGCGCGGCGAGACCGTCGCCAGCTACGACGTGCTGACCATGGTGAGTGAACATCCCACACCCGAGGGGCCTGTCACGCCCGACCGCTGAGAGGCGGCGTGCCTGTCGGATCACACCGATATGACCGATCACTCTGCATTGCCGTCTGCGGCGTCTGCGCTCAGGCCCCGCCTCGATCCGCAGGTCGACTGGCGACGGCTGGCTCACCTGTTTCTCGTGTCGCGCGCACTCGATCATGTGGAAGAGACGCAGCTGCTGCCCGAGCGCAAGACCACGTATCAGTTCTCGGCGCGGGGACACGAACTGGGGCAGCTGCTGCTCGGTGCGATGCTGACGCACCCGCACGATGCGGCAGGCGGCTACTATCGTTCGCGGCCACTGATGCTGGCGCTGGGCCTCTCGGCCGCCGATTCGCTGGCGGGCAGCATGGGCAAGAGCGGCGGTGTCAGCGAGGGGCGCGACATCGGCGTGGTGCACAACCACCCGTCCACGGGCGGTGCGACGGGCCTGCCGACCGCAGGGGGCGTGGGCACGCAGTACTCGACGTCGGCGGGCTGGGCGCGGGCGATTGCCTACTATCGCGACACGCTGGGCGATGCCGCGTACAGCGGTGCGCTGGCGGTGGCGCTGGGCGGTGACGGATCGGTGGCCACCAACGGCTTCTGGTCGGCGCTGACCGTGGCGACCACGCAGCGGCTGCCGATGCTGTTCTACATCGAAGACAACGCCTATGGACTGTCGGTGCCGTCGACGGTTCAGACACCGGGTGGCAACATTGCCCGCAACCTGGCGTCGTTCGGCCAGCTGCACATCTGTGACGGCGACGGCTGTGACCCCGTCGACGCCACGCGGCTCATGCGCGCGGCCATCACGCATGTGCGCAGCGGCGCGGGGCCGGCACTGCTGCGGCTGACGATGCCGCGGCTGTCGGGCCACTCGGGCCAGGATACGCAGGCCTACAAGCCGTCGGCGCTGGTCGCCGACGAGCAGTCGCGCGATCCGCTCGTGCGGCTGCGTGCGGCCATGGTGGGCGATGTCTGCACGGCTGACGAGTGGCTGGCGCTCGAGTCTGCGGCCGAGGCCGAGGTGCGCGATGCACTCGCCGAAGCCCTGTCGCGGCCTGATCCCGATGCGACGCAGGTGCTGCGGCACGTCTTTGCAGAGGGCGACGAAGCGCCTGAGATCGTCGAGCCCGATCCGGTGGTCGACAACCCCGCGCGCGTCAACATGCTGACGGCGATTCGACGCACGCTCGATGTCGAACTCTCGCTCAACCGCCACATGGTGGTGTTCGGGGAGGATATCGGCCCCAAAGGCGGCGTGCATGCGGCGACGCTCGGCCTGCAGGACAAGTACGGTACGGGCCGCGTGTTCGACACCAGCCTCTCGGAGGAAGGCATCATCGGCAACGCGGTCGGCATGGCTATCGCGGGCCTGCGTCCGGTGGCCGAGATTCAGTTCCGCAAGTATGCCGATCCCGGCGCCGAGCAGATGCACGACTGCGGCACCATCCGGTGGCGCACGGCGAACCGGTTTGCGGCACCGATCGTCGTCCGCATTCCCGGCGGCTTTGCGAAGGTGGGTGACCCCTGGCACAGCCAGTCGAATGAAGTGGAATGGGTGCACAATCCGGGCTGGCAGGTCGTGATGCCGTCGAATGCGGAAGACGCCGTCGGCCTGTTGCGTGCGGCACTGCGCAGCCCGAACCCGACGATCTTCTTCGAACACCGTGCGATGCTCGATGCGCCGTGGGCCCGGCGGCCATACCCGGGTGACACGTTCCTGGTACCAATCGGCAAGGGACGGATGGTGCAGACGGGCGAACAGATCACCCTGGTCAGCTGGGGTGCGATGGTCGAGCGGTGTGTGCAGGCCGTGGCGGTGGCGGGTGTGACAGCCGATGTCATCGACCTGCGGTCGCTGGCACCGTGGGATCGTGACCTCGTCCTGTCGTCGGTGCGCCGCACGCGGCGCTGCCTCATCGTTCACGAAGACACACTTACCGCCGGTAACGGTGCCGAGATTGCGGCCGTGGTCGCACACGAGGGCTTCTATGATCTCGATGCGCCAGTGACCCGGCTGGCGACGCCCGATGTGCCGTTGCCCTACAACACGACCCTGATGGATGCTGTGCTGCCGTCGGTTGACGCCATTGTCGACCGCATCACGCACGTGCTGAGTTTCTAGCGTTCGGAAGCAGACCGCCCATGGCCACTATCGACATCCTCATGCCCGCCGACCAGGCGGAAGGTACTGAAGCCACCGTTGGCACCTGGCTCAAGCAGGTGGGCGACCCCGTGGCGCTGCATGAACCGCTTGTGGAGATCACGACCGACAAGGTCAACATGGAAGTGCCCTCCCCGGCGGCCGGCGTGCTGGTCGAGGTGTGCTGTGTGGCGGGCACGCGGATCGAGCCCGGAGCGGTGCTGGGCCGGCTGTCGACCGACCACGCGGCTGCCGTTCGCATCGACCAGGCGACGACGGCCGCGCCTCGTCCGGTGCCGGCGGTCATGCCGTCGACAGCGCCGCCAGCCGCCGCACTGGGACTCACCCCGGCGGTGCGGCAGTTGCTCAAACAGCACCAGCTGGATGCCGCGCAGGTGCCGGCCACAGGGCCCGGCGGTCGGCTGACCCGCGAAGACGTTCTGGCGTTTGTCGCGCAGCGGCATGTGACCGACGACAGCAGTGTTCCGGACCCGGCCGGACGGCAGGCGCGTCCCTCGCGCCGCGTGCCGCATACCCCGATGCGGCGCAGCATCGCCAGCAACATGGCGCGCAGCCTCGCGGCGGCACCGCACGTGACGTCGGTGTTCGAGGCCGACATGTCGGCGATTCTCGCGGACCGCGAAGCCCGCAAGGCCGCGACGGGTGCGGCTCCGACGGTGACCGCCTACGTGGTGAAGGCCGTGGTCACGGCGCTCGCCCGTGTGCCCGAAGTCAACAGCCGCTGGCATGAAGATGCCGTGGAAATTTTCGAGGACGTCAACATCGGCGTCGGTGTGGCGACCCCGGATGGCGGGTTGATCGCGCCGGTGATTCACGGCGCGCAGCATCTGTCACTCGAGGCGATTCACGCACGGCTCGACGATGTGACCGCCCGTGCGCGCGCCGGCACGCTGTCGCAGGCGGATGTGTCGGGTGGCACCTTCACCATTTCCAATCATGGGGTCAGCGGCAGCCTGCTGGCGGCGCCCATCATCATCCCGCAGCCGCAGGCGGCGGTGCTGGGCGTGGGTGCCCTGCAGCGGCGGCCGGTGGTGCGGCTCATCGAGGGTTCCGAGGCCATCGTGGTCAAGCCCATGGTGTATGTGACGCTGACCCTGGACCATCGCGTGCTTGATGCGCAGCAGTCGAACGCGTTCATGGTGGCGTGTGTCTCGGCGCTCGAGAGCCCGGCGAGTGCCGGGTCGAAGTAGTCCGGCAGCATGTCGGCGCTGGACGAACGCACGGCGCTCTTCAGCCCGTGCCGCCGCTACCGCTACACGCTGTGGCGTCGCTGGGGAGGACGCCGGGGCTATGCGATGTTTGTCGGGCTCAATCCGAGTACCGCCGATGAAGAACGTGACGACCCGACGGTCCGTCGATGCATCGGCTACGCACGGGCCTGGGGTTACAGCGGGCTGTGCATGACGAACATCTTTGCCTTCCGGGCGACCGACCCGGCGGTGATGCTTGCCGAACCGGATCCTGTTGGAGCCGACAACGACTACTGGCTCGTCGAATCGGCACGTCGTGCCGCGATCGTAGTGGCGGCGTGGGGGGTGCACGGCGCGCATCGTGACCGGCACGCGCAGGTCCGGGCGCTGCTGCCCTCGCTGCACCGGCTGCGCCTGACGATGCACGGCTACCCCGGTCATCCGCTGTATCTGCCGAAGGCCCTGAAGCCACGTGCGTGGCCGGCGGACTGACCTCACGTGTGCCGGCTAGGCACGAATTGCCCAGCGCATCTTGCAGGCGGCCGCACGGCGGTCAGCGCGTGTTTCTGCTTTCAGGGAGCGGATCGGAGTGCGTGCGACGCGCGCATAGAGTCCCCGGCGCCGTCCGTCGCCGAAGGCGTCGATGACACGCCGCTCCTCTCCTGAGTGAAACGTCAGGATCACGACACGCCCACCGGGGGCCAGGCAGTCGGGCAGCTGCGCGAGCAGGGCCTCGAGTGCTGCCAGTTCATTGTTGACGGCGATGCGGAGTGCCTGGAACGTGCGTCGCACAGAGCGTCTGATCTCGGGCCGTGTGAGCCCGAGGCCTGAGGCGTCGAGCCCGAGGCGGATGCGGCGTTCGAGGGCGTGCGTGGTGGTGACCGGGGCGTGTGTCAGCAGGTCGGCGATGCGCTGTGCGTGCGGCTCGTCGGCGTTGAGTTCGAGCAACCGGGCCAGCGCGGCGGCGTCGAGCGAGGCCAGCCACTCGGCCGCCGTGCTGGTGCCGGACGGGTCGAGGCGCATGTCGAGCGGACCAACTCCGGTGAAGTGAAATCCGCGGGTCTGGTCGTCGAGCTGCAGCTGGGAGATGCCCAGGTCGACGAGGATGGACTGGGCCCGGTCCACGCCGCAGGTCTGCATGGTGCGGTGCAGATCACGGAAGGAGGCGTGCCGGGCGGTGAACTGCACGGAGGCCGGCACCTGCGCGCGGAGGCGGGGCGCGGCGACCGCGAGCGCGTGGGGATCGGTATCGATGGCGAGCAGATGCCCGCCGGGATCAAGCAGAGGCAGCAGTGCCGAGGTGTGCCCCCCGCCCCCCAGTGTGGCGTCGACGATGAGATCGCCCGGGGCCGGGTGCAGGCACCGCAGCACCTCAGTGCAGAGCAGCGGGCGATGCGGGCTGGCAGCGAGGGCCGCAGCACAGGCCCGCCGGTGACGCGCGGGCGTCCGAGGAATCCCCGGGCGTGCCGGTGGAAAAATCTGGATGCGGTCGAGATGTTGCGGCGGCGTGGCAGACATGGCGGCAGGCCACCCCGCGGGGGCGATGACCTGCCGCAGGGTAGCTCAGAACGTCTCGGACCCGTAGAACTCTCCGAGCAGCTCCTGTTCGCTGGGCCGATCTTCCGGGATCGTTCGGCTGACCCGGGTGGAGGCCGGCTTCGATGCCATCGAGTGGAATGTCCGCAGCGGGGGACATGTGTTGCCCGAGCGGGTCGCCGACGATCTCCCGCGGGCCGTCGAGCGCACGCGCAAGGCAGGTCTGGCGGTGACCATGATCACCACCACAATTCAGGACAGCCAGTCGCCGCACGCCGAGTCGATCCTTAGGACGATGCAGGCCCTCGGCATCCGGTATTTCCGGGGCGGCAAATACTTCCGCTATGACTATACGGTGCCGCAGGCCAGCCAGCTCGAGGCACTGCGTGTGCGGATTGCCTCGCTACTGCCTCTCAACGAACGCTACGGCACCACCTGGGCCTATCACACGCACTCGGCCCGGGGCATGATTGGCGGCAACGTCTGGGACATGGTCAGCGTGCTGCGCGGACTCGACCCGGTGCGCATGGCCCTCAACTACGACACGGGACACACCACGGTCCGTGGCGGCACCGGATGGATTGACGATGCCCGTCTGGCCGAGCCGTATGTGGCATGCCTGGCCGTGAAGGACGAGCGGTGGCAGCAGGGACCCCGGGGGTGGCGGGCGGAATTCGTGCCGGTTGGCGAGGGCCAGGGCGATTTTGCCGCCGTCGCCCGGTTTCTCAAGGCCAGTCACTTCAGCGGTCCGGTGAACATCCACTACGAACACAACGGACTGCTAGGCAGTGATGTCGGGAAGTGGACGCTCGACATGCCCCGCGACCGGTTCCTGGCCATCGTCAGGCAGGACCTGACCCGTGTGCGGGCGGCGCTGGCGTGAGTGGCTCCGGGCCCGGACCCTGGCCGGCAACGCCTCCTGCCGGCCATGACGAGAAATCCCCGGGGAATATTGACAAGACGGCGCCGTCGCGACACCCTTGAGCGCGACCTCTGGTCGACGCTGCCGATTGCGGGAATTGACCCGCCACGGCGTCGACCCTTCGAAGGACTTCTGACATGCGATCTCTGCACGGACTGATGATGGGCGTGGTGCTGATGGCGGGCCTCGTCGCCTGCAGCTCAGACAGTAGCAGCGGCACCAGCCCGACGAGCCCGACCATTACCGTGATTCCTCCGCCGCCGACGGCGGTCTCGTCGGTCACCGTGAGCGGACCAGCCCGACTGTCCGGCGAGGGATCCACCGTCCAGATGCAGGCGACGGTGCAGCTGGAAAACGGAACCATTCAGGATCGGACGGCGTCAGCCAGCTGGTCCTCCAGTGCCGCCGGCATCGCCAGGGTCTCCGGTGGCCTGGTGACGGCGGTGGGCGAGGGGGAGGTGGTCATCACCGCCACGGTTGGCGCGCTGACTGCTACGTCCCGGCTGCGTGTGAGCTTTGCACCCCGCACTCCCGATCCGGCACCCGGCCAGCGCCTGCCGCTGCCCGCCGATATCCTCGGGACGGTGTCGCGCATCAATGCCCGGCAGCCGACGCTCATGTTCTCGCAGTCGTGCCCGCGTGGCATCAAGTATGTGACCAGCCCCTGGCTCGATTTCATTATGGACGGGTTGCGTGAGCTCGATACCCGGTGGGGCTATAACGCCAAGCCGACCAAGACGGCCGCGGACAACGGCGGCGTCCCTGTGGTGGCGGCGGGTGACGAGATTGCGTATAACTACTCGGCCAATCCGGACGAGGGGTCTACCGAGGTCTATCTGATCGACATTCTTCTGAGCCACTGTGGCTCGCCGGCGCTGACCTACCGCAATTTCACCGGCGAAGAGCCGGGCCGCTGGACCGGCGCCGGCCGCTTCTAGGGCAGCGTATAGCGCAGTCCCGCGCGCAGCACCGTCACGCGTGCGTCGGTGGCCGCCACAGGCTGGCCCGCCGACGCAGGCGTGACGCGTCCGTTTCTGGCGTCGAGCACCACCACCGCGCTCACGCCCACCACTTCCAGATCACGTCCCCGCACGATCACGGCCGTCGACTCGTCAATCCCCACGCCGATCAGCGAGGGATGGTCGAGTATGGCGCTCAGCAGTCGGTTATGCCGCTGCCGCTTGAGGAAGTGCTGATCGACGATGACCTCGGGCCACAGACCCAGTCCGGGTTTGAGCTCGGTCGATCCGGAGGCGAGCGACCTGAGGTCGGCTTCGCCGGTCATCATTGACGCCGACAGAATCGCGGCGCCTGCGCTAGTACCGCCGACCACCACCCCGGCGCGGTGACGGGCCCGAATGACGTCGGCGAGACCCGTGGGCGCAATGGCGTCCATGAACCGGTTCTGATCGCCGCCCGGCATCCAGATGAGCGTGGCCTGTTCAATGGCCGCGCGCGCCGCAGCCACGTCGCCGAAGAGCACCTTCCTGGCATCGCTGGCGCCGGCGTCGAGCCACATCTTCACCGAGGTATCACCGGCGTCTGGCAGCGCCGAGGACTGCGGCAGCACGACGACGCGTGCCGCCGTGCCCCCGGCCAGTTCGAGGGTGCGCGCCGTGATCGCCGCCACGGTGGGACCGCCGCCGACAACCACCAGGGGACCGGCCGAAGGCTGCGCGAGGTTGTCTGTCGACCACAGAGAGAGGGTCGACACGACGATCAGAAGCGTGAGCCATGAACGACGGAACACATCAGCAGTGCGCATGGCGGTGATTCTATGCGAGGTGCCCTGGTGGACCGGACGGACGGGCCGTGTGCCCTGCGGGGCTGTGCGGCGAGACCGTGTGGCCGGGGCCCCCACGTACCGCGGCGAGTACGGCGGTGGTATTGTGTCGCCACACAAGGAGCACCCGCATGCAGCGACTCATCGTCGGACTGGGGTCCGCCGTTTTCATGGCCTGTCTCTGGGTGGTCGTGGCGCAGACGCGCACACAACAGGGGCCACCGCCCGAGGAAGTACTGATCAATGGCGTGGTCCTGACGGTCGACGACCGCGACACGGTCGCCGAGGCCCTGGCCATCACCGCCGGACGCATCACGGCCGTCGGGACGACCGCCGCCATCCGCGCACTGGCCGGACCCTCCACGACGGTCACCGACCTGCGCGGGCGCACGGTGACACCGGGCCTGATGGATTCGCATGTGCATTTCACCGAGGCCGACAAGCTGTTCACGGTCGACCTGAGCGATCCGTCGATTCGCACCATGGCCGATGTGCTCGAGCGGGTGCGCGCGCGTGCCCGACAGCTGAAGCCCGGCGAATGGATTCGCGGACGCGGATGGGATGAAGGGCGCCTGGTTGAGAAGCGCTACATCACGGCCGCCGATCTCGACACGGTCGCTCCGAACAATCCGGTCTGGCTGACGCAGACCACCGGCCACTACGGCGTGGCCAATACGTATGCGCTGAAGATGGCCGAGGTGAGTCGCGAGACGAAAGACCCTCCTGCGGGCACGATTGATCGCTCGGCGAGCGGGGCGCCGACCGGCGTGATGAAGGAATCGGCACAGGGCCTGATTACATCGCTGATTCCCCCGCTGACGCGCGCACAGCAGAAGCGCGGCATCGAGCAGATCGTCACCGACTTCAACCAGGAGTGCATGACCGGTGCAAAGGATCCGGGCATCAGCGAAGGCAAGTGGAACATCTACGAGGAACTGCTGAAGGAAGGCACCCTCAACGTGCGCATGTTCGCCCTGTGGAGCGGACCGCGACAGGCGTCCGACACCGCGACGGTGATCGATCGGGTCCGCCGTCATCCCACGCCGCCCGGCGGTGAGGGGCGTCTGGTCTCCGGTGGCGTGAAGCTCTACATGGACGGCAGCGGTGGCGCGCGCACGGCATGGATGTACGACGACTGGAACCGCGAGTTCACGCAGAAAGATGCGGGCAATGCCGGGTATCCGACCACAGACCCGGAGCAATACCGGAGCATTGTGCGTGACCTGCATGCGGCCGGCCTGCATGTCAGCACCCATGCCATCGGCGATCGGGCGATTGACTGGGTGGTCGACACCTACGATCAGGTCCTGAAGGCTCAGCCGCGGGCCAACATGCGGCACGGCATCATCCACGCGAACACGCCGACCGACCATGCCATCGAGGTGATGGCGCGCCTGCAGCGCGAGCATCAGTCGGGCTATCCCGAGGCGCAGGCGCCCTTCCTCTGGTGGCTGGGTGATAACTATGCCGCCAACCTGGGGTCGCAGCGCGGCCTGCGGCTCAAGCCCTTCCGCACCTTCCAGCAGCGGGGTGTGCAGTGGGGCGGCGGATCAGACTTCGGTGTGGCACCGTTCCCTGCGCGCTACGGCCTGTGGTCGTCGGTCGTACGCGAGACGCTCAACAGCACGCACGGAGCCACTCCGTTCGGCACGGGCGAATCGATCGACATCCGCACGGCCCTGCGCTCGTACACGCGCTGGGTGGCGCACACGATGTTCATGGATGACCGCATCGGCTCGATTGACGTCGGACGCGAGGCCGACCTCGCCGTGTGGACCGAGAACCCCTACGCCGTGCCTGCAACCCGTCTCAAGGACCTCACGTGCGACATGACGCTGCTGGCCGGTCGGGTGGTGTATCGGCGGGATCCCTCAAGGGCCGCCGGCCCCGGGCAGCCGTATGTGCTGAGCGACGAGGCGCACCATCATGACCACGAGTGAGATGACACGAGCGGCCACGCAGAGGATATGACACAGGCAGTTCCCTCGCGTGCAAGCGGTACTGTCCGCACGCCACGGCTGACGTCGGTGGACGCCTTTCGCGGGGCCACCATGGCCGCCATGGTCGTCGTGAACCACCCGGGTGACTGGAACCACGTGTATCCACCGCTGCTGCACGCGGCGTGGCATGGCTGGACGCCAACGGATCTGATCTTTCCGTTCTTCGTGTTCCTGCTGGGGGTCTCGGTGACGCTCTCCCGGGCGCGCAGCCGGTCGGTGATATCCATTGTGCGCCGTGCCTCGGTGCTGTATCTGCTGGGCCTGCTACTGGCGCTGTATCCGCGTTTCGATGTGACCACGGTGCGGCTGATGGGCGTGCTGCCGCGGCTGGCCCTGTGCTACCTCGCGGCTGCGCTGCTGTATCGCGGACTGGCAGGCCTGCCGCTGCGGCAGCGGGCTCTTGCGTCTCTCGGCCTAGCGTGCGCGTGCCTGGTAGGTTACTGGGCCCTGCTGATGCAGATGGCGCCTCCGGGGGGAGTGGCCGGCGACCTCACACCCTCGGGAAATCTCGGGGCCTGGCTCGACCGCACCGTGCTGGGCGAGGCGCACCTCTGGCGCAGCAGCCGCACGTGGGATCCCGAAGGACTGCTGTCGACACTGCCTGCCATCGGCACGGCGATGCTGGGTGTCGCGGCGGGTGCTGCCCTGGACGAGCCGCGCCCGTCGTGGCGACGCGCGGCGATGCTCGCAGGCGGCGGCACACTGGTGATGGCCGTGGGTCTGCTCTGGGACCAGTCATTCCCCATCAACAAGAACCTCTGGACCAGCTCGTACGCGGCCTTCACCGGTGGACTGGCGGCGCTGCTGCTGGCCCTGACGTATGCCGCCTGTGATGTGGCCGGCCATCGGCGGGGAACCCACCTGCTTGTGGTGCTGGGCGTGAACGCGCTCACGCTGTTTGTCGTCAGTGGCTGGCTGGTGAAGACCCTGTTGCTGGTGCGCATCTCATCCGCTGCCGGGGATATGCACACCGCTTACGCGTGGCTGTACGAGACGCTGTTTGCTCCCTACGGATCACCCGAGAACACGTCACTGGCCTTTGCGCTGGCCATGCTCGGGTGCCTCTACGGTCTGTGTGCGTGGCTGTATCGGCGCGGCTGGTGGATTCGCGCCTGACTATCCCGGCATGACGGCCTGCCGGCGCGGGGTGCCGGATACGGTACGCCGTGCCCGGTCGGGCAGCCCACCGACCCCGGCGCGCGCCTACCGTGCCGGTGGTGGCGGCAGGTGCAGCGGAAACGGAGTGCGCTGCACGAACGCATTGACGGCGTCGAGCAACCCGGTGCTGGCGTCGCGGACCACGAACACCGACTCTTCGCGCTGTCCCGGGTTCAGGTCGTGATGGTCGATGAGCGCGAGGGCGCTGGTGTACGACGGAATCACCCGGCCATCGAGCGTGAAGTACTCGGCCTGGGCGACCGCCTGCAGCTCGCCCTTGTCGAACATCGCGTACAGCTCTGGAAACGTGCCGGCGGCGACGACCGTGACGCCCTCGGGGGCCCGCTGCAGGAGGTCGCGGAGCGCCGCCATGCCGGTGACGGCTCCGACGCGCTGGCCGTGGAAGTCGGCGATAGTGGTGTAACGGGAGCGATCGGCGCTGCGGATGCGCAGGGCGCGTTGTTCATAGAGGAACGGCCGCGAAAAGGTGCCACCCTCACTGACGCGGTCGGGAAAGCTGGCGAGATTGGTGGCGACCACATCAACCTCGCCCTTCCCCGCGAGTGCCCACGACTTGTCGAACGACACCACCGCCCACTCGGGCCGAAGGCCAAGGTCGGCCGCGAGGCGTTCGGCGTAGCGATTCATCCAGGCCTCAGGGTCGAGCGTGTCGGTCGCGTTGCCGGTGATGGCGATGCGGATGACGCCTGGTTGCAGCGTCTGGATGGCTGTCGCCTCAGGGGTCGCCGTTCCCGTCGGCGTCGACCCGCCGCAGCCCCAGGCCGACACCAGCGCCACACACAGCATCACTCGGGCACGAACGATCAGTCGCATGCATCCTCCGGCCGTACACGGGCAGCGCCTGACGGCCGGTGGTAGCATACCCGCCGTTATGGCATCTGCAACACCAGAGTTTCCCGCGAGGCTGCGCCGGTGCTGGCACCCGGTGGCCTACGCCCACGAGGTCACCGACCGCCCGGTGGCGGTCTCCCTGCTCAGCGAGGCGGTGGTCGTCTGGCGCACAGCGGATGGCCGCGCGCATGCGATGCGCGATCTGTGCATTCATCGTGGCACGGCACTCTCGCTGGGCTGGGTGGCCGACGACTGCCTCGTGTGTCCCTATCATGCGTGGCGCTACGATGCGACCGGTGCGTGCGTGCGGATTCCACAGTCGGCGCTGACGACCATTCCTGCCAGGGCCCGCACCCCCGTCTATCAGTGCCAGGAACGCTACGGTCTCGTCTGGGTGTGCCTCAGCGATGATGCGCCGGCGTACCCGCTACCTGAGATACCCGAGTTCGAATCGACAGGCTGGAAGGTGGTGAACACGGGGCCCTTCGGGTGGCAGGCCGATGCCTCGCGTCAGGTTGAGAATTTCACGGACTTCGGTCACTTCCCGTGGGTACATCCGGGATTGCTGGGCGACCCTGACCGGCCTGTCGTTCCGGATCATTCCGTCGAGATCCGCGACCACGTGCTGCACTACACCATCGTCAGGCCCGAAGCGCCGAACAGTGACGAATTTCCGGTGTTTGCCAACGAGGTGACCGAGCGCCCCGAACGACGCAGCCGGTATGAACTGCACCTGCCATACACCATCGTGCTACGCCTGGGCTGGGGCGGCACAAAGGGGATGGTGTATTTCTTCGCGTCGCAGCCAGAGAAGGCGAATCGCTGCCGCGGGTACTGCATCATCGGCCGGAACTATGACTTTGACGACCCGGACAGCACGCTGCAGGAGTTTGAGGACGTCATCTTCGGCCAGGACCAGCGCATCGTCGAATCACAGCGGCCCGACCAGGTGCCGTTCGACCTTGCGGATGAACTGCACCTGCGTTTCGATGCGGTGGCTGTGGCCTATCGACGCGCGATACGGACGCAGCAGCTGGGCTGAGGACCCGGTCTAGGGTCGGGCCTGACAGCCGCCCTCGGGTACAGGGTGGGCCTAGAGGGTGTCGATTTCGACGATGTGATCGATGCAGATGGGGTCGCCGGCATCAAGGCCTTCGCGCGTGAGTGCGAAGGCGAGGCTGGCCTCGGTGGCGGTGGGCCAGTCAACGCGGACGAGTTCCACCTCTTCGAGGCCCTTGTAGCGCTGGACCGAAATCACCCTCCAAATCTTGTGGGGTGACAGGGTCACGTGGTCGACGTGGGGCGTGGCGTCGGTGTCGGGGTGGGCACATCCTGACAACCCGGCGAAGAGCATGACGGCCACACCGCTTGCGGCGACCCGGACGGTGATCGGGAGTGACGAGAGACCCATGGGCACACTCTACCCCTGACGCTGGTGACGGGTAAATCTGGTCGCTACTGCCCGAGGTCCACAAAGGCGATGGCGTTCCAGTCGTTCATCGGAATGACGAGGCGGTTGCGCTTCAAGTCGTAGGTCATCGAGGCGGCGGTAGGAATGCCCGAGGCCACGACCTCGGCTTTCTGTCCGGGGCGGATGCGCGAGACGGTGCCGATACGGACGCTGCTCACATACTTTGTGCCATCGGCCGTGACGACAATGCCGTCGTTGCCCGGGTCGACCGTCTGTTCGGTCTTGAGCAGGGTGCCGGTCGTCGAGAAGGTGTGCACCTCATTGGTGCCGATGTTGACCACGACGAGATTGCCTGCGCCGTCGAAGGCAATGCCGTTGGGCATCGACAGCGGGGCGCCGGTGATGATGGCCGATGCGGTGCCGTCCGGCGCGATGCGGTAGACCTTCCAGCTGGTGGGGTCGTTCGGCATGCCGGTCTGCGTAGCGTAGATGGTGCCGTCGGCAGCCACTTCCAGATCATTGAAGCGTGAGACACCTGGTACCTGAATCTGCCCCTGCGGGGTGCCGCTCTTCAGGTCGAACCAGCGCACGGTGTCGATGTCGACCACGTAGAGCCGGCCGTTGGCAATATCGCTGCCGAGCGGATGGTTGAGGGTGAGTCCGGCGCGCGTGGCGCCAATCCACTTGAGGGTGTGCACGGTGCCATCGGGGTTGATGAGCGAGACATAGCCGTCGTTGGGCACGACGTCCTGGGCCATGCCGGCGTTGATCGACACGATGAGATCGCGGTCGGCGTCGTAGACAAGGCTCTCGCTGAAGCGGAAGCTGCCGAAGACCTTGACGTTCGGTGTGGTCTTCAGCGGCGCACCGGCCTGGAACGTTCCTGCGGGTGGCGTGGGGGCCTGGGCGAAGCTGGCCGTGACGGATGCAAGTGTCAGGGCGACGGCGGCGGACCAGTGGAGGAATGAGTGGAGATGCATTTCTCCATCATAGCGCTGCCGAGTCGTGCCGACGCAGGTCCGGCGGCCAGTGTGTCCTGAATCAAATGAACTGAATCAAACATCTTGTTATCAATGACTTAGGCCGTACGTCCTATTGCGTTTGCGGGCGCGGCACTCCAGCATGAGTGTCCGGAACGTGACCAGACAGCAAACACGGATCGCCGAACTTGTGGCGCGGGGCAAGTCGAACAAGGAAATTGCGGCAGTCCTCGGGTGCAGCCCACGCACGGTCGGGAACACCCTGGCACTACTGTACGCCCGGCCCGGCATCCGCAGGCGGTCCGAACTCGCGGTGCTGATGGTGGCGCGGGATGTGACCGGCGGTCGACGCATCGCCAGAAAGACGGAGGGGGAACGTGACTAGCACCATGCACACCATGAGACAGGCCGCAGCGATGCTGCTTGTGTCCATCACCGCCGCCACCGGCGCAAGTGGTCGGCCAGTGGAGCGGCACGTTGGAAACGACGAACTACATCCCCCTGCCGGTGTTTGTGACGCTGAACCAGTCAGGGGCCACGGTGACAGGCACGTGGGCCAGTCAGACGGGCAGTGCCGGCATCGCCGGCAACATCAGCGGTACCGTCGACCAGACGACATTCACGGGCACCATCACGTATAGCATCAATCAGGCGGCCGGATGTTCAGGGTCGTTCAGCGGAATGGCCGGAGCCGCAACGCTCAACTGGTCGAGTGCCGGATTCACCGGCAACTGCAACCTCGTCGCCGGCAACCCGTTGACTCCGCGATTCGTGCTGCAACGCTGCTGACGGTTGTCGGCCGCTGCGGTGCAGGGATGACGCCGTAACATAACATTATGCGCGCGGTGAAACGTTGTCACGTTTCGGTGTCGATGGGCAACGCCAGTGGGTCGGCCGGGCCGTCGAGGTCAGGCATCGTCTCGACGCCGCGCAGCTTGCGTTCGACGGCACGGGCACGGACGCCGACGTGCTTGAACTTGTTCGCCACTTCCGCGAGCTTCTTTTCGGTGTCCTGAATGGCCTGGCCGAACTTCTCGAACTCGGTCTTCACGGTGCCGAGCAGGGTCCAGACCTCCGATGACCGCTTCTCGATCGCCAGCGTTCGGAAACCCATCTGCAGGCTGTTGAGCATGGCCGCGGTGTTGGTGGGGCCGGTGATGACGATACGCAGCTCGCGCTGGAGGCTATCGGCGAGGCCCGGGCGGCGAAGCACCTCGGCGTAGAGGCCTTCGGTGGGCAGGTACATCAGCGCAAAGTCTGTGGTGTGCGGCGACTCGACATACTTGGTCCTGATTTTCTTCGCCTCGGCGCGCACACGGGTTTCGAGAGCCTTGGCGGCCTCCTCGATGGCTGAGAGGTCGGCGCGGTCGTAGGCGTCGATCAGCCGCTGATAGTCTTCAAGGGGAAACTTGGCGTCGATGGGCAACCAGACCGGCTGGTCGGTGTCGCGGCCCGGCAGTCGGACCGCCACTTCGACACGCTCGGCCGAGCCGGGGCGCGTGGCAATGTTGGTCTCGTACTGGTCGCGCGCGAGAATCTGTTCGATGAGCGCCTCGAGCTGATATTCCCCCCAGGTGCCGCGCGTCTTCACATTCGTCAGCACCCGCTTGAGATCGCCGACGCCCGAGGCCAGCTGCTGCATCTCGCCGAGGCCGCGATGCACGGCCTCGAGGCGTTCGGACACCACCTTGAACGACTGCGCCAGCCGATCCTCGAGCGTGGCATGCAGCTTGTCGTCCACCGTCTTGCGCATCTGCTCGAGCTTGTCCGCGTTGTCCTTCTGCAGGCTAGTGAGCTGTTCATGCAGCACGGTGCGCATGCGCTCGCCGTGTTGGTCACTGGCCTGCGACATGCGGCCCAGGCGTTCTGACATGTCGGCGCGCATCGAGTCGAGCGTCAGCTGCACCTGCTGGCTCAGTGACTGCAGGCGGGCTTCCAGCACCGGCGTCTGTGCGCTCGACATCTCGCGCATCGCATGCAGGTCACGCGACAGTCCCTCGACCCGCTGCAGCAGGTCGGCCAGGCGTGGATCAGCCGCAGGAGGACCGAGGCGCTGCCAGACGGCGAACAGGCCGGCAGCCAGGATGAGTGCAGGCACCAGAATGACGGTCAGCAGCAGGGCCGGAGTGAGCATGGGCTGATGGGCGCGGCGGGCATTGCCGCCGTCGCCCTCCGAGGATAGCATCTGCAGACGGAGGATCGGTGGACGGTCCCGAAACGGGGAGACACGATGACTGCATGCATGCGTCGGATGGTGGCGGGAACGCTCGCGGCGACATTGGCGTGGACGCCGGTCAGCCTACTGGCGGATGGTCGGTTCGCAAAGGCGAATCTGGTCGTGCCGAAAGACGATGGCAAGGCCCAGGAGCTGGAAGGGGCTCTGGTGTCCGACTCGCGTGCGAAGCAGCTGCGATTTGAAACCGGTGGACGCGCCACCGTTGAGATCCCGTACGACCGCGTCAAGGGGCTGCTCTACGAGCGGGCCGCCAAGCCACGCTACGGCATGGGTCTGCTGCTGGCCTGGCCGCTGCTGTTCACCAAGTCGAAGAAGCACTTCGTGACCGTGCAGTACACGGATGCCTCCGGCGCCGGCAAGTTCGAGATCATCCGTCTCGACAAGGGCAATGTGACGATGGCGCTGGCGACGCTCGAGGCCGACATGGGCATCAAGGTCGAGCGGTCGGAGGAGAAGTAGGTGCGGACGCGCACGCCGTTTCCGAGCCTGACGCTGCTCGGCGCGTTGATGCCGGCCGATGTCGACCGGCTGCTCGGCGTGAGCCGTGAGCAGCAGGTCATCTCGGGACACCTGGCGGTACGGGCCGGGGGGGCCCCCTCAGCCGTATTCATTGTGCTCGAGGGGCTCATGGAGGTGGTATCTCCACGCACCAGCGAGGTGCTGGCCACTCTGGGGCCAGGGGAGATTTTCGGCGAGATGGGCTACGTGCGGCAGCAACCCGCGTCTGCCGACGTCCGAGCCAGAGAAAATTCGCTGCTGCTGGTCATCGGCACAGCCGAGCTCGACGCATTGAGCGTCGAGGATCCGCCGCTTGGCATGCGCGTACACCGTGCACTGGCGGCCACACTGGCGGCACGTCTTCGGGTGTCGAATGAGCGCCTAGACCGGGCACTGGCACTCAGGCCCGACGCCGGCACGCCTGACGAGATCGATGCGGTCACGCAGCTCTTTGCGCGCATCACGGACATGAAAGCCGAACTGGTGGCCGTCGACCGCGCCGCCCTCAAGGCCGACGGCATCGTCGCTGAGGCGACGGCGACTGTCGTGCGCGAGGCATTCACGTCACTCGTGCACGAGATGAACGCCGTCGTCAGCGCTCTTGACGACGAACCACAGCGCTCGCGGGTGGGCGCGAGGCTGCAGGCCGAACTGCTGCCCTATGTGCTGTTGAGCGACATGGGCGAGCGAATGTATGCCAAGCCCCGTGGATATGCCGGTGATTACCTGACCATCGCCCAGCTGTATGCCGATGTGTCCTCAGGCAGCGGTCGCCTGGGCCCGCTGCTGGATCGCTGCCTCCGTGACCAGTCAGCAGGCTCAGCCGTGCGAAATCGGCGACCGTTACTGGCTGAGGAAATCGGCCGCGCCATCGCTGGTCGTGCCGGGCAGCTGACGCGCGTCACGAGCCTAGCTTGCGGGCCGGCGCAGGAACTGTTCGATGTGTTCGCCTCGCTTGACGATCCCGCAATCCTGCAGGCCACCTGCCTCGACATCGATGCCGAGGCGCTGGCCTACGTGCGTGCGCGGCTCGATGACCGGCTCGCTCCGTGCGTGTGCCTTGAGCAGGCCAATCTGGTGTATCTGGCACTCGGACGCACGACCCTCGACCTTCCGCCGCAACACCTTATGTATTCGATTGGTCTTATCGACTACTTTAATGACCGGTTCGTGGTGAACCTGCTCAATTTCATCCACGGCTGTCTTGCGCCGGGCGGGCAGGTGATTCTCGGCAACTTCCACCCGTCGAATCCCACACGCGCCCTGATGGACGAGGTGCTCGACTGGCCGCTGATTCACCGCTCCGAGGACGACATGCATCGCCTGTGTGCGCAGTCCGCGTTCGGGCGGCCATGCGACCGGATTCGCTTTGATCCGAGTGGCGTGAACCTGTTTGCTATCGCGTCCCGACGATGAGTCGGGGCGGCATACCCCCTGCGGTTACTTGAGTTCCACGATCACCGCCCGCGGTGCGCCGGCCACGGCCTCTTCACTGCGGATGGTGCCCCGGGGAATGAAGCGCGCATCCTTCCGTGCAAAGGTGCGCGTCTCTTCCTTGCCGTCCGGGGTGCGGTACCGGAGGGTGCCTCCGTCGAAGAACACCTCGACGGCGTCGCGCTCGTAGATGCGCGTCTCGACGGGACGCCCGGGAATCCACACATAGTCCCACTCGACGACGCGGGCGTTGTCGATGGCCTTTGCGGCGCCGTCCCTGGGGAAGGCGACTGGCGTTCCGGCGCGGGTCACGGGCGCGAATGAACCTTCCTTGAGATCGAGCATGACGGCCTCGCGCACGGGTGCGCCAGCGAGTCCCGTCGCTTCTTCCTTGTGCGTGATGTCCTTCGGCTGGAAGTATGGCCGGGGCACCGCAAACGGGGTGATGGGCGCGACGGTGCCGTCGAGGCCGATGACCTGAATTGGCCCGTATACGGTGTAGACGCCGGCCATGTCGTACTGATGGCGGTGGTATGGCTGCGGCACATCGTGCAGCCACTTTACATCCCACGCGATGACGCGCTCGTTCTCGAAGAGCTTCGCCACACCCGTGCGCGGGAAGGCGTGGGGATAGGTCTGGGCCATGACGACAGGAACGAGCAGACCGGCAGCGAGCAGCGACAGCAGCATCATGCGGCGCAGAGCATTCATCGGACACCTCCCGTGGTGGCTGGCGCGCATTATGCCAGAGGCGGGGCCAGCCTCTGTCGTCCGTGGCACGACAGTGCATCATCGTGCAACACTATGAGGCCATGTCACTCTCGATGGTGTGTCACCGTTCCCGCTTCTCTTTCCCTGCCGCACTCCTCGCGCTGTTTGCCCTGGTGTTGTGCGGGATGCCCTCTGGCGCTTCCGCACAGGAGCCGAACGCGCCGATTCGCACAGCTGACGCCGCTGAATCTGACAGCGAAGAGGCGTCCGAGGAGGGACGCCACGAACTCAACCTGTCACTGTCGCACGCGCACGTCCCGTCAGGCGCGTCGGATACGGGGCGTACGGAGTGGCTGACTGTGGCGGGGTGGGGCTTCAACTACAACTACTGGCTGAACAGCCGGTGGGCCGTCGGCGTGCACACCGACCTCACCATCGAGAGCCTGGTCGTGGTGGTTGATGGCGACGAGAGTGATGAGGGGTTCATTCGACGCTCGCGGCCTGTGGCCCCGGCCCTGATGCTGAGCTGGAAACCCGCGAACGCCTGGACGGTGTCTGCCGGAGCTGGTCGTGAATTCGACCCCGAAGGCGATCTGAACCTGTTCCGCGTGGGTGCCGAATTTGGTCGACCCTTATCCGCCGGATGGGAAGCGACTGCTGGCGCGGCCATCGACATCCGGCCATCGGCGCACGGGACGCTGATGTTCAGTTTGGGGTTGTCCCGCCGGTTCTGACGAGCACGGGCTGGCAGGGGCGCCGGCGGGCGCCTCGCTAGACGGCTAGGCGCGCGAATTCAGCAAATGACTGGCGCAGCCAGGTCTTCAGTCGCTGGCGCTCCAGCAGGCCGAGCACCGGTCCACCCGGCAGATCACTGTTCAAGGCCTCGCCGAATGACACGCCGGCACGGTCGACCTTGCGCATGCAGGCTTCATGCAGGGGTGGCACGGTGATGACATCTGCGCCGAAACGCTGGGCGTCCGCCAGGCCGGACGAGGTGTCGAGGTGGCTGAAGTCGTGTCCGCGACCCGTGTTCCGCACGATGACATACGACGGGCGGTCGCGATAGCGTCGTGTCAGCTCAGCCAGCAGTTCGACGGATTCCTGGCCTCCGTCTGACACATGCCAGACGTTGACGGCGATGCCCATGTCGAGCATCAGACCCAGCACATCGGAATCGGTCATCCACTGGGACACCGGTGCCAGCGTCTGCGCTGCCAGGTCGACGATGGCGCTGGTGTCAGCGCCTGAGACCAGCGTCTCAACGATGCCATCAAGGCCTTCGTAGGAGTCGACGATGACGGGGGACGCGTGTGCCGGGTAATGGCGGGCAAACGACGTATGCGACCGGTCGGTGTCGAACCCGATGAACGTTCGGCCCGTGTCGATGAAGTACTGGGCCAGCAGCCGTGAGACAACAGACTTGCCGACGCCTCCCTTTTCACCCCCCACCAAATTCAGCGAACGCATGACGTCATTCCTCGAGTCATGGTAGCCGAGATCGGACATGGGCAAGCGCTGAACCCGCGAGCGGTCGGCCCTCGTCGCGTTGTGGCTACACCAGGCGTGCAGGGCGTCGGACGCACTTCGGTTGTGCGTGGCTCAGGCATTGCACCCCCGCACGGTGAGATTCTCACACGCGTGTTCGAACACGCGGTCGAGCGGTTCCCACGAAGATACTCGCCAAGGCATCCGGTTTGCGATAGGGTATGCGGCAGCAGGCGGGCAGGATCGTCAGGAGAGGAGGGGGTGATGGGAATCGTTACACTGCTGGTGGGCGTCGCACTAATCTGGCTGGCACGATACACGTTCACACAGCGGCAGCGTCAACTGGCCGAGGCACGGCTGAAGGTGACGTGGCCGGCGGTGACCGGCACCATCACGACCAATGGCCTCGAAGAGTTCGAGGAAGAGTCGACCAATTCGGATGGTAGCACCGAGACGTCGACCCGATATGCGCCGCGCATCGCCTATCAGTACGAGGCGCATGGGCAGATGAGAACGGGTATGCGGATTCATGTGCTGGAAGATCCCGCGTATGTCACGCGCGGAGGCGCGGAGGCGGTCTGTGACCGTTTTCCCTTGGGCGCGACCGTAGCGGTGCATGTGGGGCCGACACCTGATGATGGGGCCTATCTCGACGGCACGATCAGCGAAGGACGCGAAAAGGCCATGGCGATCGCGCTTGCCGTGCTGCTGGCTGGTGGTGGCCTGGTGATGGTGATCGTCGGCATCGGGATGATGGTGTCGGGCGGCGAGTAGCGATGCGCCGTCAGGGGATGCGCGGGGCGACTGGACGATAGCGACTACGCCAGCTGAGACCCACACCGTAGCGCCACGCGCCTGCGACCCCACGTGCAGGCCGACCCACGAACAGGTCGGCGGCCATATCCGAGCCGAGTAGTCGCCCGATGCCGGTGTTCACAGACCACTGGCCGGGCTGGTCTGCTGCGGTCTGGACCCGAACCAGTTCGGCAAAGGCGCTCCAGTTTGGAGACATCGCTTCCGTGACTGCCAGACTCAGGTCTCGTTCGACCGCGGGTGCATCGGACCAATCGCGTGCCAGAACCAGGTTGGCGTTGAGTCCAAGCGGCCCGAGCACCTTGGCAGCGGTCACGACGACGGATGCGGACGGTGACGGCTCGTGGGGCCAGCCCATGGTGACCATGGGCACCAGCGAGAGGTCGAGACCCGTGTGCCGCTCGAGCAGCAGGTGATACTTCACGCCGACGGCGGGGTTAGCCATCGTGCGGGAGACCTGACCGCCGATGGTCCACCAGTCGACGCCGCTTGATGCCAGACGCAACTCGAGCCGCGGATGGACACCGACGCGCAGCGTCAGGTTTGGCGCGGTGGTGACCAGGGGCGAGTCGCGTTCGTCTTCCGCCAGGCGTCGCCAACTGATGCCCGACTCAATTTGCCAGCGTCGTTCGCCGACGAGGTCGGGAGGCGTCGAGAAGCTGGGCCTCTCGACCACCAGTGGTCTATCGCCTGTCGCGGCGGCCTGTGCCGAGGCCGGCATGGGCCCGGCAATGAGTCCTGTGGCACACAGCACGAGCACAGGGCCCAGCACGTGATGAAGAGAGCCGAGGGGGCTCAAGACGACTCTGAGGATGTGGGACAGAGGCACGATGTTGAAGTCAGGCGGAATCGCCGCGGGTCGTTGACTTCGGGATTGTAACAACGAGAGGCACGTCCCGCTGCGCCGGCATGAACGGCGGCCGACCATCGGGTACGCCCTGCTGCGCGTCACGTGGTCGGACACCCGCCGGCGTCAGGCGTGAGAACACCCCGTCACTCGGTGATGGACAGGAGAGAAAAATGGCTGGGAGGCAGGGATTCGAACCCTGAGCCACGCCTTAGCATAAATCATTGATGGCGCTGCGGTTCTGGTCCTAAGCGCTTTCACCTGAACCACTTGGCCAGTGGACAGCGGTGGACGGGGGTCGCCTCCGGTCGCCGCCCGTGGCCCCCCGTGTTGGAGACATTGTGGAGACGGCACCCCCCCTACATCCTGCCCCCGGGGTGGGTCTGGGGCGCGTGAAAGCCGCCGCACAATTTTCCCGGCCCTCCACCCGAATCCCTGTGGGGTCGAGGGCCGGTCCGTGCGTGGGTCGCCTAGTGCTGCCGCGCCACCTGGCGCATCAACGTCTCGACAAGGGCTCTCAACTCGGCAACCTCGGTAGTCAACGCGTCGGTCCGACGGTCGGCCGCCTGCAGGGCCGCGATCAGAATGCCGCTGACATCCCCCGAGTTCAGCGTCACATCGGTGCCGATCGTCCCGACCTCGTCGTGCCCGAAGCGCGCG
>Ga0194123_10000378_pt1 | contig 86100 bp, 84 predicted proteins | sample TA2MahsurfametaG_5_FD_155479 | JGI IMG/M metagenome (GOLD analysis project Ga0194123, IMG submission 155479) | Freshwater microbial communities from Lake Tanganyika, Tanzania - TA2015023 Mahale A surface | ecosystem: Environmental > Aquatic > Freshwater > Lake | place: Tanzania: Lake Tanganyika... | reverse complement strand
AGCCAACGAGATTTCGCGTAAGGCTACGACTCGCGGCACAAGCGTCCATAAGGTCCTTGAGGCTTATCTAAACAACGAAGATATATCGGGGTTCGAGATGATGCCGAACGTCAAGTCTCTCTTTGTGCGAATGAAGCAAGAGTTGGACGACAAGGTCAATAACATTCACTGCCTCGAAGATAAATTGTTCTCTCACGAACTTAAACTTGCTGGCACTGTAGACTGTATCGCTGAGTATAAAGGAGTTCTTTCGGTTATCGATTTTAAGACTTCTGTCAGACTCAAGAAAAAAGAAAACATCGGTGGATACTTTATGCAGGGTGCTGCATATGCCACTATGTTCAATGAGATGGCGAATCTTAACATTGATCAAGTTGTAATCCTAATTGGCGTTGATACTGCCAATTTTTGTCAGACTATGATTGTTCGAGGCGAAGAACTAGCGCATCATCGCCAAGAATTGCAAAAATATATAGATGCATATTGGACAAAAGTTGCTTGACTTTTGTTTGACAGTATGCTATACTAACTATGTCTGGTTTAAATTGGAGTTTCTAATGAAATGCTCAAGTTTAGTTGTTATGTCTGCAATCCTCCTGATTGGCTCAACAACCGCAAGTGCACAGAGCAACGAAGATATCGACGTGTTGCTGGGTGCCGCTGCTGGAGCCGCAATTGGAAGCACTATCGGCGACGGTGATGGTCGTAAGATTGCAACAGTTGTAGGCGGATTGATTGGCGCAAATATGGCTAGAGATCGCAATGAGTATCGCTATACTGGCAATGAGTATCGCTATACTGGTCGACGATTTGAATCATATTGTAAGGATCGCATTCCTAGTCAATATCGAAATAATGCTGGTGTTGCCCGTTCTTGGGTTTCTGGTTGCGTTCAAAGACTTGAGCAACGTCAAGTTGAACTTGAACAACAAGCATTTGAGGAGGCTTTGAATGGACCTGCCAATTAATATCGATGAACTTCGTGATATTGTTGTTTCTCTTGAGAAGGATAGCAACTTTGAACTTGCAGATCGTCTCAAACTTGTATGCCGTCTAATAGAAGAAGGCAAACCATACAAGAAAATTCTCCGCGAAGAATACAATCTAGTCGCGTAATAGTCTCCATCAATCGTTACGATTGAATTAAATTATAACACAACGCCGCGAAATGCCTCGCATTTTGCATATATACGTTTGTGTATAGGTTTTGTTTAGGGTCAAAGTTATAAAGGAGTTAAACATGAAGACAGTCGGCGATAAAATTGAAAAGTTTGTTGTAACTGGTGTAAAGCCAGGAGCACTTGAGCCTACTGATGCATTTGAAAATATTACAGATCTTTCTTTTGAAGGCAAGTGGAAGGTCATTGTTTATTATCCAAAAGATTTCACATTCGTATGCCCAACGGAAATTTTGGCATACGATAAGTTGAATAAAGATTTTGCTGATCGCGATGCGGTTCTTCTTGTCGGTTCAACTGACAATGAATTTTGTAAATTGGCTTGGAAGAATGCGCATGAGGGGTTGAAGAACACCACTTGCTGGATGTTTGCTGATACTCATCGCGATCTCGGCGATCATTGGGATCAAATGAGCGAAGGTCTTGTAGAGCAACTTGGAGTTTTCTTCAAGCCTGCTGGCGCTGCTCTTCGCGCAACATTCATTGTTGATCCTAGCAATGTGATTCAGCATGTGACGGTGAATAGTCTTGCAGTTGGACGCAATGCTGATGAGACTCTCCGCGTTCTTGACGCATTACAAACTGGTGAACTTTGCCAGTGTAATCGTGAAGTTGGTGGTAAGACACTCAAGGATCTGTAATGAAGAACGGTCTCGAATTTATAAAGGAGTGGGGGTTGCTTTTAGTTCCTTTTATAGTTTTAGGTCTATTTTGGCTTGGTATACATTTTACAAACATTCTCTACTAAAGGAAATACAAATGAAAAAGTTTATTCTCGCTCTCGCTCTCGTTTCTGCTCCAGCATTGGCTCAGGATCGTGTAGCGCAATATGACTTTGACAAAGATGGCAAAGTTTCTTTTGAAGATGTGAATCGTTTCTGTACAGTTTCAAAGGCACTCTTTGATCGTGCTGATAAGAACAGTGATGGATTCTTGACCAATGCAGAGATGCAGTCAGCACGCCGTTATCTCTTTTCACGTTGCATGGAAATACCAAAGAACGGCTGATACCTAAATATTGCTACCTTTAAAAAAGGAGTAAGATATGTCTGACGTGAAACAAGTAAAGTGTGGTTGTGGTCGTAGTCCAACAGGTTACTGCGTTGGTCTACATAAAATGACAAATGAACAATATAAGGCTCATCTTGACCAACAGCAGAAATCATTGAACGAACAGACCAAACCACAATTTCTAGTTGATTAATGGTAGTAAACCTTTGACTAAAGGTGTTTCGGACGTGGGTTCGACTCCCACCTTCTCCACCATCGACGGGGAAGAAATGGCTTCGACGGGGCAAGTAATAACCCAAAGGCTACCCGAAAGGTGACGAACGTAATTCGCACAAATCAAGTAAACGCAAACGATGATGTTTACGAAATGGCTCTCGCTGCTTAATTGCAGTATGAGATTACCAGAGTTGACCGCTTGGTAACAGAAAGGTCAGGATGGTGGGCGAAATGCCCACCCTTCTTTATATTATGACACACACAACACACAAAGGAGATATAAAATGACACCATTTGAAATTCGATTAGAATTAGTTAAGTTGGCAAAGGATATGCTTTCTGAGGAATATCATTCCAAAAGAAACATGGTTGAGCAAGAGTGGAACAATGAAGTTGGTGCTGCTATAAATGTTAGCAGAGAACCACCAAAGGCTCCGACTTTGCCAAACTATTTCTCAGAGCATGACGTCATTGCAAAGGCAATTAGCCTCAATGAATTCATTTCTGGAAATAAGCAGTTCCTGTAAGACTCAATAGAGTCAGAGGGTGGTGGTGCGAACCACCACTCTTTTCTTTCCACTGCAATAATGGAGACCTAAACATGAATGCAGTAGATATATTACATCATGTAGAAAAATATTTTGATCGCAATCATAGTTTGTTTTGTATGTGGGGTGGGTTGTTCGCCTTTATCTTTTTTGCAATGTATGTACCATTCAGTATGGTAGATCGTATGCAAAACAAACTTGAAGCACAACAAAATGCTAACGTGCTTCTACATTCCGAAATTGAAACTCTCAATCGCAAAGTTGAGTTTCTAAATCTTTCTTATGAAAGAAAACAAGCAGTCATGAAAGAAGTTGAATGCTTGGCTCGTAACATCTATTACGAAGCAGGATCTGAGCCACGCGCTGGCAAGATTGCCGTTGCTGAAGTCACAATGAATCGTGTAAAAAGTCGACAGTTCCCAAGAACTGTATGCGGTGTTGTCTATCAAAAGACCAAAGGGACTTGTCAATTCTCTTGGGTTTGTGAAGATAAAAAAGGTATTCGCAGTCGTAGTATGTGGCGCGAATCATTGCAGATCGCTGAAAATATTTTGATTTCTAAACAGAAGTACGGTATAATAGGTAACGCATTGTATTTCCATGCAGACTACGTTGATCCTGCATGGTCGAATCAAAAGATTTTGATAAAGCAAATTGGCAATCACATATTTTATCATTGAGGTTTTATGAGAATTATTGAAGACGTGAAGTTAGATTACAAGGATGTTCTCATTACACCTAAACGATCTACTCTTGCTTCGCGCAGTGAAGTTTCTCTTGAGAGAAAATTTAAATTCAAACATGGCGGTGAGTGGTCTGGCGTTCCAATTATTGCTGCTAACATGGATGGAGTTGGCACCTTTGAGATGGCTGAGGAACTCAACAAGCATAAGTGTTTAGTTGCTGTCACCAAACATTATCCTGAACATGATTTGATCAATCATTTCGCATTGAGATTACATAGCAGCATTTATTCCTTGGGTATCTCAGATGCTGATCTGCAGAAGTTCGATAATGTCTACTACTCTGCTGTTCTTCATCAAACTATGAAAGTTTGTGTTGATGTTGCGAATGGATATACACAAGCATTTGTTGATTTCGTTTCACGATTTCGCGACAAGTATCCATCAGCAATACTGATGGCTGGTAATGTTGTCACACCAGAAATGACAGAGGAATTAATTCTATCTGGTGTCGACATCGTGAAAGTTGGCATTGGTCCTGGCTCTGTGTGCACAACACGCAAGATGACGGGGATCGGCTACCCGCAGTTGAGTGCAGTAATTGAATGCGCTGACGCTGCTCATGGTCTCAAGGGTCATATCATAGCGGATGGAGGGTGTTCCGTTCCTGGAGACATTGTGAAAGCATTTGCTGCGGGTGCCGATTTTGTGATGCTTGGTGGAATGTTGGCTGGTCACAAGGAAGGTGGCGCATCTTCATTCGGTGACAATAAGTTCTATGGTATGAGTTCAGATACCGCCATGGATCTTCATAATGGTGGTGTGGCTAACTATCGAGCAAGCGAAGGTAAGACAGTTGAGATTCCATATCGTGGAGAAGTAAGCAGAACACTACAAGATATTCTTGGTGGTCTGCGTTCGGCATGTACTTATGTTGGAGCGAGTGAATTGAAAGAGTTGAGTAAGCGAACTACCTTTGTTCGTGTTACACAACAATTGAATAATTCCTTGAGTGCTTATGAGATCTAACATGGCAAATCGCGAAGAAAAAAATAAATTTTCCATGATGATCATGAATATGGCAATTGATGAAAGAATTGATCATATGGATGCAATCGCCACATACTGCGAGCGTAATAATCTCGAGATTGAAGTTGCTGCGACGCTTATCAATGAAGCCCTCAAAAGTATAATTGAAGGTGAGGCAATGGAATTGCGTTTTCTCCCACGAGGTAGTAGATTGCCTTTATGAATGGATATGATCTGTACGGATTGTATCAAGCAATAAAACTGCACTTCACATCCGAGACATACAATTTTTTTCAATACGACGGCAAGACAAGGATATCAGTCGATGCGTTTCAGAAACGTCGTGACAAGTTTTTGTTCCACCGTCTTGCGCGCAAGTATCGCGACGATGAGATGATTCCATTTTTGGTTGCTAATTTTGTACACAGTGATGATAAATTCACCAAAACTCTTTTGGAAGAAGAATCAGAGGAAATCTTCAGAAACTGGAAAAAAATAACTGATTCTATGAGTAAAGTTTACCAAGAAGACCTTATTCATATATGTCCAGATGCAACCCAATTTAACGATTTATTCAAGGTTATTGATGGGCAATTCCCAAAACTTTTAAACCTTTATATGCAGAAAGAAGTTACCGTTGAAACAATGGTAATTTTAAATAACCTTTTTAATTATATTGCAATCTGGGATAAAAAAATATCTGATGATATTATATACCCAAAAATATCTCGCAAGATTCGGAAGTATGGTGCCTTTCTTTCTGTTAACACAGAAAAATATAAGGAGTTGACGAAAAATTTGTATAAATAGAAGTGCAGGTCGCGATGCTGGAAACATCCACCTGCTCTAATGCTAAAGAGGAGCACCAGCATGTCTATTTATTACATCTACGCATACATTCGTTCATCGGATGGAACCCCATATTATATCGGCAAAGGATCGGGCAATCGTGCTTGGTCGAATCATGGTGTAAATTTACCAAAAGATTATTCTAGAATAATAATTATGGAATCTGGTTTAACTGAACTCGGTGCATTTGCTTTAGAACGAAGATATATCAGATGGTATGGGCGCAAAAACAATGGAACTGGTATTCTTCGAAATATGACTGATGGTGGCGAAGGAACTAGTGGATGCATATACACAGAAGAATCAAGAAACAAAATTGCTGCAGCAAATAGAAAGCGTAAACAATCTGAAGAAACTCGTAAAAAAATCAGTGAAGCAAGAAAAAAACAATCAGCACCGTTCCAAGGAAAAACTCATTCTATCGATTCTAAGATTAAAATAGGTAATTCTTGCAGTCAGCGAATGAGGGGGAAGGAAAAAACCGAAGAACACAAACGCAAAATTGGTGAAGTCATGAAAATTGTTAGGAAACAAAAGGCTTTACTTTTGAAACAGAATACTATATAATTATATTATGATGAGACAAGTGAAACATCATGCAAAAAGTGGACAAGTCGATATACAATTTATACAACGCAATACGGAGTAATACATATGACGCTATCTAGTCTAAAGAAGGGTTCATCCCTTGATAAGTTGAAGAAGGCAGTCGAAGCCTCTTCAGCAGGTGCTGGTGCCAAGAGTTCTGATGATCGTTTTTGGCAACCAGAAGTAGATTCTGCTGGCAACGGATACGCAGTTATCCGCTTCCTCGATACACCAGCAGTTGACGGTGAAGATGGTCTTCCTTGGGTACAAATCTGGAATCATGGTTTTCAAGGTCCAGGTGGTTGGTACATCGAGAACTCTCTCACCACTCTCGGCAAAACTGATCCTGTTTCTGAATACAACACTGTTCTTTGGAACAGCGGCATCGAAGCCAACAAGGAAATCGCACGTAAGCAAAAGCGTAGGCTGACTTACATTGCAAATATTCTTGTGGTCTCTGATCCGAAGCGTCCTCAGAATGAAGGTAAGGTTTTCCTTTACAAATTTGGCAAGAAGATTTTTGATAAGATCAAAGAAAAACTTGAGCCGCAGTTCGAGGATGAGAAGCCATTGAATCCTTTCGATTTTTGGAAGGGTGCAAACTTTAAGGTCAAGATTCGTAACGTCGAAGGCTATCGCAACTATGACAAGTCGGAGTTTGATACTGCCGCTGCATTGTTCGAAGGTGATGATGCGAAGATTGAAAAGGTTTGGAAGTCTGCATATTCACTCAAGGATTTTTTGAAGCCTGAAAACTTCAAGTCCTATGATGAACTCAAGGCGAAGTTGAATAAGGTGCTAGGTGCTGGTGGTGTTGCTGGTGCAACAGCCAAGCAAGTTGAAGAAGAGGAAGCCGCTGCTCCTGTGATTCGCTCTGCTCCTGCCAAGAAAGTCACTGCTGAAGATGTCAGTGCTGACGATGATGACATGGCATTTTTTGAAAAACTTGCCGCTGAGTAAATTCAGTTAGAAAACCGTAGATGTTTTCAGGCGCACTTCGGTGCGCCTTTTTTTTACATCACACCAACAGAAGTAAATGCCGACGGGTGCGAGAAGTCGCGAGCAAGAGCACGATTGAACGAATTATCATTTGAGCGTGCAGATGCTTTCGGTAAATTTTGTTTCGGTGGCGTCGTTGGTTGCTGAGATCCGCCACCAGAATTATTCACAACAACTGGTGCTGGTGCTGCTTGCATTGCTATTTGATTTGCTGCTTGTTGCGTAGACTGTTGTGTTGCTATAGCACCAAGAGTATCTTGCGTTGGTGTAATTGTTGGACCGTATGATTGTTTTGCGGCGACCATCGGCTTTGAGTCAACTGCAGTTCCATCTGACATTGTTGCTAGTGGATCAGAAGATGCTACAGACGGAGTTGCTGCTGGTGCAGATGCACCTTTACTAGATGCATCAGCTGCTTGCATTGTCCCAGCTGGTGGTGCACTACCACCACCGCCGCCACCAACTTTAGCATCTTGACCCTGCGCAGCCAATGATGGTTCTGGCTCAGGACCACCAGCTGCAGCTGGTGTTGCTTCTGGACCTGCTTTCAATGCATTTGGATCTTTCATATAAGATGCGAATAACGATTCTCTATGAGATAACCCAATAGATCCACCATTGATTGCTTTAGTTGCTTTAGCAGTGTCTTCACCAGGAATTCCTTTATCCATGACATTCTTTTTATAAAATGCAGCTGCGATATCTGCAGCTGTCCCTAAACTGCCAGCCATATCAGGATTGCTGACTAGATCAACTCCAGCAAGCTGACCGAATCGCTTGTAGTTGTCTTTGCCTGTTAATTGAATTAATCCGCGACCACGATATTTGTATCCATCACCCGACTCTGGTGGTCCATTACCCATACGATTTGCGTAAACTCTATTAGCAATAGCAATAGGCGAATATTCTTCAAGTGCAGCGATTGCGGGATCTTTATAATACTTTGGAAATATCTCCATCAATCGTTTTGCAGAATAACGAAGATTTTCTTCTACAGTTTTAAATCCACCAGACTCATGATCGAGCTGTGCCATAAATTGCGCTAAATGTGGACCAGTAATTCCATATTTTGCTGCTGATGCAAGCGCAGCATTTTTAGCAGCGCCAGAATCAACTTTACCTCTTTTTGCAGCTGCAGGTCCTAAACGTCTAGTTGGTCCGCTACTCGTTGCGACTGGTGATGCTGATGGCGCTGATGTTGCTGCTCCACCACCTGCTGCCATTGCTGGTTCTTTTGCTGCTTGAATTGCTGCAGCAGGTCCCGTCGGTGGCGGTGGCGCTGCAGCACCACCTGATGATGCAGTAGCAGTCATTCCCGCAGCTGTTCCAGCAGCACCTGCAGTAGCAGCACCTGCTACAGTTTGCGGTTGTCCAGATAACATATTTCTCAGACCTTCGCTGCCAGCACCACTCATTGTTGCGCTTATACGTTCGGTCTCAACACCACCACCGCCACCAACAGGAGCGGTAGGCTTAGATTTTTTCCAATTAGATGGCGGATTACTGAGAATCTCATTTACTTGATTACGATATTCTTCTGGAACTTGCTGTATAGTTTGTTTACCAATAAACACACTGTATGCATAATCTTTAGCAAGTTTACTTGGAGTATTTGCTGCTAATTCTTTTTCGGCATCGCTCAATGCAGAAAATTCTTTCCATAATTGATAGATATCGTAAGCAGTGCTCAAGGCAAAACCAATTGATACTGCAGCTGCAACCCAACCAGCAATAGGAATAGTCGCTAAAGCACCTGCTGATGCCAAACGAGCTCCTATCTTTAACATTAATTTTGGTGCACGTTTTTCTAGAAACTTTACAAACAAACCCCATACTTTATTTGTTGCAGCTTTTGCTACTTTTTTAACAGGTGCAGCTTTTTTTGATGCTACTGCAGTAACTTTCTTTACTGGCGCAGTTTTTGCAATTTTTTCTGCCACCTTAACGCCAGTATATGCTCCAATACCAGCTCCAGCAACACTAGCAACCTCAGCACCTGCTTGCATAGCAACATCTTTTTTCTGTAATCCGATTTGCGTTTTGAGCGCTTCAGTGTATTCAGTGCCGCCAGCTTCTCGAGCAGCAATGGCTTCTTGTTTTAATGCTTCTGGGTCATAAGTATTAATATCCTTATCTCTAAATGCATCAACTGCCTTGTAAGCCAAGTAACCACCAGCTGCTGCACCCAATCCACCTGCTAGCAGCTTTCCTGCGCCAAATTCACCACTTTTGGCAAATCTTCCTTTCGCATCACGTGGTTGATCTACACCAAAACGACTTCTGTTTGCCGCTAATGTTCTTGCTAATTTTTTTGAAGATGTGTCTTTAGTTGTTGGACCTTTAGTTGTCAATTTTCTGGTCGGCGTCTTTGTTTTTGGTCCACGTCTCCCAAGAAGACCGCCGCCTAATCCAAGTAGATCGCCTAATCCAAATCCAAAACCACCGCCGCCTCCCTCAATTTGATCAAGCAATTCATCAAGTTTTTCATGAACTGTTTTTCCAGTATTATCTTCGCCAACTATTTCAACTATTTTTTCGCGTAAGAGTGTTAATGGATCTTCATCTGCACCAATGGCTTTTGTCAAGCGATCGCTTCTTTCTTTTCTCTTTGTTGCTTCATCTTCTGATGCAAATCGACCAGTGCGAACATTACGAATTCCACCCATTGCACCAATTCGCTCATCAAAATAGTAACCTTTCTTTAGAGAGATTTGTTCTGATTTGGGTGTTGAAATCTCAGAAGGTTGTATTGGCATTCTTTTTCTGCCAACCAAATTGCTTATATCTTTAATTTGTTTAGTCTTTAACGAGCTCTTATCTTTCGATTTATTTTGAAATTTCTTTAAAAATTTTTCAGCAGACTCAACTTTTGAAGGATCTTCTTTAGCAAAAATATTCGCCAATGCCTGACCAACTTCATCGCTAAAAATACCCATCAACAAACCAGATTGTAGTCCTTTTGTCTTTTTTCTGGCTGTGTAAAATAGATCACGAACCTCAGCTTCGCGTTTTTTGGCTTCTTGTGGATCGGTAACACCTTTTGTTTCCGATTTAATTGCCCTTTCTAATTCTGTTAGACCAACTTCAAGTTTCTTTTTTGCCTTAGAAACTCTTCCGCTGACTTTCATTGTTGCCATTTATTATGACCTTCTTCTCTGTAACATTGCCAGTTTCATCTGTTCATTTTGTTCTTTGATGAACGAAACTAACATAGAAACGTAAATCCGTTTTTCCCATGGTATTAAATTATCCAATTCAGTCAATGAATACTTGTGATGATGCATTAGCGTAAAATTTGTTTCAAAATAATTTTTCAAAGACTCATAACCAAACATTACTCGAAAAAATTTAGAATGCCCTCCACATTAACATGATGATTATAGCCACATTTTGCACATTGTATATCTTGGTCAAGCACAACAGTTGGTGTCGTCAAAAAGAATAATTTTACTTTTCGTATTTGATCTAAAGTTAAAGATTCAAAAAAGTCTCTTAATTCTTCTTTAGGCGTTTCATCTGCTTTATACAAATCATCGTCATCGTAAATATAATCAACATAATTTACAATTAATTCAAATCCACCATCATCAGTTTCATTTAAAACTTCTGGTGGTAACTGTAGAGTTGGATATTTAAATACAACACCAACTTTATCTGTTAGTCTTACATTTTTATCATGATCCTCTGGAATCTGATACTTAATGTTCTTTAAATGTAAATCAAATTCGGTAATATGTCCGCATGTATTTCCTTCGACGACATTGTCGCAAGTAAAATTCATTTGCACATTTTCGCCGACTGAATTAATTCTTAAATTAATAAAAATCATTTCTATGTCGAATACTGGAAGAGATTCAACGTCAATCTCTTCCATACAGCAATTTTGAATAATCTGTTTCATAGTTTTGAACACATCATTCAAATCATCAGATTCTTTAGCCATTAGAAGAAGTTTTTCTTCTTTCACTAAGAATGGACGAAACTTTAATTTACGATCAATAGAATTTAATTGAACTTCAAACACAGGATGATCAAGTTTTGGCAAAGGCATAATTTACTCCATATTAAGATTATCTTCCACCAGGTCTTAAACCTGCAGCAAATAGACCAAGCAATGGTGGTGATGTTATTGGTTTAATTCCAGATGTTCGACTACCACTTCCAGGTTTAAATGAATTTCCACCAGCACCTTGTGGGTTTGTGGGTTGCGCTGGCGTAGCAGGTTTAGTTGGTGCTCCAGCGGCGGTTTGTTGATTCAATCCAAATTTTTCAGTATTATTTGTTGACCAATAGTCATACTTAAAGGTGACTGACAGTTTATGAATACCATCATCACCCCAATTTAGTGTGAGTGGAGATAATGTTATTGGAAATGCGTTCCACAAAGAAACAATGTATGATGGTTCACCAGTCTCATAAAACTGTGTGACATTAATTTTAGCAACATATTCGTTTTTATAACGCAATTCATATCTATTAATTGGTACTATTAGATTCATCCAGTAATCAAATAGTTTCTTTTCCCATAAATCGCCTGCACATATGAAGGTAAGCGTAACATCATTAAATGAGGCGAAAGAAGCTGCAGGTGCAGGAACACCATATATCTTAGCATCTACTGTGTTGATATTGTATCCTGGAAGTTCTGCAGCTTCACATTGAAATCTCAGTTCTTTAAAATCAACATCACTTGCTACAAAACCAGATGGCTTCGAGATTTCAACATGAAATTTAGAAACCTTTGCAAAGTCTTTGTGTTTTGCAAAATTACTTAAAAAGTCATCTGGTTTAAACATTAGGTCTTATACACCATTTTTTGTACAGGTAGGAAGATTGCAGTCTCCCAGTTATCGGGTTCAATATAGATAATCGAAGACATAATATGAGAAAACAGATATCGCTTAACACAAGGTTCAATAAGTTTGTATCTTCGCGATTTAGATAATAAACTATAAGCCAAATTAAATCTTGTGGTATTGTTATATTTATCGTTGTTTATGAAATCATGTAGTCTGTCAAGCAGAGCCAAACGATTATATGGATCAAGATAGTGTAAATTTAATCCTGAAAAACCATCTGAATAGATATCCATTGGTATAACTAACGGATACATATCCCAGACTGGCAAGGTATCCTTGTATTTCGGATCATATTTGTATATGAACATTCTTCCTATAAACACATTAGATGAAATACGATTTGGATCATTTAGAATATTACTACGATTTGTCGGAATGCGCGTTTTAGAAATTTTATCTAACAACCAAGATCTGGCTGTATCTGTTCTTGGTCGAATGCCAGCGGCATTCATCTGTTTATTGAATTTATCAAATAGCGATGGCATTAGATTCCTAGTTCTTCCTCAGTTATAATCATAAACTTCCATCTACGATCTTTGCAATACTCATCAGCTGCCTTCCATTTTGCTTCGTTAATACCATATGTTGTAACTTCTCGAATATATCGTTTGGTAACTTTCTTTTGAATTTTGGGCGGAACAGACTGACTTTTAGGTTTTACTTCAAGAATCATAGACTCGGTTAATCCAGTTTTATTTCGTATTCTTACAAAAAAGTCTGGAAAGTAACGATGCCATTTTCCATCAACTGGGGATAAATATGGTATAACTATTTCCTCATTCGACCAACCAATTACATTCGGATTGCCATCTAGGTGCACCATTACTCGGCGTTCCCATAACGATCTGTACCAGATGTTTGTTGGATCACCTAAATATTTATTGGTATTTTTAGGACTAAATTTACCATTATAAGCCATCAGTTATTTATAGGACCATTCATGGCAATCGTCAACAGCCCTCTTCGCAATCAAATTATGAGCGATCCGAAGGTCGTCAAAAATCCCCAATCCAATGCGAATAAAAATCCTAGTGGACCGCAAGCAAAATTGAGCAGTAGCCCCTATAACGTACAGGATTTAAGATTTCCTAAAGAAGTTGCAATCAATGCAAAGAATAAACATTGGATAAGATTTACGCCTACAATTCAACAAGCAGGTTCATATAAAACCAGTTTTGCTAATGGCGGATTAGGTTCTGCTGATGCAAACAGAGCAGAATTTGGCGGGCAACTAGGTTCTGGTGCCGATCCATTGAGTGCTGGTGCTGCATTAGCAGGTTTAGGTGCTATTGGTATTGCCGAAGGTGCCGTTACTGGCGATTTTGGTAAAGGTGGTGACATTTTAAAGAATGCATTGAGTAAAAGTAAATTAGGATTAGGAAAGGCAATTGGATTAGGATTATCCGTCGTTGGCTCTTTAGCAGTTACAGGTGCAGTTGTTGCTGGAATAGATCTAACTCGTAAGACGCGCCGAGCTGCATCTTATATCTCGCTCTATATGCCAGACACAATAAATGTGACTGTTGTAAATGACTATGACCAATTAAGTTTAACTCAAGCATTAGGAAAGGCAGGTTTGGCAGCTCAATCTGGTGCAGAAATAGTTGGCGGAGAACTGAAAGCAGCTGGTGGCGGCGCAGGACCAGGAACAGCTGAAATTGGTGGGTTTTTGGCAGAAAAAACTGGTAATTTTGGTTCAGGAATTACTGACGCACTATTATTTTCAGCTGGCTATGCACAAAACCCACAAATTGAACTACTTTTTAAGTCTATTCAAAATCGTGAATTTCTTTTCGATTTTAAATTCGTCCCAAAAACACAAGACGAATCTGTCGCAATTATAAACATCATTAAGGCATTTCGATATCATGCCGCACCAGAAATTCCAACGATAGGCGGTGGTAGATATTTCGTGCCACCAGATGAATTTGATATTCAATTTATGTATGGCGACTCTGAGAATAGAAATATACCAAAAGTTTCAACTTGTGTATTGCAAGGTATTGATGTAAACTATGCTTCTGCTGGTCAATGGACAACCTTCGCAAATGGTATGCCTGTTGAGATTGCTATGCAACTTCGATTTAAAGAAGTCGAGATTATGCACAAGAAACTTATCGAGAAGGGATACTGATGAAATATTTTGAGAGTTTTTCAAAATTAGTCTACACCTTCGGGCAAGATAATTTTAATCAACAGTTGGTTACAAATATTTTTGCTCGATCTAACTTTTTGCGTGAAGTTGCAAATAATGTTGACATTGCTTATGAATATCAAGTTCAAGATTCAGACACACCTGAGATTATCGCACATAAAGTTTATGGCGATGCATATAGAAGCTGGATAGTTTTGCTGTACAACAAAATTATTAATCCTTACTATGATTGGCCAATGAAAAATGATGTTCTAGAGACGTATGTTGCAAACAAATACCACATAACATTAGAGCAATCAAAATCTACAATTCATCATTACGAGAAAGAAATAGAACAAACGGCAACTTATGGCGGTGTTGTGTTAGATAAAAATACAACAACCTATACAATATCTACATACGATTATAATCAAAATACTGGATCATTGGTATTAAACACATTACCAAATACAGCAGATACTTATGTAACTATAAGTACCGAAACATTTAATTATAACACATATATTTTAACTGTTACTACTAATCATAAAGCAGTATCAAATTTTACTTATGAATTTAATGAAAATGAAAAACGAAGAAAAATAAAGTTACTGGAAGATATCTACGTTGCTCAAATTGAACAAGAATTTAAAGAGATTATGAGAGATGGCTAACGGACCAGTAAGTTCCAAACAATCGTCCATACAAAAACTTAATCTGATTAATTCTGGTGGGCAAAGCATAAATCTTGCTGAAATATATGTTCAATTGCAAATCTACCAAGATATATTTGCGCAATGTATGTCAGGTAAATTGTTGGTGGTCGATTCAAAAGAAACATTCACAAATTTTTATCTCTGCGGTAATGAATATTTACATGTTGTTCTTGACAAACCTGGATTAAATCGACCTTTTGAAAGAATCTTTAGAGTGTATAAAGTTGCAGATAGAAAAGCAACTTCTAATTCTGGTCAGATGTATGATGTTTATTTTTGTTCAGATGAATTTATTTCTTCAAATTCTATGCTTGTAAGTAAATCATATAAATCTACTAAAATTAAAGATGTAGTTCTAGATATTTTAAGCAAAGAACTTAAAGTAGAGTCTAATCGTATTGCTAAATTAGAAGACACGCAAGGAAATTTTGATTTTATTATTCCAGCATATCGTCCATTTGAAGCAATACAATGGGCAACGGCTCGCGGTTATGCTCAAGATAAATTTTGTTATATGTTTTTTGAAAATAAAGATGGCTTTCAATTAACATCATTACAAACAATGATGAAGCAAAAACCATATAAAAAAATAAAGTATGAAGTTAAGTTGTCGGATAGCGATCCATCATTGAATAAAGACTCAATGGACGACTTTGAGATTATAAATGACTTTGATATGATCACTTCAATGACAAATGGATCGTTCGCCTCAAGATTGCTTACTATTGACTTATTTTCTCAGAAACATGAGACTCTTGATTATAGTTTAGAAGTTGCTGAAGCCAAGAAAAATCTACTAAACAAATTTAAACCTGTTAATAGTTTTAAAAATTCTAAAGATCAAACTCTTTTTACTGCCTATAATTCGTTTTTTAGAACTTATTTGACGATAAACGACACAAAATCAGAAAAAAGTAACGATATTAAATTTTGGTTACTACCAAGAGCATTACATATGTCTCTTTTAAATCATTTTCGCATTAAAGTTACGCTTCCTGGTGACACGGAAATGAAGGCAGGAGACGTTGTTGAGGTCGAATTTCCACTTTTTGAAGGAAAACAGAGTGGTGGAAGAAGTTTGAATAAAAAATTATCTGGAAAGTACATTGTTTCTGCTGTAAACTATAAAATTATTCGTGAGGAAAACTCATTTGAGTGTGTTGCTGAACTTGCAACTGATTCTTTCTCTGAACCACTACCAGCAGCCAAAGATGGATTGAATAAATTGGCTAAAAAGGGTAAATAATGCCTGGTGCAATTAAAAATTTTATAGGATTAGAAGGATTTATATGGTGGATCGGCGTTGTTGAAGATCGCCAGGATCCAGAACAACTTGGTCGCGTCCGTGTTCGTTGTTTTGGATTTCACTCAGATGACAAATCATTAATTCCGACTGATTCATTACCATGGGCACATCCAATTTTACCAATTAATGCTCCTAATGTGTATACACCGAAAGAAGGAGACATGGTTTTTGGATTTTTTGTCGATGGAACGAATGCTCAGAATCCTGCTATTCTTGGAATTTTCCCAGGCAAACCCGAAGAAAAACCAAAGTATGAAAGAGGATTCTCTGATCCAGGAAATACGCTTTCTGGTCGTCCTAAAAAACCAGATGATGATTCTGACAAGTATCCAAAGAGTAAATATTTAAAAGAACCAACGCTCAACAGATTATCTCGCGGTAAAGTTGATAGTACAATTATAGCAACTCGAAAGAAAAATCTAAAAAAGAATGTAAAGTCTGCTGGTGGTGTTAATTGGAGCGAACCTGCGCCATCTTTTAAACCAAAATACCCATACAACAATGCTCTTGAATCTGAATCGGGGCATGCACTAGAATTTGATGATACACCTGGTAATGAGCGCGTACATTTGGCTCATCGTAAGGGTGCATACATGGAATATGATAAAGATGGCTCTAAAATTCAGAGAGTTCAGAAAGATAATTATTCTGTGATTATGGGCGATGACTTTATTTACATCAAAGGCAAAGCTGCAATTACAGTTGATGGTAATTTTAATCTTAAAACAAAAACAATTAACATTGAAGCATCTGAGATTAACATGGCAGCTGATGGTGCCGTTAAAATCAAAGGCAGCTCGGTTAAAATTGAATCAACAGGTGGAATGGACCTCAAAGCTGGCGGCGGTGGTAAATTTACAGCTGGTGGGCGACTAGATTTGAAGGGTGCCACAGCTGGTCTTGGTGGTGCTACGGTTGATATCCCAGCTGGAAAGGTAAATATCCAAAGCGGATCAGTGAAATCAGCTTCTGGCACTGGATTGAAGGGTGGTGGATCAACACCATCATCAGAAGATGTACAAGAATCCGCAAGTGATGCAGCTGCACTGGCAGCAAACCCAGCTGCGAAAGCAAATTCTGTTTCAGCTGGCGCTGATTCATTGCAGGAAGTTAAAGTTACATCTAAGAAAGTTGAAGTTCCAAAGGGTCAATCAGTTCTCGGAAAAATTGCTGGCGGTATCACATCAACCATCAGTGGTGTGGCTCAATCTCTTGGCGCTGCCGCTGATGGTATCATTAAAGATTTTGCTAACAAACTGCCAATAGGAGAATTGGCAGGTAAAGTTGATGGGTTTGGTATCGCTATTAATAATAATGTAGCTGATATTATCTCATTAGCGAGAGATCCTAAGCAGTTCCTTTTGAATAGGATAGATCAAGTTTCCCAGCTGGCGTTTAATAACAATGTGGAATTTAAGTTTGACCGTACAATTCAAAATGAAATTTTGACAACAGTTTATAACATTGCACAAAATCAACTAACAAATGTGATCGCTAAACACACTTATCCTAAAACGGAAACTATTCAGATCGACAATGTTCCATCATATGCTGCGAACCCAGAAGTTTTTGAGCGATTTGAGGCTCAAACTGATGAAGCTGAACAAAACCAAGAAGTGCTTGATATATTAAAGTCTATTAATGGGGGTCAGTCATAATGGCATTAACAGAAGCAAAAGCAAAAATTATTGCTAAAATCGAGGCTAAACTTTTAGATAAAATCAATGACATTAAAACGAACGGTGGAACTAATCTGCAGCAAATAAAGACGGTCACAGTTGGTGGATTGCCTGTAGCAATTAGAACGGGTGGTGCAGGAGCTCTTGGTGGTGCGCTTGGAAAAATTGCATCTGTTGTTCAAGAAGCTGGGTCTATTGCCTCATTAGTCCAAAATCCTGTTGGATTGGCGCAATCCGCCATTGGAAGTGCTGTGAGTGGTGTAAGTGGTAAATTGGGTGACATTACAGGTAAACTTACTGGTGGTCAGTTATCTAATATAACAAACGCCATATCTCAAGTTACGACAAAACTAGGCGATCTTCAGGCTCATACATCTAATCTTTCTGGCTTATCCTCTGCGATAAATGATGCCGTACCAGATTTTAAGAAACTACAGAATGTCGGTGAGATGTTAAATGGATTGGGCTCTGACACTACCAAAGGGTTTCTTGCTAATACCGCAGGCGCTCTTAAATCAGGCGACACTCTTAACACAATTAAAGATAAACTAAACATAAGCGTTCAGTCTAAAATGGATCAGATTTTAAGATTAGATTCCGGAACAATATCTGGGCAGACTGCGATAGCAACTATTGTAACGGATATTAATGAACTACTAAATAATCAAGCAAATGTTATGAATGACATTGTTGAAATAGATACAAATAATTTTAATGAGGCTTCTAATAATTTAACGGCATCTTCCGATGTTATAGGTCTAACAGACGAATACAATGACCCAGATAGCGTAACTTATTCTATGTTTGTTGATCTTGGTGTCGCCAAAGAATCTACGTTAACAGCATTTGACAATGCCGTAGAGCAATCTGAGCAGGAATTTGAGGGATAGTAAATGAGTTTGGTCGCTCGAAAATACACAGATTTTGACTTAAATTTCGGAATTCATCCAGTCACAAAGGATATTTTAAAAAAGAAAGACGAGAACTCTATTGCGCAATCAATTAAAACACTGCTCCTCACTTCGCATTATGAAAGACCATTTAATCCAGATTTAGGTTCAAATCTAAAGAGATTTTTGTTTGAGCCAATAGATGATGTAACTACAACACTCATCCGTGATTCAATATTTGAAACATTAAAAAACTATGAGCCAAGAATAACTATTGAGGAAATAACTGCAACACCTAATTTTGATCTTGATCAATATGATGTTACAATAACTTTTTTTATAAAAAATGTTTTAGATCCAATAACAATCTCATTTTTCTTGGAGCGAATAAGATAACAAATGGCAAACCAAGACGCTAAACTCAAAGTTGCTGAACTCGACTTTGATACAATTAAAGATAATTTAAAGAATTTTCTAAAATCGCAATCAGAATTCAGCGATTATAATTTTGAAGGATCGGGTTTATCCGTCCTTCTAGATATTCTTGCATACAACACACATTACATGGGATATTATCTTAATATGGTATCTAATGAAATGTTTATTGATACCGCTTTAAGTCGCTCTTCGGTTGTCTCGCATGCAAAATTATTGGGTTATACTCCTAGATCAACTGTTGCCTCTCGCGCCACAATTAATGTTTCATTTACACCTGTAACGAGTGACGCTAACAGCACAGTTGTCATTCCTAGATTTACAAGATTTTTATCTGAGTCAAAAGATGGGACCAATTTCGTATTTGTAAATCCATCTTCTAGAACAATCACAAAAAATAATAGCACTGGGTTATTTACAACTGAGAATTTAGAGGTAAAGGAAGGACAACCTTTGGCGATTACATTTACATACAGTTCTCAAACAAATCCAAGACAAATATTTGAATTACCTGAGTCTAATATTGACACATCAACAATAGAAGTTCGTGTGCAGGTATCTGCTGAAAATGCTACTCAAAACACTTACATTCTAGCAAGCGACGCTACAGATGTTGATTCAAATGCTTTAGTTTATTATATTGAAGAAAATAAAAACGGCAAATATCAAATTTATTTCGGTGATGGAATTATTGGTAAAAAATTACTAGATGGTAATATTTTAATCGTATCTTATATTTCTTCTTCGGGATTGATTGCTAATGGTCTACAAACATTTAAATTAGTTGATACAATTCTTCCAGGTAGCACAGTATCCATTACGACGAATTCTGCATCAACTTCAGGGGCAGCGGCAGAAGATATAGAAAGTATTCGATTTACAGCGCCAAAAGCATTTATATCACAAAATCGTGCAGTTACTAAAAATGATTATATTGCACTTATTAATCGGGATTATCCGTATTTCCAAGCAGTAAATGTTTGGGGTGGTGAGGAAAATGTGCCACCAGTTTATGGTAAAGTTTATTTTACCGCAAAACCTGTTGGTGGATATGAAATTACATCTACTGAAATTGAGTATGTAAAAAATTCCATTATAAAACCATTTAGTATTTTAACTGTGACGCCTGAGTATGTCTCAGCAGATTATAATTATCTTAATTTAAATGTTAACATTTATTTTGATCCAACTAAAACAACAAAAACGCCTGATGAGATCAGTGCATTAGTGATTGGATCAATTCAAAATTTTGCTAATACAAATTTAAATTCATTTAACTCCACATTCAGAGTCTCCCAATTGTCAAGAGCAATTGATGATTCAGATTTTTCTGTTGTAAGTAATGATCTTGAAGTTGTGCTAGAAAAACGATTTACAGTTGATGTAACAAGATCGGCAACATACACTTTAAATTATGGTGCAGCATTACTGCAGGGAACGACTTCTAAGAAGTTGTATTCTTATCCATCATTTAAATATCTAGACTCTACTGGGATTGCTCGCGACTCTTTCATTGAAGAAGTGTTGCAGTCATATACAGGAATTGATTCTATAGATGTTGTGTTCTCTGGAAGTGAATATGTATCAACACCATCAGTTATTATTGAAGGTGATGGAACTGGGGCAAAAGCAAGAGCACTTATTGTCAACGGTGCATTAAAAAGAATTGAGGTCACTGATCCTGGCAGTGGATACACCTCAGCCTCAGTTTCTATTTCCGGAGGCAGTGGATCGGGAGCAACTGCAAAAGCCAATCTACAAGGACGCCAAGGAAAACTTAGAATTTATTATTATGACGTAAATCAAATTAAAAGAGTCATCACCGAAGATGCAGGCGATGTCGACTATCAAAATGGAGTTGTTGTGCTACGAAATTTTGCACCAACTTCTATTTCTGATCCATTTGGAACGTTGGTGATAAAAGTTGTTCCGTTGAATAAAATATTCAAATCAGAAAAAAATACAATATTAACGCTGGATATTTCCGATCCAACTGCTATCAGCACAAGTATAACATCCGTAGTGTAATATAATGTCAGCAGCAGAAAAAATAGTTTCAGCTTTTATACCATCTCAGCTTCCTGATTTTATAAAAGCAGATAATCCTAAATTCAAAAGATTTTTAGAATTATATTATCAATGGCTTGAACAAAATAATCCTGACGGCATTTCAAATACTGCAGGTAATACAATCTATCATGCAACGCAAATCTCTAGTTATAGAGACATTGATGATACGCCATCTGAATTCATAAAGTATTTCAGAGATGAATTACTGCCGTATGTTCCAGAAAATGCCTCTCTTGATATTCGAAAAATATTAAAAAGCGCAAGAGAATTTTATAGTAAAAAAGGTAGTGATGAGTCAGTAAAGTGGCTCTTTAGAGCATTGTTTAATGAAGATATTGAACTCAATTATCCAAAAGAACAAATTTTAATTACTTCTGATGGTAAATGGAAAAAACCTAAAGCATTTAGAATTACTGTTTCTGAAACTAATAAAACAGTTGATGTTAATTTACTAGAAAAAAGAATTGTCACAGGTAAAAATTCTGGAGCAACTTGTTTTGTAGAATCAGCAAATAGAACTGTAGATGTTGATAGTGGGCGTGAAATTATTGAAATTTACATTTCAAATATTAAAAGATTTTTTGAAAATGGCGAATTTATCATTATTAACTATGTAGACGCGAATGGCGTAGAAAAGGTATTCTCAGAAAAAATTATCGGCACATTATCTAATATTCGTGTTGATTCAAATATTCGAACTGATCCACAACAAAAACGCCGTGGTTTATTGTATAATGTCGGCGATCCAGTAGTAATAACTGGTGGTCTTGCACTTACTGCAGAAGCTGAAGATGCTATAGCAATTGTTGGAAATGTTACTATAGGTTCTATTGAAGAAGTAAATGTGGTGTTTCCTGGGTATGGATACAGAGTTTACCCACCAAACACAGAAGTTCTTGTCTTAAGATCTATTGGCGATGATCCAGCCGCAAATTTAAGCACAGACCTAAGATTACAAGCTCTTAATCTTTCTTCCGTCTCGAGTAACAGTCAACGCACATTCACAGAAAACATTACTTACAGCAAAACAGTAATTGAATTTGCTAAAGATTATGACATTGGTAATGCGAACATAGCAGTCTTTACATTAAATACAAAAAATGCATTATTAAATGTTACAGAAGATGATGCTAATGACGATTTTAATAACTATGAACAAATATGGGCTAATGGTAACAACTTTAGTGATGCATTATTTACTGCAAAAATAGCAACACCAAATGGCGGTGATGGCGGACCATTTGGATCTGGTGGTGCGGCATACACAGGTGGATTAATCATTTATGACATTGCGAATACTGGCGCACTTTCAACAGTATTGACAGGCGCATCAATTTATACTAAAAATACTTCTAAAGAATTTGTATTTAATTCAATCACAACATACCCATTACCTGCTAATGCTAATGCAAAATTAATCCAGTTTTTTGATTACGAAACTGTTGAAACTGGTGGCGTGGCATTAATTTCAGTTATAAACGGCGGATTTGGTTTTAGATCAGAACCACTTCTTGATGTGGTTTCTCATTATGATACAAATCTATCTGATAACTATGATTATGAAATAGAAGCCGAACGTAATAATAAAAGGCAGTACTGGCAAACATTCAAGGATTTAGGTCAAGTTGCTCACGTTTACATCAATAATCCAGGAATTGGATATTCAAATTCAGATACAATTTCGTTTGTCGGACGTGGTTATGGCGGTAATGCATCGATCACTGTAAATGGATCAGGTTCAATTATTAACGTCAGTATTTTAGATAGAGGCGAAGGTCACACTGTCAGACCGAATTGCCAAATTACAACAGCAGGTGGCACTGGTGCATCGTTAACTGCATTTTTATTTGGAGACGGATTTGATTATACAATTGAAACAAATGCGATCGGAAGAGTTCAAAATTTACGTTTATTATATCGCGGATTCGATTATACCGCTGTACCAAATACGTCATTAAAAGTCGTGGATACAGTAATCACAGCCATCCCAGAAAATGAAGGATTTGTTGAACAAGAATACGTTTACCAAGGTGCGTCTTTCGCTGCATCTACATTTAGAGCGAATGTTAAATCATACACCAGATCTACAAATGTTCTAAGACTTTATGATTATTCTGGCACTATTAATACAACTGTTCCGATTATAAGTGCTAATGGGGTCACATGTAACGTAAATACGTCGGCACATGTTCCAGCGCCAGCGCAATACCCAGCAGCAGCAATTGCAAGTGGATTGGTAAATCCAATGTATTATGGTAATGGGCGCGCTAAAGCAAATGCTCAATTCGCTAATGGCTTGATAGAATTTAATGGATTCTATCTAAATTCAGATGGATTCCCAAGTTCAGATAAAAGATTGCAAGACGATACAATATATCACAATTTCTCATACATTGTTCAGTCAGAAAAGAGTCTTTCGGAATTTGAAATTCCATTAAGGAACATTGCACACCCAGCAGGTTTAGAACTACTGGCAAGAACAGTATTAAAATCATCTTCTTCTACAGAAGCAATAAGCAAATCTAATGTAGATCTGATATTGCCAATTAATACTGCATCAACTATCGTGGTTTCAAACACATTCTCAAATGTTGTAACTGGAACTAATACAGCATTCCTTGTTGCATCATATAAGGCTAACGTCGGTGATATGTTTATTCTAGTAGACAACACAAATATACTTAGAACTCAATCTAAGATTATTACAGCTGTTGATAGTAACACGTCTTTAAATGTTGCTGGTGATTTTATATACGTCGGTCAAGGTAAATTAAAAACAAATACGGGAAATACGCACTTTGAGATTTCAAGTAATGTAAATGCTGTAAGCGATTTTGTGGCTACAGGTGACCAAGTTAGAGTCAACATTACTAATGTTCAGCTTGCTGGAACAGTCAATGTCAGCGGAACAATAATTACTGGTAACACTGTTGGTGGAAATACAACATACTTTGTTGGAAATGTTGTTGTGGGAAGCCAAGTTAATGTAAATAATGAAGTTAGAACAGTTACTGTAGTTTCAAATAGCAGTAGTCTAACTGTAAATTCTGCATTCACCAACGCTGCAACTAATAAATACATCAATGCCAATAGCGTTCTACTCAAAACTGTATCTTCAATTTCAGGAAATAGTCTCATTGTAAACACAGCTATCTTTGCGAACGTTACAAATCTGGTATACCAAATAGTACCTGATTATTCAACTTCAGATTACACTTATAAGATAGTAACTCTTACGTCGGAATAAAACATGAAATCTAGCATCACACCATTATTTGCAAAATTTACAGCTGATGATGTAAAGGATCATTTCTCAGAACATTCTAATGTTTTTATTGGAATTGGTAGATCAGCAGCATTCGGAAACACTTCTTCTAATGTTGATGATGTTGTTTTCACGACAAATAAAATAAATGAGCTCTACAGCAATTTAGTTGGAATTAAGAAAATTGCTGCATCTGATATGCAAGTTGTTTTAGCCCGTCGAGATTGGGTTTCTGGCATTGCATATGATGCATATAAAGATGATATTGAACTTTACAATTACAACAAATCTACAAACATTGGTACTGCTAATGCAAATGCCAATACCGTTTTAACTGGCAATGCTAATATTGCAGCATCAAATGTGTTGGTGGGTAATGGCACATCATTCTCCACATTTATTTTTCCTGGCGATCAAATTGCAGTAAATTTATCAACGAAGACTGTTGTTTCTGTAACAAATAATACACATTTAATCGTCAATAGCGCTTTTGCAAATACTAATACAGTTGCAACAATTACGCTCATTGGGAATAGTACAACTGTCGTTGGAAATTCTGCCGCATTTAACTCTACGCTTTCGCCTGGAAATACAATCGTTATTGGAAATGATACTCGAGAAGTTGTTTCATTAAGAAGCAATAAAGTTATTTCCTTAAACACCAGTTTAACATACTCAAATTCTAATGTTTCAGTGTTTAGAAAAGATAATACTTTCCCACTATATGCTAATAATTTTTATGTTAGAAATAGCAGAGATCAAGTATTTAAATGTTTATACAATAATAATTCTGCAACTTCAACAGTAGAACCCACAATTGATATTGATGGTCAATTGCCAGAAAATGCATTTATTTTGACTGGCGATGGATATAAGTGGAAATATTTGTATACAATTCCACCTGGTTTAAAACAAAAATTCTTTACAGATATTTTGATGCCAGTAGCAAATGATGCTGCAGTAATCGCCGCTTCTGAGTCAGGACGCATAGACATTATTAATGTTCTTTGGGGTGGATCTGGGTATTTGAGCGGTGGCAATAGTAACACATCGACTATTCTTTCTGTCACAAATACAGATGGCGCTAATGCTAATTTGGTGGCTAAAGTCTCAAATGGCGAGATTGTGTCTGTATCTATTTTAACTGGCGGAAATAATTATACCAAAGGAACTGTAACTGCAGTTGATACATCAAGGCTTGGAAATACAACCATAGGTGGTACTGTTAACGCCAGTGGTTTAATTATACTTGCAAATGTTGCTAATACGTCTAATCAGGCATTTACTGGTAATGTGTATAAAAACGATCTCATTACTATTTCGGGTCAAACGAGAAACGTCGTTACAGTTGATAGTGCAACACAAATAACAGTAAATACTGCATTTACAGGAACACTAAACACCGCTATCGCTACAATTCAGCGTTCCGATGCAGTCTTTGATATCGAATTTTCATCACCAGGCGGTCATGGCAGTTTCCCAGCTGAGGAGCTTGGAGCGCGTAGTTTGATGATAACTGTAGAATTAGAGGGCGAAGAAACTACTGCTAATCCAACTATTCCCCTTTCAGATAATTTAAATACTTTTGATTTTAATCAAATTTCTTTAATACAAGACCCATTGGTTGCAAATGGGGCTTATGCAGCGAATTTGACCAATTATCGAGTTACAGATAGACTTTTCTTGAGTGATCCAGGTACTACAAATTTTATCGATGATGAAACAGTATTCATTGGAACCTCTTTGGCAACAGCCACAATGGTTGCAAATGTGGCTCACTGGGACTCAGCCGATAATTATCTCGATATAAATAATATAACTGGAACATACTCTCCATCCCAATTAATCAGAGGGGCTGATTCTGGTGCAATTACCACAATATTGGAAATTTCAGAATCACAAATTAAGAAGTTTACGGGTGACGTACTCTATATAAGTAACCGTAAAAATGTAACACGCAACGAAAATCAAGTAGAACAAGTAAAAGTTGTTTTAACATTCTAGGTAGAAAAACATGGAATTTAATGTTGATCCGTATTATGATGATTTTGAGCAAAATGCTAAAGATAATAACTATATGCGCATTATGTTCAAACCTGGAAAGGCTGTACAGGCACGTGAACTTACGCAAATTCAATCTATTCTACAGAATCAAATCAAACAATTCGGCGATCATATCTTTCAAGATGGATCACCAGTTATTGGTGGAAACTTAACTCTAGATAATAAAGTAAAGTACATTAAACTACTTGAGACGTATAATAATCAAGATATTGAAGTTACAAATTTTGTTGGCACAATTATTAGAAATAGCACTGGAACGATTCAGGCTAAAGTTCTAGCAACATATTTCCCTGTTGATGGTATACCAACTCTTATGGTAAAATACCTAACAGGAAATGAGTTTACAGACGGCGATGTCGTCAGAATCATCAATTCTACAACAGAAGCACAATTAGTTGCATCAAATGCTACTGGTACTGGTACAGTTGTGTCCATTAACGAAGGTGTGTTCTATGTTGATGGTTATTTCGTGCAAGTTAATGATCAAACTGCAGTTGCATCTGCGTATGGTACATCAGCAAACGTAAAAGTTGGATTAGAAATAAGCGAGAATATCGTTGACAGCGAAATTGATGCAACTTTATTAGATCCAGCACAAGGATCATTTAACTTCCAAGCTCCTGGCGCCGATCGTTATCAATTTAATTTAACATTATCAACAAGACCATTAGATACGCAAGTTGACGAATCTAAGTTTTTTGAATTGATGAGATTAGAAAATGGCAGTATTACAAAACAAGTAAAATATCCTGTTTATGCCGAACTAGAAAAAACATTAGCTCGTAGAACATTTGATGAATCTGGCGACTACACTGTTCTTCCATTCCGCGCATCAGTTACAGATAGCGCAAGCGGAAATAATTATATTATTGCAATTGAACCAGGTAAGGCATATGTAAAAGGTTTTGAATTTGAAACATTAGCAACTCTGAAATTAGAAGCAGAAAAACCAAGAAGCGCTTCTGATATCAAAGCACTTGTTGATACAGATGTTGATTTATCTTACGGTAATTACATATATGTAACTTCTGTTCGCGGAACAAGTAATGGATTCATAAACATTGCTGGTTTAGAAAAAGTAGACATTCATTTGGCGCAAACCAATAATGTTACTGCAACTGGCACTCATTCCGGAACTGCAAATGCATTCTTCTATGCTAACACCAGAATTGGTACAGCACGAGTTAGAAACTTTATTCGTTATACCCCAGATTCTTTTGGAGTTGATGCTTCAAATGTTGACTCAAATGGCGTCTATAAAGTTTATCTCACAGATATCGATATTGAACCATTAACAGTAAAAGTTAATATTGCATCTTCAAATGCAAACACATTACGATTCAATGACAAAATGTCTCCGAATACGAATGTCTATAGTAATGTTTCAATCACAGTTTTACCAATTCGACTTGATGCGATTGCTAATGTTAACACAGCAAATGTGTTTATTAACTCTTATCGTTTAAATGCCAACTCAGCAGTTGCCAACGTCTTTAACTCCAATGTAAATGTTGGTAGTGTAATTCATGTTGGTAACATGATTAGACAAGTTGTTTCTGTAAATACAACTGGCGATTTTCTTACTGTTAATACTGCATGGGATAGAACAATTGAAGCAACCAACAATTTATCCAATCCATTAGAAGTTTATATTCAAACACCATATCTTCAAAACGTCTCCTCTCAAACTAGAACTATTGAAAGATATGATGGTCCTACTAGAACATTATTTCTAGATTCACCATTTAATAATAATGGTATTGCAGATGCTAATAGCGTTATTTCGTTCAACTATAATTTTGAGCATGCTGAGTCTTTGGTAGCAGGTCCAGCTGTTGGAAATAATTTGGCAAAAGTTGCAAATGCATCAATGAATGTTGCATTGAATTCAAAATATTTGGGTGGTGAAACTGCCGTAGAAGAAAGAATAAAAAATGGATTAATCTTTAAATTACCAGGTAATTATATTAAACGTTCTTCTATTAATAATGCAGATTACAACTCAACAAAATTTTTCTCAAACAGATCAAATAATGGAACAGCAGGTGTATTTGCTATTGCGCAAGGTTCAGGACTCGAATCTTATGAAACCATTCCTTGGACGGATTCAACAAGCGCAATTCAAGATAATTTAATTTTAATTGTTAGAAATAATAACGGAAACACATATTTCCCTAATGGATCCATCGTACAATTAACTTCTGCTAATATTGCGATTGGTTCTCCTGCTATCTCATTAACTGTTAATACAAATGTTCCTGATATAATCAGCGCTGATTTAATAGTAAATGTTAAGCAAAATGATGCAGAAGATTCTATTCGTAATAAGAATTTTATTTCAAATACAACATTTTCTGCAACGTCAAGTTCATTTACTTACCCAACAGCGATAAACGGAAATACAACAGTTACATTACCAGGTTATGGAATTGTTGCAAATATTAATGTTTCTCATGGATTTATTTTCTTAACTGATGCAACTTATAATAGTGTGCGCCCAGGAGATTCTATTGGTCTATTTGTGCCAGATGTTGTAAAAGTTAATAGAATATTGAAGGGTAACACAACGCATCTGCCAGATGCAAATAATTACACAGATATTACTGATCAATTTTATTGCGATTTCGGTCAACGCGATGATATGTATGATCATGCTAAATTGGTTTTAAAAGAGGGATATAATGTTGCTAATGCGAAGATGTTGGTTCATGTTGATTTTTATCAACATGTTTATAACTCATCCAATACATCATTCTTCTCAATAGACTCATATTCGTTGTCTCAATATGAAAATGGGCTTATACCAATTTATGTTTCTCAAGCAGGGCAATTTTTTAATTTACGCGACTGTTTAGACTTCAGACCAACAAGACAACTTGGTAGCGGAACAGGTGCATTTCAAAACCCAAACATAGCTGCGCCAGATGAGATTACTGAACTTTCGCTAGAATATTATCTACCTAGAATCGATAAATTAGTTCTTTCTAAAGATAAAGAATTTAGAATAGTAAAAGGTCGCTCATCACCACAACCTGTTGCTCCAGCAGATCTAGATGATGCAATGACACTTTATACTATTTCATTGCCGCCATATGTTTCAAATATCAAAGAAATTAAACTAAAATATAAAGACAATAGAAGATATACTATGAGGGATATCGCTTCTATTGATAAACGTCTGCAAAAAGTTGAATTTTTTACATCATTGAACAATGTTGAGAATCTAGCGCTAGCAGATCAAACTGAATATGAGGACGGTACAAAGAAAGAAAAATATGGTCTCATCGGCGAAAATTTCAGGAATTTTAATATTGCTGATTTTAGAAATGTTGACTTTAGAGTTTCATTGAATAATGGATTTATGTTACCTGCAGTAGCATCATACCCCGTTGGATTGCAGAATATTGGTAATTCATCCACAAAATTAAACAAACGCACTGTCAGCTTAAATTACACAGAAACACCTGCAATTACACAAGGTTTGTGTTCCGATAAAGCAGTCTCTATTCAACCATTTTTGTTTGGACAATTTAATGGTGTTGTTTCTATTGTTCCAGAAAGTGATTATTGGGTAAACGAGCAACTTAAACCAGAAATTATTAGTGTTCCAGAAAGAATTATTGAACATCATCACTTTACAAGAGAAGTTGTCAGAGAACCTCCAGCCCCAGTAACAATTCAAAACATTGTGCAAACGACCAATGTTACGAATCAATATATTACTACACCAGGCACAAATCCACCTGTACAAAATGTCATTTACAACGTCGTGGTAAATAATCCTCCTCCGCCACCAATTATTGTGCCCCAACCGCAACCACCAGAGCCACCAATACATACTTCGCAACCCGAGCCATGGCCAGAACCGAGGTGGGATGAGCCACCACCATGCCCAGCACCATGGATGAATGTTACACTTTCTGATGGAACAGAAATAAGTGCAGGTGAATTAAAAGTTGGGATGTTTGTGAGTACAATGCACGAAAATACTCTCGAATGGGGTAAACATGAAGTCACACACGTAGAATCAATACAAGATATTGAACGTGTAGAAATTGAATTCGATCATGTGAATTTTGTTTGCTCAAAAGATCACAAGTTCTATGTAAATAATGAGTGGGTGGAAGTTTATAACTTAAAAGCTGGTGATGTTGTTTACAGTCAGCCAGAAAGTTATGAAATTAAATCTATCAAATCTTATGCAACTGGTGAAGTTGTAAGAATCACCGTGAATGATGCGCATACTTATATTTGTGAGGGATTATTGTCACATAATAAAATGCCAGCATTCCCACCTCCAGAATTTTTACCACCTGATCCTCCTCCTCCACCACCACCTCCACCTGTAAATCCTCCGATTCCAGAACCACCACCGATTGTGTATCCACCGCCATTGGATCCACCAATTCCGCCTTACATACCACCACCAGTTGAGGAATTACCTCTGCCACCAGTGGTATTACCAGCTCCACCTCCAACTGAACCGAGTACTCCTCCACCATATAAACCAGTGATCGAAATACCATGGATTATACCGCCAATTACACCAGTCACATTTGGTGGGTTTGATGGCAGCAATTTCTATCCAATAATTATGCCACCATATGATGCACCAACGGCGGCGTTACTGGAGTTGTGGTCAGTGCCACCAGATATTCCAATCTTCACACAACCAATCACTCTTGGTCCAGCACCTTTGAATGAGATTGATTATTCACAACCTGTCATCGATATTTCTGATGTTGCTCGCGATGATTACGTTGGCGGTGGCGGTGGTGGTGGCAGCGGTGGGCGCGGTGATTTCGATTTTGGTATGTTCGAATATGCTGTACATTAAAGATTAATTAGGATAAAAAGATATGCCTACGACTAATTTCGGAAAAGTTGTTGTTGATACAAATATGATCCCATATATTCGATCGAACGAGGTCGAATTTGCAGCGCACAACTTAAAACCATTTAAACTATCTAAATTGTTTTTTGATGATATTGGAATTAATATGTTTTGTCAAGCTGCAAATAGAATGCTTCTTGACTCAAAAAAGGTTATAACTCTTAGCAGAAATAATGCAACTACAGTTACCGCTGATGACATAGTTTACCAAGGCACATCTAATACAGTCAATACATTTAATGGTATTGTTGAATCTTTTTATTCTGCCAATTCTACTATAGTTGTTCGTAGATTAGATGGTGATTTTGATAAAGATGCACAATTGTTTATTGAAAATGTCTCTACAGGTTTCACATATGCTAACTGTAATGTAACATCTTTTGTAAACAAAGACACGTCTGACGTTTTTTATCCTGGAGAAGGGGTTGTTGCAACAGAAAGAAATAATGGTTACGCAACAGTTATTTCAACTTCTGGCGAAAATATTTTATACTTGAATAAAGATTATATCAGTTTGAATGTCACCGCAGTTGGTGCTAATGTTATAACGTCTATGACTAACGACTTTAAAGTCGGTGATATTGTTTATCAAACTTTTGTGGGCGGCGCAAGTGGATCAAAGAGATATGATTATGCAACATTTAGAGGCGTTGTTAAATATTACAACCCACTAGGTGAATCAGGTATGGGATCAATTGCAATTGATCCACTACACGGAAAAATTAATGTAAACGCTGCATCTTCTTCTTCAAATGGATTAGCGTATCTATGGAATACATCTAATCCAACTGCGCAGCCTCTTGGTGTAAAAGCACTTAATCTTGCAGATTTTGCATCAAATTCTAATGTTAGAAGCGTAACCAACTCTACAATTAAAATTAATGTAAGTTCTTATGTTCATCGTTCAGGAGTTGGAACAGGAATTCAAGGAGAAAACACTTCTGTCGTAATTTTAAACTCTGGAAGTGGATTAGCACCAGCAAATGGAAATTTGATTTACTTTGTTGCTGGATCTGGAATCGGCGAAATTCGTAGAGTAGTTGGTCTTTCAGCTAATAGCGTTCCAGGTGCTTTACAATTAAACAGTGCAATAACATTTGTTCCAGACGCAACAACGCATTATTCAATTGGTAATTTTGAAACAGATGCTCATGGTTCATTATCTGGTGTTTATCATATTCCTTCAGTTGCTAACTTTAAATTTAAAACTGGCGAACGTATATTTACAATCACAGATACAGATACTGTAGCTGATCCAGATTACACCATGAGAGCAGCTGCAATTTATTCTGCTGGTGGTATATTGAAATCTACTCAAAGAATTCAAACAACACCTAATTTGCCACCACTACCTGAACTAGATTCTGATGCATTGGTTCGTCCAATGTCGCCAGCGGATAGAACATATAATAGTTCAGTTAATAAATCTCCAGTTACAGGTTCAACTGCATCAACAACACCAAGAGTTCCACTTGGTGATGGATTATCTCAAACATTCTCCACACCAAAACCAGAGGGAAACCAAACAGATTATGGTATCTTCGTTTCTTCAGTAGATTTGTTCTTTAAGAATAAACCAGCTCCTGGTGGATTTTTCAATAACTCAAAATTACAAAAACGAAGTTCAATGCAACTTCCTGTAACAGTTAAAATTGCAGAAGTTCAGAATGGTTACCCAACAAAAAATTATCTTTCGCAAAAAACCATACAAGCAAAAGATGTGAATGTTTCTGATTTACCAAGCACATCAAACTCTGCAACACTTACAAAATTTACATTTGATGATCCTGTGTATCTAGAGCCTTCAAGGGAATATGCAATCACTATTCAATCAGATTCGCCTGATTATGAGCTGTATATTGCTGAATTGGGGCAGGATGTTTTAGGTGCATCTCCACCAAGAAGAATTTCTGAACAACCATATGCTGGTGTGCTGTTCCGTTCACAAAATTCTTCAACATGGTCGCCATATCAAAATCAAGATTTAATGTTTGTAATCAATAAAGCAGTATTTGCGTCAAGCGGAACTGCTACTTTTAATCTTGATGAAACACCTATGGCTAACACTGATGTTGATAGAATCATGTTGGTTTCTACAGACTTAACATTCCCTGCAGCAAATGTTCAATATAGATTAAAAGGTGTATACACATCAAATACTGCATATGAAGCAGGAAGCGGTGTTCCTTTAGTTCCGCATAAACCTATAGAATATGGGTTGTTGGGCGATGCATCAGGAAAAACTGGTGCAGCATTAAATCGTCGTCGTGTTCTTAGAGGAAATGCAAACAGTTATATTCTAACAACAGAATTGTATACATCAAATCCAAATATATCGCCAGTGATTAATTATGATAGACTTGCAGCGCATCTTACAACATTCTACATTAATAATGGTGGATTATCGAATACACTAATATCAATTACAAATCAAGGATCTGGTTATAACGCGATTACTAGCACTGCAACAGCAAATGTTCATGGAAGCACGTTAGATTCATTGAACACATATGCACAATTATATCGTGAAACGTATTTGGCTAACAGCGCAAATATTGGATTTTACAACATTAATGTGTATGGTGGTGGCGGTGTCGGATGCCTTGGATTCGCAGTAGCGAACACCGAAGGAACTAATACTGTAGACTACATTGTGTTGGCGTCTGGTGGTGGTAGTTTTGTTGAGACGCCGAATATTTCTATAGCATCTGGTAATGCTACATCGACCACACAAGCCTATGCAATCATTAATGGCGAGACTGATCAAAGAGGCGGTAATATGATCGCTAGATATATTACGCGAGAAACAGTTCTTGAAGATGGATTTGAATCTGGTGATTTGAGAGTGTTTATGGACGTTATTAGACCTGCTATAACTGATGTGCAAGTTTATTATAAGGTAGTTTCTGCGGATGATGTAGAAACAATTTCAGCAAAAAGATGGCGTCGCATGGGCAAAGTAAATGATGTGTCGTCTAAAGATGGAAGAACATTGATTGGTTTAGAATTCAGACCATCATTGGTTGAAAATAGAATTTCCTATGTTGAAAATGGAAAAAATTATCCTGTTGGTGGTGTATTTAAATCATTTCAAATAAAGGTTTGTTTAATGACTGCAGATCCATCAGTTGTTCCAAAAATTAAAAACCTTCGTATAACTGCAGTTCCTGAGGGTTGATTATGAACGATCGTGCAAAAATTAAAGAAAAGCCAACTCTTATAAAAGATTTAAATAATTTTGCTATTTTAAATACTGATAAAGCTGTTGTGGCTCAACATAGATTAAAAATGGCTGAGCTGGAAAGAAAAAAGAAGATGGAAACAGAAATAAATAACTTAAAGTCAGAAGTTTCCGAAATAAAAAATATGCTCGGCGATGTTTTAAAAGCCGTGAGCCGCGAGAAGTAATAAATGGCAAATTCAACAAATGTTGCAATAATTTCGACAGCAAATACATTTGATCAATGGCGCATTCGCGATAATTTACAAGCGAATGACGTAAATGAAATTGCGCGCGGAAATTTTACAAAACCAACTGGTAATGTTATTATTACAGATGGTTTCTTGCTGCTAGATAAAGCAACTGGAACAACATTAACTGTAGATGCGAATGCTCGAGTCAGTGGATTAATGTCTGTTGACTCAGTCGAAACTGATGATGATGGATATATTTTAGTTCAATCTGGTAATGTTGCAATGAGTAATCGCGCTTCTGGCGCATTATTTCAAGCAAACATTAATGTCAAGTTTGATTCAGCCAATGTTGTTTTCTCAAATTCAAATGTGCATTTTACTAATAGCAGTCAAAATGCTATTTTAAATATCAAACCAAATACAATCTTTCAGACGAATGTCAATGTAGATGGTGTGTTGTATGTTGCAACATCAGCAAATTTATTCATTGCAAATATTACCAATGTACATGCATCAAATATTCGTATAGACAGTGATCCGACTTATTATATTCAGAATGGTAATAGTGTATTCAATGATGTGCAGGTTAGAGGAAATCTAACTGTTCTTGGATCATCGGTTAACGACAGCGACACTCTAGTTTTACGACAAAACGTTGCTAGTGATGGCGATGGCATCTTCAGAATAAAGCGTGGATCTTCTGGTAAAGGTAATGCAGAACTTAAATTTATTGCAGCTTCTGAAGTTTGGCAAGCAACAGCGAATGCCAATGGATCCCCAACACATGTAACAATATTAACCACGCAAAATGTTACAGATTCAGTTGTATCAACAAGTACAGTAAATGCAGCTGCTCCTAATTCTGTAAAAACAGCATATGATCAAGCCACTAATGCACGAGACCAAGCAAACACTGCTCGCGATCAAGCGAATACAGCTCGCGATCAAGCCAACACGGCTCGTGATACTGCCAATGGCGCGTATGGACAAGCGAATGGAGCATACACGCAGGCTAATGGCGCTTATGCGCAAGCCAACGGAGCATATGGACAAGCCAATGGCGCTTATGCACACGCCAACGTCGTATACGCGCAAGCAAATGCAGCATACGATCAAGCAAATGGTGCATATGGACAGGCTAATGGCGCTTATGCGCAAGCCAACGGTGCTTATGCACAAGCGAACAATGCTGCTAATACGGTTGCAACTTTTGCTAATGGCACGCTAGTTTTGGCTGCTAGCAATTTGAACTTTAATAACACAGCCAGCATTGATATTACTATCACAGCGAATGGTGTAACTCAAACAAATGTTGAGTTTTCTTTGAATCCGACTTCGGCTGTTCCGCATTATCTAGTCAATTTCGCATTAGAAAATTTAGACATAACTTAAACTGAAAACCATGCGATATATAAATAAGAAGTATTTTGAATTTAATTTGTAATTATCAATCTCTAGAGGAATTTCTAATATGGCAACAGCAGCACAATATGCAGCAGTACCAAGAACAGCAATACAAGTATTAGGTTCTGCAAACGCAAACAGAAACGGAACTGGCGTTGTAAACATTGTATTCACGGCAAACGCTACCTCAGGCTCGCGTATTGACGATATCTTTGTAAATGCAACGGGAACAACCACTGCAGGCGTTATCAGACTTTATGTGTCTGATGGCACAAATATTAATCTTTGGCAAGAAACTCTTGTTACTGCAACTACACCAAGCACCACAGTGCAAACTTTTAATTTCTCGTTAATTAACCAAGGTCTTATTCTTGCTCCAGGATGGTCTTTGCGCGCTAGTACAAATGCCGCAGAAACATTCCATGTTGTTGTAACTCGTGCAGGAGATTTCTAATGAATAACGGTGGTTTTCTAGGATTTGGAAAAGGTGCGCCAAATCTCGCTACTCCAATTGCACGATACATTCAGTCACCTGTTTATTATTCGTCCATAACAATTAAAGCTCCACCAGGCACAAAACAAATTCATGCTTGGCTAGTTGGTGGTGGTGGTGGTACTGGATCAAATCATAAAACAGCCACTCAGATGCCTCAGTATCATCAAGATCATCAAGAAGGTTTTTCAACACCAGGTGGTGGTGGATTTGGTGGTGCAGCATGTTTTGATCTTCCAGTTACAACTGATCCGATCGTAGTAACTATAGGTGCTGGTGGTGCTGGTGCTGTAGGTGGCACTTCATCTATTACAATTGGTGGTATGGTTTATGCACAAATAGGTGGTGGTGCACCTGGTAATCACGGTGATAGGGGTTATTTCGGTGGTGGTGGAGGTGGTGGTATTTTTCAAGGGAGTAATACCCATAGAGCAGAATATCAGCAGACGTCAGGAAGCACACATTTCGGTTATGGTACCGCTGGCGGCGAACCACCATACAGTAACAGAGGTGGTCCTCGAGTACTTTCTTGGTTGTATCCAGAAGGTCAGCGCGATCCAGGCACGAGTCCGTCGCACGTCCCTGGGATGCCTTTCTTTTTAAGTGGTGGTGCACATTTGCAAGGCGGAACTCAAGCGAATCCGTCTCACGCACCAGGACATCATCAATCAGCGATTACCCATATAGGGATTCCATTATTGCCTGTCCCAATAGGTTCGGCTGTCAAAGCATTAGATAATCGAAGTCAACAGCAAGCATCTCCGAATGAACATACATCTAATTCTACCGCAGCAGGCAGAAATGGATGGTTTGGTGCTGGTGGCTTTGGTGCCAGCGCAGGTACACAAGCAACTCCATTAGGATATGGCGCAGGTGGTGGCGCTGGTAGTCACTCGACAGGTGGAGCAGGCAATCATGGTGGCGGTGGTGGCGGTCCAGGTAATAATTACAATCACGCTACCTTTAATCCTTTTGGCGGAGTTGGTGCAGGTGGATCTTTCCCATCTACTCCTCATCTTTGGGGATTAAGAACTGGTCAAGCAAGTGGTTCTGGTGGTGCTGGATTGTTTACTAATAGCACTACTCAAAACGGCGGCGCGGGTGGTGGTGGTGCAGGAGGTCAAAATCAAACTCAAGGATCTCAGCAACAACACAGTAATACAGATCACTGGGCTGGGCAAGCACAACAACATAGTCATACTGGTGGCGGCATCACTCAGGGTACGCCAACTGGTGGCGGTGGCTGCGCCGTGTTCCGTTTTTACATCTAATTTCGATTTTAATCCAGGTAAATAAAATGTCTAAAAGATTTGCGATTATAGAAGAAAATTTGGTTGTAAATGTTGTTTTGGCTGATGATGATTCACTCGCTAAAGAAAATGAAACTTGGGTAGACATCACAGAATATATTTCTCACATACCAGCAATAGGATGGTCTTATACTAATAATAAGTTTTGCAAATCTCCTTCAGCTCTAGCTCTTAGAGAAGATAGTGTGACTTACAAAATTAAAACAAGTCCTCTTTTAGAAAATCAAACTCTTTCTTTTGGGGATTGGATTTATCAAGGAAATAGTTATGACAAATTCGTATTTTCTGGATTTGTAAAATCATATGATGCAAATACAAGGTTTTTACTTTATTATGATAAAGAGGGGTCCATAAATCCGAATGTTGCAATCTCAACCGTTAATTTTGATTTTACGTTGGAGACATTTCTAGCACGTCCTGGAATAAATCCATATTCCTTTAATTCGCCCGCACAACTTGCAGGTGTGGTGGCAAATACAAATCAAGTTCTTACTTTTGAAAAACCATGGTACCCAGCACCCATAAAAATACCAGCGATCATTACAAAATTAGGATTTCGTATGAGAATGACTAATTTGGAATATGCTGGCATACTAGAATCAGCAAAAACTGACTCTTTAGTTCAAGCATGGGTAGAAACTTTTAATATGATGACTATTTTAGATTTAGAAAACACTAATGTCAAAAGCGATATGGAGATGTTGGTTGAAAAGGGATTAATTACTCCAGATAGATCACTAGTGATCTTAAATAAACAAATCCAACCAAACGAAATGCCATAATTTATCATAAGTAAAAACACCAAGTATTGCTTATGACTAAATATTCAAAACGCTGTGTTTTGAGGAATTTAAATGGCGAATCAAGTAGAATTGTATTGCGATCAAGGCACAGATTTTTCGTATGCAATAGATTTAAGCAACGATGATAACTCGCCTATCAACGTTGCACTCTACACATTTTCTTCTTCAATTCGAAAGTCCTTTTATTCTTCTGGTGTAACTGCCAATTTAACTATTACAGTTTTAGATTCTGCGAATGGTAATGTACAAATTTCTATGAATGCTGCCACAACGGCTAATATAAAAGCTGGCAGATATCTCTATGACGTGAAAATGAAAACTAATAACAATGTTACGTCTAGAGTTATAGAGGGTATTATTACAGTTTATCCGCAGATTACTAAATGAAGATAACAGTTGGATCAACAAGTAATCTAGTATTTCAACCAGCAACTGATCGCGGCAAATCAGCCAAGATAACAATCAGCAGTGGTGGCGGTGGTGATGCTGGATCAGCTTACGGTCAAGCCAATGCCGCCAGAGGACAAGCAAACAGTGCTTATTCTCAAGCAAATGGCGCCTATAATGTAGCCAATGCTGCTTATAATGCAGCAAATAATGCGCAAGTAACAGTATACGCAAACAGTGCATCTGGCGTTACAACACAAAATATTAATTTTGTTAATACTTCAACGATAACAGTTGAAGTTTCTTCTAGCGGATCTAATGCCAACGTAGCATTTACTGCAGTTAGTGGCGCTGCTTATGATCAAGCAAACGCCGCGAGAGGACAGGCAAATAGCGCTCGCACAACTGCTAATGGTGCATACAATCAAGCCAATGGAGCCTATGCTCAGGCTAATGACGCTTACGCACAAGCAAACAATGCATATGATGCTGCAAATAATCGTGTATTGAGAGCTGGCGATACAATGACTGGCAATCTGACCATGTCAGGCGCCACAATCAATGCTGCCACTGCAAATATTAGCACCATTGTCACTGGAAATACACTACTATTATCAACAGGTATTGGATCTAATAGTGATGTAACGATAAATGCGAATGGTAATTATACTTGGACGTTTAGAGCCAATGGGTTGTTAGACTTGCCAGGTAATATCACGAATTTCACAGCATGCAGTGCAATTAATTTTGTTGCGGACAGTTCTGGTGATGGTTATGAATATTCAACAATTGAAATTCGACCAGACAGCGGTGCAACATTAGATCAATATCTAATTATTGATCCGACTGCACCAAATCATATTCACATTCGTGCTGGTGGGCAACAAGATAATTCAAATGCTGAATTATATATTGGTGGCGAGAATAGTTATTTTAAAGTTGATGATGGCGAAAATCCATCAATATCGATTGCTTCGAATAATTATTTTTGGACATTTGATACTGATGGAAAATTAACTATACCTGGCGACATTATTCCAAGTCAAAATTTAACATGGAATCTTGGTTCACCAACAAATAAATTTAACGATTTGTATATTGGTGGTAACACAGTATATATTGGCGAGGCGATACTTTCTACAAATGGCGACACTGTTACAACCAACACTTTCATTGCAGAACTAGCCTTTGAAAGTGGTGGATTAAATGTTCTAACTCAAGCAAATACTGCTCGCGATCAAGCCAACAACGCTTATGGCGTTTCAAATGCCGCTTATGGACAAGCAAATGCAGCATATGCTGAAGCAAATACGAAACTTCCATTAGTTGGTGGTACAATTTCAGGTGACTTGATTGTTTCTGGCAATCTTGTAGTATCTGGAAATAGTACAACACTCAACACTGAAATTCTCATTGTTGAAGACGCAGACATTGTTCTTCTATCAAATGTAACATCAACACCTGCATTGAATGCTGGCTTGATAATTAATCGCGGCACTTCTCCAAATACATTCTTAAGATGGGCTGAAGATGTTGATAAATGGGGTTGGTCGGATGATGGCTCAACCTTCTACTCATTTGATACTTCTCTTAACGCATATGCTCAAGCCAACAATGCCAGAGATCAAGCGAATACTGCTAGAACACAGGCTAACACTGCATACGGACAAGCGAACGATGCTTATGGACAGGCTAATACAGCGCGCAATCAAGCAAATACTGCCTATGGACAAGCCAACGCAGCGTATGGGCAAGCCAACGCAGCGTATGGGCAAGCCAACGCAGCGTATGGGCAAGCAAATAGTGCTCGCGATCAAGCCAACACTGCAAGAACAACTGCCAATGATGCATATAATACAGCAAATACGAAGGTAAGTAAATCTGGCGATACAATGACTGGTGATCTAACGATCAATACAGTACTGTATGCAAATCAAGCCAATATCACAACAACATTGAATGTTGGTACATCAATTGTCATAGGAACAGGTGGAGCTGCTGGTGATATCACTGGCGCGAATGCTATTTTCGCAGAATCATTCTTCACAAATGATGGAATCAATCTAGCAACTTCAGCAGCAACCAGCACAGCTGCATACGTTCAAGCAAATAATGCGCGCGATCAAGCAAACACTGCTCGTGGCACTGCCAATGATGCTTATGGACAGGCTAACACTGCTAGAGATCAAGCGAATACTGCTAGAACTACTGCAAATGATTCGTATGCTCAAGCAAACACCGCTAGAGATCAAGCGAATACATCACGTGATCAAGCGAATACTGCTCGCGACCAAGCCAACACTGCTCGCGACCAAGCCAACACTGCTAGAGATCAAGCGAATACTGCAAGAACACAAGCGAATACAGCGCGGAATCAAGCAAATACTGCATATGAAAGTGCTAATACTAAATCAGAATCGCCAGCCGTAACTTATTATGTTCAAGCATATGCACCAAATCCTGGCGGCAGTTCAACTTATTATTTTAGATTTCGTTATCCTAACGGAACAGGCGACAATACTATTAGTGGAGATTTGTTGTATGGCTATAATGATGAGACTGGTGTTGGTGAAGACGAAGATAGTCCAACAATTGTCTTGCATCCTGGCACAACAGTTAAATTTGTTTTAAGTGATTTGAATCCAGACACTGGCGCTGGATTACAAGTTTTTGCTGTTCAAACATTTATAGCTGGAGTATATTCTCATGTAACATCAGGAATATATCATATAGCCACAAATGGTAACATAACAACAGGTAAAGGTTTCGCTGATTCTGGTACTATTGTTTGGACAATTCCACAAAATGTGCCTGGCACAACACAATATATCTATCGAAGTCCATCCAATAATGATGGTGTTCAAGGACAATTCCGAATAGCAACATATGCTGCTCCTGCATCTTTACAAGCCAATACTGCTCGCGATCAAGCGAACACAGCAAGAACTCAAGCAAACACTGCTCGCGATACTAGTAACAATTCATATGTGCAAGCAAACAGCGCTTATGATCAGGCGAATACTGCTCGCAATACTGCAAACAATGCCTATGTTCAAGCGAATGGTGCGTATGCACAAGCAAATAATGCAGCAAATACTGCAAGAGTTTCAGCGAACAGTGGATCAACACTAGACGCAAAACATCTTAATTTCATTAATTCAGCAAGTGTGTTTGTTTCTGTTACTCCTTCTGGAGACGGAACTAATGCGAATATTTCATTTATAACTTCTGGTGCGTCAATTGGCGATGCTTATGTTCAAGCCAACGCAGCAAGAGATCAGGCGAACACTGCACGTGAACAAGCGAATACAGCAAGAACGCAAGCCAATACTGCTCGCGACACTGGCAATAATGCATATGCTCAAGCGAATTCTGATTATATGTCAGCTGAAGCATATAGTATTACTGTTACTGAACCAAACCCCGTAGGATTTGTATTCAGAACATTTGAAGATGGCGGCTCCAGTGGTGCCGTATACACTGCCTGGGATAGTCCCGCGACGCAAGCAAATCCAAGTCTATGGCTTCGACCTGGCAGCACTATTGCATTTAGATTAGTTGATTTGGTATCTCCATTAAACGGACCTCAAGGTTTTGCACTTTATTCTGATTCTTATACCAGCCTAGTATCTTCTGGATTAACTCATGTCGCGCTTGACGGTACACTAAGTGTTGGTACAAGTGCACAAAACAAACAAACTGGCACGTTATACTGGACAATACCATCATCAGCTGCTGGTTCAACTTATTATTATGGATCCAATCAGGGGAACGGAAACCTTTATCGTGGACAATTCTATGTAGATTATTATGCTGCTAGTGTACGAAATCTAGCAATGGATGCATTTAATCAAGCAAACACTGCTCGCGACCAAGCGAACACTGCAAGAACACAAGCAAATAATTCGTACCTTCAAGCAAATACCGCTCGAGATCAAGCGAACACTGCCAGAGATCAAGCGAATACTGCTCGTGGTCAAGCAAATAACGCTTACGCCGAAGCCAATCTTAAATTAAATCTAACTGGCGGTACGATAAATGGATCGTTAAATATTTCTGGTAACTTATTTGTTACTGGCAATACGACATTTATTAATACATCAACGTATACAGTTGATGATCCACTAATTTATCTAGCTGCAAATAATATACTCACTGATATTGTTGATATTGGATTTGTCGGCGCTAAAAACTCAGGCTCATCAGTAACGCATACTGGTTTCGCGCGCGATGCTGGTGACGGAATATGGTATTTGTTTGATAACCTAGCAAATTCTGGTCATGAGAATAATGTGATCGACTTTGCGAATACTTCACTCGCAACTCTTCGAGCAAATATTGATGCAAATAGTATCACTCTTGTGAGTAATACTGTTGCTACACATGCTAATTTAATTTTTGCATTTAATCAAGCAAACACTGCGCGTGATACAGCAAATAATTCTTATGCTCAAGCAAATGTAGCACGCGATACTGCGAATGGTGCCTATGTGCAAGCAAATGGTGCTTATGCTCAGGCAAATGGTGCGTACAATCAGGCGAATGGTGCTTATGCTCAGGCGAATGGTGCTTATGCTCAGGCGAATGGTGCTTATAATCAGGCGAATGGTGCTTATGCTCAGGCGAATGGTGCATATAATCAAGCCAATAATTCTGCGAACACGGTTCGTGTTTATGCAAACAGCGCTGGTGAACTTTCAAATAAATTCCTAAACTTCATCAATACTGCAAGTATTCAAGTCGATGTCAGTAGCGTTGATGGAAATGCAAATATAGCCTTTAATACGACTGGTGCTGCAGTTGCTGACGCTTATGCTCAAGCAAACATAGCACGCAATACCTCTAATAGTGCATATGCTCAAGCAAATAACGCATATAATGCAGCTAATAATGCAACGGTAAGAGTCTCAGCCAATTCAGGATCCATAACTGTAACACCTAATATCAATTTCATCAATACATCAACTGTTTCCGTTTCTGTTGTATCTGGCGATAATGGTAATGCAAATGTTTCGTTAATATCTTCTGGATCGCAACAGTTTACATATGATACAACAACTACCTCTGCCGAAACAGTTGACAGTTGGTCAGCTTCGACTTATAGAAGTGGTAGATATCAAATGCAAGTGGAAAACCTATTTGGGTTTTTGGCACTTGAAATTATGCTGTTACATGATGGGGCAACGACAAATTTGGTCAAATATGCTGAAACAACTATTGGTAGTGGTGTTGGTACATTCTCTTCAGATATTAGCAGTGGATTGGTCAGACTTCGATTTACACCGAATGATCCAACTTCACAATTAACTTACTATAAATCATTGTTAACCAGTAGAATATCATCAGACGCGTTGCCAATCGATTTAATGACTGGATCAATAGTATTTGATTTAATGAACAGCTTCTCACTATCCCCATCAGACTTAAATGCATAATTGAAAATAATAAATAAAGGTACTTCATAGAGAGATCTTAAATGGCAACAACATTACAATTCCGAAGATACGATACGGCAAATATCGCTAATTTAACTGGTGCGGTTGGCGAAATCTTTATTGACATGGATAAAGATACCGTCGTTGTACAAGATGGATCTACGGCAGGCGGCTTTCCGTTAGCCAGAGAAGGTGCTTACATACAAGCGAATAATGCACGAGATCAAGCCAATACAGCTCGTGATCAAGCAAATACATCACGCGATCAAGCAAATACTGCTCGCAACCAAGCCAACAATGCTTATGCAGAAGCCAATCTAAAAGTTAATTTAACTGGTGGAACAATCAGTGGTAATTTAGTAATCACTGGCAATTTAGAAGTTCTCGGAAATAGTACAACTCTTAATGTTGAAACATTATCAGTTGAAGACAATGAAATTATTCTTAATTCAAACGTAACTGGTTCTCCAACTTTAAATGCCTATATTTCTATCAATCGTGGAACAGATCCAAATGCAAATCTAGTTTGGGATGAAGACACAAATCAATGGAAATGGAATGATGGTGATGGAGTATTTTATGCGCTAGACTCATCACTAGATGCATATGCTCAAGCAAACACTGCTAGAGATACAGCTAACGGTGCTTATGCGCAAGCCAACGGTGCTTATGGTCAAGCGAACGGTGCATATTCTCAAGCCAACGGAGCCTATGCTCAGGCTAATGGCGCATATGCTCAAGCAAATAGTGCAAGAGATGTAGCCAACGGAGCATACGCCCAAGCCAATGGTGCATATAGTCAAGCCAATACTTCTGCAAACACGGCTCGTGTTTATGCAAACAGTGCTGGTGAGTTGTCGAATAAGTTCCTAAACTTCGTAAATACAGCAAGTATTCAAGTCAGTGTTTTCGATAATGCTGATGGTAATGCAAATATCTCCTTTAGTACGACTGGCGCTGCTGTTGCTGATGCTTATGCACAAGCCAACGCTGGTTATGCTCAAGCAAACACTGCTAGAGATACAGCTAACGGTGCTTATGCGCAAGCCAACGGTGCTTATGCACAGGCTAACGGTGCTTACACCCAAGCCAATGGAGCCTATGCTCAAGCAAATGGTGCTTATGCCCAGGCAAATGGAGCCTATGCTCAGGCAAACTTAAAAGTTTCTCTTGCTGGTGATACGATGACAGGCAACTTAAATGTTGCTGCTAGTTTGATAACTCAAAATATTGAGCCTAATTTAAATGTCACATATGATATTGGTACTCCAACTAAACGATTTAAAGATCTGTATCTAAGTAACAGCACAATTTATCTTGGTGAAACAGCACTATCTGCTTCTGGCGATGAGGTGCGCGCCAATGTATTCAATGCTGCTGTGTCAGTATTAGTAAGTGGTGTCAATGTTCTTGATACTGCCAACGGTGCATACGCTCAGGCAAATGGTGCTTATGGACAAGCAAATGGCGCATACGGACAGGCTAATGGAGCGTACTCCCAAGCCAACGGAGCATATGCTCAAGCCAATAGTGCCAGAGATGTTGCTAATGGAGCCTATGCTCAAGCCAATGGTGCTTATGGACAAGCCAATGGAGCCTACGCTCAAGCAAATGGTGCCTATGCGCAGGCTAATGGTGCTTATGCTCATGCTAATGTTGTATATGCACAAGCAAATGCAGCGTATGACACTGCTAATCTTAAACTGAGCGCCAGCGGCGGATCTATAAATGGTGATTTGACAATCACAGGAAATTTATTTGTAACAGGATCTAACACATTACTTAATGTCAGTAATTTGTCTGTAAATGATTCTATCATTTTCTTAGCAAATGGACAGGTTGGTGATGCGTTTGATATAGGATTCGTTGGTCACTTTGATCGCGGCGCAACACCAACTCACGCTGGTTTGATTCGTAAATCAACAGACAATCAATTTTATCTTTTCGATAATTATGAAGTAGAACCTACAAATAATATTATCGACATCAATGGAAATAATTTTAGAACTGGTAACTTAAAACTTAACACAATAAATGCTGTTACGTTTGTCACCAATGCAGGATTAAATGTCACTGATCAAGCCAACTCCGCCAGAGATCAAGCAAACACCGCTAGAGGACAAGCAAACAATGCATATGCTGAAGCCAACCTCAAGGTAAATCTTTCTGGCGATACGATGACTGGTACATTGAATGTGCAGCATCTTATTCCGACTGCAAATGTTACATATGATCTTGGAACGTCTACAAAACGATTTAAAGATTTGTATCTCAGTGGGTCGACAATTTATATCGGTGAAACAATATTGTCTACCTCTGGCGATGAGATGCGCGCAAATACATTCAATGCCGCTGTTTCATTCTTAAGTGCAGGTTTAAATGTTCTTGATCAAGCCAACTCTGCTCGCGATACAGCAAATGGTGCTTATGCACAAGCCAACGGAGCCTATGCGCAAGCGAATGGTGCTTATGCTCATGCGAACATTGTTTATGCTCAAGCAAATGCTGCATATGCTCAAGCGAATGCAGATTATCAACCAGCCGTCACTCGCCTTGATGTAACAAACAATGGCGCGACAGCATATCGTTTTGATCAATATGGCGCAGCAACTGATGATCCAACACTCTATGTTCGTGCTGGTGAAACTATTGCATTTAATCTAAACAATGCTGGTCACCCATTTGCGATTCGTGTCTCAAACGGTGGTTCGAACTACGACACTGGATTGACGCACGTTGCAACTGATGGCACAGTAAGCACTGGTTCCTCTGCTCAAGGTAAGGTTTCTGGAACACTTTACTGGAAAGTTCCATATACACTTGGCGGAAGCACTTATGTTTACCAGTGCACTGTGCATAGTGGTATGGTCGGCAACATTGTGATTGAGCCAGATTCAACAGTAATCTACGTTCAAGCCAATGCTGCATATGCTCAAGCCAACGGCGCATACGGACAGGCTAATGGCGCATATGCTCAGGCTAATGGTGCTTATGCACAAGCCAACGGAGCCTATGCGCAAGCGAATGGTGCTTATGCTCATGCGAACATTGTTTATGCTCATGCGAATAATTCATATGATCAAGCAAATACTGCAAGAGATACTGCGAATGGTGCTTATGCTCAAGCAAATGGTGCATATGCGCAGGCGAACGGCGCATATGCACAAGCGAACGGCGCTTATGCTCAGGCGAACGGCGCTTATGGTCAAGCAAATTCTGCTGCAAATACTGTTCGAGTTTCAGCTAATGGTGAATCAACATTAGATGCAAAACAACTAAATTTTGTAAACACAACTTCTATTCAAGTTATTGTTGCTTCTGCAGCTGATGGCACAAATGCTAATATCTCGTTTACAACAGGTACTGCTTCGGTTGGTGACGCTTATGCTCAAGCGAATGCAGCATTCGCTAAAGCGAATACTGCGGGTGGTGGTGGATCTGATGGGTTTATACTCCATATTTTTGGTATAACATAATAAATAATATTATTCTTTTATTTTTGAGATAAAAAAATGGGAATCCCAACAACACGCACAGAACTTAAAGATTATTGCCTTCGTCGTTTGGGATTTCCAGTTATTGACATTAATGTTGATGACGACCAATTAGATGATCGCATTGATGATGCATTAAACAAATATCGCGAGTTTCATTACGATGGAACTGAAGATTGTTATCTTGCGCATAAAGTAACTACATCAGATCAAACAAATCGTTACATTAGACTCTCTGATAATATAATTGGCATTTCAAGAGTAATGCCAATCACTGGTGCTAGCATCAGTTCACAAGGAACATCTGGATTTAATATTTTTGACATTAATTATCAAATTAGACTTAACGATTTTTATAATTTATTAGCAAGTTCTTACACATATTATTATATTGCCAGACAACATTTATCAATGTTAGATATGATCGTAACTGGTGAAATCCCATTTAATTTTAATAAAAAAACTAAACGTCTTGATATCTATATGGATTGGGATTCAAGAGTAAATCCAAACGATTATATTGTTTTTCAAGGATTTAGAATTGTTGATCCGGAAGTTTATGATAAAATTTATTCTGATCAATGGTTAAAAGAATATACCACTGCATTATTTAAAATGCAGTGGGGTTCTAATTTAACAAAATATGCAAACTACACACTTCCTGGTGGTCTAGTTGTAAATGGTGAAAAGATTTATAATGATGCAATTCTAGAAATTGAAAAACTAGAAGAAAAATTAAGAGACATGTACGAGTCGCCTGCATCTATGTTTGTTGGATAATTAAATGGCGACAAGCGTATATTTTAACTATCAGGATGCATCAAGAGAACAATTCCTTATTGAAGATATGGTGATTGAATCAATCAAAAATCACGGCATTGACATTTACTACATTCCGCGCGATTCTCAGTCAGAACTTGATGAGTTATTTGGTGACGATCCAGTTAAATCATACACGAGTGCATACAAAATGGAAGTTTATCTTGAAACCTTTGACAACTTTAAAGGTAATCAAGAATTTTTCAGTAAGTTTGGTTTACAAATAGAAAAGGGTGTTGAGTTAGCATTAGCACGACGCACCTTTGAAAGATATATTCCGTATACAACAAGAAACACACCAAAAGAAGGCGATTTAATTTATCTATCAGTTCAAGAAAAATTAATGGAAATAAAAAATGTCGAAGAAGAAAAGAACTTCTTTCAGGCTGGTAAAGTAGCAGCATACATGTATGGACTCTCATGCGAGACGTTTAAATACAATGGTGAAATTCTTACAACTGGTGTTCCATCTATAGATGAGGTTGCTGATCAAAATGCATTTAGTATTGAGTTTACAATGCAAGCTGGCGGAACCTCTACATATATAGATGGTGAAATAGTTTATCAAGGTGCTTCGCTTGCTGCTTCAACAGCAAAAGCATACGTGCGTTCTTGGGATAAAACAAATCTTAAATTAGTTTTAAGAAACATACGTGGAGCATTTACAGGTGCTACAGTAATAGGTGTAAGTTCAGACGCACAATGGACTTTGGTAAGTGGTAATACTCAAGAAGATGCAACTGAGCCTTATGATGATAATGTTAGAATTGAAACAGAAGCTGACAATATTCTTGATTGGTCAGAAACAAATCCATTCGGAAGTTCAGACGAGTAATTATGCTTTCTAGCACACATTTTTATCATCGTGTTACAAGAAAAATGGTCGTGGCGTTTGGCACGATGTTCAACAACATTCGCCTTGTGCGATATAATAAAGCGGGAACAACTGAACTTGAAAGAATTACTGTTCCACTTTCTTATGCACAAAAAGAAAAATTTTATTCGCGTTTACAGCAAGATCCAAATATGAATCAGGCTGTGCAAATTACATTACCGAGAATGAGTTTTGAAATGACTTCAATTACATATGATCCTGTTCGTAAAACAAGCATGTTTAATCGCAATTTTTCACCACTCAGCGATACGCTTCTTCGCAGTGTGCGAATGACGCCATATAATTTTGATTTTAGTTTGAATATCTACGTCCGTAACACTGAAGATGGTACACAAATCGTAGAACAAATTTTACCATATTTTGCGCCAGACTATACACTTACAGCTGATTTAACAGGATTAAATCAACCAATAGACATACCAATTATTCTTCAAAATGTTGTTTATGATTCAGATTATATTGGTGGTATCGATACGTTGCGCGTTTTAAATTGGACATTAAACTTCACTATGAAGGGGTATATGTACGGTCCAATATCTAATGTTGATGTAATTAGAACATCTTCTGCTAATACATTCAATGATGTATTTAATGCCAACTCTTCTCGCAAAATCACCATTAATAGTGGAGCAGGTAGTGGCGGAACAGGTACATTTAAAGTTGGCGAACTTGTTTATCAAGGAAATAATTTTGATGTTGCCTCTGCAACTGCATATGTAGATGCTTGGAGTCCTTCTACGAATACTCTTATTGTTGTGGATACTACAGGTGTTCTTGCTTCTGGTCATTTTATAACTGGTGCAGTATCCAATGCGTCATATAATATAATTTCGTTTGGCACAAATGATCAACAATTAGTAAGCATAACTGTTACACCTGATCCTAACACTGCTAACGTAAATACTGCATTCGGATTTGATACAACTGTTGAGGAATTCCCCAATATAACATGAGTGATGTTGATAAAAATCTTGCTGAGTTATTAAATACTGATTATGTGCCTGTTGTAAATGACAAATCTGACAAGCCCATAACATTGCATCACGACAACACAAATAATCCAGATGCACATTATTCTCGATCAAATTATTATAATCTTATTGAAAAGGGCAACGAAGCATTAGATGGTATTCTAGAAGTTGCAAAAGAATCACAACATCCAAGAGCCTATGAAGTTGCTGCAAATATGATCAAAAATCTTTCTGATGTCACAGAAAAATTAATGATCCTTCAAAAACAACAACAAGAATTACAACCAAAAGGACCTGCCGCTCCTACAAATATTACAGTGGATAAGGCAGTATTCGTTGGATCAACTGCTGAGTTGTTGAAGAAACTTAAAAATGAATCTAGCGACTAGAATAAAGAATTATTTGGGGAACCCAAATTTAAAGAAGATTAATATGCAATTACAACTTACGGAAGATCAAGTCCGTGAGTTTGTTCGCTGCGCGCAAGATCCAATTTATTTTATTGAAAACTATGTCAAGATTATTACACTTGATAAAGGGTTCGTTCAAATTTCACTGTATCCGTTTCAAAAAGAAGCCATCACTGATATCAATACGAATCGTCGTGTGATTGTAAAGGCTGGTCGTCAGGTCGGTAAGACCACGATGGTTGTTGGCTATATTCTTTGGTATATCTTATTCAATGAAGACAAGTTCGTTGCAATTCTAGCAAACAAAGCACCAACTGCAAGAGAAATTTTGAATCGCGTTAAAATTGCATATGAATCTTTGCCATTGTGGTTGCAACAAGGTGTTCGCGTTTGGAACAAAGGCGATATAGAATTAGAAAATAATTGTCGTGTGATGGCAACATCAACTGCTTCTAGTGCGATTCGTGGTTTCTCTATTTCATTATTGTATCTTGACGAGTTTGCATTCGTGCCAAGTAATATTGCCGAAGAATTTTTTACATCTGTTTACCCAACTATTTCTTCTGGTGAAACTTCCAAGATTCTTATTTCTTCAACACCGAATGGGATGAATCACTATTATAGAATGTGGACGGAAGCTGTTGAAGGTCACAATGGATTTACGCATATTGAAGCAAATTGGCGTCAAGTCCCAGGAAGAACACAACAATGGGCAGATGAGCAGCGTCGAGTTCTTGGAGAACAGAAGTTTTCACAAGAAATGGAATGCGAGTTTATGGGTTCAGCAGGAACACTTATCTCTGTAGCTGGTTTAAAGTCTCTTGCATTCGTAAAACCATTACATATATCTGATACAGGAATCAAAATTTACGAACAACCAATACAAGGACAAAATTATGTGCTAGTTGCCGACACATCAAGAGGAAAGGGTCTTGATTATTCAGCATTTACTGTTCTTAGCGTCTCTACGATGCCCTATAAAGTGGTCGCAACATATAAAAACAATGAAATTAGCCCTTTAGTGTATCCTAGTGTTATAAAAAAAGTTGCTGACTATTACAATCAAGCCTATGCATTAGTAGAAATCAATGATAATGGTCAACAGGTCGTAGATTCTCTCTTTGAGGACTATGAATATGAAAATATTCTTTCTACAGTAGATCTTAAAGGTAAAATTGCTCTAACTTGGGGTTATGGAAACAAGTCTAATCGTGGTGTACGAACCACCAAATCAGTAAAACGTCTCGGTACTTCTATTCTTAAGAATTTAATTGAGCAACAAAAAATAATTATTCAAGATTTTGATTTAATCTCAGAACTTTCTACCTTTATAGCCAAAGGAAACAGCTTCGAAGCAGAAGAAGGAAGTCATGATGATCTTGTAATGTGTTTAGTTTTGTTCTCTTGGATGACAAATCAATCATTTTTTGCTGAATTTACTGATTCTAATTTAAAAACAAGACTTTATGAAGAACAAATGCGTCAAATCGAAGAAGAATCGCTTCCAACTATGCTTGCTGGTCATCTTGATATAGATGGTAATGATGGGTCTTATGTAGAAGGTGGTGACCTTTGGAGACCGTTTACTCGTTAAAAAACTTAAAATACTAAATATTTCGTAGATTTCTTAATCTCCATATTATAGGAGCAATAACATGGCTTTTCAAGTATCACCAGGCGTGAATGTTTCCGAAATTGACGCAACAACAGTTGTACCATCAGTTTCCACATCCACTGGCGCTGTTGCTGGCGCATTTCAGTGGGGACCAATTGATGTTGTTCGTGCTGTTTCAACAGAGGACGAGTTGGTTGCGGTTTTCGGTAAACCAGACTCAGACACGTTTTTAACATTTTTTACAGCAGCAAATTTCCTTTCATATAGCAACAGCCTATTCGTTTCTCGTGCTGATGCTGCAACTCTAAACGCTGCAGTTGGACTTAATGTAGCCTCATGGGCAGGCAATACAAAAATTCGCAATGAAGATCACTACTTTAATAGTTTCTTCACTACTTCGAATGCGAATATTGTTGTAGCAGCTCGTTTTCCAGGATCTCTTGGAAACTCACTAAAGGTTGCAATCTGTGCAAACGCAAATGCTGGTGTGTTTTCAACTTGGACATATGCTCCATATTTCGACAGAGCACCAGGAACTTCAGGATATATCGCTGCAAACTTTAAGTCAAATGCAAATGATGAAATGCATATTGCAGTTATCGACGAAGATGGTTTGATCACAGGAACACCTAATACAGTGATCGAGCGCTACTCAAATGTATCTAAAGCAACAAATGCTAGAGATGAAAGTGGTGCATCACTATACTGGCGCGATGTTCTTTATACGAACTCTCGTTGGGTGTATGCAATGGGACAAAATAGCGCAACATGGGGTGTTGCTGCTAATGCTACTCACTTCTTCGATGGCGAAAATCTAAACGGCATTTCATTTGTACAAGGTACAGATGCCACACCAACTGATGGCAATGTTCAAACTGCTTATACTCAGTTTGCTTCAACAGACAATGTTGACATTAGTTTGGTAATGACTGCTGGTCACTCTGAAACAGTTGTTGGTACAACAATAACTCTAGCAGGTGCAAGACGCGATTGCTTGACGTTCATATCACCATCCCTAGCAAATTGCCAAGCAGCTGATCCAACAACAGCAATTGTTAACTATCGTAATAATGCTCTTGCTAACGTATCCAACTCATTCGCAGTAATAGATAGCAACTGGAAGTATCAGTACGACAAGTATAACGACACTTATCGCTGGGTCCCATGTAACGGTGACACTGCTGGTCTCTGCGCGCAAACTGATCGTGATCGTGATCCATGGTTCTCACCAGCTGGATTTAATCGCGGTCAATTGAAGAATGTTGTTAAATTGGCATTTAATCCGAACCAAACACAACGCGATACGCTTTACAAGAATAATGTGAACCCAATTGTATCTTTCCCAGGAGAAGGAACTGTTCTCTTTGGTGATAAGACGCTTCTAAGCAAGCCAAGTGCATTTGATAGAATCAATGTCCGTCGCTTGTTTATCGTTCTTGAAAAAGCAATTGCTCGTGCTGCTCGCGCTCAGTTGTTCGAGTTCAATGATGAGTTTACAAGATCACAATTTGTAAATCTTGTCGAGCCATTCCTACGACTTGTACAATCACGTCGCGGTATCTATGATTTCCGTGTTGTTTGCGATGAGACAAACAATACTTCTCAAATCGTCGATAGCAATCAGTTTGTTGGTGACATCTACATTAAGCCAGCCAAGGCAATTAACTTTATACAGTTGAACTTTGTTGCTGTTCGCTCAGGTGTTGCCTTCGATGAAATCGTAGGACGCTTCTAATAAATAGCATAAAGGCTCAGGAGTAAAAACAATGGCATTTAATGCAGATCAATTTCGTAGTGTACTCGTAGATGATGGTGCTCGTCCTAATCTATTTGAAGTAGAACTCGGTTTCCCTTCTTACGTTCAAAACGTGGCAAGCCTTGCTCGCTTTATGGTAAAGACGGCGCAATTACCTGGATCAACACTAGGTAGCGTTCCTCTTCAATATTTCGGTCGTGAAGTTAAAGTTGCTGGTAATCGTACTTTCGCAGATTGGACAGTTACAATTATCAATGACGAAAACTTTGCAATTCGTAATTCGATGGACGCTTGGATGCGCGGCATCAACAACAATGTAACCAACCTTCGCTCTAATAGTGCCAGAAACACATCATCTGGTGGCAGATTAATTGGAAACACAGGTGGTTATGCGAGTGATGCAACTGTAACACAATACAGAAAAACTGGCGGCACCGCAAAGAGATATCGTTTCGTTGGAATGTTTCCAATTGATATCACACCAATCGATCTAGATTGGGGTTCAAACGATACAGTTGAAGAGTTTTCAGTGACATTCCAGTATCAATACTGGATAGAAGTGAATACGACAAGCGGATTCACTGGTACTTCATTATTCACAACAACTGCCTAAATTTGAAATCCAAGAGGAGAGGATTTTCTCTCCTTTTGTTTTATTATGGAGTAACATATGGCAATTAATCTTTTCGGTTTCGAGATTGCGCGCAAAAAAGAAGAGGTTAGTATTCAACCAGCAATCACTGCACCCGCTGCAGATGATGGTGCAGTGAATATATCCGCTGGCGGATATTTCGGAACTTATCTCGATCTAGAAACAAGTTTTAAAAACGAAAACGATTTAATTACTCGTTATCGTGAAATGGCTATGCAGCCAGAACTTGAGTCTGCGGTTGATGATATCGTAAACGAAGCAATCGTTCATGACGTAACTGGAAAAACGGTTACGATTATTCTTGATGATTTAGAACAACCAGATAATATTAAAGACATGATTCGCGAAGAATTTCAAAACGTTCTTCGTATGTTAGATTTCTCAAACGAAGGCGCAGATATATTTCGTCGTTGGTATATTGACGGAAGATTGTATTATCAAGTTTTGGTTGATCAAAAACAGCCAAGACTGGGCATTCAAGATCTTGTCTACATTGACCCAAGAAAAATTAAAAAAGCGCGTCAAGTTATACGCGAAAAAGATCCACGTACAGGTGTTGAAGTTGTTAAAGGAGCACAAGAATTTTATGTGTTTAACGACAGAGCAACAACCACAGGTCAGACTGTTGTAACTTCACCAACAGATGCAAGCGTAAAAATTGCACCAGATGCAATTGTCAATGTGAATTCTGGTTTGATGGATCCAAGAAGAATGCTAGTTCTTTCTTTCTTGCATAAAGCAATCAAACCACTTAATCAACTACGTTTGGTTGAGGATGCAGTTGTTATCTATCGTTTATCGCGCGCACCAGAACGTCGTGTGTTCTATATTGACGTTGGTAACATGCCGAAGATTAAATCAGAACAATATCTTCGTGATATTATGACCAAGTTTAGAAACAAAGTTGTATACGATAGCACAACTGGTGAAGTAAAGGACGATCGTAAATTCCTTTCAATGATGGAAGATTTTTGGATTCCACGTCGCGGTGAAGGTAAATCAACAGAAATTACAACACTCCCAGCAGGACAAAATCTTGGTGAATTATCTGACGTCAACTATTTTGAAAAGAAACTATACAAGGCTTTAAATGTACCAGTTTCTCGTCTAGAAACAACAACTGGATTTGCTCTTGGTCGTTCTACAGAAATTACGCGCGACGAATTAAAGTTCAGTAAATTTGTTGAGCGTTTAAGATCTAAATTTAGTATTTTGTTTGATGAATTAATGGAACGTCAGTTAGCGCTTAAAGGTATTTGCTCAGTTGATGAGTGGCAAGAATTAAAAGAAAAAATTCATTACGATTTCTTGAAAGATAATAACTTCGCAGAAATCAAAGAATCTGAGTTAATGGCTATTCGTCTTCAACTTATGCAACAAATTGATCCATATGTTGGAACATATTTCTCGAAAGCATGGGTTCGTAAACATGTTCTTCACTTTGATGAAGAAGGAATTGAGCGTATGCAATCAGAATTGAGCGATGAGCAATCTGACCAACCTACAACGACACCACCAGAACAAACACAAGCTGTGAGTGGTCCAGCAACTCCTGATATTAATACCGCTTTTAATACTGCAATTACTAAATAATTTATTGGAGTGAATTATGACTGAAACAAATACAGAAATGAATACTGATGTAATGAGCGATTATAATGATTTTGCTAAAGTTAGCATCGTAGATGCTGCTATAGCACAAGACAAAGACGCTTTTATGCAAGCCTTTAACAATGCAATATCACAAAAAGTTGTTGATGCGCTTGAGGTAAAAAAAGTAGAGATTGCTTCTAATTTAATCGGAACACAAGAAGTAGAAACGAATGAGATTGAAACAACTCAAGCAGAAGTTGACGGAAGCAGCGATGGAGAATCCATCGCAGCAGATGCAACAGAAAGCCAAGAAGCCTGAAGATACAGTCAGAGCAAAAGTTATGGCTGCTAAATCAGCATTGGGATTGAAAGATCTCAATGTTGCTGCTGCTATTGCTGGGCATAAGATGTATCAGGCTCACGCATCAAAAAATCCTGATCTGCCTGCAAATCAAATTTTAAATAAAATTTCTGCTAATGCAAGAACTAATTATCTAAAACTTACGTCAGAAGTTCCATCATCAGTATTAGGTAATGTTCCAATGACGCAATTTCGTTCTACGTTACAAAAATTAAAACAAGCGCGTGGAATAATGCAGCAAGTAAATAACTCTTATGAAATTACTGATCTTAATCAAATTTCAGAAGCTGCAAGATTAAAAGATGAAATTAATCCACCTTATATGCTTGTATTGAAGCGTAGAGGTATTCGTATTTTCCCAGATGGAAAACGTGTTGCGCTGTATGTTAACGAAAAACTTGGTTTAACATTTACAGTGCCATACGAACCTGCTGGAACAATGGCTAAAGAAGTTCTTCCTGGTGTTCAAGCCGAAGAAATTGAATTATCAGAAGAAAATATTGAAGAGAATATTGATCACATTAAAGATATTGTAGATAAACATCAAGCAAAAAAATTAAAATTTCTTGATGGAACTTCTATGAATGTTGATGCTACTACTGCAAAAGCAATACATTTAGCGCATGGTGCATTAAACGATCAAAATAAAGCAAAAATTACAAGAATGATCTCTCACAGCAAAAGTCAATTTATGAAGGTTGCTGATTTTGCAATGAAAAATACTGCATTTAAAATAAACAAATGAAAACAGTTGCTGAAGTTGTAAAAGAGATTATAGCAGAAGCGAATGTTCAACGCATGGGTCGTAAGAAACTTATTCGTGCGCGTGTTCGTGGTGGTAAAGTTCAACGTCGTAAAGTATTTTCTGCTGTAAAAGGATATACAATTCGTGGTGGGAGAATGATTCGTATTTCTCCATCTGAAAGATTAAAAAGAAAGATGGGTGCTCGCCGCGCAAAAGTAAAACGTAGAGCAAAAATGGCGAGAGCATTAATTAAAAGAAAGCGTTCACTTCGTAGACGCGCATCACTAGGACTAAGATAAATGAAATTAATTACAGAGAATATTGAAGAAGTAAAGTTAGTCACTGAAGAAAAAAACGGTGTCAAAACACTTTACATTCAAGGACCATTTCTTGTTTCAGAAACAAAAAACCGCAATGGTCGTATGTATCGCAAAGAAACTCTTGCTAACGAAGTAAAGCGTTACAATGAAGAATATGTTACTAAGAATCGTGCATTTGGTGAGTTGGGTCATCCAGAGTCACCAACAATCAATTTAGATCGCGTTTCGCATCTAATCACAAGCCTCAAGGAAGATGGTAATGTCTTCGTAGGAAAGGCGAAAATTCTTGAAACACCAATGGGTAAAATCGCCAAGTCTCTAATGGAAGGCGGTGCAACTCTTGGTGTGTCATCGCGTGGCATGGGCTCCGTTAAAAACGAGGGTGGTGTCAACATTGTTCAGGATGACTTTTATCTCGCTACAGCAGCAGATATTGTCGCGGATCCGTCCGCACCAGGTGCTTTCGTTTCAGGTATTATGGAAGGCAAAGAGTGGGTTTGGGATAATGGCATTGTAAAAGAAATTGACGTCAATGCTTATTACGAACAAATCAAGAACGCAAAGCAAAAACAAATCGACGAAATCTCATTAAAGATTTTTGAGAATTTCGTGTCAAAACTTTAAATTTTATAAATAATATTACTTCTTTAGGAGTTTAAACAAATGGCTAAAACATTATCTGAATCTGCTGCTGAAATCCTCAAGGCATCTATGAATGCAGGAAAAGAACCAGCTGCAACACTTTCAGCCGAAGTTCAGGATCTCGGCGGACAAACACCATCAACTGCACCAACTGATATTGGTGCAAAGGCAGCTGCTGGCGTTAAAGAAGCACCAAAACCAGGTGTGACAGGCGCTCCAGCAGAGCCAATGAAGAAGGCTCCTGAAACAGCCAAGAAAGCTGGCGATGAGGACGAAGCCCTTAAGAAGAATCCAGTTGATGCTGGTTCAGTTAAGGCTGAAGAAGCCGAAGTTGAAGGCGAAGAAGTTGTCACTGAAGAAGAAGCAGCCACTGAAGAAGAAGCAGCCACTGAAGAAGAAGCAGCCATTGCTGATGACATTTCCGATAACATTTCGGAAGAAAATTTAGAAGATAATGTCGCAGAAATGCAAGAATTAATGAAAAAAGAGATGGTTGAAAAGTATCGTGGCTCAATGAGAGAAGATATCGATGCTCTTTTCAATGGCGAATCTCTTTCTGAAGATTTCCGTGTTAAAGCAACTCTTATTTTTGAAACTGCCGTTCAATCTCGCGTAGAGAAGATTGTTGAAGAAGTTCTTTCTGAGAACGATAATATTCTTAACGAAGCAGTTGACGCAATTAAGACTGAACTCGCCGACCAAGTTGATGAGTATCTCAACTATGTCGTTGAAGAGTGGGTCAAGGAAAATGAAGTTGCTATTGAGACAGGTCTTCGCGCAGAACTATCTGAAGACTTCATCAATGGTCTCAAGAATCTATTTGCTGAGCACTACATCGAAATTCCAGAAGAGAAAGTCGATGTTGCCGAAGAGCTTGCTGCTAAAGTTGTAGAACTAGAAATGTCTGCTGCATCAAAAGATGAAGCAATTGCTGGTCTTACAGAACAAATCAATGCAGTCAAGAAAGCAAAATCAATCAATCTCGCTTGCGAAGGTCTAACAGCCGTTCAAGCTGAGAAAATGAAATCACTCGCAGAGAGTGTGGAGTTCACCACAGAAGGTGATTTTGATAATAAGCTCGCAGTACTACGCGAGAACTACTTCCCAAGTAAAGTAAACGTGAAGAGTGAGGTTAAGGAAATTCAAGAAACAGCTGTTGAATCTCCAGAAGTAGAAGAAATTCGTAATTCAATCATGTCTCGTTATGTTCAATCAATCACAAAAACGGCTCCAAAAGCCTAATTTAATTTAACTGAGGTATCACTAAATGTATATTAACGAAACATATGCAAAGAAGTGGGCACCAGTTCTTGATCACCCAGAACTCCCAAAGATTACAGACAACTACAAGCGCGCTGTAACTGCTCTAGTTCTAGAAAATCAAGAGCGTGCTCTTATGGAAGAAACCCGCGCAATGACAAACCTATGGGAAGCATCACCTGCTAATGCCATGGGTTCTGCAGGCGTAAGCGGTCTTACATCAACAGTCAACACAGGCGTAACAGGATTTGACCCAATTCTTATTGGTCTAGTTCGTCGTGCACTACCAAACCTAATGGCTTATGATATCTGCGGCGTTCAGCCAATGACTGGTCCAACAGGTTTGATTTTCGCAATGCGTTCAACCTTTGCAACGTCATCAGCACGTGGCGGTGAAGCGCTCTTCGGAGAAGCAAACAACGCTCACTCTGGTAACGGCACAATGACTGCATTCAGCACGGCAGTCAATCCTGGTAATGCTAACTCATCAATCTACGGTCTAGCAAACACAGGCTTCGGTTTGGATACATCTGCTGGTGAAGATCTAACCATGAAGTTTATGGGCTTCCAAATCGATCGTGTTGCTGTTACAGCAAATACACGTGGTCTACAAGCAGCCTATACGCTAGAACTTGCGCAAGATCTCAAAGCAATTCATGGTCTCGATGCAGAAACAGAATTGACAAATATTTTGTCAACTGAAATTCTAGCTGAAATCAACCGCGAAGTTGTTCGTACGATCTATGCAACTGCTAACGTAGGTATTGTTGGCGTAACATCAAATACTTTCAATCTATCTTCATCAAGCGACACAAGCGGACGCTGGCAGGTTGAGAAGTATAAGTCACTCTTGTTCGCAATCGAAAGAGCAGCAAACAAGATCGCCAAGGACACTCGTCGTGGTAAGGGTAATATGCTCATCCTTTCAACCGATGCAGCATCAGCTCTTGCAATGACAGGTCTTCTAGACTACAACTCAGCACTATCAAACAACACCAATCTAACAGTTGATGATACAGGCAACACATTCGCTGGTACACTCTTCGGACGTATCAAAGTTTATGTTGACCCATATTCAGTTGCTGGTGCAGACTATGTTGTTGTCGGTTATAAGGGATCAACTCCTTATGATGCTGGCTTGTTCTACTGCCCATACGTTCCTCTACAAATGGTACGTGCTATCGACCCAACGACTTACCAACCAAAAGTTGGCTTCAAGACACGTTATGGTCTCGTAGCAAATCCATTCGCAACTACAGCAGGCACTGGTGCTCTATCAAACGGCACAAACGTGTACTACCGCAAGTTCGAAGTGTTGAACATCAACCAGTAATAGTTGATAAAAAGTTTGCCAATTTACTAATAATAATAAGGCAAAACGAATTGGGGGACTGGAAACAGTCCCCCTTTTTTTATGCACTAAATAATGAATATGGCGAAGATTATTCTTCTATCTGATCTAAAAGACCTGCGGCGACAAAAAGAGCAGGAGTTAAATTATTACTCAGAAAAATTAGAAGAACTGAATAAAAAATTGTTCTTTATTCGTAAAGAAATAGATTTAACGAATTTTATTATTGATCTTATTGAGAAAGAGAATATCGTAGACCTACGGAAACTTATCGATGACAGCACTGACACGCAATCCAAATAACGTCGACTTATTACAGTCAACAAAATTTAGAATTACTTTTGATAGATTGCCAGGAATGACATATTTTTGTCAAACTGCAAATTTACCAGGAATCTCTCTTACTGAAATTCCCAAACCAACACCATTTGTTGAGATGTATATTCCTGGCGAAAAATTGACTTATGATACATTAAACATTACTTTTCTTGTTGACGAAGATCTTCGCGCATGGACACAAATACATGACTGGATGCGCGGTATAACATTTCCATTAGATTTTGAAGAATACTTAAATTTGCAAAAACTAAATTCAATTAATAATTTGGGTAAACAATTTTTGCCCAGCACTAGTTTGTCTGGTGGACAGTATACTGATGCAATTATGACTATTTTTACAAATAAAAATAATGCAAATTTCCGTGTTAAATTTGTTGGTTTATTTCCAGTATCATTGTCAACAATTATATTCAATACTGGCGATTCAGCGGACAATGTTGTAACCGCAGATGCAACATTTCGCTTTACATACTATAATTATGAAAGAGTATAGAAGAGTTCGTTCATACCGAACATAGTGATTATATCTAGTGTAGATTCAAAAGTAAACTATACAAAAATATTTACTTTATGATTGTTTTACAGTATGATATGTGTATCTGTAACTTTAATGCAATATTATGGCAATTGAAACTCCTCCACTTGAAGAAATTATGAAGCAATGGGAAAAAGACAGTGAAGTTGATACCACTGAGCCAGGAAAAGAAATTCTCCGCATTCCAATTTTACACAACAAGTATAACAAATACTTGTCGCTGCACAATTTGTCAGCGAAGCGAGCCTCTCTTGAATTTGATAAGATCAAAAAACTCAAGTGGGAATACTACACTGGTAAACTTGACCAAGAACAGTTAGAAAAACTTGGTTGGGAGCCATTTCGTTTTACGCTCAAATCAGATATATCTGTATACATCGATGGGGATGATGATTTGAACAAATTGAAACGTAAGAAATCATATCACGAAGAAGCAGCAAAATTTTGTGAACACGTAATGAAAGAATTAAACAATCGTACTTGGCAATTGAAGGAGTATATGGGGTGGGAGAAATTCATACAGGGAGCAAGGTAAGAGTTTTGAAAGATGGCTCTGTTGCTCAAGAATTAGCAGAGCCTATGACCCTCACAATCAAAACTAAATGCCCAGAAAAGTATATGCTTTTTGACATGGAGACTGGCGAGAAATATATTGGACGACCAGCATTGGGTAATTCAAGTTGGTTAAAAATTCATACAGAAACATGACAGATGTAACGATAGAAAAAGTAAATAACATTTATGTGCAGGTGAACGCAGATGACGGCATTCTTCAAGAGATGTCTGAATTTTTTACGTTTTCGACTCCTGGGTATCAATTCAGTCCAGCGTTTCGTAATAGACACTGGGACGGGAAGATACGTTTGCTCAACTTACGCACGAAGCAAATTTATGCTGGATTAATTGCCTATATAAAGACTTTCTGTAAGAATAATAACTACACATTCGAGGTTATAGATGAAGAAAAGGAAGTCTATCCGATCGACACAAAAAATCTTGCGAGCGCTTTATCGCTTCCGATGGAGCCAAGAGATTATCAGTATCTCGCGTCTAGCGTCGGACTTACGAAGAAAAGAACTGTACTCGTTTCACCTACCGCATCAGGAAAATCACTCATCATCTACATGATGATTCGCCACCTGTTGAACACAGGTAAGAAACGTGGATTGTTGATTGTTCCTACGATTAATCTAGTGACTCAGATGCATTCTGACTTTAAAAATTATTCTGGCGTGAATGGCTGGGATGTAGATAAGCATTGCCAGAAAATTTTTGGCGGCGAAAGCAAGATTCCAGAAACAGATTTAATAATTTCTACTTGGCAGTCTATCTTTGAGATGCCGAAGAAATATTTTTCTCAGTTTGATTTTGTGATTGGTGACGAAGCACATACGTTTAAAGCCAAGTCATTGACCAGCATCATGACTAAACTTATCAACTGCGACATTCGTGTTGGCACTACAGGAACATTGGATGATAGCAAAGTCAACAAACTAGTTCTTGAGGGCTTGTTTGGTCCTACGTTTAAAGTCATCTCTACAAAAGAACTAATTGAACGCAAGCAATTAGCAAATTTTAGTATCAAGTGTATTGTTTTAAAATATCCAGAACAAGTATGCAAGGCTATAAAGGGTTTTACATATCCAGATGAGATGAATTTTTTGACTCAGCATGAAGGTCGAAATAATTTTATTCGTGATCTTGCGCTCAACTTAAAGGGTAACTCATTAATTTTATTTACTTATGTTGAGAAACACGGTAAAATAATACATGAAATGATTTCAAAAGAAGCCAATGGACGAAAGGTATTCTTTATTCACGGCGGAGTTGAGGCAGAGGATCGCGAAGCAGTTCGGCATATCACGGAACAGGAAAACGATGCGATCATTGTGGCGAGTTACGGTACGTTCTCTACAGGTGTGAACATTCGTAACCTACATAATATTATATTCTCCTCTCCAACAAAGAGTAAGATTCGTTCTCTACAGTCAATTGGTCGTGTGCTGCGTTTGGGTGAGAACAAAGACGCTGCTACACTTTATGATCTTGCTGATGATTTGCGTTATGGTCCTTATACAAACTTCACATTGAAGCATTATGAGGAACGAGTGAAGATCTATAGCGAAGAAAGATTTCCTTTCACATCAAGTAACGTAAGGATAAACTAATGCCAAGAAAAAAGAACACAGAAAAAACAGAATTAAAATTTGTTCGCACTCGAGACACGTTTGATGATTTGATTGGGTATGTTTCATATGGAACTGAATGTATAACTATTGAGCGACCACTTAGAATTGAGATTGAGACTTTATTTGATGAGGGTCGACAAATTCTTTCATTGCAAGAATATTTGCCACAGTCAGTGATTGAATTACAAGAAGTTGAAATAAAACTTGATGATATAATTTTCATCACACCTGTCAGACAAGAATTTTATGAACAATATGAGCATGTAAGTGAATTCTTTTACAATAACGTGGCGAAAATTAGACAAAATACTCCAAGTATGACCAAAGAAGAAGAACAAGAAGTAGTTGAAAAAACTCAAAAAGTGGTTTCAATACTAGAAGCAATGGCTAACAAAAAGGATAAACCAGTACATTAAAAATATGGAAGACGATTATATGAAAATAAAATTGTATAATGAACCTATACCACATATTATTATTGATAACATTTTTGATGATGAACAGTATCAAAGAGTGTGGAAAGAATTACAATATCTTGCCCCCAATATGGTGGGTCCAGACGGAACGCACGCAGCTAAAGATCCTAAAGAATTAGAAAATGGAAATACAGAATTTACATTTAGAAAGCGAGGGGTGGGTATATTTCTAGAAGCGTTCTTCAAAAATCCTTATCAGCATTCTGAAATAGCAAAAACTTATAGCAGTATATTTAATGACCCTAAAGTGTTCGAAGAAATTTATGAACAATCACCATTTTTTTTAATGTTTAAAAATGTAAACAACACATCATTGCTTGTACAAAAATACAATAATAGTGATGAATATGCCAGTCACAAAGATGAAGGCGTATTTACCATGGTTACTCTTCTTTATAAAGAACCTAAAGCGTATAGTGGGGGAGATTTTTGTTTTACAGAATTTGGGAAAACATATACTGTGCCGCTCTCAAACAATCAATCAGTTATTTTTTGTTCTGCTATAGAACATAAAGTGACACAAGTCATTAGTGAATCAAATGAAATCGAGGATTCTAGATTTACTATAGCAGCATTCATGGGAATGAAATAATAATTATGGCAAAGAATCACTACATCAATAATAAAGATTTCCTCAAGGAAATGACTGCATATCGCACATCAATTCGCAAGGCAAAGAGACTTGGTCAACCAAAGCCACAGATTCCTCGATACGTTGCTGAGTGCTTCATGAAGATTGCCGAGAATCTTTCTCACAAACCAAACTTCTTGTCATATACTTTCCGCGATGAAATGGTTGCAGACGCAATTGAAAATTGCGTGATGTACGTCGATAATTTTGATCCAGCAAAATCAGCAAATCCGTTTGCTTATTTCACGCAAATAGTATATTATGCATTCTTACGTCGGATTCAGAAAGAGAAGAAACAACTCTATGTTAAATACAAATCAACTGAAACTGCTGGAGTACTCGACGAGTTCGAACTCAATGAGAATGAAGATGGAACTTTTAGACAATTCGAACTCTATGAAAACATTTCCCAATTCATTCAAAATTACGAAAACGCAAGAAAAGAAAAGAAAGCCAAGAAAACTGGGTTAGAGAAATTCGTAGATGAAAATAGCAATCCTGGGTGATGCGCATTTTGGAATGAGAGGCGATAGTATTGCCTTTCATAATCATTATCGCGACTTTTATTTGAAAACATTTTTTCCTTATTTGGTGCAAAATGGAATTACCACCATCTTTCAGTTGGGTGACTTATTTGATCGTAGGAAGTATATCTCTTTTCAGTCTCTTGCTCTTTGCCGTCGTTATTTTTTTGACCAGTTAGTCAAACACAATATTCAGTGTCGCGTTCTACTTGGTAATCACGATATCTTTTTCAAGAACACTCTCGAAGTAAACTCGCCAGATTTGCTTTTGCGTGATTATGAAAATCATGTCATTCTGTATGACAAACCATCAATGTGGATGGGGATCGATGTCATTCCTTGGATTTGCAAAGACAATGAACTTGAAATTCTAGACTTCATCAAGCGTAGTGAAAATCAAGTTTGTTTAGGTCATTTTGAACTCGCTGGGTTTGAAATGGATCGTGGTAATATCTGCCATGAAGGAATGGATGCAAACATATTAAGTAAATATGATATGGTTCTATCGGGGCATTTTCATCACAAAAGTACAAATGGAAGCATCACCTATGTTGGTACTCCAGGAGAAATGACTTGGGCTGACTATAACGATGAGCGCGGATTTCATATTTTTGATACCGAAACTAGAGAACTTACTTTTGTACCCAATCCAGAGAAGATGTTCTATAAGATTAAGTACAATGATGATGAATTATTTTACAATGATATTGTAAATGCAGACTATTCGTATTTGTCTGGTAAGTATCTAAAAATAGTGGTAGAAAAAAGAAACAATTCCTTTTTGTTCGACACACTGATAGACTCAATTACAAAAGCAGCACCTCTTGAGGTTGCAGTTGTTGAGGATTTCTCTGAGATCATAGACAATGTTGAAGTAGATATCGATCAAGCAGAAGATACAATGACAATTTTAAACAAATACGTCGATGGATTGACATTGCCTGTTGAATCAGATAGAATTAAGACTGTTCTGCGCGATGTATATAATCAAGCATTGTCTATGGAGACTGTGTGATATTTTTTAACGCTGTACGTTATAAAAATTTTCTTTCTTCTGGAAATATATTTACTGAGATTAATCTTGGTGCGCATCCAACCACGCTCATTGTTGGCGAGAATGGTGCGGGTAAATCAACATTTCTTGATGCAATCACATTTGCTTTATTCGGCAAGCCATTCCGCAATATTAACAAACCTCAACTTGTAAATTCAATCAACGAAAAAGATTGTGTGGTTGAGATTGAGTTTGTTATTGGCAAAATAAAATACAAAGTTGTTCGTGGAATAAAACCAAATTTATTTGAAATTTATTTGAACGACGATTTACTTAATCAAGACGCCAAATCTAAAGATTATCAAGAATATCTTGAGAAGGTAATTCTTAAGATGAACTACAAATCATTCACGCAAATAGTAATTTTAGGATCCACAAACTTTACTCCGTTTATGCAATTATCGGCGGCTGATCGCCGAACAGTGATTGAAGATCTATTAGACATTCAAATTTTTTCTGCGATGAATGTTGTCGTAAAGAACAAAATGCATGCTCTGAAAGATGAAGCAGCACAACTCAAGATTCAGATTGATAACACAAAAGATAAAATTGAACTACACAAGAAACATCTTGACGAACTCAAGAAGAATACAAAAGAAATTTTAGATGCAAAGAAACAAGAAGCAGTAGAGAACAGGGTATCACTCTCTTCTCTTGAAACGGAAGCAACGCAAAAAGAAAAGCAAATCGATGATCTGATCTTTCTAACATCAGATGAAGAATTTACAACCAAACGCTTCAACAAACTGAACAATCTTGAAGCCAAGATCGAAGGGAACATTCAGAAACTCGAGAAAGACATTGAGTTCTATTCTGTAAATTCGACTTGTCCAACCTGCGATCAGGCTATCAATAACAAAGAAGAAAAAGTTCATTCATGCAATAGTAAAATATCAGAACTAACCGAAGGTCTAAACAAACTCAAAGAAGAAAGTGATGCCGTTCTACAGCGAATCAATACCATCAAGACTACTCAAAAAGAACTCAAGTCTTTCGAACAAGATCTTGTGCGGATTAATACTTCTCGCAGCCAGATCAGAAAGTACATTAAGAAACTTGAGGATGAGATTACAGAGATAGAAAGCAAACCAGCCATGAGCGATGAGTTCAAGGCACAATCGAAAGAACTATTGAACGCATTACAAGGATTCAATGAAAAAAGAAAAACAGTATCTGAACAAACACAGAACTATGATATTGTCGCGCAGTTGCTTAAAGATGGCGGGATTAAGTCGAAAATCATTAAGCAGTACGTTCCAATTATAAACAAATTGGTGAATAAGTATTTGGCTGCGATGGACTTCTTTGTCAACTTCAACATTGACGAGGAGTTTAAGGAGACCATCAAGTCTCGTCACCGAGATGATTTCAGTTATGAAAACTTCTCAGAGGGTGAAAAGAAACGTATTGATCTAGCACTCTTGTTCACTTGGAGATCGGTCGCCAAATTGAAGAACAGTGTCAATACGAATTTGCTCATCTTCGACGAGGTCTTTGATGGTTCTCTTGACATCAATGGTACTGAAGAATTTATGAAGTTGATAAATATGATGAACGAAGGTACAAATATCTTTGTGATCACACATAAATCTGATCAGATGGTTGATAAGTTTAAACATACAATACGATTTGGGAAAATAAAGAATTTCTCGCAAATGGTGAACTAATATGGCAAAGATGATCAAAACATACAAGGGTGATCTTGTAGAATATGAAATCTATAAGTTGGTAGATTTTTATGATCCAATTTTGAGAGAACCAACTGTTCCTTTTAAATTTGAATCAATTGAAGACAATAAGAGAGCACATTACATTGCTTTTTCAATGGCTGAGACGTTAGGAAAACTTGAGGGTTTGGGTTTATCTTCTAATCAAGTTGGTCATAAAGAAAGATTTTGTGCAATTAATATGGGTAATGAAATTTGGACAATGTTTAATCCAGAAATTGTCACTCATTCATATGTACCGTCAAATTATCAAGAAGGATGTCTATCTTATCCTGGATTGTATTTAAAAATTGATCGTTGGGAAAACGTGACAGTAAAATTTCAAGCAATTAATGGAGATTGGGTTCAAGAAACATTTAGTGGTCTCACTGCTGTTTGCGTTCAACATGAATTAGATCACCTAGATGGAATTGTATATACAGATAAGGTGAGTTCGTTTAGATTAGAACAAGCCAAACGCAAAGTGAAGAAAAATGTAAAGAGAATTAAGATGTTCGCTGCTCAGAAAGCAGAAGCAGAAGCAAAAGCAGAAAGACAAGTTACTACACACAAACAAGCACTAAAGCCAGTGAGTGCAGAAAAGACGCCAGAAATCACAATTCTTGATCAGTTGCCGAAGGAAGAAAAATCTAGCGAAGTCTTCGTGTATAAAGTATAGGCTGCGCAAGTTATTGATTTTATTAGAGTTTTTTGCGCTTTACTTTTCGGTCATTTGAGAGGATAATGGCTGTATGAGTACGAATATTCAGACTTCTAAATCAATCCTAGCCAAACTTTTGGCGACGGAAAATATCACGGTCTCGCATCAGCAGACCAAGACTGCATACTTTGATCTCAAGTCACGCACGATGGTCCTTCCTATATGGAAAGACATGGATGGCGATCTCTATGACTTGTTGACAGGTCACGAAGTCGGTCATGCTCTGAATACTCCCGAGCAAGGTTGGCACGATCAAGTTGCCAGCAGCAGCAAGAAATACAAAGATTTCTTGAATGTCATCGAAGATGCGCGCATCGAGAAACTTGTCAAGCGCAAGTTTCCTGGTCTTGCCAAGGCTTTTGCTCGTGCTTATGCGTCTCTCTATGAGCGTGACTTCTTCGGCATCAAGAAACTCGGCGATCTCAACAAGTTGAATTTGATCGACCGTATCAATTTGCGATTCAAGATGGGCGCACACGTTGTTGTTGAATTCAATGACGCCGAGCGCGACATAGTGCGCGAAGTCGAAAATGCCGAAACCTGGGATCAAGTTGTTGACATTGCGCGACGTGTGTTTGACTATGTCAAAGAGCACGAACAAGACAAAATTCAGAACAAGAATGACCTGATGAATGCCTTTGCTCCGCCGCAAATCGAAGACGGCGATTCCGAAATAGAATCAGAAGATTCATTCGACGAAGAAGATGATGAGTTTCGTGACGGCGACGAAGCCAGCGATTCTGCTGATTCTGATGAGGAATCAGATCTTGGTGAAGAATCAGATGGCGAAGATTCTGACAGCACTGATGAGAGTGAGGAAGAGTCTGACGAAGAGGAAAAAACTTCTTCCAAGACTGTGAACAATGGCGATTCAGAAGATGATGGTGAGCCGCATTCTGTCACCGATCAAATTTTCCGCCAGCGCGAGGGCGAACTCGTCAATTCCTCTGGCAAAGTTTTCATGTTCAATCTTCCTGAAGCGAATCTTGAGAACATTATTCTTCCGAACACGGAAGTCATGAATGATCTCGAGCGATACTTTAGAGAGCAGATTGCCGATCCGTACAAACCATATGGTCGAAATCACATCTCTTATGAGACTGTTGTGCAGAAGTCTGTTCGTCGTTTCAATGCTGCGAACAAGAAAGTCATTATGCATATTCTCAAAGAGTTTGAGATGCGCAAGAAAGCCAGCGAGTATGCTCGAACGCAGACTGCTCGCACTGGCGAACTGAATCTGAATGTGCTGCACAAATACAAGTTCAGCAATGATCTCTTCAAGAAGATCACGGTTGTGCCGAAGGGCAAGAATCACGGATACATTCTGTTCGTTGATATGTCTGGTTCGATGTGCGATCTAATTCGCAATACTGTTGACCAGATGCTGATTCTTGTTTCGTTCTGTAAACTTGCGAATGTTCCTGTCGAAGTCTATGGCTTCAGTGATGACTGTTACAGCAACAACAAATTGATTGAGATGCGTAAAAGCGAACGATTTGTTTCTGAAAAATTTACTGACATGATTGTTGGTCAGGATTGGTTTCATCTCAAGCATCTGATTGGCACTTCGTTGTCGCCTGTTCAGTATCGCAAGGCATTCAATATGCTTTGCGTGATCTCGAGCGAGTATATACGGTATGGTGCTTATCGTTACAATCATGCTCCTGACGGCGAGTTCAACGACTGGGATCGTTCTGGCTTTGGCTTGAACGGAACTCCGTTCATTCAGACATTGCTTGCTTCTCGTGAGATCATCACTCGATTTCAGCGTCATCATCAACTCGATGTTTGCAACGTTGTATATCTGACTGATGGTGAAGGTGGTGTTGATATTCATTTTCCGCCATCAGAAAACACTCACTATCATGATGTCGATCGCAACGCTGTTTACTATCTTGTCGACAAAAAGACCAAGAAGAAGATTAAGATGGAAAATTGTTGGTCGTTTCAAAAGTCAATCACGCAGTTAGTTGCTGATGTGACTGGTTGCAAGCATATCGGTTTCTATATCGGCAATCCGAAAGCAATCAAACGTGATATGAAATTTATTGTTCACGATAAGTCTTTTGATGAACAGCAAGCGATTCGCAATTCTTTCAATCGTCACAATTTCTTTACGACCAAGAATCTTGGTTATGAAAAATACTTCTATGTTGGTATACCGTCTGACAACGTCACCGACGAGAAGTTGAATATCACTCAAGACATGAGCAAGAATAAGATGGCGAAAGTCTTCGGCGATAATCTGAACAGCAAGCGCACCAATCGATTGCTGTTGACTAAACTCGCCGAAGAATTGGCGGTTGCGTGAGTGACTGCGTAAGTTATTGATTTATATAGAGAAAATACTCCTTTACTTTCGAGCATCTTCGAGCAATAATGGTTGTATGATGAAATTTCCTACTGATCTTGAAACGGTAGCGCACCTTCAGTTTTCTGAACGCGCTGGTATTTACTACAGTGAAACGCCCAATGGTGCGTTCGCCGTTGAAATTGAGGGTGATGAACTTCGGTTCATTCCCTATGGTGGTGACCCTAGTGAGACTGAAAAGTTTCGCTTGGTCCGCGTTTAATTTTATAATGTAAACAGTGAGTGATATTGAAATGAGAAAATCTTTCTATAGTTCGCCGCAGTCTCAGACTGAATTCCTTGAGAAGATTCATGCATTCTTCGACAAGGAAACAATCACGCTGAAGGAACTCAATTCCTATTGCGATAACAAGAAGAATGGGATTGAAAATTTCCCATACTTCATTCTTCGTGAGCGCAAGGTTGCGCGAAACACGTTCAACATTCTTCCCAAGAATGTTGTTTCAAATCCTGTTGTTGAGCAATCTCTTGCTCAGGTTGCGATGGCTCCTCTCGCGCAGGTTATAAATCTTGCGAGCAAGCGTGCGCAAAACGTCACCGAATCATTTGTTCCTGAGAAGAGCAACACTTATGTTCCGTTCGGATTCTTCAACGACATGCGCGACATTATCAAGTCTCGCATTTTCTACCCTGTCTACATCACTGGTCTGTCGGGCAACGGCAAGACCATGATGATCGAGCAAGTTTGTGCTGCGCTCAAGCGTGAGTTGATTCGCGTCAATATCACGAAGCGCACCGATGAGTCTGATCTGATTGGTTCTTACGAACTGATTGATGGTAGCACAGTTCGCCGCGAGGGTCCTGTGTTGACTGCAATGCGTCGTGGTGCGGTTCTTCTTCTTGATGAGTGTGATCTTGGCACCGAGGACATCCTCTGCTTGCAGCCGATTCTTGAGGGCAAGCCATACTTCGACAAGAAGACTGGTGAGGTTGTGCATCCTGCCGTTGGCTTCAATGTAATTGCAACTGCAAACACGAAGGGCAAGGGCAGTGATGATGGTCGATTTATCGGTACAAATTTGCTCAACGAAGCGTTCCTTGAGCGTTTCGCAATCACGGTCGAGCAAGAGTACCCTCCTGCTGCTACCGAGCGCAAGATTCTTGAGAAGAACTTTGCGCTATATAATTTGACGGATGCAGTTTTCATCGATCGTCTGATCATGTGGGCTGATGTGATTCGCAAGTCTTTCGCTGATGGTGCGGTTGATGAAGTTATCTCGACTCGTCGTCTTGTGCATATCACGAAAGCCTACTCTATCTTCGGCAATCGTCTGAAAGCAATTGAGATGTGTCTGAACCGATTCGATACTGACACCAAGACTGCGTTTCTTGATCTCTACACAAAGGTTGATGCGGAGGCAACTGCTCCTGCTCCTATGTCATCAGATGAAGTCAAGATTGAAAATCTCTCAAGTCCTAATTCAGATGATTTAATTGTTCGTGTCACGAAAAACGGTCAAAGTCAAACAGTAACACTGTCTGCACATGAACTTGAAAAAGAACGCAGTCAGGGTATGAACACTGAGCAGATTATTGATCGTGTCGCCAAAACTCTTGTCACGCTGGTGGCGAACAAAAATGCACCGCTCGCCTATGAGTTGAAAAATGTTCATGCTGAAGATACTCTTGACAAAGAAGATATTCCGTTTTAATAGAGGTATTTATGGATCAGTTTAGAATGGAAATGCAAGAAAAGATTAATGATTACTTGGATGCATTGCGCGAAACAGGTTGTATGAATATGTTTGGCGCGTCACCATATATCGCTGAAGTCTTTGGTGTAAACCAAAAGGAAGCCAGACAATATCTTAAAAATTGGATGGATACTTTTAATGAGAGGCATCCAAATGGTGAGTAATTTTTCTCAATTTATTGTTGCATAAATATCTCATATGATTTTATATGGGAAATTAATATATGAGTGATATTGAAATACTTGGTCTATTTCCGATTCCTGTAGCAAGATTTTGTTTGAATCGTGAATTTACAGATGAAGAAAGGAATTTTGTAAATAATTTAGAACGCCGACCCAATTTTGGTAATGAAACTAGTATAAATTCTAAAGTTTTAGAAGAAACTGCTCTCAAAGATGTGCGCGATTTTTGTTTACAATCCACAATAAAATTCTTTAATGAGGCGTTCAAACCTCGTGATGATCTAAGCATATACATAACACAATCATGGTTGAATTATACAACTAAGACGCAATATCATCACGAACACAATCACGGAAATAGTTTTATTTCTGGTGTGTTATATATTAATGCAGATCCTTTGACTGATAAAATTAATTTTCATAAATTTGAAGCACACAATAACTTAATTTTAAAGTTTTCATCAACCGATGCTCATCTTTATAATGCAGAAACATGGTGGGCGCCATCAGGAACAGGAGTATTGTATCTTTTTCCTTCTTATCTTAGACACTCAGTCCCAGTTTTACATGACGAAAATTACCAAGAAACGCGGATAAGCCTATCTTTCAACACCTTTTTGTCAGGAAAACTTGGAGATAATACACAACTAACAGAACTTATTTTACAGTAATTATCATGAGTATGATTGAATTTTCAAAAGAAGAATATCTTGCAGTCTTGAAGAGTGAAATCGAAACGCTTAAGATGTACTATTACAAACCAAGCGAAGAAGGCACTGGACATTACAATACAGCAATTAGTGTTCTTGAAGAACGATATAAAACATTGCAAGATTCTTTGATAACGCAAAGATTGTTTTGTTATTTGTAAAGTTTACTTTTGCCGTTTGTTAGTATATAATGAATGGTATATCGCAAGGCAAGCCCCAATCTTGCGATATTATTGAAGGGGTTTTTGTGAAGGTATATTATATGGCTAATGCTCTTAACTCGTTTGTAACTTATCTTGCTGATGGCAACACCGTGACTTCACGTCAGGGTCGTACGCTTTTTAAGGTTGATAATGTTGCTGACCTCGCTTATCGTGCACGCAATGAGGGTATCTCTGTATACACCAATCGCATCACGAACTCGCGTGGTGAGAAAGTGTTTGCGTATCGCCTTGGCAATCCTTCGAACCAGTTCGAGAAGTATCTCGATCAGGGTCAGGTTGCTCGCGCTCGCAAGACTCTCTATCGTGATGCTATCAGTGTCTCGATGACTGCCTAATCTTGGCAAAACAAAACCGTTCTGGTTCTCGTGGGGGCAGTTCTTGCCCCCACAGTTTTATTTGACAGAGAATAAATGCACATATATAATAGAACACAATGAAGGAGTGTTCTCATGGTCAAAGTAATTATTGCAAAGTCTAAGTTAGATTGCGAACATCTTCTTGGTCAATTCATTGATGAGTCGCATTATGATACAATTATCAATGAAGATACAGATTGTTATCTTGAATCAGAAGATGAGAATAACATAGCATTCAAGTTTAGAAAAAACTTCTTTTCTAAAAAAGAACAACAACAGGCTTATCTTGGGCTGCGCGAAGCAGCAACTCAATCGCAAAATCGTGGGCTTGCAGCAGGACCAAAGGGTGACAAATGCGCTGGTCGTGATTGGGTAACAGAAACTCAACTTCGTTTATTGGAATTTTTCAAAGTAGAACCAGAAAATACTGCAGTTCCCCTTGATATAAAAGAAGAAGTTGCTAGAATACAACAACAATACAAAAACGTTGAATCTACACGTGGACTTGTTTGGCTTGCAGCAAAAGTTAAAGAAGAAAATTTTAATTTTGATAATTGGTTAAAGAGTGCTATTGGATTAAAGGTTGCTGAAAGAAAACAAGAAGCAAAAGATATTTTAGGGGATTACATTTCGGATACAACATATGCGAATCCTGTATTTTCTGGAATTGCTGGCTGGTTTGATCGGTATCCTCGCATTCCTTATGGGCGTGCTACTTCTTATACACAGCAATCATATGATAAATTTAAATTGGCTTTTCCGTTTCTTCAATCTCTAGATCGTGGGTTCGCAGAGTTACTCCCTCAGCGTCATGCTGCTCAACGTGAAGCAGCAGATAAAATTGATCCGTCATTCTTGGTTCCGGAAACTGTCTTTACGACGATTACTGTCAACAAGACATTTAGAACAGCAGCGCATCGTGATGCTGGCGATTTCACAAATGGATTGAGTAATCTTCTAGTTCTTTCAAACAACGGCAACTATTCTGGCGGATATCTAATTCTACCTGAGGTTCGTATTGCTATCAATGTGCGTCCTGGTGATCTATTACTAGTCAATAATCATGAGTATATTCATGGTAACACACCTATTGTTCTTGAAGATGAAAGCGCAGAACGCATAAGTCTTGTTTGTTATTTGCGTGAAAAGATGCTTGAACTTGGGAGCAAAGAGTATGAAGATCATCGATTTAATTATGTTGAGTGCCGTAGAAAAAACAAAGACCATCCACTCCAACGAAGACTCTGGAATGGAATCAGTCCAGGAATGTGGGAAGAACAAGAGTGGTATGACTACTTGGAAAAAAATGGTGGAGAAGAAATGGTTGCCAAATACCATTCAGAAGCGTATAATAAAGTTTCAACTCTAGATGATATGTTTGGTTGATTATGAAAATATTGACAGTTGTACATGACTTTAATAACTTCGGCGGTATCATATCACACGCAGAGCAATTAATTGCTGGTTTCAAAGATCTCGGTCATCAAACTGGATTTATATTTCTTCGGAGCACAAAATCTGGTGGAAAGTTCTCTGAAGATTATGATAAAGAAGGATATGATATTGGTGCAGGAACAGGTATCCCAGTTCATCAAGGTAAAGGGTGGCGCGGAGAATATCTTTCGTTTATCAATGATGATGATGTAAATAAATTTGTAAAAATTGCGAATGATTATGATATTGTTATCTGGCAATCTATCTTTGGTTTCAAGTGCCAAGATTCAGAAGGTAAGCAATCATGGTTGAGAATGTTCACCGATGTAAAAGCCAAACATGTCATAATTGTACATGATGGTAATCTAAAAAAGAATTATCCTTGGATACATCATCTTCGGAAACATATCGCAGGTTTGGCATGCGTTCATCCAAGCGCACTCAATCAAGCAGGATCTATGGAGATTCCTCGTGCTTTGATTCTAAATCCGCAGGATATATCCAAAAAGCGATTAACATCATTCGATGAAAAGACTGATACAATCTTCTCGCTACAAACATTCAAGCGATGGAAGCGTGTTGATGATCTCGTAGCAGCAGTTCCCTACATTCATGGTCAAGTAATTGTTGCTGGTGATGGTATTGAACGTGCTTACATGGCATCAAAAGATAAGTGTAAGCCAGAATATTACTGTACATTGGAGAGAGATCCTCAAGCCACACCTGATCGTGTTGGTAAACCTATTTGGCAGAATGCTCTTAGCAAAGGCATGCAATATATCGGTTTCGTTTCTGAGCAAAAGCGTGATGAAATTCTAAGCCACAGTAAATTCTTGCTTGATCCTTCATGGTCAAGAACTTATGGCGAACACTTCAATCGTGTTGTAATTGATGCAATGCTTATGGGTGTTGTTCCGATTGCTCGTAATCTTGGCGTTTCTGATAATGAGAAAGGCGAAGGTCTACTCAAGCCAGGCAAAAATTATTTGATGATTCCCTGGGATGCTACGCCGAAACAGTTCGGAGATCTTTGTAATAAATTCTTGTCAATGCAACCTTTTGATTATAGTAAGATTGTTGCCAATAACTGGGAATTTGTTAAAAAGTTTGATCGTAAAAACATTGCGTCGGAATATATTGCTCTTGCAACTGGATTGCTTGAAACGCAAACAGGAAAATTTAATGCCGAGTTAAATGATGTAGTAGATTCTGTGTGGTGCAATCACTTTAAATTTTCTGATAAACTGAATGTGACTAGTACCCTAGATGACATGTTTGGTTGACTATATAATACGTTGATTTGAATTTTACACTCTGGAGTTAATATGCAACTTGAAGTAAAAGTAGAAGAACTTCGCAAGAAGAAATTGTTTGTAGCCACCCCAATGTATGGTGGTATGTCTCATGGTATGTACGCAAAGTCTTGCTTGGATTTACAAGCATTGTGCGGGCAGTATGGAATCGATGTTCGATTCTCATTTATCTTTAATGAATCTCTAATTACTAGAGCAAGAAATTATCTTGTTGATGAGTTCCTTCGTGCAGAAGGATATACTCATCTGCTCTTTATTGACGCAGACATTCATTATGACCCTCGCGATGTGATTGCATTACTTGCTCTAGATAAAGATGTAAGTGGTGGACCGTATCCGAAGAAATCAATTAAATGGAGTGCAATTAAAGAAGGATTAAAGCGACATCCTGATCTTCCTATTGCAGAAATGGAAAAATTGGCAGGTGATTATGTGTTTAATCCTGCTCCAGGAACTGAAAAGTTCAGCGTCGCCGAGCCAGTTGAAGTTCTTGAGATTGGTACAGGATTTATGATGGTTAAACGTGAAGTGTTTGATCGTTTCCGAGAAGCCTATCCTGAGTTTAGTTACAGACCAGATCATGTTGGTCAAGCAAACTTTGATGGCACTCGTTATATCCATGCCTATTTCGATACAGTCATCGATCGCAAGCGTGTAATTAATATTGATGGTAAAGAAAAAGAAGTTGGTGGCTCTGATCGTTATCTCTCTGAAGATTACATGTTCTGCCAGTGGTGGCGTAGAATTGGCGGACAAATTTGGTTGTGTCCTTGGATGAAGACTCATCACGTTGGAACGTATGCATTTACTGGTGATCTGCCAGCCATTGCTAACTGGGTTGGCGCTCTGTAAAGAATAAAGTATTTGTTATGATTATAGGTCTTGTCGGCAATATCGGCAATGGTAAAGGAACTGTTGCTGATATCTTAGTTGAACATCATAATTTTTTAAAAGAAAGTTATGCGAATAGCGTCAAAGATGCTTGCGCTGTAATTTTTGGTTGGGATCGCGCTTTGCTTGAAGGTGATACACCAGAGTCAAGAACATGGCGCGAACAAGATGATCCATGGTGGTCAGGAAAATTTGGGAAAACATTTTCACCAAGATTAGCACTCCAACTTATGGGCACAGAGGCAGGTCGTGGGATATTTCATCCTGACCTGTGGGTTCATACAGTTATGCGTCGATGCGAACAAGCACCTTGGAACAATTATGTGATTGCTGATGTTAGATTTCCAAATGAAATCAAAGCAATTGTTAATTCTGGCGGTAAAGTTATTCGTGTTCGGCGTGGTGATGATCCTGAGTGGTATAATCTTGCTAGAGATTGCAATCTTCGCAATACACCCGAACTGATGCGCAATGCATATCCAGATGTACATCATTCTGAATGGGCATGGATTGGGTCGCACTACGACATTGTATTGGACAATAATTGTTCATTAGAAGAACTAAAAATAAGAGTTGACAAGTTGATGAATTCTATCTATAATAATCATGTTGAAGCGAATGAGGTTCTAAATTATGAAACTTTCTGAAGATACTGTTAATATTTTAAAAAACTTTTCTGGCATTAATCAAAGTTTGCATTTCAAGAGTGGTAATGTCATCAAAACTATTTCTCCACTAAGAACAATTTATGTAGAGGCAACGATCGGCGAAAATTTCCCGAAAGATTTTGCGCTCTATGATTTGAACAAACTTCTTGCCAAAATTTCTCTCTATAAAGAGGCTTATCTTTCTTTTGGTGAAGATCGTGTTAATATCTCTACTGAGAATAAAAAGAAGTCTGATTACATCAAGTATTGTTCGCCGCAAGTAATTGTCGCGCCGAAAGATGGTAAGTCTATTCAGTTCGATGATTCGTATTGCTCATTTACACTTTCGAGCGAAGATCTTGAGTGGATGCGTCGTTCGGCTGGCATTTCTGGCTCGCCGAATTTTGTATTCGAGAGTGATGGTGAAGTGATTACTTTCATGGCTACTGATGTTGCTGATGATTCGTCTGATCAGTCTAAGATTGAAATTGCTACAGGTGATGGTAAGGTATTTAAAGTTGTCATGAAGGTTGAAAACTTTAAGATGATGGATGGATCGTATGATGTTTCGATTGCTAAGAAAGGTCTTGCTCAGTTTAAACATAAGAGTTCTGACATCATCTACTACATTGCTGTAGAAGCGAAAGACTCAAAGTTTAGTGAGAAAGAATAATCATGGCACTTGATAAAGCAAAGGTTTTGGGATGCCTCCAAGAAATCTCAAATTCACTCACTCGTGTTGAAGCCGAACGTGATCTCATCAAAGAGATTCTCGACAAGATGCATGACGAATGCGAGATTCCCAAGAAGTTGGGTCGTAAACTGGCAAAGACTTATCACAAGCGTAGTTATGAAGAGGAAGTTGCAGAGCAGAGTGACTTCCAGACTATCTATGAGAATGTGGCTAAATAAGTCTATTGGGGCGCAACTGTTCTTGTTGACAGCACACTCCGCCAGACTGCCGCTGTGAGGATTCACCCCCTCCGTCCCATCTTTTCATCATGAGGTTTTATTATGAGTGATGTTTTGTGGGTAGAACGCTATAGACCGCATACGATCGCTGATTGCATACTTCCAGAAGAATACAAATCTACTTTCCAGTCCTATGTGGATCGGAAAGAGATTCCGCATTTGCTTCTTTGCGGTGGTCCAGGCACAGGTAAGACTACAGTTGCACGCGCATTGTGTGATGAAATCGGTTGCGACTATCTCATGATCAACGGCTCGGATGAGTCTGGTATTGACACATTCCGAACCAAAATCAAGAACTATGCCAGTGCAATGTCTCTTGGTGGTGGTAAAAAAGTCATCATTATTGATGAAGCAGATTATTTGAACCCCAATAGTACCCAGCCAGCGATGCGTGCAGCGATGGAAGAATTTGCGCATAACTGCACGTTCATCATGACTTGTAACTACAAGAATCGTATCATTGAACCGTTGCATTCTCGTTGCGCTGTGATTGAATTCAAACTGCGCAAGGAAGATAAACCAAAGATGGCTGCAGCATTCATGAAGCGTGCTGCTGAAATTCTTAACGTCGAAAAGATTCCTTTCGAGAAAACAGTATTAGTTGAAGTTGTCAAGAAGCATTTTCCTGACTATCGCCGAGTGTTGAATGAACTACAGCGATATTCAGTCAGTGGTAAGATCGACGCTGGTATATTATCAAGCATTGCTGACGTATCAATCAATGAACTGGTAACTTCTTTAAAGGAACAAAACTTTGGGGCAATGAGAAAGTGGGTTGCTGATTTTGGTGGTGATGATCCTGCAAAGATTTATCGTAAGATCTATGATAGTCTGTATGATATCATGGATAAGTCTACGATTCCAAATGCGGTTGTAATTCTTGCGCGCTATCAATACCAATCAGCATTTGTTGCAGATCAGGAACTAAATCTTACCGCATGCCTCACTGAGATGATGGTGGAGTGTAAGTTCGTATGAAAAATAGAAAAAATAAAAAATCGAAAAAAACTAGTGTCGAAACATCAGGTGTAGAATTTGAAATTCAAACTAAAAAATGGATACGAAAACACTATTCAAATCAAATATTGAGTTTAGAGCAGCATCATGAAATACAGATTCCTAGTGAAGATATGGCGAGAATATATATCAAAAATGCTGAAGAAGTGATCAGAACATTTAAACAATTTAATTCAAAATATGTCTTTGACTTTAAAGTTGTTTTAAAAAACGGAAAACAAATATTCATAGAGTCTAAATCTAGACAAAGCAAATGTTATGGTAAGCAAGATAGTAAAATCGGATTAAACAAAGATACTGCTATTGATGGTGCTATCATAAGAGGAAGAATCTTAAAACTGAGTATGCAAATTCAAGGAATCAAAGACTATGAATACATTGTAGTCTCTAATGCATTTCCAAAAATAACAAATAATAACTATTTAAAACTTGTATTGGCAATGCATATTGATGATTTAATACACGAAGTAGTAATCCTAGATTCATCAATCGAAAATCGATCTACTTTAGATCATATGTTTGTTTAATATGGCTGACTTGTTTAAAGAAATACTTCCGTCTATCCTACAGACCAAGGAATATGCCTTGCTGACTGAACAGGACGAGAAGTCTTATTCGTCTTTCATGGTAAATAGAGCACTTTCCTATCATCGTGATACGGTCCTATTAGCCAATGAGATGAATCGATTCACAACACTCGACAATAAACTCAAATATGACTTTCTTATAAATATTATAAGAGCCCAGAAACGTCCATATGGTAAATGGCACAAAAAGGCTCAAAGTAGTGATTTGAGTGTAGTTAAAGAATATTATGGATACTCCGACGCGAAAGCAGAGGAAACATTGAAGATTCTTTCTGAAGACCAAATCACCGCGATGAAAAAACAATTATATAAAGGTGATTGACCATGGTCGAAAAACTCGTAGAAGTCACACTAGAAAAGCAAGACGACTTCCTCAAAGTTCGCGAGACGCTTACTCGCATTGGTGTCGCAGCCAAGAATGACAACATTCTATATCAATCCTGCCATATCCTCCATAAACAAGGTAAGTATTATATCGTCCACTTCAAAGAACTCTTCGAGTTGGACGGTAAGCCGAGCAATATGTCAGACAATGACATTCAACGTCGTAATACCATTGCCAATCTAATGGCTGAATGGGGTTTGGTAAAACTCGTAAGTCCAGAAAAAACAAAAGACAACGTCGCTCCACTATCACAGATTAAAATTCTTCCGTTTAAGGATAAGAATGACTGGCAACTAGTTTCCAAATATACCATAGGAAAAAAGAAAAAAGAATCATGATGAAGCATTTTTGTTTTGATGACAATTTCGGGGAGCACTGGTTTTCTTTTTCAAAATTGTATTCTGAAATGGTGCAACATTTTCCAGATTCAAGTCACTTTGTAGAAATTGGTTCTTGGAAAGGTAGATTCGCTGCATATATGGCAGTGGAAATAATTAACTCTGGAAAAAATATAAAGTTTGATTGCGTTGATTTATGGGAAAACGATTCTTTTTATAAAGAAAAGATGTCGGGTCAAGGATATCCAAATTTTAGCGAGGATTTATATCAAACATTCTCACACAACACCAAACCTGTGTCTCACATCATAAATGCAATTCGTGGCGATTCCTCTGCGGTCTCATTAAATTATTCAGATGAGTCACTAGATTTTGTTTTCATAGATGGCGATCATTCTTATGAGGGTATAAAGAAAGATTTACAATGCTGGTTACCAAAAATTAAAAATAATGGAGTTATTGCAGGGCATGATTATCATCATGAGCCTATAAAGAGAGCTGTTTTTGAAATTCTAGGATTAAATGATTGCGAAGATACATGGGGAAATAATTGTTTTATAGTTAAAATTGTAGATGGTAAATTTATAAAATATAATTAAGGATAAATTATGCTTTATTTGAGTGTGTATCGACTTGGTGATGATGTAGAATTGCCAACCTTTGGCACTAGCATGGCAACATGCTTTGATCTTTCTTTTCAACCAACAACCAAATTAGTGAAGGGATATGACTCTTTCAACGCACCGATTGAACGTGAAGTCAATACTCTTGGTGAGACGTACATCTACCCAGGAGATCGGCTTTTGATTCCAACTGGATTGATCTTCAAAATCAATCATAAAGTTACCATAGAAACTTTTGCTGATATTTCAAGAACTGAGATGCCATTGCAGAATTATAGTATTCGTTTGCATCCTCGCTCTGGTCTTTCGCTTAAGAAAGGTTTGATCCTAGCGAACTGTGAAGGTGTTGTGGATGTTGACTATCAAGAAGAAGTCTTCGTTCTACTCACCAATGTATCAAAAATGCATGCGACTATTAGAAAGGGCGATAGAATTGCACAAGGTGAGATTATTTGCAATGAGTCTTTTCATATCGGCATTATAAACACTCGTCCAGAAAAACATTCAGAAAGATCTGGTGGATTCGGCTCAACTGGCATTGCTAGTTGACTAAATAAGAAGGATGCCCATTTGGGGTCCGTAACAACAACTTGCTTAATAAAGGAGTTATAAAATGACAAATATCACTGCACTCACATCCGCATACGTCGATCGCCTTCTACCAACAGCACTTGGTTTCGAGAATGCGTTCGCCGCGCTAGACAATGCGGCTCATCTATTGACTGCTACTCAAACTGCATTTCCACCTGTGAATGTCGTCAAGAAAGACGAATACAACTTTATTTTGGAATTGGCAGTTGCTGGTTACAAACAAGATGAGATTGAAATCACTAGCGAGAGAAACTCTCTCAAAGTAACAGGCAAAAAAGCAGAAACTGACGAACGGATATACATTACAAAGGGTATTGCTGGTCGTAAGTTCTCGCGTCAATTTGTTTTGTCTGACACTATAGTGGTTCGCGACGCAGCACTTGCTGATGGCATTCTTTCCATTGAATTGGAAAATGTCATCCCTGAAGAACAGAAGCCTCGTAAGATTGAAATTAAAGGATGATATTATGAATCCAGCAGACATCTTCATTTTACTTTTAATTGGTGCTTTTAGCATCGTATATTTCTTTAGAGATAAATCTAAAGATAAAGAAAAAGAAGATAAGTGGATTCTATAACTTGAGAACTATATTATGATTCGTGATGAACTATCGTGGGATGAATTGTTTATCTTACAGGCTACTCTGATCGCACAGAAGAGCAAGGATCCGTCGACAAAGGTGGGGTGTGTAATCGTCAATGATGATAACGTCATCTTGTCGACGGGTTTTAATGGTTTTCCTCGCGGCATTGAAGAAGATTGGAAAGATCGCTGGAAGCGTCCAGAAAAGTATCACTGGGTTGAACATGCTGAACGCAACGCAATCTTCAATGCTGCTCGTGTTGGTGTTTCACTCAACAACTCACGTGCATATCTAAACTGGGAACCAAAGCCATGCGCCGATTGTACACGCGCATTGATTCAAGCAGGCATCAAGGAAGTCATCGGACCGAATCGTCCGTTTCCTGGCGTTGGTGTTGGCAAGCACTATTCAATTGAACACGCAGAACAAATGCTGAATGAAGCAGGTGTGAAAGTGAGAACTTGGGACATGCCTAAAGAGTTGTTATGACCACAGAACAAATAATTTGGACGTTTTCTATTTGGGCATTTTTGATTGGAACTATTTATGTTCTGACAGGATGGCAAAAAGTTGTTGATTGTTACAAAATGTGGTTCACCAAAGAATATTGGAAACCATACAACATCGTAGAAGCAGCAAGTTGGTTTGCGAAAGCAATCATCATTGTTCCTGGACTTGTATTTGGAATTCAGATTTGGTGGTTGTACTTTTTTGCAACAGCAACTAGTCTCACATTGATTTGGGCATCTAACGAGAAATTGCTTCCGACGTTGGTCGGATTCAATACACTGTGGGTTTGGTTGGCTTGCGCGGTCATCGTACAGAATCTTGTGGTCTGAGTCCCATTGGACGCAAAATCGCCAAACAGAGGCGCAGGTATAGGGTAAATTAGGACCGCTGCAAAGCGATTGCAGGAGGTTTTACAGACCTGTGCAAGTTATTGATTTTATTAGAGTTTTTTACCTTTACAATATCGACTCATCGCGGTATAATGAATGTATGGTAAATGATAAAACTGTAAAAGTAGGTGACGTCGTCAAGTCTCTTGACTTCGTTGGTCATAACGATTGCTATCGCATTGGCGTGGTTGTCGCTGTCTATAAAGACGGCACTTTTTGCGCCGAGACTGCCAAGCGTGTTTGGCAGGGTAAGGTTGATCTCTCCTTCCCGCGCGAAGAATTCTACGCTCCGCTTCCTGGCAATCATTTCTTTGATGATCTCGCTAATACTGAGCCTCGCGTGCAGGTGATTGCCTAATGAAAACTCCCTATTACGGAATGTTCACGGACGAAGGCAATGTTGCAGTCCACAATATTGTCACTACAGCACATCTCCTTGATATCTCTTGGATAGAGGTGTTGCGGATGTTGGAGAAACTCAGCAAGGTCAAAGGCTTCGAGGAAGCCACTGACACTGCGGTTCGCGAAGAGGTTTCGTTTGTTCTTTATGAGGAAATGCACAAT
>Ga0194123_10000373_pt1 | contig 86252 bp, 69 predicted proteins | sample TA2MahsurfametaG_5_FD_155479 | JGI IMG/M metagenome (GOLD analysis project Ga0194123, IMG submission 155479) | Freshwater microbial communities from Lake Tanganyika, Tanzania - TA2015023 Mahale A surface | ecosystem: Environmental > Aquatic > Freshwater > Lake | place: Tanzania: Lake Tanganyika... | reverse complement strand
GCTTTGGCGGTGATGTCGGCGGTGGTGGTGGGTTGGGTGATGGTGTAGCGACCGGCGTGGGTCCCGCCGAGGGCGAACCCGGACGCGGTGACGGTCTTGCCGGTTGCGACGTTCTTGGAGGAGAACGTGCCGGCCGCACTTGACACGTTCAGGGTCACGTCGTCGCCCGCGATGTTGCCCGACAGTGCGGCCGCCCCGGTGTTCAACGTGGCGGTCGTGGTCCTGTCGTAGACCTTGTTCTGTGCCGTGACGCCCGTGACAGTGAGGGCCTTCCCGGCGACCGTGAAGGACTGCTGCGCATCGGTCGCGGCGAGGAAGTCGGTGTTGCCGGCCTGGCTCGCAGTGATCGTGCATGTGCCGATGTTGACGATCGACACGGTCGTCGTGCTGACCGTGCAGACCACCGGGGTGGTGGTCGCAAACGAGATCGTCAGCCCCGATGACGAGGTTGCCGAGACGGTGAACGGGGAGTCACCGTAGGTGCGGCCGGTGAGCGCCCCGAACGTGATCGTCTGGGCTGCCTGAGCCACGGTGACCGACGCGGCCGTCGACGTGAGTGATGAGACGGCACCGGAGGAGCCGCTGTTCTTGACGACGACGTCGTAGGAGCCTGCATCTGCCATGACCAAGTTCGGCACCGACAGCGACGACGAGGTCGCGCCAGTGATGTTCACCCCGCCCTTGCGCCACTGGTACGACAGATCGGACGCGAGTGCTCCTGTCGCTGTCGCCGTGACAGACAGAGACAGGGTCTGGCCCACCGTGCGCGAGGTGTTCGCCGGCTGGGCAGAGATTGTCGGCACCGCGGCATACCGGATGATGACGACCCCGGAACCGCCATTGCCGCCGGCACCGCACGACGCACTGCCGCCGCCACCGCCACCGCCGAGGTTGTTCGTGCCGGGGTTGCCGGGGGTCTGGCCTGACCATGTCTGGTTTCCTGCCCCGCCGCCTCCTGCGCCTCCCGCACCGCCTGCGATTCCCCATCCGCCGCCGCCGCCGCCGTCGCCGTAGGACGTGGTGGACCCGGTGATCGAGTTGGTGAAGCCGCTGCCGCCCGCGGTCGGCGCTGCGCCTGATGAGGCACTACCCAGGCCACCTGCACCGGAGGTGAGCGACGTGCCCCCGGAACCAGAGCCCGACACCCCCGTGATGGGAGTCGTGTTCCTGGTGGTGTTCCCGTTGCAGCGGTTGTCCGACCAGTACGTCTGGCCGCCGGTGCCGCCTGTCCCGGTGAGAACGGTGCCTGCCACGTCTATCGTCGAGTTGCCGCCGTTCCCGCCGTCGAGCAACGCACTCACAGTCGAGATGTCCGCTGCGGGCTGGCCGCCGGCCCCGCCCGCCCCCACGGTCGCGATGATCGCTGTGGAGCGCGTGGCAGGCAGGTTCTCCCGGTAGTACCCGCCGCCACCGGAACCGCCCGACCCGACGTTCGTGCCGGCGCCGCCGCCGCCGCCGACCACGAGGACGTCGACCGACTCGACACCGGTGGGCAGTGCGTCGTACTCGCAGGGGCCCGTGGCGGTGATCGTGTGCAGCCTCCACCTGCCCGTGCTGCCCGATGCGGGCGCGCAGAGGGCGTAGTTCACGTTGACGCTCGACGCAGAGACGGTCGAGGAGGCGAGGTACGATGAATCGCCCGAGTAGTCGGCCGTGATGCTGGCGCTGCCGTTCGTTGCAGTTGTCCAGGAGCATGTCGCTGTGGTGGAGGACACGACTGACGCGGAGCAACCGGAGATGGATGTGCCACCCATCTTGAAGTTCACGGTTCCGGTGGCGCCCGAGGTCACCGTGGCCGTGAGGGTGTAGGTCGTGCCGGCCCTCGGATTGGTGGGCATGGTGCCGAGGGTGATCGACGATGAGATCCACGGGGCGACACCGGTGGATGTGCTGGAAGGGCGATTCGCGGCATCAGAGTCGACGGGTGTGACGCGCACGTCGTAGTTCGTCCCCGGTGCGAGTCCCGTGATCGTCGACGATGTCGCCGTCGACGACGTGGTGGCCCATGTCGTCCATGTGGATGCGGCCGACGTCTTGTACTCCACGGTGAACCCGGTGAGGCCGGCAGTGTCGTTCGGCAGTGTCCAGGTGGCCGTCAGGCGGTCGGCCTGACCGGTGCTCACGGTGCCGACCTTCGACAAGGCGAGCGATCCGACTCCGCCTGCACCGGTCGCCGTGTTCGAGAAATCGAAGCCTCGGATGCTGTAGGTGCGGGCGAGGTAGTTCTCGACGAGTCGAATCTGGGTCGCCGACAACTCTCCATCGAAAAGGATGATCTCGGCGGCGTTGAAGTCGGACCGTTCCCCTGCCCCCGAGAATCTGCCCGCGTTGATCGCCAACTGAGTGTCGAAGGTCTGGGTGAGGTTGGTGGCTGTCGTCCTGTTCGCGCCGAACTGGCGGAGCATCTGGTTCTGGTCAGTCATCAACTGCCAGTTCGTCATTGTTGTGCCGTTGTTCGAATACGCAGTCAGCCAGTTGTCGTGGTACGCCACGCCGGCACTCCCAGACCAGTAGCCGGACAGCCAGTTCCGGTTCACGCCGTCGAGGATTCGCTGTCGGTTCGACCCCGACAGCCGTGTCACCTGGAACAGCGTGTATCTGTTCGTCGTGGTGGGTGAGAACGTCGCGAAGCGGAAGCCGTCGTTGCTGCCTCCGCTGACGGTGCGGATGGTCGCGGCCGAACCGTTGCCCGTCACGGTGGTGACGATCGGTGCACCCACGACAGAGGCCGAGTGGCGACCGTTGCCCGAGGTGTCGATCCACGTGGAGCGCGCGGTGTCGAGGTTCTGGAAGTTGTCGCCCACATAGCGGTACGCCGGGGTACCGACGGAGGCGGGGAATGCATCCGAGGAATCGGTTGCGTACCGGATGATGACGATGCCGGTTCCGCCGGCACCGCCCACGGTTCGACCTGCATGGCCGGCACAACCGGAGCCACCGCCACCTCCGCGGACACCGGCTGATCCGGCAGTGTTGGTGCCGCCGTTTGCGGCACAACCGTTGCCACCGCCGGAGGCACCGGCACGTGCGGCGATCGTGTGCGAGCCGTCGTTATAGATGCCGCCGCCGCCGCCGCCGCCGTACTCGACGCCGGAGCCGGTGAAGTAATTGACAGTGCCGGTCTTGCCGTTGCCGCCACCGGTGCCGTCAATCGTGGCCGAGGTCCCGCCGGCGCCACCTGCGAATCCCGTGGTTGATGTTCCGCCCGCGCCACCGGTGGTGGATGGACCGACTGCTCCTGCCGAGCCGCCGTTCACGGTGTACGTGGTGCCACCTGTGGTGAGAAGAGAGGACTGTCCGCCGGCAGTTGCCGCCGTGCCGCCCCATGCCCCCGGTGTGCCGCCCGCGCCAACCTGCAGGGTCATTGTCGAGCCCGGAGTGGCGACGACACCGTCAAGTCGCGTGGCCGAACCGCCTCCACCGCCGACCCCGCCATCGGAGCCACCGCCGCCGCCTGCGCCCACCACGAACGCGTCGACGGAGGTGACCCCGCTGGGGACCGTCCAGTCGCAGTACCCGGTACTGCTGAACTGGAGAACTGTCTGTGTGCCGACAATCGTGGAGGTGGGGGAGCACGCCGCGGCTGCGGCCCTGATGGAGAACGAGGATGTGGCGGCAGTGGCGCCGTTCGCGTCAGTTGCGGTGACCGTCACGGCATAAGTCCCGCCGGCAACCGTGGTGGTGCCGCTGATGACGCCAGTCGACGCGTTCAGGGAGAGCCCGGACGGCAGTGACCCGCCGAGCGAGTACGTGTAGGGGGTGAGACCGCCGGACGCACCGGTCGACACCGAGTACGCAGTGCCGAGTGTCGCGGTGAGACCGGCTGACGGTGTGGTGATCGCGAGTGCGCCCGAGGCGGTCACGTTCAGTGTGAGCGAGGTGTCGATCGGGGCCCATTCGTAGACAGCCGCCTTTGCGGTGGTGGTGGGTTGGTCGTCCCACAGTGAGTTGGATGACCCGTACCCCATGACCATGCCCTGTCCCGAGTTGTCGGGTTGTCCCGCCGGGTCCCACTGCTGGTAACTGCCGCCGATCGACTGGTCGAAGTCCGAGTAGATCTGGTACGCATCTGGCGAGTCCCATGTCCACTGACCCTCGGACACGCTGTCGGAGCCGCCGGACCATGACTCTGCTCCCGAGATTGCCCGGACGGTGGTGTACTCCTCGCCACTCGTCACCGTTGCCAGGTAGCCGTACGTTCCGCCGAACGCCGTCGTTCCCGCCGTGGTCGCATGCGTTGCCTGCGCGGCAGCCGTCGTGTTGCGGAAGTAAAAGTGGTCGGTTGTGCTGCTGTAATGGTACGAACCTGTGGTCTGGCGTTTCACACCGTAGGAGACAGTCACCGAACTGCTGCCCGACGCGGGGGGAGTCACGGTCGCGGTGTTCAGGGCCGTGTTGAGGGTGTCCCGTGTCGCCTCCACCGTGAAGGTGGACGACCCGAGCGAACCCGCGGTCACCGTCGTGCCCCCCTGGGTGAGTGTGACCGTTCCCGCGCTCGCGGTGATCGTCGCAGACACTGTCTCTGAGGTTCCCCACAACGACGTGCTGAGGAACGTCGCGCCGAGACCCAGGTTCCGTGCGGCCGATGCCGTGGCCGTCAGGGCTCTGGAGAAGTCGACATTCGTGACGGTGCGCGTGGACACGGGGTCCACCTCGATCGCTGCGTACTGGCGGGATCCGATGCACCCCGAGCCGCAGTCGTTCCACCCGCCCGAGGACCCGTTCATCTCCACCCAGTCCTCGTTGCCGCCCCAGTCGTTCGGCTCGCCCGAGTCCCAGTTGTTGTACCTGCTGCGGTAGGCGGCGCCGGCAGTGCGGAACACGGCATTCGAGTCGTTTCCGTACCAGCGGAAGGTCCCCTCGACCGCGACATCGTTGCCGCCAAGGTACGCCGTCACCGAACCGATGGCCGTCTTCACCGTGGCGTTCTCCCCGGAGTGCTGGATGGTCGCCAGATACGCGCGCCGCCCGCCCAGGGTGATGGCGTTCGCTGCCGTGGTGGCCTGGGCCTGGGTGAGGTTCACTGCACCCGCGTCGTATCGCGAGTAGAAGTGCCCGTTCGTGTTGTACACCCAGGTGCGCCCGCCCACAGTCTGGTCCACCGGCTTCATCGAGAGGGTCAGGGTGACGCGCGTGGGATTGGTGGCAGAAGAAGTGATGGTCGCAGAGTTCAGTGCGGCGTTGATCTGGGCCTGCGTGCCTTCGAGAGTCAGCGATGTGCTGTTCTGGGCACCGGCGGCGAGAGTGGAGCCGTTCAGGGTTGCCGCAAGCGTGCCGGACGTGGAGGAGAGCACCGCACGCACGGCCTCGCCGTTCGTGTACTGGGTGGACGGGTTGCTGTAGCCGAGGGACGTCGGACTGCCGACAGTTGCGGTGATGTCAGCAGACTGGCTGAACGAGCTCGACGAGGCGATGGCGTAGTCGTTCAGCGTGAGGTTGTACGTGCCCGTGGTCGTACCGTTCGCGCCTGTCACGGAGTACGTGAAAGAGTCCGCGCCGAAGTTGTTCGCACCACCCACGTAATTGAAGTACCCCGTCGTGCGGTTGATTGTCACGGCCCCCTTGGTGGGTTGCGAGGACACCGCGAACGTGACCGCCGTCCCGTTGTTCGTCAGGTCGACGCCGGGCAGGTAGCCCTGGAAACCTGACCCCGTGAGATTCGGGTCGACCGATGCGATGGTGGAGGTGTTGAGCGTGGCGTTCGTCCCGAGCACAGCATTGAACCCGGTGCCGACCCTTGCCGCACGGTTGACGACGTAGCGCACGCCGTCGTTTCGTGCCGCAGTGTGTGACATGTCCACGTCGTCGAACGGCATGTAGAGAATGTTCCCGGCAATCCTGCGTTGGTAGAAGGTTGAGATGTCAGATGCGCTGCGGGCGTAGTCCCACAGTCTCACCTCGTCCATGAGACCGGAGTAGTTGTCGACGGGGGCAGCCGGGCGCCCGCCGAAACCCACGGGGTTATTGTTGGTGGCGAGCGCGCCGCCGGTGTTGCTGCCGGACGGGGCAGTGGAACTGCTGAACACCCCGTTCAGGTACACGTACAGGTACCCACCGCTGCGCACGAACGCGAGGTGCGTCCAATCGGCGCTGGCTATCCGGGTCGCTGTGCACTGCCACTGCCAGCTGGTGCCGTGCATGGCAAAGCAGACGTTGTTCGGGTATGTGGCATCGTTACTTGCGTAGAGGGCCACCAGGTAGGACGCTTCCTTTGCAAGGAGCGTTCGTGGGTACGAGTTCTTGACGTTCGGCTTGATCCACGCCTCGAACGTGAAGTCATTGGTGATGTCGAGCGGGCTGTTGGTGGTGTCGGTGATCTGTGCGATCGCGGTGGTGGACGCGTCGGTGGACAGGGCGTACTGGGTGGTGGCGAAGGCCTGGGGGAGTGCCCACCTGATGATGACAAGACCCGTGCCCCCGAATCCTCCGCGCGACACCGTGGAGCTCCAGGTGGCCCCTCCGCCTCCGCCGCCTGTGTTGGCCGAACCGTCGCCACCCTGCGTGAGAGTTCCGGCACCGCCGCCGCCAGATCCTCCTGCGGCCGTCGCAGATTGTCCGTTGTAGCGGCCTGCACCTCCGCCACCGCCGTAGGTCGTGGCAGTGCCGGAGATGCTCGAGGACTTGCCCGCGCCACCAGTTCCGGTGCCAGAGGCTGCGCCGGCTGCGGAGGCGCCGCCGCCACCACCACCGACGGAGTCGGAACTGCCGCCTGCACCACCGGCAAAGCCGTTGAATGCAGTGCCGGTGCCGGCCGCTCCGCCGGCGCCGGCATAGACCTCGTTCGCACTGCCACCTCCGGAACCGCCCGCAGTGCCGGGTCCGCCCGCGTTTCCGTAGTTCCACGCGACGGTGCTGTGACCCGACCCGCCTGCACCGCCGTATCCCGCCGACACACCGAATGCGGTGGTGGACCAGCCGTCGGTGGCAGGGCTCATGGTCGGCGCAGAGAGCATGTCCCTCCCCCCGAAACCACCCTGGCCGACCGTGACCGCGTACACGCCCGCACTGACGGCAACGGTCGGTGTTGCGGAGAACGCAGTGTCGTACACGCCACCGGCGCCGCCACCGCCGGCATTGTCACTGCCGCCGCCACCGCCGCCGCCGACAACCAGCACTCGCGCACGGGTGGGGCCCGACGGGAGCGTGTACCCGCCCACCTCGGTGAGGTAGGTCCTGGGGAAGGACACGATCGTCTCACCCGGGGCGGTCGTCGTGTCGACCGTCTTGATGTCGCCCCACGTGGGGCTGCCCACGAGAGTGAGGTTCGGGCCCGCACCTGCTGCCGATGACTTGTTGACAACGGTCGTTCCGGTTCCCTCGTTGAAGTCGAAATACGCGGCCAGATTCGTGGTGCCTGCAGGTCCCCAAGTGCCCATGTCGGCCTGTGCCAGCGTCTCGGTGATGCGCGCGGTGTTGTACAGGCGGAACTCGTCGATGGCCCCGTTGAACGATGCTGCGGAGGGTCGACCTCCGATCGTGAAGACCTCGGTCGAGTCCCTGCCGGTGCTCGGCACGGATGTGGCATTGTCGACCAGCGAATACGCCAGCCGGCCGTTCACGAACATGTAGAGGTCGTTTCCGGCCCTGTCGACGGCCATCACGACGTGGGTCCACCGACCGGTGGGAACACGCGGGAGCGTCGAGCTGCCGGCCCGGATGGACTGCCACTGCCAACTTTGGGTGGCGCCCATGATCGCGAAATCGAGAACACCGGCCTGGATGGCAAGCCCCCAGGAACTTTCCTTGTTGACGATCATGCAGAACCCGGACGCACACGCTGCGGCAGGCCTGATCCATGCGGACACCGTGAAGCCGTTGATGCCGTCGTACACCGTTCCGGAGTCCGCCACCAATGCGCTCTGCGTCGACCCGTTGAACGTGACGGCGTAGTCCACGGTCTCGGAAGCGAGTGCCTTCGCCTTCGGTGCGTCAACCCACGGGGACGACACGACGAGAGCGAACATCGATGCGGCGGCAAGCAGCATTGATGTCGCCCTGGACGCGCGCGAGCGCAAGGAGCAAGAGACCTGGGTCAATGTGGTGGTGGTGGTGGTGTGGTGTGTTGTCCGGCGCAGCACTCTAGGCACTCCGCCTAGACAAAGAGTATAGGGAACGACTCCCGGCCGGTCCATCCGTTTTCCTGAATGATTCGGACCCGTGCTGGCGGGCGGGCACTGGCCGGATCTGTGTGGACAACCCCTGCCGGGGCTCCCCATCAGCCGCGGCTCAGAGTTGGAGGCTCTTGATCTCCAGGAACTCCTCGAAGCCGTACTCGCCCAGTTCGCGGCCCACGCCCGACTGCTTGTATCCGCCGAAGGGCGCGTTCGGGTTGAAGGCCCCACCGTTCACCTCGACTTGGCCCGTGCGCAGACGGCGCGCGATCGAGATCGCGGTGTCCTTGTCGGCCGACGAGACCGCGCCGGCAAGTCCGTAGACGGTGCCGTTGGCAATCCAGACTGCATCGTCGATGTCGTCGTAGGGCAGGATCGCGAGCACCGGCCCGAAGATCTCCTCCTGGGCGATCGTCATCTCCGGCGTCACATTCGAAAACACAGTCGGCTTGACGAAGTAACCGGTCGAGAGTCCCTCGGGGGCGCCGAGGCCACCGGCGACCAGGGTCGCGCCCTCGTCGATGCCCGTCTGGATATAGCCCTGGACGCGCTCGCGCTGGGCCGCACTGGCGAGTGGACCGAGGTTCGTGCCGTCGGCGAATGGATCGCCGACCTTCATGCCATTCGCCACGAGGGCGGCCGCCGTCTCTGCCTCCGCGAGACGCGCTTTCGGCACGAGCATGCGGGTCAGCGCGGAGCATGTCTGGCCACTGTTCAGGAACGCCTTGCCCACGCCGGCCATCACGGCCTTGCCGAATGCGGCCTGGTCGAGGTCGTCGCAGATGATGTTGGCGCTCTTTCCGCCGAGCTCGAGTGCCACCTTCTTCACCGTCTCGGCGCCCACCTGTGCGACGCGACGCCCGGCGCGCGTCGAACCGGTGAACGACACCATGTCGACGTCGGGACTCGCCGCGATTGCTTCGCCCACGACCGGACCGACGCCGGTGACCATGTTGAACACGCCCGCGGGCAGACCCACCTCGTGGATGATCTCGGTCAGCATGAAGGCATCGATCGGTGCCACTTCGCTGGGCTTGAGCACCACCGTGCACCCGGCCGCCATCGCGAAGGCGACCTTGGCCGCGATCTGGTGCAGCGGGTAGTTCCACGGCGTGATGCAGCCCACCACCCCGATCGGCTCGCGCACCACCAGTGAGGAGCCAATCTCGCGCGAGTAGGCGAACGACTCGGCCACGGCGGCGGCTTGCTTGAAGGAGTTGATGGGAAGGCCCACCTGGATGATGTTGGAGAGAGTCTTTGCCATCCCGGTCTCACGCGAGATCGCCGAGGCGATCTCGTCCATGCGTCCACCGAGGGCATCGCCGATCCGGTTCATGTACTTGGCGCGCTCGGCGGCGGGCAGTGCGCTCCATGACTCGAAGGCACCCTTGGCGGCCGCGGCGGCCTTGGCGACGTCCCCGGCGGTTCCGGAGGGGATGGTGGCCATCACGTCCTCGGTGATCGAATCAAAGACCTGAATCGTTTCCGATGACTCCGATGCCGTCCATTGGCCCCCCACGTAGATCTTGTCGTATGCCCGCATGTCCCGCTCCGATCGTCGGCGCCCGAGCGGTGTGCCGGACGCACCCGAGACGCTAGGGGAAAGGACCTCCGTGCGACGCAGTCGTGCGTCACTGGGGCGGCTGCCTTGGGCGGTGCTGCTCCAGCCGACTCGGTGTCACAGAGGACAAACACCCGCAGGTGGCCGTCAGCCCCGTGCGGTGTGTCAGGCAGGTGTGAGCACGAACCCTTCGTAGTCGGTCTCGGCGACCTGCTGGCACCGTTCGGCATAGGCGGGAAAGCCGAGCAGGGGCATGAAGACGCGCGGTTTTCCCTCGACGTTCGCACCGAGGTACCAACTGTTGCACCGCGGGAAGAGCGTGAAGTCGGCGATCATGTTCACGTGTGCGACCCACTCGCGCTGGTGGTCGTCGGTCGTCTCGATGGAGGCGAATCCTGTGCGCGAGAGATGCCCGATGCACGAGGTGATCCATTCAACATGCTGCTCGATGGACACGATCATGTTCGTGAGCACCGAGGGACTCCCGGGGCCCGAGACCATGAACATGTTGGGGAACCCGGCTGTGGAGAGCCCGAGGTACGTGACGGGGCCGGCCTCCCACGCATCGGCGAGCCGCTGTCCGCCACGGCCCCGGATGTCGACCTTCAGGATGGATCCGGTCATCGCGTCGAACCCGGTGGCATAGACGAGCACGTCGAATTCGTGCGCGACGCCCCCGGTCACGAGGCCCGTCTCGGTGATGCGGTCGATCGGGGTCGTCGAGACGTCCACGAGCGTCACGTTCTCGCGGTTGAACGTGTCGTAGTAGCCGGTGTCGAGACACAGCCTCTTGCAGCCGATCACCTGGGTGGGCATGAGCAGCTCGGCGGTGGCCGGATCCTTCACGATCGTTCGGATCTTGTCGCGCACGAACTCAGCGAGCAGGTCGTTCGACCCCTTGTCGAGGAGGAAATCGTTGAACGACGCCATGAACGCGAATCCGCCGGCTTCCCAGCGGCGCTCGAACTCCGCACGGCGCTCCTCCTCGGGGGCCGTCAGCGCGGAGGTCTCCCCACGCTCGATGCGCGAGCCGAACCCGCCCTGTTCGAGGCGGTTCGCCGCGCGGAAATCGGCGTAGTGGGCCTTCACGTCCTCGACGTAGCTCGTATCGATCGTGCCGTTCCGGGCCGGCACCGAGTATGTGGCAGTGCGCTGGAACACGGTCAGGTGCTCGGCCTGCTCGGCGACGATGGGAATGCTCTGGATCGCCGAGGAACCCGTTCCGATGAGACCGACTCGCTTGCCGGTGAAGTCGACGCCCTCATGGGGCCACTTGCCGGTGTGGTAGGTCGGCCCCGCGAAGGTCTCGGCGCCCGGGAACGCTGGGATGTTCGCCGATGACAGGCACCCCGTTGCCATGACGAGGAAACGGGACACGACCGTCTCGCCCCCATCGGTGGTGACACCCCAGGTGGAGGACTCCTCGTCGAAGTGAGCCGAGACCACCCTCGTGGAGAAGGTGATGTCACGGCGCAGATCGAACCGGTCGGCCACATGGCGCGCATAGTCGAGGATCTCGGGCTGCGACGCGTAACGCTCCGTCCAGTTCCACTCCTGTTGGAGCGCGTCGTCGAAGGAGTACGAGTATTCGACGCTCTCGACATCGCAGCGCGCACCGGGGTACCTGTTCCAGTACCAGGTGCCCCCGAGGTCATCGCCGGCCTCGAAGACACGCACGCTGAGACCCTCGGCGCGGGTGCGATGGATCATGTAGAGCCCGGCGAAACCGGCACCCACCACGACGACGTCGATGTCTGGTCGCTTCATCGAACCCCCCAGTGCGGCTAGCCGATGACTCGAACCCTAGTTTGCGCGCTTGGGGCCGCTCCGAACCGAGGGATGCTCGCTGTGGCGGCCCGAACGGCCCCTGTCTTCGTTGGAATGCCGGTCATCACGGCGGCGAGGGGCACCGCCGCGGGCGCCGTCCCGACGGTCCTCGCGCCGGTCACGGCTGTGCCCTTGGCGTCGGCCACGGCCACCCTTGCCGCGCAGACCGTCGCCGCGACCGCGGAGTTGGGCTGGGCGGCGCTCCTCGAGATCGGGCATCTCGCGCCTCACGCGCTCACCGGGTGCCACCATCGCGAGCACCTCGTCGCCGGGCGCCACGTCGTGGTGCTCGGGGGTGATGCCCGCGTCCTTGGCGAGGCGGCGGGCGTGGCGCTTGGTCGCATCCGTCACGATCGTGATCACGTTGCCGGATGCTCCGGCGCGTGCGGTGCGACCCGAACGGTGGAGGAACGCCTTGTGCTCCTCGGGTGGATCGGCGTGGATCACGAGAGAGACGTCGTCGACATGGATTCCCCGCGCGGCGATGTCGGTGGCCACCAGTGTGTCGACCCCCCGGCCGGCAAACGCAGCGAGATTGCGTGCACGGATGTTCTGGGAGAGGTCCCCGTGCAGCTCCAGACTCGGCACGCCGGCCTTCACCAAGGCAGCCGCCAGTTTGCGGGCGCCGTGCTTGGTCCGGGTGAACACGAGCGACTTGCCCGGTGCGGCGCAGAGATCGGCGATCACGTCGAGCCGACGGTCCTGGGACACCTTGAAGAAGTAGTGGACCGCGGGGGGACCGTCGTTGTCGTCGGTCGAGATCTCGTGCACCACCGGGTCGACGAGGTAGCGGCGCACGATCTTGTCGACACCGCGGTCGAGCGTGGCCGAGAAGAGCAGACGCTGCGCGTCCTCGGGTGTCTCGTCGAGGAGTCGCTTGACGTCCTCGAGAAATCCGAGTTCCGCCATGTGGTCCGCCTCGTCGAGCACGCACACCTCGATGCGCGAGAGATCCACGTTGTTCGACTGCACATGGTCGAGCATGCGCCCGGGGCAGGCCACCACGATGTCCACGCCGTCCCGGAAGGCGCCGATCTGCTTGCCGTATCCGACTCCGCCGTAGACCACGGTGGTGCGCAGCGAGACGGCACCGGCGAGCGGAGCGATGACCTCGCGCACCTGGTTTGCGAGCTCGCGCGTCGGCACGAGCACCAGGGCGCGGGGCACTTTGCGGCGTCCGGGGCGGTTGGACGTCCCAGTGGCGAGGCGCGACACGAGGGGGAGTGCGAATGCGAGCGTCTTGCCGGAACCGGTGCGGCCCTTGCCGAGGACGTCGCGCCCGCTGGCGGCGTCGTCGAAGGTCGCATCCTGAATCGGGAAGCAGGTGGTCAGGCCCTGTCGCTCGAGTTCGGCGACGATCTCGGGGGCGAGATCGAGGTCGGCGAAGGTCCGGAGTGCGCGGTCGAGCACGACCGCGCCGGAATCGGCACCCATGGGGGGTCTCCTTGTATCGGTCACAGATACCGATGCGTACCCATGGACGCACCACGAAGGTGCCTCGCCACGCTATCGGGGAATCATCGGTTCCGTGCGGATGGCGAATCCATGGCAGTCCGCTCGGTCAGTGTGTCAACGGGGCCAACCGCGAGCGTGCCGCGGCCACGGAGATATCTGCTCCCAGATGCGTGCGAGTCGCAGGCAGATGTCTTCTCTGTGTCGGGGTGCGTTGATCATCAACCCGATGGGGAGTCCCTCGCTCGTGAGGCCCGCGGGGAGACTGATCGCGGGAAGGTTCGCGATGTTGGCGAGCATCGTCAACAACGCGGCATGTCCACCGTGGCAGGGGCGCCCCGCGATCTCAGTGGGCATCGGGCCCTCGGCCGCGAACGGTGCACAGGCATTCGTGGGAGTGAGGATCACATCGACGTGGTCGAAGATCTCGGCGATGCGCATCTCGAGTCGGCGCCGTTCCTTCTCGACCCGGGCGAACCGGGGCAAGGTCACCTCCCGCGTGCGGCGCCATCCCTCCACGGTGCGGGGGTCGAGTTCGTCGAGACGACTCTCCCAACCGTCCGGCACGGAGACGAACTTGTCGGCGCCCTCCATCAGCACATAGATGCCGATGTAGTCCTCGATGCCCAGGTCGGTGTCCACGCGCTCCATGCCGGCGGCCGCGATCAACCGATCGGCGGCGGTGCCACAGATCGCGGCGACCTCGGGATCGACGGTGACGAATCCGAGATCGCTCGACCATGCCGCGCGAAGACCCGCGACATCGAGTTCCTCGATGATGCGTGAGTACGACAGTCCCGGCGCGGGCAGCGATGTGCGATCGCGGGCGTCCGGCCCGACGGCGATGTCGAACAGCAGTGCCGTGTCGGTCACCGTGGTCGCGAGGGCGAAGTTCACCGCGTTCTGGGCGTGCCGCGTCACCCCGAACGTGGGCACGCGACCGTACGTGGGCTTCAGGCCCGGCAGGTTGCAGGAACTCGCCGGCCCACGGATCGAGCCACCGCCATCGCTCGCGGTGCCGAAGGGGATCACCCCCGCCGACACCGACGCCGCTGTCCCTCCGCTCGATCCACCCGGGGTGCGCGAGGTGTCCCACGGGTTGCGTGTCACGCCCAGCAACGGACTGGCGGTGTAGCCCCACGCGCCGAATTCGGGGGTCGCGGTCTTGCCGATCGGGATGGCCCCCGCCGCGCGGAAGCGACCGACGTGGATGTCGTCGGCGGACGCCGCGGGACCATCTGCGAACCAACGACAACCCATGGTGGTGGGCATCCCGGCGCACTCCTCCAGATCCTTCACACCAAAGGGCACGCCCGCGAGTGGGGGAAGCGTCGCGCCCGCGCGTCGCGCGGCATCGACCTCGTCGGCCATCCGCAGGGCACCCGCCTCGTCGAGGTGCGCGAATGCGTTCAGTTCGCTCTGTGACGCGCGCGCGGCGTCGAGCGCGGCCTGCACCACCTCGCGTGCCGAGACCTCCCCCCGGCTGATCAGGTTCGCGGTGGCGATGACGTCCCCGGTCATGGAGGCACCATAGTTCCGACGCTGTACCCGGGAATCAGGGACACGAGACTCAGGGGTGGAGCGTCACCTTGATCGCGCACCCCGTGTCGTCATCGTTGCGGCCGCGGCCGACGATCCGGCGCGCGCTCGTGGCTGCGAGGAGCAACACCCACCCGATCCGGTACTTGGACTTCACGAGTGCCTCGACCGTCGAGGTCTGGGCAGTCGGCAGCACCACGGCCGCTCCCTCGAAGACCTCGGCACCCGCAGCGACGCGCCCGCGCACGTCGCACACCCGCAGGGTGCAGCGGGCGTCGTTGCGCAGCCTCTTGACCTTGCCCGATTTGAGATCCGAGGTGAATGCCCAGCCGCCGTCGAAGGGCACGATCCACACCGCGGTGGGAACGGGCGTGCCGTTCCTGCGGTACGTGGTGAACGAGACGTATCGGGCGTTCACGAGTGTCGAGGTCATGTTGGGGTGCTCCCTGTCAGGTCGGTGCGGGGCCGGTCACTGCGCCATCGTGTCTGTGGTCGGGGAGGGGGGACTTGAACCCCCGGCCTCCTGCTCCCAAAGCAGGCGCGCTGCCAACTGCGCCACTCCCCGCGGTCGACAGGAACGCTACCCCTGTCGAGCGGGACGATTCAGGAGTTCGCGGCACGCTTGGCGGCGCGTGCGAGTCGCTTCGCCGCGCGACCGATCGGGACGAGCGTGCGATGGTCGAGATCGCCGATCTCCTCGCCGTTCACGAACAGGACCCGGTAGCGCAACCAGTTGAAGCCGTTCGCCAGGATGACCTTGCCCTCGGTGCCGGCGGGCACACCGTCGAGGTCGACCGATGCCGACACCTTGTCACCGACCTTGAGGTCGATCTGACCCTTGTGCGGGTTCGCGAGGGAGTGGGGTTTCCAGAGAGTCATGGTCCCATTCTTATCCGCAGACGTGAGCGCCGGGCACACTGGCTGGCGCCACACTGCCAGACACTGCTCTCGGTGCGGGTCGCCGATACACTCCGCGACCTGTGAAAAGCGTGCTCGAAGCCCTCGAGGGCAACCAGGTCAAGTTGTCCGTAGAGGTGGACGAATCCGAGTTCGATCGGAACATCGACAAGGCCTTCAAGAAGATTGCCGAACAGGTTCGCATCCCCGGTTTCCGTCCGGGCAAGGCGCCGCGCAAGGTGCTGGAGGCCCAGATCGGCGTCGGCGCCGCCCGCGCCAAAGCGCTCGAGGACGCGATCCCGGAGTACCTCACCCTCGCGGTGCGCGAGCACGAGGTCGATCTCATCGACACCCCGAAGGTCGAACTCATCGAGGGGCAGGAGTCGGGTCCAGTCAAGTTCGACGCCACCTGCGAGGTGCGTCCCGAGATCACCCTCCCCGGCTACGAGGGCTTGCGCGTCGAGATCGTCAACCCGCAATTCTCAGACGACGAGATCGACGAGGCCGTCCAGGCCGAATTGCGCCGCCGCGGAACTCTCGCCGATGTCGACCGTCCGGCACAGGTCGGCGACCATGTCGTGCTCGATCTCGAGGGCACGCGCGACGGACAGCCTGTGCCGGGTCTGAACGTCGAGGAATGGTCCTACGAGATCGGTCGGGGTTGGGTGGCGACCGGTTTCGACGACCAGATCACCGGCGCCGAGCGGGGTGAGGAGATGTCGTTCACCCTCGTGCCCAACGGGTCCGAGGAGGCCGCCGACTTCACCGTCAAGGTGATCAAGGTGCAAGAGATCCTCGTGCCCGAGGTCGACGACGCGTGGGTCGCCGAGAACATCACCGACGCCGAGACGGTCACCGGGTGGCGCGAGATGATCCGCAGCCGTTACGAGGAGATGGGGACGAATCAGATGCGCTCGACGCTCGTCGATCGATTGACCGACTCACTCGCACGACTCGTCGGGATAGATCCACCCGAGTCGATGGTGCAGCGTGACCTGGAGGCGCGGTTCCGGAACACCGTGCAGCAGATGCAGTCACAGGGGATTCCCCTCGAGCAGTGGCTGCAGGTCACCGGGCAGGACCCCGACTCTTTCGTGGCCGGGTTGCGGGAGCAGTCCGAGAAGGCCGTGCGCGTCGATCTCGCACTGCGTGCGGTCGCGGTGGCGCGCGGGATCGACGTCCCCGGGGCCGACCTCGAGGCTGAGTTCGCCGCGATCGCCACGCGCGTCGGCGAGAAGACGACCAAGGTGCGCAGGCTCTACGAGCAGAACGACGCAGTGGGCGACCTGGTCTGGCAGATGCGCAAGTCCCGGGCGCTCGACTGGCTCCTCCACAACGTCACCTACGTGGACCAGACTGGCCGGGTCATGGACGTCGACGACGTGGTCGGCCCCGACGACGTGCCCGACCCCGACCGAGCCCGAGATAATCTCCACGACCAGACCACGAAGGACGCACAGTGAACTTCCAGAACTACTACGTCCCGACCGTCACCGAGCAGACCAGCCGCGGTGAGCGCGCGTACGACCTGTACTCGAAACTGCTGAAGGAGAACATCATCTTCCTCGGCACCCCGATCGACGACACGATTGCGAACCTCGTGTGCGCACAGTTGATCCACCTCGAGAGCGAGAACCCGGATCGCGACATCAACATCTACATCAACAGCCCCGGCGGCGACATCACCGCACTGTTCGCGATCTACGACACGATGCAGTTCATCAAGAACGACATCGCGACGATCTGTCTCGGGCAGGCCGCCTCCGCCGCGGCAGTTCTGCTCGCGGCCGGCACCAAGGGCAAGCGTCTGGCGCTCCCGCACAGCCGCGTGCTGTTGCACCAGCCCTACGGTCAGGTGGGCTACGGCCAGGTGACCGATCTGGAGATTGCCGCCCGCGAGATCCTCCGGATGCGCGACCTCCTCGAGGAAATCCTTGCCAGCCATACGGGACAGCCGATCGAGCGGATCCACACCGACACCGACCGCGACTTCGTAATGGAAGCAAACGAGGCCCTCGCGTATGGCATCATCGATGACGTGATTTCATCGCGCCAGCTTCCGGACCGCTCCGGTCCGATCCGCTGACGCTCCGTCCCAGGGAGAAGCCCGCGTGGCCAAATTCAGCGACACCGGTGAACTGCTGAAGTGCTCCTTCTGCGGCAAGTCCCAGAAGCAGGTGAAGAAGCTCATCGCCGGCCCGGGTGTGTACATCTGCGACGAGTGCATCGAGCTGTGCAACGAGATCATCGAGGAGGAGGTCGGTGACCGCTCCGAGGTGCGCCTCGATGCCCTGCCGACGCCGATCGAGACGCGCGCCTTCCTCGACGAGTACGTCGTGGGTCAGGAGCGCGCGAAGAAGGTGCTGTCGGTCGCGGTCTTCCAGCACTACCGCCGGCTCCAGCACCAGCAGCAGAGCCAGGGCATCCGTCGTGACGACGTGGAACTGCAGAAGAGCAACATCTTGATGCTCGGGCCCACCGGTTGCGGCAAGACCCATCTCGCCCAGACCCTCGCGCGCATGTTGAACGTGCCGTTCGCGGTCGCCGACGCCACGGCGCTCACCGAGGCCGGCTACGTCGGTGAGGATGTCGAGAACATCCTCCTCAAGCTCCTGCAGGCGGCCGACTTCGACGTCAAGAAGGCCGAGCAGGGGATCGTCTACATCGACGAGATCGACAAGGTGGCTCGCAAGGCCGAGAACCCGAGCATCACCCGTGACGTCTCCGGCGAGGGTGTGCAGCAGGCGCTGCTCAAGATCCTCGAGGGCACTGTCGCCTCGGTGCCGCCTCAGGGTGGGCGCAAGCATCCGCACCAGGAGTTCATCCAGATCGACACCACCAACGTGCTCTTCATCTGCGGCGGTGCGTTCGCCGGACTCGAGCAGATCATTGAGCAGCGCATCGGCCACAAGGGCGTCGGTTTCCACGCGATCGTGAGGTCCAAGGCCGACAAGGATCCCGGAGAGCTCTTCGCCCAGGTGCTCCCCGAGGATCTGCTGAAGTTCGGCATGATCCCGGAGTTCATCGGCCGCATGCCGACGGTGGCCGCCGTGCACTCGCTCGACAAGGAGGCCCTGGTCCAGATCCTCACCGAGCCGAAGAACGCACTCGTCAAGCAGTACACCAAGATCTTCGAGTTCGACGGTGTCGAGCTCGAGGTGACCCGCGGTGCCCTCGAGGCGATCGCCGATCTCGCGCTCAAGCGCGGCACCGGCGCACGCGGCCTGCGCGCGATTCTGGAGGAGACCCTGCTCGACACGATGTACGAGGTGCCGGGCCGCACCGACGTCGCGCGCGTGATCCTCGACGAGGAGTGCGTAGTGGGCGGACAGACCCCCCAATTGGTGTCGAAGAGCACCGCGCGGATGCCCAGGCAGCGCCGCGCCGCATCCTGACGGGACCCGCACCGGGCGCCCGTGCCCGCGGAACGAAGCATGAACCACGCCGACGCTCTCGCGTACCTCGACGAACGTTCCTCGTACGAAAAGACCGGCCGCATCGAGGAGCCCTCGACGCGGAACATCGAGTCGATCCTGTCCGTGCTGGGGGACCCGCACCTGGACTTCCGGGTCATCCATGTCACGGGTACGAATGGCAAGGGCTCCACATCCCAGATCATCAGCCGTCTGCTGACCGCGCACGGGCTGCGCACCGGCACCTACTCGAGTCCCCACCTCGAGTCACCGCGCGAGCGGATGCAGATCGACTGCGAGTCGATCGGCGTGGAGGCCTTCGCCGGCGTGATCGCGGGCGTCGCTGTCGCCGAGGGTCTGAGCGGGGTGCGCCCGACGTACTTCGAGGCGATGACGGCCGCGGCGTTCCGGTGGTTCTCCGAGGAGGCCGTCGACGTCGCCGTGATTGAGGTGGGCATGCTCGGCAGGTGGGACGCCACGAACGTGGTGCGCCCCGACATCGCGGTGATCACCAACATCGCGCTCGACCACACCGAGTTCGCCGGCCCGACCCTCGAGCACATCGCCCGCGAGAAGGCGGGCGTCATCAAGGATGGTTGCGTCGCCATCGTTGGTGAGACCCGGCCCTCACTCGCGGCGATCTTCGCCGCCGAGGCCGATGCGCGCGTGGTTCAGCGGGGCCGCGACTTCGAGGTGCTCGAGAACCGGCTCGCGCTCGGCGGGCGCCAGATGCACCTGCGGACGTCGCGAGCGGACCACCCCGACGTGTTCGTCCCGCTTCACGGGGCACACCAGTGCGACAACGCCGCCGTTGCGATCACCGCGGTCGAGGAGTTCTTCGCCGCACCGGTCCATCCCGACGTCCTCGCGGAGGGTCTCGCCGTCGTCACGATGCCCGGACGGTTCGAGTTGCTCGGTCACCAGCCCCTCGTGATCGTGGACGGTGCGCACAATCCGGCGGGTGCCGACGTGTGCGCCCAGGTGTTCTTCGACGACTTCGACCCGGTCGGGAGGCGGATACTGGTGGTGGGTGCGCTCTCGTCTCGCGATGTCTCCGAGACGTTGGGAGCGCTGCGTGCCGACGAGTTCGACCTCGTGGTGTGCTGCACTGCGCCGTCGCCCCGCGCGCGTGCCGCACGCGAGATCGCCGCGATCGCAGAGTCGATCGGGTGCACCGTCGCAGTGGCCGAGTCTGTCGAGCAGGCCTGTGACACCGCGCTCGAGGGAGCAGGTGCCGACGACGCGATCCTCGTCGCGGGTTCGCTCTACGTGGTGGGTGCGGCGCGTCCGCACCTGCGTGCGCGCCTGCCCTGACGGGATCATCCGGGCGCGACGGGTGGGTGCGCGATCGCGCCCGTAGCCTGAGGGGCATGTCCAACCGCACTCTCGTCCTGCTCAAGCCCGACGCCGTCGAACGGGGTCTCGTCGGAGCCATCGTTTCGCGTTTCGAGGCGAAGGGTCTGCGGTTGGTCGCGGCGGAGTTGCGAACCCTCGATGCGGGCACGCTCGCCCGCCACTACGAGGAGCACGTCTCGAAGTCCTTCTACGCGGACCTCGTCGAGTTCATGTCGCGTGGCCCGGTGGTTGCCATGGCGGTCGAGGGACCGGAGGACACCTGGGAGATCGTGCGCCACATGATGGGCTCGACCAACCCGCGCACCGCGGCACCCGGCACCATCCGGGGCGACTTCGGGACCATCCTGACCGAGAACCTCGTCCACGGCAGCGATTCGGCCGAATCGGCGGCCCGCGAGTTGTCCATCTTCTTCCCCGGGCTCTGATCCGGGGACAACTACGATCGAGACTCGCGGGGGCGTGCGTCTGCGCGCGACCGGGGGAGATTTTCCTATGAGCCGCAACAACCCCTTGTCGATTGGTCGCGACATCGCGATCGACCTCGGCACCGCGAACACCCTCGTCTACGTGCGCGGCCAGGGGGTTGTGCTGAACGAGCCCTCGGTCGTTGCCATCGACATGCGCGACAACCGGCCCGTGGCCGTGGGCTGGGAGGCCAAGCGGATGCTCGGTCGCACCCCCAAGTACATCGAGGCGATCCGTCCCCTGAAGGACGGCGTGATCGCAGACTTCGATGTGTGCGAGAAGATGCTCCGCTACTTCATCCAGCGCATCACCACCAGCCGCTGGAGCAAGCCGCGGATGGTCATCTGCGTGCCATCGGGCATCACCGGGGTCGAGCAGCGGGCCGTGCAGGACGCCGCCGAGTATGCCGGCGCCCGCCGCCCCGTGCACATCATCGAGGAGCCCATGGCCGCCGCGATCGGGGCCGATCTCCCGGTGCACGAGCCGAGTGGCAACATGATCGTCGACATCGGCGGCGGCACCACGGAGGTCGCGGTCATCTCGCTCGGGGGAATCGTCGTGGCCCAGAGCGTGCGCGTCGCGGGCGACGAGCTCGACGAGGCGATCCAGGCATACGTGCGCCAGGAGTTCTCGCTCGATGTCGGCATCGTCACCGCCGAGGAGATCAAGATCCAGATGGGATCGGCCTGGCCGCTCTCGCAGGAACTCACGGCCGACGTGGGGGGTCGTGACACCGTGTCGGGTCTGCCCCGGACGATCGAGCTCACCTCCGAGATGGTGCGCGAAGCCATCGCCGAGCCGGTGACTGCCATCATTGACGCCGTGAAGTCGACGCTCGATCGCACGCCACCGGAACTCGCCGCCGACATCATGGACCGCGGCATCCATGTCTCGGGTGGGGGGGCGCTCCTAGCCGGTGTCACGCAGCGCATCACACACGAGACCGGGATGCCCTGCTACCTCGCACCCGATCCGCTGTACGCGGTCGCCATCGGATCGGGCCGCGCGCTCGAGAACATCGAGGCGATGCGCGGAATGATGTCCTCGCCGGGACTCGACCAGCAGTAGATCCCCCCGTGGCGGGCCAACCCTTCACTCGGCGCCGGGTGATCCTCCTCCTGGCCCTGACCTCGGTGCTCCTCGTGACGCTGGACCTGCGGGGCAGCGGCGCGGTCAACGGGGTGCGCTCGGCCTTCGGCGTGGTCTTCCGCCCGATCGAGAGCGCGGCGCGCGTCGTCACCAACCCGATCGAGAGCACGTGGAACGGGATCGTGCGCTACGACGACCTCGAGGACGAGAACCGGAGGCTGCGTGACCTCATCGCCTACAACGACGGCGCCGCGATCGCAGCCGTCGCGAGCGTGCGCGAGGCCCAGGAGCTCCTCGCATTGAACGGGCTGCCGACACTCGCGGGAATCTCCTCGTGCACCGCCCAGGTGGTGGGACAGTCGCCGTCGAACTTCTCCCAAACCGTGGAGATCAACCGTGGGAGCGAGTGCGGGATCAAGGTTGGCATGCCGGTGCTGAACGCGGCCGGCTTGATCGGCAAGGTGACGGGGGTCTTCAACAAGCGCGCCGTCGTGAGGCTCGTGACCGATCCCGGCTACTCGCTCGCCGTCAAGGTCGTGAACACCCCCCCCACCACAACCACCACGACGATTCCGGGCGGCGAGTCCGCACCCTCCACGACCTCCACATCGACGACGACCACGGTGCCGCGCACGACGACCACGACGGGCATCCCCGGGTTCACACCGGGTGCCACTGTCGCGACCACCTCGACGATCCCGGTCCCGGGTGCGACCACGACGGTCCCCGGTGACGGGAGCCCCAACCAGCCGGGCCAGGCGACGAAGTCGCCGATCACGGTGCCGGCCGGTGTCGATCTGCCGCTCCGCGAGACCGGGGCGCTCGAGGGCAGGGGTCTGTCGCGTTCGCCGTTCGTGCGCTTCATCGAGAGCCAGAGTCGATTCGGTGAGGTCGCCGTTGGCTCGCCGATCGTCACCGCCGGTGGTGCGACATCACTCGCGCCACCGGGGATAGTGGTCGGGACGGTGTCGAAGGTCGTGCGCAGGCCGGGCACGCTCGGTCCGCTGCTCGAGGTCGACCTCTCGGCGAACCTCGACTATCTCAATTTCGTGAGGGTGCTCCTCTACCGGCCGAGCACCGAGAGGGTGGACGAGCCGTGATCGACGCTCTCCTGCGCATCGCGGAGAACCGGTGGTTCCGGCTCGTGCTCGTGGGCATGGTGCTGCTCGGTGTGCAGACCACGATCCTCAACGACATGCGGCCCTTCGGTGTGAGCCTGCAGGTGATGGTGCTGCTCGCGGCTGCCAGCGGACTCGCGCGCGGGTCCGAGACCGGGGCGGTCGCCGGGTTCGTGGTCGGCCTGCTCTACGACCTCGTCCTGACCACGCCGCTCGGTCTCGGCGCGGCGGTGTTCGCCGTGGTGGGGTACGCCTCGGGGCTCGCGAACACGTTCGTGCACGCACCCACTTGGTGGACGCGCATGTTGATGGCAGCGGCGGCCAGTGCGCTCGGGATGTTCCTCATGCCGCTCGCCCTCGAGGTGACCGGCACCGAGGGCGCCCTGACCGGTCAGGTGTTCCTGATCGCGCTCGTCGTCGCCGTCTTCAACGCACTCGCGACACCGCCGGCGCACTGGGTGTGCAGGTGGGCACTGAGCGACCGGACGAGGGTGAGGTGACCGGCAGTGGTCGGTGAACGGCGCGTCTCGCGCACGGCGGTGCTCGGCACGGTGGCCGCGATCCTCGGGGGAATCCTGTGCGTCCGTCTGTGGTTCCTGCAGGTCCTCGATGCCCCGGGGCTCGAGGAACGCGTGCGGGAGGTGCGCACCCGTACGGTGAAGTTGACCCCCGAGCGCGGCCGGATCTTCGACCTCGAGGGGCGCATCGTTGCTGACAACGAGCGTGTGCTGACCGTGACGATCGATCGCCAAGTGGTCGCGCGGCCGCTCGCACGCCAGCAGATGTGGAACCGGCTCTCGGGGGCGCTCGGGCTGAGCCTCGAGCAGTTGGAGGAGCGCTACAAGTCCAAGCGCTACGACCAGCTGCAGCCAGCCCCGCTGAGGGAGGACATCGACGAGTCGCTCGCGGTGTTCTTGCGCGAGAGATCCGAGGACTACCCCGGTGTCGATGTGCGCGAGCACTGGAGACGCGAGTACCCGTACGCGCCGGTGGCGAGCCACGTGGTGGGGTTCCTCGGGGCGATCCGCGAGTCCGAACTCGAGTACTACAGGAATCTCGGCTACGACCCCGATGCCCGCGTCGGTCAGTTCGGTGTCGAGCAGACCTACGAGTCGGTCCTGCGCGGCACGCCGGGCTACGTGAAGTACGAGGTCGACTCCCGCGGTCGGATCCTGCGCCAGTTGGAGCGCCGGGAGCCGATACCCGGCAACGACGTCCAGCTCTCGATCGACCTCGACATGCAACAGTTCACCGAACAGGCCCTCCAGACCGAGATCCGCGCGCGCCGTCGCACCGAGGCTCCCACCGTCCTCGCCTTCGGCGAGCCCGACCCGAGGTACCCGGAGGCTGTCTTCTACAAGGCGCCGGCAGGCTCGAGCGTGGTGATGAACCACGAGACCGGCGAGGTGCTCGCGATGGCCTCCTACCCGAACTTCGACAACAGATGGTTCAACGCCGGCATCTCCTCGGAGAAGTTCCAGCAGCTCTTCCCGCGCACCGACGACCCCGACCTGTCGATCCTCGTGAACCGGGCGATCTCGGGTCGCTACAACCTCGGTTCGACCTTCAAGCCCTTCGTCGCCTTCGCGGCGCTCAACACCGGCCAGCTTCCCGGCGGCACGTCGTACCTGCTCTTGGACGAGGGCACCTACAAGCTCCAGAGCATCCCCGAGGAGCGGTGCCAGCTGAACGTCAAGTGCATCTTCAAGAACGCCAACTGCGGCAACGGCGCCCCGTGCAAGTACGGCCGGGTCAACGTCGTGGACTCCCTCGCGGTTTCCTCCGACGTGTTCTTCTACAAGATCGGCGAGCAGATCTTCACCGAGCGCGGCAACAGGCCGGTGCTCGAGGAACAGGTCCGCTTGTTCGGGTTCGGTTCGCCGACCGAGATCGACCTGCCGTACGAGTTCACCGGCACGATCCCGAGCCGGCTCCTCAAGGAGCGACTCGCCGAGTCGGGCGCGATCGCCAGGGAGGAGGGCGAGGGCTATTACGTGGGCGACAACGTCCAGTTCGCGATCGGACAGGGCCTGCTCTCGGCCACACCACTGCAGTTGGCCGTCGCCTATGGAACCCTCGCCAACGGCGGCAAGGTCGTGCGACCCCGCGTGGTGCGTGCGATCTGGACTCCGGGGACCCCCGACGGAAAATCGGGCGCAGTCGATCTGCGGGCGGGGACGATCCTGCGCGACTTCACGGCCCCCCAGGTGATCCGCGACATCGGTCTTCGCGAGGACGTCCGCGACCCGATCGTGCGCGGATTGACGCGCGTGATCAACGGACCGGGCAAGCGGTACGACTTCTACCATGCGACCACCGGCGAGAAACTCTTCCGCTCGTACCCGAAGGCGACACTGCCGATCGCCGGCAAGACGGGCACCGCACAGGGCGCGGGCAACCTGCCGTGGAACGACTCCTCGGCGTTCGCGGCGTTCTCGAAGGATCCTGCGAAGCCCTACACCGCGAGCACCTTCATCGAGAAAGCCGGTTTCGGATCCCGCGCGGCTGCACCCGTGGTGAAGTGCGTCTTCACCGCGCTCGCGGGCAAGATCCGGGTCGGCAAGGCCCTCCCGTCGGATCCGCTCGACGTGAACAGTTTCGAGGTCGCCCAACCCCAGTACCTGCCGAACCCGCTGTGTCTGGTCGGCACCGGATCGTCGGTGCGCGACTGATGGCTGGGATTCTCTCCACGCGCCGGCCCGACTCCGGGCTCGGCAACATCAAGCGGGGGATCACCGCGCCGACGCGCAGCATCGACTGGGTCCTCATGACCGCGGTCGGTCTGCTCAACACGATCGGGGTCTTCATCGTCTACTCGGCGACGCGGCCGCGCCTCATCAGCAGGGGATCGGACCCGTTCTCGTTCGCACAGCGCCAGGTGGCCTTCATCATCGTGGCGCTGGTGGCGATGGTGGTGGTGATGTGGCTCGACTACGTGCAGTTGCACGGGAACGCGAACCTGTTGTACGCGGGGACACTCTTCCTGCTCGTGCTCGTGCTCGTGACCGGTGCGGTGATCGGCGGTGCGCGCCTGTCCTTCGACCTCGGGCCGATCTCGGTGCAGCCCTCCGAGATCTCGAAGGTCACGACGCTCCTGCTGCTGGCCGGATACCTCGCGCGCGGTGACACCGAGGAGGTGTCCTACGAGATGTTCATCCGGTCGCTGTTCATCGTCGGTGTGCCGGTGGTGCTGATCGCGGTCGAACCCGACCTCGGGTCGGCCTCGGTCGTGGTTGCGATGGCGATGGGTGTGCTGTTGGTGGCCGGCGCGAGGGCCCGCTACATCATCTTGATCACCACGCTGAGCGTCTCGTCGGTGGTGGCCGGTGTGGTCTCGGGAGTGGTGCGCGACTACCAGTTGCAGCGCATCACCGGGTTCTTGAACCAGAACTCCGACTCGGCAAGCCTCCAGCAACTGATCACCCAGGTGCGCTTCGCCAAGCGCGCCGTCGCCACGGGCGGCTTCTTCGGCAAGGGCTATCTCGACGGGCCGCTCACCAACGGCCGGTTCATCCCGGTGCAGTCGACCGACTTCGTCTTTTCCGCGGTGGGGGAGCAGTTCGGGATGGTGGGCTGCGGGATCGTGCTGTCTCTGTTCGCAGTTGTGCTGTGGCGCATCTTCAGGATCGCCCGCCTCGCCCAGGACCGCCTCGGCACCCTGGTCTGCACCGGGGTGTTCACGATGATCCTCTGGCAGGCCTTCCAGAACATCGGAATGACGATGGGCATCACCCCGGTCAGCGGGGTGCCCCTGCCCTTCGTGTCCTACGGGGGGTCCCACACGGTGGCCTTCGCCATGATGATCGGGCTGGCCCAGAGCGTGCACATGCGCCGTTTTCGCTGACAGCGGCGGGTACCCTTGTCCACAGGGTCCCTTGGGCCAACCGTCCGACAGGACCCGCCGCGCCAGACCCGGCAGCGGCGGGAACTGCGTGGCGCGCCTCGTGCGCGACACGTCGAAGAGAATCGAGAAAACCCAGATGAACACCAACGACTCGGGTGTCGCGCCCTCCGGGGGTGCCGCTTCAGGTGAGGGCCGGTCCGACAACGGATCGGCCAACGGCAACGGACAAGCACGCAAGCGTCGGCGTGGGTCGCGCGGCGGCAAGAACCGCCGCAAGCCCACCGATGGCGCCGGCCAGACCGGCACCGCACCCCGGGTGGGCGGAAGTTCCCCATCCCACGGCAGTGCACCATCGTCGGGCGCTGGCAACCCGGCAGCACACGACCCGGCACCAACCGGCTCGGCGTCCGACATGTCGGCTCCGCCGCGACCGCCGGGCCCGCCCCCCGGATTTGCGCGCAAGCCCCGCATCGGTGACACCCGTCCGGCTCCGCCGGTGCCCGCCTCGAAGGGTCACGGTGGGGACGGTGCCGGCAAGCAGAAGCAGAGCGACGGCAAGAAGAAGCGCCGACGTGGTGGACGCGGTCGTTCCCGTGGGGGGCAACAGTCGCGCGAGACCCCGCGCCCCGATGCCGACGCAGAGATCATCGAGCGGCGCCGCGGCCGCGAGCGCAACGGTCGGCCCGTCGGGCGCTACCTGATGTGCGTGCAGGTGCGCGACGGCGTCACTCAGGTCGCCGTGATGGAGGGTCGCAACCTGATCGAGCACCACGTGAGCCGCCCCGCCGACGACATCGGACAGATCCACGGCAACATCTACCTGGGCAGGGTGCAGAACGTGCTCGCGGGCATGGAGGCGGCCTTCGTCGACATCGCCACGCCGAAGAACGCGGTTCTCTACAGGGGCGATGTCTCCTTCGACACCGCCGATGTCGAGCACAAGGACACCGCGCGCATCGAGCACATCCTGCGACGCAGCCAGATGATCCTGTGCCAAGTCACCAAGAACCCGATCGGGGCCAAGGGTGCCCGCCTGACGCAGGAGGTCTCGCTGCCGGGTCGCTTCGTGGTGCTCATTCCCAACTCGAAGACCTACGGGATCTCCAAGCGCCTCGCCGATTCCGAGCGACGCAGATTGCGCGCGATCCTCGACCGCGTCAAGCCCTCCGAGCACGGCGTCATCGTGCGCACCGCAGCCGAGGATGCGACCGAGCACGAGCTGACCGCCGACATGACACGCCTGCTCGAGCAGTGGGCCGAGATCGAGGAGGCCGCGAAGAAGGCGAACGGTCCCAGCCTGCTCTACCGCGAACCCGAACTCGCCGTGCGCGTCATCCGCGAGGAGTTCAGTGCCGAGTACCGCGGAGTGGTCATCGACGATCGCAGACTCTTCGAGGACATCAAGTCGTACGTGTCGGACTTCAATCCCGAGCTCGCGGATCGTGTGGAGTACTTCGACCGCGAGGCCGAGCCGCTCTCGTTGTTCGAGACGAACCATGTCCACGAGCAACTCCACAAGGCACTCGACCGCAAGGTCTGGCTGCCCTCCGGCGGCTCGATCATCATCGAGCACACCGAGGCCCTCACCGTGATCGATGTGAACACCGGCCGCAACGTCGGGTCGTCGAATCTCGAGGAGACGGTGTTCGTGAACAACCTCGAGGCCGCCCAGGAGATCGCCCACCAGCTCCGCCTGCGCGACATCGGTGGAATCATCGTGATCGACTTCATCGACATGGAGATCAAGGACAACCGCCGCAAGGTGGTCGACTCGTTCCGTCAGGCCCTGTCGCGTGACAAGACGCGCACCCAGGTCTTCGACATCTCAGAGCTCGGGCTCGTCGAGATGACCCGCAAGCGGATCGGCGAGGGACTCATCACGGCCTTCTCCGGGGAGTGCCCCGAGTGCGCCGGACGCGGCGTGAAGGTCGACTTCAGCCTGCTCGACTGAGCCGGCGGTTCCCCTCGGCGCGAGGGGTGTGCGTCGTGGAGGCCCGATAGCGGTGGGTGTCCCTCGGGAGCGGATCCCGGTGGGGATCGCCGGGGGCACGGATAGTGTTTGAGACCGCTATGTACGCAGTGATCGCTTCCGGTGGCAAGCAGACCAAGGTCGCCCAGGGCGAGACCATCCAGGTCGAGTTGCTCGGCGTCGAAGACGGTGCCGAGGTCTCGCTGACCCCGGTGCTGGTGGTCGATGGGTCCACCATCTTGTCCACCCCCGACCAGTTGAAGGGCGCCTCGGTGAAGGGCCGCGTGATCGGCACCGCCAAGGGCGTCAAGATCGACGGCTTCACCTACAAGCGCCGCACCAATCAGCGTCGGCGCTTCGGCCACCGCCAGCAGTACTCGGTCGTCGAGATCGTCTCCATCGCGAAAGGCTGACCTGACATGTCAAAGACAAAGGGTGGCGGGTCAACCCGCAACGGGCGCGACTCGAACGCGCAGCGCCTCGGCGTGAAGGTGTTCGACGGCACCAGGATCACCGCCGGAACGATCCTCGTGCGCCAGCGCGGGACGCGCACGCACCCGGGCAAGAACGTCGGCAAGGGCAAGGACGACACGTTGTTCGCCCTCGTGGATGGCTCGGTGAAGTTCGGCGAGCGCAACGGGCGCAAGATCGTCGACGTCCTTCCCGTCGACTGACGCACCCGATCGCGCACTACGCGTCCGGGCGCCCGGATTGTGGGCGGCGCTCGGGCCCCGGTCAGTGGCGCGGGCCGGGGATCGTGTCGATGCCGCGGGGCAACCGGCTCTCCGGGTATCCGATCAATCTCACGGCCTGCTCGCAGGCGTACCTGTCGGTCATTCCCCCCACGTAGGTGACCACCTCGCGCACCGCGCGCTCTGTCCCCGCATCGAAGGGATCCTCCGCGTGGGCCGGGATCGCCTCGGGATGCACCAGGTAGTGGTCGACGAGTGCGCGCAACATGTCGATCACCGCGGTCGCCTGGGCCCGTGACTCGGGCCGTTGGTAGATGCGCTCGTAGTTGAATCGCCGGAACTCCGCGAGAGCCTGGGCGCTGTCGGGCACCATGCCGATGCGACCGGTTCGCGCGGTGGCCGCGATCATCCCGTTGATGAAGGTGCTCAACTGCTCGCGACGGCTGGTGCCGCACCGCTCGCGCACGAGAGCGGGGAGATCCCCCGGGGCGACCACGCCCGCATAGACGGCGTCCTCGAAGTCGTGGCACACATAGGCGATCCGATCGGCCCACGAGACGATCTCTCCCTCGGGTGTGCGCGGTGCGGGACGCGACCACGAGTGGTTGCGGATACCGTCGAGTGTCTCGTCGCACAGATTGAGCGGGGACAGGACCGCATCGGCACCCCAGACCGCGTGGTCGTACCCCCCGTCGACATACGGCGACAGTGCATCCTCGCTCGCGTGTCCACCGGGACCGTGCCCGCAGTCGTGGCCGAGCGCGATCGCCTCGGTGAGCGCGACGTTCAGGCGGAGCACCCGCGCCACCGACACCGCCACCTGGGCGACCTCGAGCGCATGCGTGAGCCGGGTGCGCTGGTGGTCGTCGGGAAAGACGAACACCTGGGTCTTGCCCGCGAGACGCCGGAACGCCGATGCGTGAAGGATGCGGTCCCGGTCGCGCTCGAAGCAGGTGCGGAACGGGTCCGCCTCCTCGGCGAGGGCGCGGATGCCGGCTCCGGTCGCACGCGTGGCGAGAGGAGCCAACTCGACGACATGGTGAGCCTCGCGATCGTGCCGGTCGGCGAGCTCGGTGGTGCCGATGCCGGCCCATGAATCGGCGTGCGCCAGGGTGATGCCGTCACCTCCGGCATTGCCGCCCATCGTCGACACCCAGATGTCGTCGCGTTCCGTGCGTTCGTCGTCCACGCATCCACGATAGGTGGGGGATGTGACGCGATCGGTGCGATCCGTGCCGCGGGTGCCCGGTTCCGATCCACCGGGCCGGTCGGGGTGCGCCGGTAGCCTTCGAGAGATTCTCTATGAGTGCATTCGTCGACGAAGCACAGCTCAACGTGCGCGGCGGTGACGGCGGGGCAGGGTGCGTCAGTTTCCGCCGGGAGGGGCCCGTCGCCTACGGCGGGCCAAACGGCGGCGACGGTGGCAAGGGTGGGGATGTCTGGATCGTGGCGGACCGCAACGTCGCCTCGCTCCTGGCCTTCCGGGACCACCCGCACCGGCGCGCAGCCGATGGTGTCCACGGCAAGGGCAAGGACCTCCACGGTCGTCGGGGCGAGGATCTCATCGTGTACGTCCCCGAGGGGACGCTCGCGCGCGACATGTACACCGGCGAGGTGCTGGCCGATCTCGTGAATCACGGCGACAAGTGGCTCGCCACCGAGGGCGGCCGCGGCGGCCGCGGCAACGCCAAGTTCCTGAACAACCGGCGGCGCGCGCCCTCCTTCGCCGAGCAGGGTGAGGTGGGACGCGAGCGGTGGCTGAGGCTCGAATTGAAACTGATGGCCGATGTCGCGCTCGTGGGTTTCCCGAACGTCGGAAAGAGCACCTTCATCAGTGCGGTGTCGGCCGCCAAACCCAGGATCGCGAACTACCCGTTCACCACGCTCGAGCCACACCTCGGTGTGGTGCGCATCGATGACGAGACCGAGTTCGTCATGGCCGACATTCCCGGTCTGATCGAGGGCGCGAGCGAGGGCCGGGGACTGGGGCACCAGTTCCTGCGCCATGTCGAGCGCGCTCGGGTGCTGTGCTTCCTCATCGATCTCGCCGCACTCGACGGCGTCGAGCCCGACGACCAGCTCGCCACCCTGCGGCGCGAACTGGGCAACTACCGCTCCGAGCTCCTCGAGCGTCCCACGCTCGTCGTGGGCACCAAGACCGACAGTGCGACCGCCGAGGCGGTGGCCGCGTGGCCCCACCTGTCGATGAGCGCGGTGACGATGCTCAACGTGCGCACGGTGACTGGCTCGCTCGCCAGGCTCGTGGCCCAGGCACGCGACACCGAGCCGTTGGAGGAGGCGACTGTCATCGTGCGCCCCGAACCCGAGCACGCATGGGTCGAGCAGATCGGGGAGGGGGAGTACCGCGTCCACGGCCGCGCCGCGGAGCGCGCGGTGGCGCTCAACGATGTGAGCTCGCCCGAGTCGCTCTCCTACATCGACGAGCGGCTCGCCAAGCTGGGTGTCCCCCGGATGCTCGCCCGGGCCGGCGCCACGGAGGGCGATGTGGTGTGGATCGCCGAATTCTCTTTCGAGTACGCACCGGACCTGTGATGCTCTCGGGCATGGGGAAGTGTCGGAGCGCGCAGCGATGAGGGTCGTGGTCAAGATCGGCACGTCCTCGCTCACCGACGAGGCCGGGGTCCTCCAGCCCGCCGTCATCAGCTCGGTGGCCGACCAGATCGCCGCTGCCAGGGCCGCCGGCCACGAGGTCCTGCTGGTCACCTCGGGTGCGGTCGCCTCTGGGGTCGCGAGTCTCGGGCTCGCATCGCGCCCCGCAGATGTCCTGTCGTTGCAGGCGCTCTCGGCGGTGGGGCAGCCGCGCTTGATGGCGGCCTACGACGCGGCGTTCTCGCGCCACGGTGTGGTCGCGGCCCAGGTGCTGCTCGTGCCGCACGACTTCGTGGACCGTCGCCAGTACCTGCACGCCCGTGACACGCTCCTGCGCCTGCTCGAGTTGGGGTGCGTCCCGATCATCAACGAGAACGATGCGATCGCCAACAACGAGATCCGCTACGGCGACAACGACCATCTCTCGGCCCTCCTCGCCCATCTGGTGCGAGCCGACATGCTGGTGCTGCTCACCGACACCGACGGGCTGCACACCGCCGATCCCCGCACGAATCTCGATGCGCGCCGCATCGAGAGGGTGGGCGCCGATGATCCGCTCCTGTCGGTGTCGACCACCGGCTCGGGAACCGATCGCGGCAGCGGTGGCATGTCGTCCAAGCTCGCGTCCGCGCGCATCGCGTCATGGTCGGGAGTCGTGGCGGTGATCGCGGCCGCCTCCTCCGAGGGTGCGGTGATGGGGGCGATAGCGGGCGAGAGCGTGGGCACGCGCTTCGAGCCCCACGATCGTCACCTGCCCGCGCGCAAGCTCTGGATCGCCTTTGCGGCCGACGTGGAGGGGACGATCTCGGTGGACGCCGGCGCCCGGGATGCACTCACCGGGCGGGGAACCTCCCTCCTGCCCGCCGGGGTGGTCGGATGCGGGGGCACCTTTGCCGTCGGTGCGGTGATCGAGATCCTCGGACCCGACGGTGCTCTCGTGGCGCGCGGCATGAGCGCGATGGACGCCGACGTGGTGCGATCGAGCATGGGCCGGCGCACGGACGATCTCCCTGGCGGCGGTGAAGTCGTGCACCGCGACGATCTGGTGGTGCTCGCCGGAGCCTGACGCGACCCCGCACCGGGCGGGTTCAGTCGAGGGGGCGGCCGACGTCGGTTCCACGTCGCGGCAACAGCGAGCGGAGATCGGATATCTCGGGAACCCGCAGGATCAACAGCAACACCGTGTAGGCGACCACACCACCACCGACGGTGAGGAACAGCTCGGCCAGGCGCGACAGGCCCGATTGTGGCTCGAGGAGAGTCTCGACACGCCATAGCCCGAGACCCATGACACCACTGGCGGTCACCACGCGCCACAGCGACGAGACCATCGCGAGCCAGCGCACCGCGTGGAACTGCTGGTGCAGCAGCGCCAGCACCACGATGGAGGCGATCAGGTACGACAGGCCGAAGGCGAGCCCCAAACCGAGCACGCCGTGGCGTTCCACGAGCACGAGGGCCAGCACGATGTTCACCGCGTTCTGGAAGAGATTGACCAGGAACGGGGTGCGCGTGTCCTCGTGGGCATAGAAGCCGCGAAGGCAGAAGATGTAGAGGGAGAATCCGAGGAGCCCCACGGAGAACCCCATCAGGGCCCGGGCGGTGTTCTCGGAGGCGACCGAGGTGAAGTTGCCGTACTCGAGGAGCGAGGTGATGATCGGTCGCGCAAGGACCCAGATCCCCACCGAGGAGGGAATGGTCAACAGCGCGATCCATCGGATGCCCGATGTGGTCCAGTTGGCGAAGCCCTCCCCGTCGCCGGCCCGCACCCTGCGCACCAATTCGGGGACGAAGGTCGTCGCGATCGAGATCGCGAGCAGACCGTGGGGGAGCATGAAGAAGATGAAGGCCTTCGAGTAGGCGTCCTGGTTGCCGCTCCCGGGTTCGGCGAGGTTCTTGATGACCACGAGCGCAACCTGGTTGGTCACCACGTAGCCGAAGGTCCACGACGACAGCCGCACCATCTGGCGCACCGCCGGATGGCCGAAGTTCGGTTTGAAGCCGAATCTGAACGGGATCTGCGCCCGACGCAGCGCGGGAACGAGCACCAGACCCATTGCCGTCACCCCGCCGGTCGCAGACAGGGTGAGCAGCCAGAAGAACGACGAGCCGTACGAGATGTCGGCCAGATCGGGAGTGCCGTCGCGGGTGAAGGGGATGATGAGCAGGAGCGTGATCGTGATCACATTCGAGAGCACAGGTGACCATGCCGCGGCGAAGAAGTGGCGCCGTGCATTCAGCAGCGCCGACCCGATCGCGGACAGGCCGTAGAAGAAGATCTGGATCAGGCAGATCCGGGACATCATCGTGCCCGCCGCGCGGAACTCGTCGGCATCAACCAGCGCGCTCGGCTGGAGCGAGTACAGGCCGAACACGAGCGGGGCGAGTGCGATTGCGAGCACCGTGGCCACCACCAGGATGAAGAGCGAGCTCGAGACGACGGTCTGGGCCGACTCCACGTCGTCGTCCTCGGCGAAGCGCGTGAACATCGGCACGAGGCTGGCGGCGAGCAGGCCGCCCACGAGCAGCTCGTAGATCGAGTTCGGACTGTTGTTGGCCCCGTCGAAGGCGTCGGCGAGGGCGGTCTGGCCGACGATGATGCCGAACACCATCACCCTCAACAGTCCGGTGAGGCGGGACATCGCGGTGCCGATCGCAACAACGATCGTGTCCCTGAACATGGGCCAACACTAGGAGCCGACGACCCGCGCGGACCGGGAGCAAACGCACCCGGTGCGTCCGCCGGGCGGTCGGGGAGTAGCGTGAGAGCCTTATGGCGCATCGCTTCGATTCCGTGCAGGAGGTCCGCGAGGGTCTCAGGAATGTCAATTATCTCGCCGACGACGGAATCGCCGGTGTGGTGTTCCTCGCGGACCGACTCGGCAAGCCCGTGTTGGTGGAGGGCCCGGCCGGGACGGGCAAGACACAGCTCGCAAAGAGCGTGGCCGAGATGACCGGCGCGCGCCTCATCCGTCTGCAGTGCTACGAGGGCCTCGACGAGTCCAAGGCGCTGTACGAGTGGAACTACAAGAAGCAGCTCCTGCGCATCCAGGCGGACCGCAACTCCGGCTCCTGGTCCGAGGTCAACGACGACATCTTCGGCGACGAGTTCCTGCTGACACGACCGCTCCTGGAGGCGATCACCGCTGACGAGCCGGTGGTGCTGCTGATCGACGAGGTGGACCGCGTCGAGGTCGAGACCGAGGCGCTGCTGCTCGAGATCCTCTCGGAGTACCAGGTCTCGATCCCCGAGCTCGGAACGATCACCGCCAAGCAGGTGCCGCTCGTGTTCCTCACCTCGAACAACACGCGCGAGCTGTCCGAGGCGCTCAAGCGCCGCTGTCTGTTCCTCCATGTCGACTACCCGCAGATGGAGCGCGAGAAGGAGATCGTGGTGACCAAGGTCGAGGGCATCACCGAGATGCTCGCCGACCAGGTGGCCCGCATCGTTCGCAGCATCCGCCAGCTCGACCTGAAGAAGTCGCCGTCGGTCAGCGAGACCCTCGACTGGGCGCGCACGCTGGTGCTCCTCGGGCTCGACACGATCGAAGCGGAGCAGGCCAAGGAGACACTCCACATCCTGCTCAAGTACCAGTCCGACATCACCAAGGCCGCCAAGGAACTGGCCGTCGACTGAGGGGGCTCGCGTGCTCGATCTTCTCTCCGGGTTCATCACAGAACTGAGGAACGCGGGCCTGCCCGTGAGCCTCACCGAGAACCTCGACGCCATGGAGGCGATCCAGCACATCCCGCTCGAGGATCGTGAGGCCTTCAAGTACGCCCTCGGCGCGACGCTGGTGAAGAACAACGCGCACTGGCGCTCCTTCGAGACCGTCTTCGAGGTCTACTTCAGTCTCCGGGGTCCCGAGTACAAGATCGACGGCACCGAGAGCGACCTCGACGATTTCTTCCGCGAGATGCAGGAACAGATGGATCAGATGCGCCAGGGTCCCGGCGAGGGCAGCGGTGGTGCGATGGAGCAGCTCACTGCCGAGGAGCTCATGAGCATCCTGATGAGCGCACTCATGAACGGCGACCAGGCCATGATGCGCGCCCTCGCACGCCAGGCGGTCCAGCGCTTCGCGGGCATGGAGCCCGGCCGGCCGGTGGGTGGCACCTACTACCTGTACCGGACGCTGCGAAACCTCGATCTGGACGGGATGCTCGAGAAGTTGATGGAACAGAGTCGCCAGCAGGTGGGGGGCGATCTCACCTCGCTGGAGGAGCGCCTCGAGCGCGACGAGTACCAGGACCGCATAGAGAAGTTCAAGCAGGAGGTCGAGGCCGAGATCCGAAGGCGCCTCGTGGCCGACCGTGGCGCCGAGGCGATGGCAAAGACACTCCGCAAGCCGCTCCCAGAGGATGTCGAGTTCATGCACGCGAGCCGCGACGAGATGCAGAACCTGAAGAAGGCCCTCCAGCCCCTCACCCGCAAACTGGCCGCGCGTCTCGCGCGCAAGCGCCGCCACGGTCGCAAGGGCCCGCTCGACTTCCGCAACACCGTGCGCCACAGCCTCGCCTACGGCGGCGTGCCGGCCGAGCCGAAGTTCAAGTATCCGCGGCCCGCCAAGCCCGAGCTCGTGGTCGTGGCCGACATTTCCGGCAGTGTCGCTGCCTTCGCGCGGTTCACCCTGATGCTGGTGTACGCGATCTCGAACCAGTTCTCGAAGGTGCGCGCATTCGTGTTCATCGACGGCATCGACGAGGTGACTGACTACTTCAAGAAGACCGAGGACATCTCCGAGGCCATCCACCGCATCAACACCGAGGCCGACGTCGTGTGGGTTGACGGCCACAGCGACTACGGGCACGCCTTCGAGGTGTTCTGGGACCGGTGGGGCAAGGAGATCGGCCCGAAGTCGACGGTGATCCTCCTGGGCGATGCGCGGAACAACTACCACGCGTCGCAGTCGTGGGTCGTCAAGGAGATGAGCCATAAGGCGCGGCACGTCTACTGGTTGAATCCCGAGCCGCGTTCGTACTGGAACACCGGCGACTCGATCGTGGGCGAGTACGGCACCTTCACCGACGGCGTCTTCGAGTGCCGCAATCTCCGGCAGCTGGAGGCCTTCGTCGAGATGCTGGCCTGAGCCGTCGTGGTCGGGCACGCACCCAGCACGCGTCCACCGGTGGTGGTCGTCGGCGGGGGGACCGCCGGATCGACGGTGGTCGCCCACCTCGCGCACGCCACCGACCGCGAGATCATCCTCGTCGAGCCCGGCGCGTCCAGTCCCATGGACGACGAGCCGAGGTTCTTCGACGTCCTCGCCGCCACCGACACGTGGTCTCTCGAGGGCTACACCCAACCCCGCGTGCTGGGTGGTGGGAGCGCGGTGAACGGTCTCGTGCTCTCGGGTGATCCACCCTTGCACGTGGCAGAACTCACGCGTGATGCCGACGAGGACGAGATGGGACCCGCGTCGCTCGCGCTCCTCGGCGCCGGCGGGCGCAGGGTGCGCCTGTGGTGGAACGGGGGACGGTGGAATCCGGGACGGGTCGCATCGCACCTCGTGGAGGAGGGGCGCATCGAGCACCGCCGGACCACCGCAGAGAGGCTCGTGATCCGCGACGGCGCGGCCGTGGCCGTGGTCACCGCGACCGGTGAGATCGAGTGCTCGTCTGTGGTGGTGTGTGCCGGAGCGATCCTCACACCCGTGTTGCTCCTGCGGTCCGGGCTCGACCGCCTGGTGCCGCACATCGGCGAGGGGCTCCAGAACCATCCGACGCTCGCGCTCGTGTTCCATGCACTCGCCGGCGAGGGTCGCTTCGATGCGGCGGTCGTGCACGAGGCGCGGACCACGAACGGCCGCGCGGTGCTGACCATCGTCTACGAGCGCGCATCGGCCCACGACAGCGACATCGGCTTGATGATGTCGTCGCTGATGGAGGTCGAGTCGCGTGGTCGTGTGGTGCTCGATGACGGACGCATCGCGTTCCACTTCGGCGATCTCTCCACGCCGGGGGATCGCATCGCCCACACCGAGATGAGCGCGATGCTCGACCGGCTCGCCGACGCGTGCGGTTTCATCGCCCACGGTCTCCCGGCGCCCGCCCTGGTGTCGCACGCGACCTCGTCGTGCGCGATGTCCGTCGATGGCGAGGGCCGGTTGCTCGGCGTGGGGGGAGTCCGGATCGCCGACGCGTCCGTGCTGGCCGGTGTCCCGGCCGTGACCCCGGCGGCGCCTGTCACAATGGAGGCGTTGCGGATCGCCACCGCGATGGGGGAAGAGATGCGATGACCTACACACTGGGACTTCACGAACTGGCCGAGGGGTGCCACGCATATCTCCAGCCCGACGGTGGATGGGGGTGGTCGAACGCGGGGCTCGTCGTCGGGGACGGTCAATCGCTCCTCGTCGACACGCTGTTCGACCTCAAGATCACGCGACGGATGCTCGATGCGATGGGTGGTGCCACCCGAACCGCGCCGATCTCGACGGTGGTCAACACGCACGCCAACGGGGACCACTGCTACGGCAACCAACTCGTGCGGGACGCCGAGATCATCGCCTCCGATGCCACCGCGCACGAGATGGCCGAGGTGCCCCCGGCGATGCTGGCCGCGCTCAACAAGGCACCGGGCGAGGTGGGTGATCTGTTCCGCGGGTTCTTCGGCGAGTTCGACTTCGAGGGCATCGAGCCGGTGCTCCCGACCCGCACATTCACGGGTCGGTTCGAGTTCGAGGTGGGTGGTCGGCAGGTCGAACTGGTCGAGGTGGGGCCGGCCCACACGCGCGGCGACACGCTTGTGTTCGTGCCCGACGCCAAGGTGGTCTACAGCGGCGACATCCTCTTCATAGGTGGCACACCCATCGTGTGGGTGGGGCCACTCGAGAACTGGATCGCGGCGTGCGACCTTATCTGTGCGTCCGATGTCGACCACATCGTGCCCGGGCACGGCCCGCTCACCGACAAGGCCGGCGTCGTGGCGATCCGTGACTACCTGGCCTTCGTGGTGCACGAGGCGACCGACCGGTTCCACGGTGGGATGGACGCGTGGGATGCCGCGCGCGACATCGCCCTCGACGGGTTCTCCGAGTGGGGAGAGCACGGCCGACTCGCGGTGAACGTCGACACCGTGTACCGCACGCTCGACCCCGCCCACAAGAGTCCCGATGTGGTCGAGCAGTTCCGACGCATGCGCGCCATGGAGACGCCGGGCTAGTCGGTCGAGGGTCCAGTCGGCTCGCGCTCGACCGTGCCGGTTGCATCCGGCGCGCGGAGCGACCTCCGGACCGCGACCAGCCATCCGGCCACGGCGACGAGGGAGAAGAAGAACCACTGGAACGCGTACGACAGGTGTGGACCCTCGTCCGGTTCGGGCAACGGGATCGCCGCCGGCCAGTCGCTCATCGTCCGTGGTGACTGATCAGCCAGTTGCATCCACATCGGAACCGCATCGGCGCCGAGGAGCCGGGCAATGAGGGAGATGTCGAGCCTCTGGAACTCGGTCGTGGTGGTGTCACTGGAGTCGACCACCCCGAGCGGGCCGCGCCGCTCGGACGGGCGCAGATAGCCCGCGACGGTCACCGCGCCGCGGGGGGTCGAGACGGTCTCTGTGAGGGGAACAAAGCCGCGGTTCACGAGGAGGATGCGATCGTCCCCGAGGAGCACCGGAACGATCGAGTGCGTCCCGGCCACTCCGTCGGCCGACCGGTTCAGCACGGTGACGGCCCCGTCGGGAACCCATGTGCCCGCAGCCGTGACGCGCCGCCACTCGAGCGACTCGTCGGGTCCGGCTCCCGGCGCCAGCACCGTGGCGAGATCGGCAACCGGGGCCGCACCACGGGCCGCGACCGCGGCGTTCACCTCACGCTTGGTCTCGAGCCGGTCGAGCTGCCAGAACCCGAGGTTGACCATCAGCACCGCGAGCCCCGCCACGAGAACATGCACCAAGAGCCATCGGGGGGTGGCGAGGCGCCTCATCGATTCGAACGCTACCGGCGGTCGTTCGGGCACTACCGTCGCGTCCATGGGGGCGGCGGTCTACGACATCGCATCGCTGGACGACGCGTGGTGGAGCGAGATCTTCGCGACGCCGGTCACGGCGGGGGAGCCGACCCGCATCGGGGACGGCCTCGTGGGGATGAACCTGCGGTACCGACTCCGGGGGGAGGGTGTTCCCGGGAGTGTGGTGGTGAAACTCGCCTCGGAGGATGCGACCAGCCGCTCCACCGGAATCTCACTGGGCAACTACGAGCGCGAGGTGAAGTTCTACCTCGAGATCGCGGGCACGGTCGATGTGCGCGCGCCGCGGTGTCACTTCGCCGACCGGCACGCGGCCGCGGGGGACTTCGTGATCGTTCTCGAGGACATGGCGCCCGCCGAACAGGGAAACCAGATCACCGGTTGCTCGATTGATCATGCGCGAATCGCCGTCGCCGAACTCGCACGACTCCACGGTCCCCGTTGGAACGACCCTTCCCTCTGGGACGTGGACTGGTTGCAGCGCCGCAGCGAGACCGACGGGGCTGCGCAGTTGAAGTTCATCTACCAGATGGTCAAGCCGGGGTTCCTCGCCACTTTCGGTGCATCCTTGCGCGAGGCGGCCGGCGATGCCGGTCCCGCGCTCATCGACGAGTTGGAGCAATCACTCGACGGATTCATCGCCGCCAAGGATGAGCCGTTCACGGTGACCCACGGCGACTACCGGCTCGACAACATGTTGTTCGCATCGGGGACCGGTGGCGTGCCGTGCGCGGTGGTCGATTGGCAGACGCCCGGGCACGGCAACGGCATCGTGGATCTCGCGTACTTCATCGGTGCCGGTCTCCTGCCGCAGGAGCGCCGGCGCCACGAGTGGGATCTCGTCGATCTCTACATCGATGGTGTCGAGGCCTACGGTCACCGGCTCGACCGTGACTGGGTGCGTACGCACTACCGGCGCGAGGCCCTCTCGGGGGTCGTGATGGCCGTGGTGGCCTCACAAATCGTGCAGCGCACCGATCGGGGTGACCAGATGTTCACGGCGATGGCGACGCGCCACGCGCTCCAGGCCCTCGACCACGACTCGATCGCATTGTGCCGCTGACCACCGCCCAGCTCAGGTGTCGATGCGGGAACCGGTGGGCGGGGTGAGTCCGCGCCACTCGATCAGGTCCTTCAGCAAGCAATCTCGTTCGAGTTGCGTCATCGTCGGCACGCAGACACGCAGAGCATCCGGTGCTCCGACAATCAGGAGAGCCGCGAGCAGAGCGTGGACGGGTTCGTCGTCGTAGGCCGACACGAGCACCTCGACGTCCTTCTTGGTCAGGTATCTCCCGTGCGGGGCCACCTCTGAACGCCCAACTGAATCTGGTTGCCCAACTGAATCTGGCTGCTTGCCCGAATCTGGCTGCCCGCCGGAAGATTCGGGGACACGCGACATGATCAACTCCAACTCCGCCCGCTGGATACCGACACACCGTAGCGATGGCCCGGGGCGACGGCAACCCCCGGTTCGGTGCGTGTCCGCACCTGTCCGGGACGGCTCGCGGTTGCTACCGTCGGGCGACATCGATCGGGGAGGGGACCTGGGATGACGTGGAACTACGGCGTGCTGTGGAAGGGAATCGCCGAGGTGGACCCGGGACGACCGGCGCTCATGCACGGCGAACTCGTCCGCTCGTGGGGCGAGTTCCACTCGAGGTCGAACGCGCTCGCCGCCGACATGCTGGCCGCGGGCCTGGGCCCCGACTCCAAGGTCGCCCAGTATCTCTACAACTGCCCCGAGTACAGCGAGTCGATCTTCGCCTCGTTCCTCTCGGGCTTCGTGCCCGTCAACACCAACTACCGGTACGGGCCGGAGGAGATCGTCTATCTCTTCGACAACGCCGATGCCGAGGCGGTGGTGTTCCACGGTGTGTTCGCCAAGTTGATCGACGGTGTGCGTGGGCGTCTCCCGCAGGTGAAGCGGTGGTACATGGTCGCCGACGAGGTGACCGAGGTTCCCGGGTGGGCCGTGGACTACGAGGCGGTGGTGGCGGTGCCCGTGGCCGACATCGTGCCCCCGCGGGCGTTGTCGGGTGACGACATGTTGTTCCTCTACACCGGTGGCACCACAGGCATGCCCAAGGGCGTGATGTGGCGACTGGACGACCTCGCCGCGGTGCTCGGGTTCGGCGCCAACCCGCTGATGGGCGTCCCCCCGGCAGAGAGCGTGGCCGAGATCATCGCGCGCGTCGAGACCGGTGGCGAGGGACCGAGGAGCCTGGTCTGTTGTCCGCTGATGCACGGCACCGGTCAGTTCTCATCCTTCATCAATTTCGCCAACGCGGGTTGCGTGATCACCCTGCCGAACCGCAACCTGGACCCCGGGGTGATCTGGTCGACCACTCAGAACCGCCGCGTGAACACGATCGTGGTCGTGGGGCAGGCCTTCACCGGTCCGATGCTCGACCACCTGAACGACAACCCCGGTGCATACGACCTCTCGAGCGTGGTGCAGATGGGTTCCTCGGGGGTGATGTGGAGCCAGGAGAACAAGGAGGGTCTCCTCGAGCACATTCCCCAGATGGTGATCACCGACTCGTTCGGGTCTTCCGAGGCCGTCGGCATGGGCGCATCGGTCTCCACCAAAGGTGCGCCGGCCAAGACCGCCCAGTTCGCCCTCGGGCCGAACTGCGTCGTCTTCACCGAGGACGGCCGTCGCGTCGAGCCCGGCTCGGGCGAGCGCGGACTCGTCGCGGTGGGAGGCGCAATCCCCCTCGGCTACTACAAGGACGAGGCCAAGACCGCCGCGACGTTCCGCACCTTCGAGGGTCGTCGCTGGACGGTGCCCGGGGATTGGGCCGAGGTGAATCCAGACGGCACCCTGCACCTGCTCGGTCGGGGGTCGGTGTGCATCAACACCGGCGGCGAGAAGGTCTTCCCCGAGGAGGTCGAGGAGACCCTGAAGCGCCACCCGGCCGTGCGTGACGCGGTGGCGGTGGGCATTCCCGATCCGCGCTGGGTGGAGACGATCTGTGCGGTGGTGGAGACCGAGGGCGCGGTGAGCCCGACGCTCGAGGAACTCTCCGAGCACGTCAAGAGCCACCTCGCGGCCTACAAGTCGCCCCGACACCTCGTGATCGTTCCCACGATCGGGCGCGCACCGAACGGCAAGGTGGATTACAAGCGGCTCAAGCAGCACGCGATGGACACCCTCGGCGTGAAGTGAACCGTGCAGACGCGCTCCGGGCGCGCATCGCAGCCAGGCCCGTGCTGATGCCGGGTGTGTGGGATCCGCTCTCGGCGCTCCTCGCGCGCGACGCCGGGTTCGACACCGTGTTCCTCTCGGGGTTCGCTCTCGCGGGCACTCACCTCGGGGAACCCGACATCGGCATCCTCGGCCGCGACCAGGTGGCCGATGCGGCGCGGCGAGTGTGCGCGCAGGTGCCCGACGTCTCGGTCGTGGTGGATGCAGACACCGGGTACGGCGGCCCCGGCGAGGTTGCGCGCACGGTCGAGTTGTGGGAGGAAGCCGGCGCGACCGGGATGTTCCTCGAGGACCAGGTGTGGCCGAAGAAGTGCGGTCACATGGCCGACAAACAGGTGATCGCAGCCGATGAGTGGCTCGACAAGTTGCGCGCGGCACTCGCGCGGCGACACGACCTCTTCGTGACCGCACGCACTGATGCGCGCGCCGTGCACGGGTTGGGTGATGCGATCGAACGCGCCAAGATGGCCCGCGATCTCGGAGTCGATGCGGTCTTCGTGGAGGCACCCCAATCGGTGGGGGATCTCGAGGCGATCGCGGCCGCCCTGCCCGACGCGGTGCTCGTGGCGAACATGGTCGAGAAGGGCAAGACTCCGTTGCTTGCGCCGGACGAGTTGGCCGGCCTGGGCTTCCGGCTCGTGGTCTCGCCGCTCTCGGGGCTGTTGTGGGCGACGCACGCCCTCGCCGAGGGGTACCGGCACCTGCACACCGCTGGCACGATGCGCTCCGTGCTGGATCGGATCACCGGTTTCGACGAGTTCACCGACCTCGTGGGCCTCCCCAAACACCTCGCCAGCGACGCCGAGAACCGCTAGATTCAAAGCAACGCATTAGGAGAGACCTTTTGGTCCGGCAACCGGGGTGACAGCCGCACGGTGCCTCTCCGCCGCGAGGCGGAGGATGTGGTCCCGCGAGGGGCAACAGGCCGAATGATCCCGCCCGGTGCGCAACGATCCGCGAGCCGAGAGGAGGGAAGCCCAATGTACGAACCGTTCCACGGCGACGGCCCCTATCCCGCCTCGGGTGCATGGGTGCCCGGCGACGCCGCCGGCAACCGCAGGTTCTTCACCTTCGCCGTCGATCGTCCGTTCTCGCTCGAGTGCGGCGAGCGCCTGTCCGAGGTGACCATGGCCTACGAGACGTGGGGCGAGCTGAACGATGACGCCTCGAATGCGGTGCTCGTGTGCCACGCGTGGACGGGGGACAGTCACGCTGCCGGACCGGCCGGACGCGGACACCCGACACCGGGCTGGTGGGAGGGTGTCGTGGGTCCCGGTCACGCGGTCGACTCGTCGCGCCACTTCGTGGTGTGTGTGAACGTGCTCGGTGGCTGTCAGGGCTCGACGGGTCCCGCCTCGCCGCACCCGGTGGACGGTCGGCCCTACGCGCTCCGGTTCCCGGTGGTGACGATTCGCGACATGGTGCGCGCCCAGGCCCTGCTCGCCGATCATCTCGGTGTCGCGCGCTGGCACGCCGTCGTCGGGGGGTCGATGGGCGGCATGCAGGCGCTCGAGTGGGCGATCATGTTCCCGCGTCGCGTCGGTGGACTGGCAGCGATCGCCACCAACGCCGAGGCGAGCGCCCAGCAGATCGCATGGGGCGCGATCGGTCGGCGCGCGCTGTGGATGGATCCGAACTTCGCCGGGGGCGACTACTACGAAGCCGGTCCCGACGGTGGGCCGTGGCGTGGGCTCGCGGTTGCTCGCCAGATCGCCCAGGTCACGTTCCGCAGCGACACCAAGTTCAACGAGAAATTCGGTCGTGGACTCGTCGAGGACAATGTCTTCGAGGATGGCATCGACCTGTTCTCGTGCTTCGACGTCGAGGGCTATCTCGACTACCACGGCGACAAGCTCGTGCGCCGGTTCGATGCGAACAGTTACCTCTACATCGGCAAGGCCATGGATCTCCACGATGTGGGTCGTGCTCGTGGCGGGCTCGATCAGGCCCTGGCGCGCATCGCCTGCCCGGTGCTGACCGTCTCGATCGACTCCGACATCTTGTACCCGGCCTATCAACAGGAGTTCATCCACCAGAGCGTCGCGGGACGTGATCAGCGCACCGAGCACGTGGTGGTCGGGAGCGCGGAGGGCCACGATGGATTCCTCATCGAGACCGTTGCGGTCGGATCGGCCATCGAGGGGTTCCTGCGACGGCTATGAGTCGCCGCTCAGCCGTTGACCTGCGGGCTGAGCGCACGGTCGAGGTCCGAGCCTCGGCGTGTCCGAAGCAGCACGATGTCGTCGGGCCCGAGTGTGAACACCGCATGGGTGTCGTCGCGGTCGACCGCGACCACCCACCACTGTCCCGACAATTGGCTGCGGGCGAGGAAGGATTGGCGCAGTGTGACGCGGCCATCACGAAGCCGGCCGTGCACGCGCGTCCACCGGGCGGTGGCACCGGTGTCGGGCCGGCACGCGTAGGTGATGAATCGCGAACCGTCACGCGACATCCACTGGGGCTGGCGGGGGCCGAGCCACGACACGGCGACCACGAGCACGGCGAGGAATGCGATCGACGTGAGCGCGTTGAGCACAAACCCCATTGTCGCAGGCACCGCGGGGTTGGAGCACCCCGACCGGGGTCGCTTCTGCGACACTGGTCGGGTGAATCCGGGTCTCGTCGCAGCCTCCGACGCCACGGTGAACATCCTCGGTGGCGGGCTCGTGGCGCTCGGGGTCGTGCTTCTTGCGGTCACGGCGGTCTTCTGGCGTTCGGCCGTGGAGGATCCCGTCGTGCTCGCTCCGCTCGAGGTGATGGCCGACCGTCGATTCGCCCGCGCCGACGAGTCGACGCGCTCGGCACTGCTCAACCAAGTGCGGCCGGAGGGCGCAGAGCCCGTGGTGCACGACGCCGCACCGCCGGTGTTGGCGCGCGAGCCCGACTCCGAACCGGCGCGTCCCACTCGGGATCCGTTCCCCCACGACGACGATGCCGTCGACGTCCGCGAGCGCCACGGCGACCCGGTGCCCGCGATCATCGATCCGCTGCTCAGCCAGAGTGCATCCGAGAGCGAGACACGTCCCGACCACCCACGCACTGGAGAGTGAGACCATGGCCACCTTCGACCCGAACGAGATGATCGAGCGCTTCAAGGAGCGCGCGGCCGCGGTGCGGCGTCGACCGCTCCCGCCGGTGGCAGGCGAGGAGCGTCAGCTCTTCATCAAGCAGGCGGAGACGGACTTCAGGGACTTCGCGATCATCGGCGATGCGGTCGCTGCCGTCGAGGACGGGGTGCTCGTCCTGCGCGTCGATCTGAACGCGGAGAAGTGAACCCGAAATCCGGGGTGGGTCCGCGCCTGCGCGGGCGCGACGATGTCCACCTGATCGCCGCGGTGCTCGCTGTCGTGGCGTGGGGTGTGGGAGCGGTCCTCAACAAGTCGATGGGGGTCGACACCCCCGCGATCGTCTTCTACCGGATGGTCGTGGGTGTGCCGATGATGGTGTTCATGGCCTGGCGATTCGGCACCGGGATCGACCGGCGGCTCATGCGCATAACGGCCTTGCCCGGGTTGTTGTTCTCGTTGTCGTTCATCACCGGGTTCGCGGCGGTGAAGATGACCTCGATCGCGAACGCGACACTGGTCACGAACCTCCAACCGGTCCTCGTGCTCCTGGTCGCGCCGAGGCTCTTCGGCGAGCGACTCCGGAAGAATCAGTTGATTCTCGGTGCAGTGTCGATGGCCGGGGTTCTCACCGTGATGCTCGCGGCCGCCCCCACGAGCGGCGCCAAGTGGACCGGTGATGTCATGGCAGCAGTCAACATCGTGATCTGGACGGCGTACTTCCTGCTCGCCAAGCAACGCCGGGTCGATGGTGTGGATTCGTGGTCGTTCCTCGCCGGGGTGTTCCTCTGGGCCTCGGTCGTGGTGCTGCCCTTCGGCGGGCTCGCGTCGAACGACCTCGGCGCGATGACTTCCAAGGACTGGCTCTGTGTGATCGGGATGGCGCTCGGTCCGGGCATCGTTGGTCACGGTCTCATGACGTGGTCACAGAGCCATGTCGACGTAACTCTCGCCTCGATACTCGGTTTGTTGAGTCCCGTGGTCTCGACGGCCCTCGCGTGGGTGGTGCTCGGGGAGTCGCTCACATTCGTGCAGTTGACCGGGGGCGCCGTGGTGATGTGGTCCCTCGCGTTGCTCGTGCGCTCCCAGACTGGTTCGAGTGCCTCGGTGGTGCCGATCCGCAAGGAACACTGACCCCGTTGCGCGAGTGCGTCCCGGGGCTACAATCCAGTTTCTTCGCGGACGTGGCTCAGTTGGTAGAGCATCACCTTGCCAAGGTGAGGGTCGCGGGTTCGAATCCCGTCGTCCGCTCCAACCGGGGCCCGGCGAGTCGGCGCGCACAACGGCGCGCATCCATCCACCGCACGAGTTGCGCCCTCCAGCCCTGACCGTCGTGGGCTGCGGACGCATCGTCTGCGGCTCGGTGTGATTGTCGTGGTGGTCATCGACACCATTCCGCTCGCACACGCGGTGCTCCGGCGCCAGAACGGGACGGCGCTCGTCAGTCCCGGCGCGATCTGGGTGGTGGGTCTGCTCGTCGTGTGACCCATGCGCGGATCGGGACGTCGATTTGCCCGGTGTCGGAGATGCCGGGATCGCTAGCGTGGAAGGTCGGATGTTGAAGCGCCTTCTGACACACACCCTCGCCCCCTACAAGAGGGTCCTCTGGCTGGTGGTGCTGCTGCAGGGGATCCAATCCTTTGCCGGGCTTGCCCTGCCCACCCTGAACGCCGACATCATCGACAAGGGCGTGCGCCTCGGCGACCAGGGCTACATCGTGCGGATGGGCGCGACGATGCTGGTGGTCTCGCTCGTTCAGGTCGCGTTCTCGATCGGGGGGGTCTACTTCGGCTCACGGGCCGCCATGGGCTTTGGACGGGACGCGCGGGCCAACCTGTTCCGTCGAGTGAACCAGTTCTCGGCCAGCGATGTCGGGACCTTCGGGGCACCCTCGCTCATCACCCGGATCACGAACGACGTGCAGCAGGTCCAGATGCTGGTGCTGATGGCGTGCACCCTGCTGGTCGGCGCACCGTTCACGGCGGTCGGGGGGATCGTGCTCGCGGCCCACCTCGACCTCGGACTCTCGTGGATCTTCCTCGTGGCGGTGCCCGTGCTGCTGGTGTGTCTCGGGTCGATCATCGTGCGGATGGTCCCCGCGTTCCGCGCGATGCAGGAGCGGATCGACCGCGTCAACGGGGTTCTCCGCGAGCAGCTCACCGGAATTCGCGTGGTCCGGGCCTTCGTCCGGGAACCCGAGGAGAAGGCGCGCTTCGACGAGGGCAATCGGCTGCTCACCGACACCGCCCTCCGGGGCGGGCGTCTGATGGCCCTCATGTTCCCGACGGTGACCCTGCTCGTGAATGTCTCGAGCGTGGCGGTGGTCTGGTTCGGCGCGAACCGCATCGTGTCGGGTGACATGCAGGTGGGTTCGCTCGTGGCCTACCTCACCTATCTCACCCAGATCCTCATGTCGGTCATGCTCGCCACCTACATCGGTGCTCTCCTGCCGCGCGCCTCCGTCAGTGCCGAGCGCATCATGGAGGTGCTGGATGCCTCGCCCTCGGTGGAACCGCCTTCGCATCCCGTGAGTCCGGCCGCGGGTCGCGCCGCACTCGAGTTCCGGGGCGTGGGGTTCTCGTACCCCGGTGCCGAGGAGCCGGTGCTCCGGGACCTCACGGTCTCGGTCTCGGCTGGTGAGACGCTCGCGATCGTCGGGAGCACCGGGTCGGGCAAGACGACCGTCTGCAACCTGGTCGCGCGGCTCTTCGACGTCACCGAGGGCGCCGTCTCGATCAATGGCGTCGACGTCCGCGACCTCGACCCGTCGCAATTGTGGTCGCGCATCGGGCTGGTGCCCCAGAAGCCCTACCTGTTCGCGGGCACGGTCGCATCGAATCTGCGGTTCGGCAAGCCCGATGCCACCGACGACGAGCTGTGGGCGGCGCTGCGCGTCGCCCAGGCCGAGGACTTCGTGCGCGCGATGGACGGGGGACTCGAGGCCACGATCGTGCAGGGCGGCGCGAACGTCTCTGGTGGCCAACGCCAGAGGCTCTCGATCGCGCGAGCCCTGATCCACAAACCCGAGATCTACCTCTTCGACGACTCGTTCTCGGCGCTCGATCTCGCCACCGATGCGCGTCTGCGGGCCGCGCTCGCTCCGTGGCTGGCCGATGCGATCACGGTCGTGGTGGCACAGCGCATCTCCACGATCCGTGGGGCCGACCGGATCCTCGTGCTCGAGGATGGCCTCACCGTGGGCCTCGGCACGCACGACGAGTTGCTCGCGGGGTGTGCCACCTACCGCGAGATCGTCGAATCGCAGGCGACCGCACACGATGTCGCGGGCTCGGTCATGGTCGAGACCGCGAGGCCCGGTGCGGCGGTGCCGACGTGAGCGAGCAGTCACGCGCACAGGGCGCACAGGCACCCGCCTCGGGGGACGCAGCCGCGCGGCTCGGAGCCTCGATGAGGGAGGGCCGGATGAGTGCGGTCGGAATGCCGACCGTGGCATCGAAGGATTTCGGTGCCGCCGCGCGACGGCTGGCGGGCAGGATGTCGGGGGAGCGGTGGCTCGTGGTCGCGATCGGTCTCATGGCGCTCGTCAGCGTCGGTCTCGTGGTCACCGGGCCGCGGGTGCTCGGTCACGCCACCGACATCCTCTTCGACGGTCTCCTGCGTCGTCGCGGGCGCGACGGGGTCGACTTCGCCGCGCTTCACCGCACGCTCCTTTTCGCGCTCCTGCTGTACGTGGTGTCGTTCCTGCTCGGGTACGGACAATCGTTCCTGCTCACCGGTGTCGTCCAGAGGACCATGCGCGCGTTGCGCACCGATGTCGAGGACAAGATCCACCGCCTGCCCCTCTCCCACATCGACCGCAGCGCCAGGGGTGACCTGCTCAGCCGCGTCACGAACGACATCGACAACATCTCCCAGAGTCTCCAGCAGTCGCTCAGTCAACTGGTCACCGCGCTCCTCACGATCGTCGGGGTGCTGGCGATGATGCTCGTGGTCTCACCCCTGCTCGCGCTCGTCGCGCTCGTGACCGTGCCCCTCTCGCTCGCGATGATGAGACAGATTGCCGCCCGCTCCCGAGCCAAGTTCATCGCCCAGTGGGCCCACACCGGCGAGTTGAACGGTCTCATCGAGGAGACCTTCACCGGGCACACGATCGTGAAGGCCTTCGGGCGCCAATCCGACGTGGAGCACAGGTTCGCCACCACCAACGAGCGCCTCCACGACGCCGGGTTCGCCGCCCAGTTCATCTCCGGATCGATCCAGCCGTTGATGTGGTTCCTCGGGAACCTGAACTACGTCGTGATCGCGGTCATCGGCGGAGTCCGGATCTCCTCGGGGACCCTGGGTCTTGGCGATGTCCAGGCCTTCATCCAGTACTCGCGTCAGTTCACCCAGCCCCTCACGCAGGCCGCCTCGATGGTGAATGTCCTGCAGTCGGGCGTCGCCTCGGCCGAGCGCGTCTTCGAGTTGCTCGATGAACCCGACGAGCGCCCGGACCCCGCGTCGCCGGGGCCGCTCGGGGTCCGGGGTCGCGTCGAGTTCCGTGACGTGTCCTTCTCGTACGCGCCCGGCACGCGCCTGATCGAGGATCTCTCGCTCGTGGCCGAACCCGGGCAGACCGTGGCGATCGTCGGCCCGACGGGGGCCGGCAAGACGACGCTGGTGAACCTGTTGATGCGCTACTACGAGATCGACGGAGGTGCGATCCTCCTCGACGGCCGCGACATCACCGGGATGCCACGTGCCGACCTGCGCCGCCACTTCGGCATGGTGCTCCAGGATGCGTGGCTCTTCGGGGGCACGATCCGCGACAACATCGCCTACGGCAATCCCGCGGCCACCGACGAGGACATCCTCGCCGCTGCACGTGCCACCCATGTAGACCATTTCGTGCGCACCCTGGCGCGTGGCTACTCGACCGTTCTCGACAACGAGGGCGGCGCGGTGAGCGCGGGGGAGAAGCAGCTCATCACGATCGCGCGCGCATTCGTGGCCGACCCGAGCATCCTCATCCTCGACGAGGCGACGAGCTCGGTCGACACCCGAACCGAGGTGCTCATCCAGAAGGCGATGGCAGCGTTGCGTGCGGGGCGCACCAGTTTCGTCATCGCCCACAGGTTGACCACGATCCGGGACGCGTCGGTGATCCTGGTGATGGAGTCGGGTCGCATCGTGGAGAAGGGTTCGCACGAGGAACTGATGGCACACGATGGCGCATACCGGCGGTTGTACGAGTCGCAATTCGCAGGAGCCATCGCCGATCCGGTCTGACGACCGGTCGTGACCCGCTCCGAGGCTCGGCTCAGGCCGCGAACAGGCCCGGGTCCACGAGTGCACCACGGGAGGCGGCACGCGCGAGCAGGATCTCGACTGCGCTCCTGGTTGAGTCATCGAATGATCCACCACCGAGGGGGATCGCGATGCTGGTGCGCCGACCCTCGAGCCCGATCACCAGCACCTCGCCCCCGAGGGTGTCCGTGCGCACGGTTGCCCTCGAGATCCGGTCGGCCTCGATGATGCGCTCACCGAACCAGGTGCGCACGACGATGGAGTCGCCCTGGATGCGGATCGTGCGCGTCGACTCGGCCAGCCACGTGAGTCCGGCAACGGCCAACACAAGTGCCGCGTAGGAGATGACGGTGAGAGTGGTCATCGCACCGTGACGGTCGGATCGCTCGGGACATGCGAGACGAACCCGTCGGGCCCGGTCGGGGTGGTGCCCCTCAGCGTCACGCGCCGCACGATGCGCTCGGTCGCGCCGTAATCGTCGATCGCATAGTGCATCGTCGCCCGGTTGTCCCACATCAGCACATCCCCCGGACGCCACCGGTGGCGCAGCGCCAGCTCCGGCTGGGTCATGTGCGCGTACAGCAGCGCGAGCAGACCGTCGCTCTCGGTGCGGCTCATCCCGACGATGTGGCTGGTGAAACCGGGGTTCACGAACAACGAGGGCCGGCCCGTGGAGGGATGCACGCGCACCACGGGGTGGACCACCGGCGGCACACGCAGTGAGTCCTCGTGGAGCTTCTGGGCATCCTCGCGGGAGAGCGCGGTGTCGAAGGGCTCGCCCCAGTAGGCGAGCGGAGAGATGCGGTGCACCGCACGCAAGTCGCGGATCGCGTCGCGAAGCGCGGGGTGCAGCCGCTCGTAAGCGCTGCGGGTGTCGACCCACATCGTGTCTCCGCCCCAGTCGGGCACATGCTCGGCCACGAGCACCGACGCGGCAGGGGGTGTTGCCACGAAAGTGACATCGGTGTGCCAGCGCGCGTTCTTGCCGCCCTTCTGGGCATCGAGCACGAGGATCTCGGGGTGATCGGGATGACCCGGCACCACCGGGTGAGCGGGGGTGGGCTCACCGAGGCTGCGCGCGAGGGTCACCTGGTCGGCCGGGGAGAGGAACTGATCGCGGAAGACCAGCACGAGATGCTTCTCGAGGAGTGTCAGAACCTCGCCCTCGGCGAAGTCGCGACGCAGGTCCACCCCGTCGATCTCGGCCCCGAAAACCCCTGTTATTTGGGTGGTTTTTGCACTCACTGCCAGGTTCATGGCCACACCATAGCGGAATTCCAGCAATTCCTGATAAACAATGTCGGGTTTGTGTGGGGACCCGACGGCGAGGAGGAGCACAAGGTGGGACACCAGTTTCCCGTCAATCTGAATCTTGAGGGACGCTCCGTGCTCGTCGTCGGTGGCGGGCGCATCGCGTTCCGCAAGACCGAACAGATTCTCCCCACGGGCGCCCAGATCACGGTGGTCGCCCCCGAGATCCGGCCGGAGTTCGAGGCTCTCGACGTGATGCGGGTGCGGCGGGGGTTCCACGACGCTGATCTCGACGGTGTGCGCCTCGTCATCACCGCGACCGGCGTGCGCGAGGTCGACCAGGCCGTCTTCGATGGGGCAGAGCGGCGCGGTGTGTGGGTCAACTCGGCCGACGACCCCGACCGGTGCACATTCACCCTGCCGGCCGTCGTGCGGCGGGGCGCCTTGATGGTCACCACGTCGACCGCGGGGGCGAGCCCCGCACTCTCGTCGTTCCTGAGGGCGCGGGTCGCAGAGATGCTCGGCGACGAGTGGGCCCATGTCGTGGAGGATCTCTCTGAGCGCAGGCGCGACTTCCATGCGCGCGGGATCAGCACCGAGACGATCGACTGGCGCCCGATCATCGACGAGGTGCTCGCGGATCGCGGACTCGCGCTCCCGGGGGCTGTTCTTCCCGCGGGAGCCGCTGTTCCTGCAGGAGACATAGTTCCTGCAGAAGACACAGTCGAGGTGCCGGCGTGACCGTCTCTCTGGTCGGCGCCGGCCCCGGTGATCCCGAGCTTCTCACCGTGCGAGCCTCGCGGCTCATCGCCTCGGCCGACGTGATCGTCCACGATGCGCTGGTCGACGCCTCGATCCTCGACCTCGCCCCGCGATCGGCCGAGATCATCGACGTCGGCAAGCGTCCCGGCCGCGCAGTTCCCCAGGAGATGATCAACGCCCTGCTGGTTCATCTCGGCCATCAAGGTCGCCATGTGGTGCGTCTAAAGGGTGGGGACCCCTACGTCTTTGGTCGCGGTGGCGAGGAGGCCCTCGCTCTGTGCGACGCGGGGATTCCGTTCTCCGTCGTGCCAGGTGTGACATCGGCGGTGGGTGCGCCGGCAGCCGCTGGCATCCCCGTCACCCACCGCGGAGTCTCGGTGGGATTCACCGTGGTGACCGGGCATCGGGAACGGGGCGGTGCGAGCAGCATCGACTGGGAGTCACTCGCCAAGGTGGGCACGACGATCGTGGTGCTCATGGGTGTCGCCGAGCGAGGAGTCATCGCCGCACGCCTGATGCGAGGCGGCCTCGACCCCGCCACGCCGGTGGCAGCGATCAGGTTCGGCACACGTCAGGATCAAGAAGTCGTGAGGTGCGATCTCGCCGGGCTCGGTGCGGCATCGATCGACTCGCCCGCAACGATCGTGATCGGTGCGGTGGCTGCGTTCGATCTCGGTGGGCTCCTCGCGACGACGGAGACGATCCGATGAGACGCTCGATCGACGACCAGCCGATCACGGCCGAGGATCTCCCTCCCGGGATCGACGATGCGACCCCGGTGTCGTGGGCGGTTGCGGTGTGCGACGACTACGGCGATGCGACCTGCCGAGTGATCCTGACGGTCGAGGACTTGGGCCGACCCGGAGCCGGGATCGCCGCTCACCTCGCCGGTGCAGATGCTCGGCGACTGCGGGCCGCGCTGCGCGATGCGCTGCGCGAGATCGGCGAGGACACCGGGGTCTGAGCCCGGCGAATTCTGTTGAAGCACGAGACGATGACCACACACGAGGAGACCGGCACGATGACCACCCCCACCGCGCAGAACGGCCAGCAGACGACTGGCCGGGGACCTGTTGGTACGGCACCGACGAGCCCCGCACCGGTGATTCCCGCACCGCGCGACCTCTATGCCGAGCAGCAGCGCGACATCGAGCGCTTCGAGATCACAATCGATCAGTACCTGCGTGGTGAGATCGCCGAGGACGTGTTCCGTGTGATGCGCCTCAACAACGGCGTCTATGGCCAGCGTCAGGGCGGTACCAACCAGATGATCCGCATCAAGTTCCCCGCCGGGACCATCGTCCCCGAGCAGTTCGAGATGATGGCCGAGATCGCCACCGAGTTCTCGCGCGGCTGGGGCCATATCACCACGCGCCAGAACATCCAGTTCCACTTCGTCGAGCTCTCGAGGATCCCGGAGGTTCTGCGCCGCATCTCGCGCGTGGGGTTGACCTCGCGCGAGGCCTGTGGCGACACCGTGCGCAACGTGGCCGCGTGCCACCTCGCCGGTGCGTGCCCCCACGAGAAACTCGACGTCACCCCGTGGGCAGAGGCCGTGTTCGAGCACTTCGTGCGCAACCCGCTCGGTCAGCGCCTGCCGCGCAAGTTCAAGGTGAACTTCTCGGGCTGCTCCACCGACTGCGGCCAGGCGATGTTCAACGATGTCGGCGTGGTGGCTGTCACCCGCACGCGCGACGACGGCTCGGTGGAGTCCGGGTTCCGCGTCTACATCGCCGGTGGACTCGGCGCGACGCCGCACCCCGCACTCGCACTCGAGGACTTCACGAGTCGCGAGGATCTGCTCCCCACGATCGAGGCGGCGCTGCGCGTCTTCGACCAGACGGGCAATCGAGAGAACAAGCTCCGCGCACGCATGAAGTGGCTGGTCGACCAGTTGGGCATCGACGAAGTGCGCCGTCGCGTCATCAAGGTGCGCCACACGCTGCCCGCCTCGTCGTCATGGCCCGGCGGAATCCCCACTGCGGTGAGTGCTGCCGGGGATGAACCGGCCGGCACGGCGGGTGAGGTCACCGAGGTCGGCCACGGGGTGCGGGTGACACTGCGTTCGCGGGATCCCTACGAGAGATGGGCGGAGGCCTCCGTCGTGCGCGGCACCAAGGATGGTCTCGTCTCTGCGGTCGCCTATGCCCAACTGGGTGACATCACGGCCGCCCAGTTCCGTGGACTCGCCGCGATCCAGCGCCGGTTCTCGGCCGATGTGCGGCTCTCCAACCGGCAGAACGTGGTGTTCCGCTCGGTCGACCCGGCGCGTCTGCCCGAGTTGTTCGAGGCGCTCGCCGCGATCGGAATGGCTCTGCCCGGTGCAGAACTGGCTCGTGATGTCGTGTCGTGCCCGGGAGCCGACACCTGCAACATCGCCGTGACCCAGTCGCGTGGTCTCGCCAAGGCGATCGGCGACCGACTCGAGGAGGAAGGCCTCGCCGAGGTCGGTGGCGTGAGGATCAACATCTCGGGCTGCTCGAACAGTTGTGGCCAGCACCATGCATCCGACATCGGCCTCTTCGGGGCCGAGCGGCGCGCACACGGTCGGTCACTGCCCGGGTACCAATTGCTCCTCGGCGGCCACGTCGGAGACGAACAGATCCACTTCGGCCAGAAGACACTGCGCCTGCCGGCCAGGAACGCACCCGAGGGCGTGGCGCGTGTCGTGCGACGCTTCGCGGCCGAGCGAGACGCGGGGGAGTCGTTCCGTGGGTGGCTCGATCGTGCTGGCGGCACGACCGCGCTCGCAGCCGACTTGCGTGATCTCGACCATGTCCCGACTCCCGACGAGGGGCCGGACTTCTTCGTCGACTACGACGAAGCGGACCCCTTCACCGCCGAGGTGTCCGAGTCGGAGTGCGCGACCTGAGCCGCTGATGACATCACCCCGCGGTCGCGCTTGGTGTGCTCGTCGCGGATGTGGTCCTTCAGTCGGCTCATGACGGCACCGTAGTGGTCGGTGCCGCGCACCGCGACGGATGATCGTCCCGCATCTTCCGCTCGCCACTATCGTCGGTTAGGCACGGTTCGGATCGAGGGGAGAGCACGCCATGGTGCAATTCGGAGTGCACGTGGGGGTCCAGAACGCGACGGTGGAGCAATTGCGCACGCTCTGGACGTGGCTCGATGCGGCGGGGGTGGACTGGATCTCGCTGTGGGATCACCTCTACGAGGCGCCCCCCGCCGGCGGCACGCAGCCTCATTTCGAGGCGTTCTCGATGCTGGGCGCACTCGCGGCCGACACCACGCGCGCCCGGCTGGGATGTCTCGTGTTCTGTTCCCAGTACAGGAACGTGGGCATCGTCATGAAGGGAGCCATCTCGGTCGACCACCTCAGCCGCGGTCGGTTCGAGCTCGGGATGGGTAGCGGCTGGCACGATCAGGAAGCGACCGCCTTCGGTTTTGATTTCCCCTCCATCGGTCAGCGCTTCAAGGTGCTCGAGGCGCAGTTGAATGCGATCACCGCGTGGCGAAAGGGGGAGAGGGTCACGCAATCCTCCCCCGGTGTCGAGTTGACGGACGCCTCGATGGTTCCCGGGCCGATGGGTCGTCTCCCGATCTGGATCGGTGGCACCGGCCGGCAAAAGACCCTCCGGCTGGCAGGGGCATTCGCCGACGGATGGAATGCGGCCTACGTGAGCCCCGCCGACTACCGCGAGCTGAACGGCATCCTCGACGACTGGTGCGCCACCGCCGGCCGCGAACCCGCCGATGTCGAGCGCTCGATCAACCTCTCATGGGGAGTCAGTCGCGATGACATCGGTGCGGTCGAGTCGCAACTGCGCGACCAGTGGGGGCCCGCCGCTGACCGCATCATCTCGGGTTCGTTGCTCGGCAGACCCTCCGATGCCGCCGAACAAGTGGCGCGTTTCGTGGACGCCGGCGCCCAGATGGTCAACATCGCGATCCGACCGCCATGGGACCAGGAACTGCTCGCCGACTACATCGAGCAGGTGGTGCCCGCTCTGCGCCGCGAGTTCTCCTGAGATCCGACTCGCACTCGGCCCACCGGGTGCGCAGATAGCGTCGTGCGCATGAAGATCGGCGTCCAACTCCACCCCCAAGCCACCACCGTCAACGAGATGCGCACCGCCTGGCGCACCGCAGATGCGCTGGGGGCCGACTCGATCTGGGTGTGGGACCACTTCTATCCGCTCTACGGCGATCCAGGCGGTGCGCATTTCGAGGCCTACACGCTGCTCGCCGTGATGGCAGCCGACACCTGCCACTCCCAGATCGGCGCGCTCGTCACCTGTTTCTCGTACCGGAACGCGAATCTGCTGGCCGACATGTCGCGCACCATCGATCACATCTCGAACGGACGGTTCGTGCTCGGGCTGGGATCGGGATGGTTCGAGCGCGACTACACCGAGTACGGCTACGAGTTCGGCACCGCGATCGGCCGGTTGCGCGCGCTCGAGGCCGGTTTGCCCGTGGTGAAGGAGCGTCTCGCACGCCTGAACCCGGGTCCCGTGAACGGTCGTATCCCGCTGATGATCGGCGGCAGCGGCGAGAAGGTCACGCTCAAGTTGACCGCCCAGCACGCCGACGTGCACAACACTTTCGGGCCGGTCGACCACTTCCGCCACAAGATGGAGGTGCTCGACCGCTGGTGCACCGAGGTGGGGCGAAATCCCCGTGAGATCGAACGCACCGTCGCGCTCGCACCGACCGAGGCCGACAAGATCGCAGAGTTCGCCGAGGCCGGCGCCGACCATGTGATCTTCATGGTCGGAAACCCCTACGACCTCGGATTCCTGGAAAAGGCCCTCGCTGCACGCTGAGGGGATGCCGCCTCGCTCAGGTGCCCAGGGCGTCGCGATTGAACGCGACATCGTCGGCACCGAGCGACGACCGTGAGACCGCACCCGCGAGGTAATCGGCGGGGCTGCGCACATCGTCGACGTAGCCGAGCGCATACGACCCCATCGCGTACCCGCACAAGCGCTGCAGGTGGACGGGCAGGTCGCGGGCGATCTCGGGTGGCACCGAGAGGTACTGGTTCTCCTCCTGGCGCAACCAGCCCAGGACATAGTCGATGTTCAGCCCGGTGCGCACCGCGGTGCTGCGGTTCGCCCCACCGCCGTGGATGGTGCGACCGGTGTAGAGCACGACCGAGCCACGGGGCATCACGGCCTGGACCACGCGGTGCGAGTGACCAAGCGTCTCGTTCGACTCGAGGTGTGAGCCGGGAATGATCCTGGTCGCGCCGTTGCCCTCGGTGAAGTCGTGCATCGCCCAGATCGTGGAGATCTCCACGTCGATGTCGTCGGGGAAGGGGAACGAGTCGAAGCACCATTGGTCGCGGTGCAACGGCTGCTCCGGCGAGTCCGGACCGATCGAGATCAACTGGGTGAGGTGCAACTGGAACGAGGTCTTCTTCGGCCACAACACCGACTCGCACGCCCCGAGCACGAGGGGATGCGCCACGAAGTCCCACGACGCGCGTGAGCGCGCCACGAGAGCCCCGGTGCGCTTGGTGAGAAGACCGGAGAACGAGTCGGCACCGTTCGGTGTCGCATCGATCCACGGGGCCATGTCGGCCATCAGGGCATCGACGGCGGCCTCGGGCATCAGTCGTTCGACGATCGCACACCCGGCGGACCGCAGCGCCTCCGACACCTGGTCGACGGTGGCATCCGGTCCGAAGCGGGGTATCTCCATGTCCCGACCGTAGTCGCGACCCAGGATCACCGTCTACGGCCGTGGCTGCGGTCGTCCGCGCCGACTACCGTGCCAGTGCGGAGCCGACGAGGGGGACCGATGCAGCTCGAGACAGTTCTCTACGAGATCGCCGACGGGGTGGCGACCGTGACCCTGAACCGACCCGATGCGATGAACGCATGGACGGCCCAACTCGCGGACGATCTTCAACTGGCGATGGGCGCTGCCGACGCCGACGAATCGGTGCGTGCCGTGGTGGTGACCGGCGCCGGACGTGCGTTCTGTGCCGGTGCCGACCTGAGCGGCGGCGAGGGCGGGTTCGCCCCCGGCCAACGCGGCGGGGTCGATGCCCCGCGCTTGATGCCGCACCAGGTGCGAAAGCCCGTGATCGCGGCCATCAACGGGCACGCGGTGGGTGTGGGCATCACCTATCCGATGCTCTGCGACATCCGCATCGCGGCAAACGAGGCCAAGATCCAGTTCGCGATGGTGCGCCGCGGGATCTTGCCCGAACTGGGGTCGCACGTGATCCTCCCGCGGGTGATCGGGTTCTCCGCCGCCGCCGAGTTGCTGCTCACCGGCACCTTGATGAACGGGGCAGAGGCCGCCCGCATCGGTGTGGTGTCGCGGGCGTTGCCCGCCGCCGAGGTGTTGCCGGCTGCGCTCGAGATGGCTCGCGACATCGCGGTGAACGTGGCGCCGGTGTCGGCCGCGCTCTCCAAGGAACTGCTGTGGAGGGGTCTGACCTCGCCGCTCGACGAGATGATCGCAACGGAGGGTCGCATCATCTCCAAGATGGCCCACAGCCCGGACGCCGCCGAGGGGGTGCGGGCCTTTTTCGAGAAGCGCGATCCCCGTTGGTCCATGACCTTGGCAGACGACCTGGGCTCGTTCCGGTCCTGACGTCGCCCGAATCACGGTGCTTCTCCGACATCCCCCGTCCCGGTATTAGGTTGCCCCCATGAAGACTGCGCAGTTGAACGGAACCACGATCGCCTACGAGGACTCCGGTGGGTCGGGCCCGGCGGTGATCCTCAGTCACGGCTTCCTGATGGACCACTCGATGTTCGACCACCAGGTGGCTGCGCTGCGCGCCACGCACCGCGTGGTCACCTGGGACGAGCGCGGATTCGGCGCCACCCGCGCGACGGGTGAGTTCACCTACTGGGACTCGGCGAACGACGTGCTCGCGCTCATGGATCATCTGGGGATCGACACGGCCGTGGTCGGGGGAATGTCCCAGGGCGGATTCCTCAGCATGAGGGTGGCGCTCACCGCACCGGAGCGGGTGCGGGCGCTGATCCTCATCGACACCCAAGCCGGCACCGAGGACCCCGCCACGATCGAGCCCTACAACCAACTCCACGACGCGTGGGTCGCACACGGTGCCGCTGCGGTGCAGGACGTGATCGCCGGCATCATCCTCGGTGCCGGCGACTGGTCCGACTGGTTCGCCAAGTGGGCGACACTCGAGCCAGAACAGTTCTCGAAAGCCTTCCGTTGCCTGATGCACCGCGACGACATCACCGGCCGGCTCGGTGAGATCGCACAACCCACCCTGATTATCCACGGGGACGCCGATGTGGCGATCCCGCTCGCCAAGGCCGAGCAGTTGCGCGACCTGATCGGCGGTCCGACGCATCTGGAGGTGATCCCCGGTGGGCCCCATGCCGCCAACATGACCCATCCCGGGCCGGTGAATGCCGCCATCGCCCGGTTCTTGACCAGCCTGTCCTGACTGGGATACTTCTCCCGTGGGGACCCCGCCCCACCGGTGAAAGGGAGTGATCGTCGATGCCGCTCGAACTTGACCTCGGACCCGCTGCGGAGAAATTCCGTGGCGAACTCAGGGATTGGCTGGAGGCGAACACGCCGGCCGAACTGATCGGGATGTCGGCCGATATGGCCCAGCGCGCCGACCTCCCCGCGGTGAAGGCGTGGGCCGACACTCTCTCGGCAGCCGGATACATGTGCGTCTCGTGGCCGAAGGAGTACGGCGGCGCCGGCCTCACAGGTGTCGAGGTGGCGGTGATGAACGAGGAGTTCGCACGCGCCCGGGTGCCGCGCGTGACCCGGGGGATGGGTGAGTGGCTGGTCGGCCCCTCGATCATCGTCTGGGGCACCGAGGAGCAGAAGAAGACGTTCCTCCCACGGATCATCGACGGCACCGATCGGTACTGCCAGGGATTCTCCGAACCCGATGCGGGTTCAGATCTCGCGTCACTGAAGACAAGGGGCGTGATCGACGGCGAGGAGGTGGTCATCACCGGCCAGAAGGTGTGGACCTCGGGTGCGACCGCGGCGAACATGATGTTCTGCCTGTGCCGCACCGATGACAGTGCCGCCAAGCACGCCGGTATTTCCTACGTGCTCCTGCCGATGTTCACCGGCGACGGTGCCCCCAACGGGATCGAGTTGCGCCCGATCAAGCAGCCCCACGGCGTCTCGCACTTCACCGAGACGTTCCTCACCGAGTCGCGTGCTCCGGTCACCAACATCATCGGCGGCATGAACAACGGCTGGCGCGTGACCATGACCACGCTCGGCAACGAGCGCGGAGGGCACGCCACCACCCAGCACGTCGAGTACACCAAGCAGTTCTGGGAGGCCGTCGAGCTGCTCAGGGACAAGGGCCGCACCGGCGACCCGATCATCCGTCAGGAGTTGGCGTGGGCATACAGCCATGTCGAGATCATGCGGTTCCAGGGGCTCAAGGTGCTGTCGGAGGTCGTGGCCCGCAAGGAGCCGGGCCCGGCGGCCTCGATCAACAAGATGTTCTGGTCCGAGTACGCCCAGAAATTCACCGAGCGGATGATGAACGCGCGCGGGGCAGAGGCGATGTTGATCGAGGACGGGACCAAGGGTCGCTATGTGGCGGACCGCTGGACCTCGATGTTCTTCCAGCACCGGTCATCGACCATCTGGGGTGGCACCGCCCAGGTGCAGCGCAACATCGTGGGCGAGAGGGTCCTCGGCCTGCCCAAGGAACCCGATCCCAGCAAGAAGTGAGCGTGCGGTCCTAGCGTTTCGGCTTTCCGCGACGCGGGCGATCCGTCGGGGGTGCGTCGGAGAGTCTGAATCGGATCGGCACCGAGAGATCCGACCGTGTCCGCGAGGCCAATCCGGCCCTGTACATCTGTGGTGGCCGGCCCGGTGAGGATCCGAAGTCGGCGTACTCATCCAGGGCCTCGACGAACCCCGGGACCTTCTCGACCTTGCGCCTGAAGTTGGCCGGGTCGACCTCGCTCTGGAAGAAGGCCTCGTAGACGCCGCGCAGTTCACTGATGGTGAACTTCGGTTGGCAGAAACCGATTGCGATGCTCGTGTCCTCCAGCATCTTGGTGGCCATCTTGCGGGCGTCTTCGATGATGTCGCGGTGGTCGAATTCGAGCATGTTGCGACCCCGTAGGTCGCGGTAGCGCATGAATGTGGCGTCCTCGGAGTTCAATTCGGGACCCAACTCGCCAGGATGGGGCACGAGAATCAAGTAGGCGACCGCGATTGCGCGCCATCTGTCGTCGCGATCCGGGTTGCCATAGGTGGCCACTTGGTGGAGATCCCGCTTGTTCAGGCGCAGGCCGGTCTCCTCGGTGACCTTGCGCAGGGCGGTCTCCTCGAAGGACTCATCGTCACCCACGAGGCCGCCGGGCAGGGCCCATCGGCCGTCGCGGACCCCGGGTCGCTTCATGACGAGCACCTCGAGTCGATCCTGGGCCTCGAGCGACCTTGCTTGGTTGATCGTGAAGACGACGGTGTCGACGTAGACGTAGAAGTTGTGCTGGACAGATCTCTTGCTCATTGGCTGATTTTCGCAGTTTCTTGACCGAAACACCAGTTTTTCGGCGTGAGTTAGGGGAAAAGTGACATAAATCGCGTCTGCTATACTTGTCGAGCATACACGAAATCCCTGTACAGGCCTCGTGCACAATTGAGAGCGGCACCCGGGACCCCGGGGCCGGACAAGGAGCCCAGATGACCCCAGCACCCACCGAAACAACCACCCCCCGTCAAGACCTCGATGACGCGGCTCTCGACCGGGCAATCGGTGCGATCCTCGGTTCCGCAGTGGCCGACGCGCTGGGAGCCAAATTCGAGTTCGGTCCGGCGGGTCTCTATTCGACGGAGTTCCCCACGCCAGTTGTGGGCGGAATCGGCGAGCTCGTGGGTGGTGGGTCGTTCGGATGGGCGCCGGGTGAGTTCACCGATGACACCCAGATGGCACTCGCTCTCGCAGCCGCCCTCGAAGAGGCCGGAGGATTCGATGCCGGGACGGTGTGGCGCCACTTCCGTGCATGGTGTGCCGATGCACACGATGTGGGTGCCACGACCTCGACGGCCCTGGGCCATGAGTCCCATGTCGGGGCGGCCGAGTCGGCCCACAAGATGCTCGGGGGGCGCACCGGCTCGAACGGATCGGTGATGCGCATCGCACCGGTGGGTGTGAGAGGGGTGATCCTTGGTCGCGAGGAGCTCTATCGCGTGGCGGTGGCACAGTCCAATCTCACGCACCACGACCCGATCGCAGCGGTTGCGGCGGCGTTCGTCGCCGAAGTCATCCGTCTTCTCGTGGAGGGTGCCGATTTTGAGGATGCGATCAGCGACGCCTCCGACATGATGTTGGAGTCTCCGTTGGGTGAGGTCTTCGGGCACGGTCTCGCGCCGGCGCTCTCGCGCACCTGGGATCCCATCTCCGACGACGGCCCGACGAACGGCTCGGCACGCACCGCAGTCGCCCAGGCGGTGTGGGCCGTGCGCCACGGGGTGCACTTCCACGACACCGTCACCTCGGTGATCGATCTCGGTGGAGACACCGACACCGTCGCTGCGATCGCGGGTGCGATGGCCGGTGCCCGCTTCGGTGCACAAGCAATCCCCGTGCGGTGGACGACGTACGTCAACGGCACGGTGCACGGCCCCAAGGGTGTGCGCCGATACGACGCGCAAGATCTCATCGACCTCGCGCGTCGCCTCGTGGGCGGAGAGAACTCCCCTCACAATCCGCCCCAGCCCCCGAGGAAACTCAAGAAGCTGCATCCCGCGGGTGTCTGGGCTGCCGATCTCGGCGGAGCGGCCTCGGTCGATGCCGACAAGGCGGTGATCTCGATGTGCCACACAGCGGATCTCTTCAAGGGTCACCCGGTGCGCCGTCAGGTACTCCTGCGCGACAGCGGTGCCAATCCGGGACTGGCGAGCGTCGTGCGCGAGGTGGTCGATGCCATCGATGCGTTCCTCGCCGAGGGCCGCGAGGTGGTGGTGCACTGTCACGGGGGCCGCAGCCGCACGACGCTGGCTCTGCGTGCCTGGTACATGCGCACCAACGGCGTCGACCACGAGGCCGCAGTGCACTGGATCGAGAGCGAGTGGCCCCATGTCGGGCGTTGGAACGCCTCGTTCGAGGAGTTCCTCGACCACCAGTGGCACCCCGGCACATGGGGGACGGCACCCGGTGGGGCCGATGACTTCGACACACGGACGCGGACTGGAGCCGCAGGGGAGGACAAGTGACCACGGACGAGTTCGAGAGAGAACTGAGGATCATCGAGCTGATCGGGGCCCACGCCACGATCACGCGTCGGCCGAGCCGGACCGGTGTGCGCCGCACCAGTGAGTCCACCGACGACGAGGAGTCCCTGCGGCCCGAGGACGTGGAGTTCCCGTTGCATTTCCGCACGCTCGAGAACCGCGTCGGAGGGTCGGTGCGCCTCTACAAGAGGTTCAACGACACCTGGGTGGTGTGCATCGATGCGCGCCTGCATTCGTACCCGGATCGTCCGGCGATCCATGCCTGGATCGCGAAGAACACCGGCACGATGCCGTTCGTGCAGGCGCGCGTCGAGCCGGCCTCGGACAACCGTGTCACGGTGTATGCGACGCATTCGTTCCTCGCCGACGAGGTCACCGACACCGAGATCGAGCAGGCTCTCGGGTCGATCGACCATGTCGCCCGCCGCTGGCACCGAGAACTGCGCCAGATCGACTTCGTCGGACGGCGCGAGGACCGTGCGCGCTCGGAATCGGCGTCGGAGAGGACCGACGCCGAGCACCTGACGAACGCGGTCGTGCGCAAGGCCGAGGGCACCGAGGCTGTCCTCGCAGAACTCGACACGTTGATCGGGCTCATCCCGGTGAAGCAGCTGGTGCGCCGGTTGACCGCGCTCCAGCAGGTGGCGGGGATGCGCAAGGCGGCCGGCATGAAGCCCGTGGCTCCCTCGCCGCACTTGGTCTTCACCGGCAACCCGGGAACCGGCAAGACCACCGTGGCGCGCCTGATCGGGCGGCTCTACAAGGAGCTCGGGCTCCTGTCGAGCGGGCACGTGGTCGAGGTGGACCGTTCGGGGCTCGTGGGTGGCTACATCGGCCAGACCGCGATCAAGACGCGCGCCGTGCTCGACTCTGCCAAGGGTGGGGTGTTGTTCGTGGACGAGGCCTACACGCTGACCTCCCACCACAACAACGACTACGGCGCCGAGGCCATCGCCACCATCCTGTCGTACATGGAGAACAACCGCGGTGAGATCGTCGTGGTGGTCGCCGGGTATCCGGCCGAGATGGCAGCGTTCCTCGAGCAGAACCCGGGACTCGCCAGCCGTTTCGACCACACGCTCGACTTCCCGGACTACACCGACGACGAGTTGTTCAGCATCCTGCAGTGGATGATCCTCGACAACGAGTACTACCTCTCGAACGGGGCCAGGGCCAAGTTGCGTCGCGTGATCGGGTCGTGGCCGAGGGGCCGCTCGTTCGGCAACGCGCGCCAAGTGCGCAGGTTGTTCAACGAGGTGGTGGCGGAGCACGCCGCGTGGTTGATCGACAAGAGGATCACCTCAGGCGAAGGCCTGCGGCTGATCCGCGAGGGTCACGTGCCGTCGGCGCCGATGCGGCCGCACGACACGGACACCCTCGTGCCCGCCGGGTATCTCTGACCGCGATCCCTGCGGGGGAGCGGTCCGTGCCGGCTGATCCGCGAGAGAAGCGTGCCGTCCGAGGTGGGCACGCCCACGGTCGAGTCAGCCGCGGAGGTGTCAGTTGGGGTCGGGCGCCCACGCGTGGATCTCGCTGATGTGATCGGAGTCGTGCACCGCGACGACGATGCGCTTCGGCGACTCGAGTGGTGGTTGACGCCGGTGGCATCGCGGTCCCGAAGGAGGCGGTGAAATTAGGCTGAGAGGGTGATCTGGTCGGCTCTGCGGCGATTCGACGCCCGGTTCCACCAGTGGCGTGACTTCGCGGTCGACCGACGAATGATCACGGGGGCAACAGCGATCGGTGGGGTGACCTTCGCGGTCATGGTCGGCGTCATGGCGCGCATCCACGGACCGACGATGCACCCCGACGAATTCGGTTTCCTCGCGAACGGCCAGGTGATCATCGGTCACGAGGAGGCCAAGATCTTCACGCCGAGTTTCTACCCGGCCGGATACGGCATCATCACCGGCATGGGCGCCCTGCTCACCGGCTCGATCGGGGGCTCGTACCGGTTCGCCCTGGTGGTGAATGTGGTCCTCGTGGCCGTGCTCGCGTGGGCCGTGATGCGCCTCGCAGTGACCGGCTTTTGTGCCTCGCCAGCCGCGGCCCGGCTCGCGGCCGCTCTCGTGGTGGTGGCGCCGGGCACCAGTGTGAGCGCCCTCTACTCGTGGCCCGAGACCGCGGTGAGACTCGCCTTCCTCGGGCTCGTCGCGACCGTCGTGTTCGCCGCGCGCCGCCTGACGATGGCGCCGGTGGTCGGATTGTGCGCCTATGTGGGTCTGCTGCCGGGGCTCCACGGCCGGTTCACGCTGATGATCCCGGTGATCTGCGCGGTGGTTGCGTGGTGGGGCTGGAGGCGCGACGTGCCGCGTCCGGTGGTCGTGGTCGCCTACGTCTCCACGGTCGTTGCCTACGCGATGACCTACCTGCTCAACACCTGGGTCAAATCGACGCTCTATCCCACCTCGATCGACCAGGAGAACCGCCTGCTGAGGCGCCTCGCCGACTACTCGATGTGGTTGGCTCTCATCCGTCGGATCGCCGGCCAGGGGTGGTACCTGTTGGCCACCTCGCTCGGGATCGCCGGCATCGCACTCGGGTGGGCGGTGGTGCGCGTGCGCGGTCGCGGTGAGTCCCGTCCGTTGCGCACCGATCCCGAGAGGATCGCCCTCGCCGTGACGGTCGGGTGCGCGGCGGTGCTGCTGTTCACCGGGGGTCTGCAGTTGCTCCACGGCAACCGCGCCGACCACCTCATCTACGGCCGATACGTCGAGACCCTCGTTCCGGTGCTCTGGATGGTCGGCGTCGTGGCCCTCGAGCGCGCCCCGGTGGTGGCGCGCCGGTCATGGAGCATCTCGCTCGTGCTCGTCGCGTTCATCGCGGTCTGCCACGTGCTCGTCGACATGGGCGATCGTGTCAAGGGTGGATGGGTGCGGCGCACGCTCGTGTTCCCGAACGCGGTCGGCGTCGATGCGGCCCAATACCTCATCCAGCCCGGCATCATCACCTTCACGCTCCTGTTCTGCGGGGCAGGAGTGCTCGCGTGGTGGCTGCACCGCGCGCGTGGTGGGGTGGCAGTGGTGGCGATCGTTGCGGTGCTCGCGGCCGGGGCGGTGGTGTCGGGGGAGCGCAGCGTTCTCGGCCGGCAACGGATCATCACCAACTCGGGCGCGAGCCTCGAGCGCGCGACGGCGGGTTCCCCCGACAAGATCGGGTACGACAACTTCGGTGATCCCACCGGATTCTCGAACGATCCCGTGCGCCCCGGCAACGACCGCGGCTATTACTTCCTGCGGTACAAGATGCATCCGATCCGGCTCGATCGCATCGACGTGTCGAGTCCCGCGGCGCAGATTCCGGCGGAGTACCGTTGTGTGTACGCCCGAATCGAGGAACCACCGAGCCACGGTGAGTGGGCCCCGGTGGCCGACGAGCCGCTCCTCGGGCGGGTGTTGTTCATGCGGGTCGGCGAGACCAGTTGTTGAGCCGGCGGCGAGGAGAGAGACCAGATGAGCACCACCCACCAGCCCGACACCTGCGATGTGAGCGTGGTGCTGCCCATCTACAACGAGAAGGGCCACCTGCGCGCCGAGATCGACCGCATCCGCGCGGCGCTCGACGCGTCCCGGCACTCCTACGAGATCATCGTCGTCGATGACGGCTCGAGCGACGGCTCCGAGACCGAGCTCACCACGATCCCGGGCATCACCCTGATCACCCACCGCCGCAACCAGGGGAGCGGTGCGGCACGGCGCACGGGCACGACGGCCGCCCACGGCCGAGTGGTCGTGTGGACCGACGTCGACATGACGTACCCGAACGACCGGATCCCCGAATTGGTGGACGCGATGGAGGGATGGGACCACGTCGTCGGGTGGCGCCAGAGCGAGGAGGGCACGCACAAGCTCCTTCGCACACCCGCCAAGTGGGTGATCCGCAAGCTCGCGTCGTATCTCTCCGAGACCGACATCAAGGACCTGAACTCGGGTCTGCGCGCGTTCAGGCGCGATGTCGCGATGCAATACGTGCACGACCTCCCGAAGGGCTTCTCGTGCGTGACGACCCTGACCATGTCGTTCCTCGGCAACGGCTACTCGGTGGGCTTCTTCCCGATCGACTATTTCCCGCGCGCGGGGCGCTCGAAGTTCCATTGGCTGCGCGACACGCGCCGGTACCTGCTGCAGGTGGTCCGCATGACGCTCTCGTACAACCCGCTGAAGGTGTTCCTCCCGGTGGGTCTCGCCTTGCTCGGTCTCGGATTCGTGAAACTGGGCTTCGACTGGGCGGAGCGCGACTTCCGCCTCGCGGCGAACACCCTCCTGATCTTCTTCGCCGCGCTCCAGGTGATCGCCGTCGGCCTCGTCGCGGACCTGGTCGTGCGCGCCACCAAGTCACCCTCGTCCGTGCCGCCGGCGTAGGGGAGCGGCATCGTCGTGCAGCACCCGGTGCGCCTCGCGTTCCTCGGAGCGGCGCTCTCAGCCAACAAGGGTGCCGCCGCCATGGTGGAGTCGGTGGTGCAGAACACGCCGAGGCACGTCGGTGACTGCGAGTTCGCGCTCCTCACCACCTACCCTCGCGAGGACGCCGCGCGCGCGCCCGCCGGTGCGCCGATGCGGGTGGTCGCTCTCGAGCCGTGGCGCCTCGCGCTGGTCGAGTTTCCCGTGGCGCTGCTCTCGGCGATCCTCGCACTCGTGGGAATCCCGCGTGGTTGGGTGCGCACGGGCGCGAACCGTGCGCTCCTCGACGCCGATGCCGCACTCGATGTCGCAGGCATCTCCTTCGTCGACGGTCGCGGGGTGCCGATCACCGTCTACAACGCGCTCACGACGGGTCTGCCCCTGCTGCTCGGCGTGCCCACCCTCAAGTTGGCCCAGGCGACGGGGCCCTTCGCGACCCAGCCGAACCGGACGCTGGCCCGTCTGGTGCTGCCCCGGCTCGCCGTGGTGTGCGCGCGCGGGTCGCGCACGCGCGAGCACCTCGACACACTCGGTCTCGACAACGTGGTCGATGTCGCCGATCTGGCTTTCTCGCTCGAGGAAGCCGCGGCTCTCCCCGCCGATGTCGCGGACTCGATCCGCGGGGTGGGGGAGCACCTCGTGGTGATGCCGAGCGCGGTCGTGCGGAGACTGCTCGAACGGCGCACACGCGCGGGTGACCCCGACTACGTGGGGGCGATGGTGCATCTCGTGCGGGAGTTGCGCTCGCGCACCGGGCTCGCCGTGGTCATCGCGCCGCACTCGTACCGGGCCGGTGCGCCCGAGGGCCGCATGAACGACGGACCCGTGTGCCGCGAGATCGCCGCGCAGCTGGCCAACGACGACGGTGTCGTGCTGATCGACGCCGATCTCACCGCCGGCCAGTTGCGCCGACTCGTGGCCGGGGCGCGACTGCTCGTCACGAGCAGGTTCCACGCGATGATCTCGGGGTTGGCCACCTGCACGCCCACCGTCGTGGTGGGTTGGAGCCACAAGTACCGGGAGGTGCTCGGCGACTTCGGACTGGCCGATCTCGGATGTGATGCGGCGCAGTTGACGACACCCGGGGCGATCGCAGACCTCGTCGAGGCGACCCTTGCGCGCCACGGGGAGGTGGCGGGCACGATCGGAGCCGGGCTCGCCGCGGTGCGCGCCAGATCCGAGCGCAACTTCGAGGAGATCGCGCGCGTGGTCGGGGTGCGGGGAGGTCCGCGATGAACGACGGCAAGAGCATCACCGGGGACCTCTCGGGGGTCATCGCCTCGGGCATGTGCATCGGGTGCGGAGCCTGCGAGATGGCCGATGGGTCGGTGCGGGTGAGCCTTGATCCGACGCGGCTCATCTTCCAGCCCGAGACACCCGGGGGTCTCGACGCGGCCACGGTGTGCCCGGCGGTGCGGGTCGACTATGCGGGGTTGCAGTCGTGGTTGTTCCCGGGTGCCGAGCCCGGTTCCCACGGGGTGGTGCGCTCGGTGCACCTGTCGCAGAGCACCGACGAGGGTCGCAACCTGCGCGCGTCATCGGGTGGGCTCATCAAGGAGGTGCTGCGCTCGATGCTGTCCGCTGATCGCATCGACGGGGTGATCGCGCTCGACCACGTGGAGGGCCTCGAATTCGCCTCGCGACTGGTCACCGACCCCGACGACGTGGATTCACTCCCGGGCTCGATCTACCACAACCTGCGCCAGACGAGCGCGCTCGAATTGCTGCGCGACACTCCGGGTCGGCTGGCGATCGTGGGCATCCCGTGCCAGTTGGAGGGCATGTGGCAGTGGGTGCGCACCAAGGCCCCGCACCTGCGCGACAAGGTGGTGCTCACAGTGGGTCTGCTGTGCGGATGGCAGTACTCGCACCACAGCATCGCCGCGATGGGTCAGTACCTGGGCTTCGATCCGGCCGAGATCGACGACATCGCCTACCGCGGCGGGGGACCGGTGGGCAAGCTCACCGTCACCACCCGCGGCGGCGGGGCGTTCTCGGCGAGTCGCCGCGTCGACTTCGGCTACCAGGTGGCATTCGACCGGCACTTCAACACGACGCGCTGCCACGTCTGCGTGAACCACTCGAACTTCCTCGCCGACCTCGTGGTGGGCGACGCCTGGCTGCCGAGCACCGTGTTCACCAGGACCGGCGTCAGCCTCGTGGTCTGCCGCACCGCGCTCGCCGAGGAGGTGCTCGCCGGGTTGGTCACCGACGGTCGCTGCGTGTCGATCGAGGTGGGCCCCGAGGAGATCCGCGAGTCGCAGACCGATCGCGTCGTGTTCGGAGAATTCGCCTACGCCTATGCCGACCACCTGCGGGCGCTCGGGGGCCACGTGCCCGACTTGCACGGCCCGAACGAGGGCCACGGCACGCCGAAGCCGCGCCGGCAGGTCGCCAAGTTCCATCGAGAACTGGTCCGCAAGCAGGCGCTGATGGCCGCCCGGCGGTACAGGTACTTGAAGTGGCGCAAGGCCACGCTCGAGTTGCGCCCGTACGTGACCCGCTACGTGCGGTGGTTCGCGGTGCGGATCCTGCGCATCAAGAGCCTCTCGGGCCAGCGCCGCGAGATCCCGCGCGAGCGCTTCTCAGGCTTTCGCTGACCCGGTGCCACCCACCGCGGACCGACCCGCGGCCAGTCCGGCGATCACCGCACAGGCGGCGTCGACGACGATGAACACGACTCGGCTCGCGATCGCGACCGACACCGCGACCCCGGTCGGCACCGACGGCGAGACGAGGACCACGAACACCGCCTCGCGCACGCCGATTCCCCCGGGGACCCCGACGACGAGGAACCCGACGAGCCACGACAGCGACGCGGCACACAGCATGTGGGCGAACCCGATGTCGGCCCCGAAGGCCGATGCCGTCACCTGGGTGGCGAGAGAGATCAGCACCCACGATGGCGCGTGGGCCCCGACGAGTCGCACGAGCAGGATGGTCGAGGGTGGCGTGTCGAGCCGGGAGAACAGCCGTGTCGCGATCGATCCCAGCAGCGGGACCGACGGCGCCAGAGCCGCGCCGACGACCAGGGTCAACGAGGCAACGCCGGCCACGGGATGGCGCCACGACACGAGCGAGCCGATCCCCCCGACGAGCGCGGCCGCACCGTAGGTGGTGGCCATCGAGAGTGCGGTCGCCGCATAGGCGGTGGCGCGTTCGACGCCCCCGCGCACCGCCATCTCGGACCGTCCCACGATCGGCCAGATGCCGCCGGGGACGTACTTGCCCAACTGGCCGGTGAAGTACCAAGCCATCGTGTGCCGCGTCGGGGGTCGGGGCCGACCGCCGACGAGCAGACCCGACCAGAGGCGCCCGATCCACCACATGGCGCCCGCACCGAGCCCGACAGCGAGCAACAGGCGCGGTGCCTCCAGAGCCGACCACGAGTCTGCAACCTCGCCGGAGCGCGACACGAGGGTCCGGACCACGAAGCCGACGCCGGCCACGCCGATGACCACTCCCACCGCCGGGGCGAGCCGGGCGAGGCGGCGGCGGGCGGCATCGCGGGGCACCGTCGGAGCCTAGATGCGCGCCGACCAGCGGGTCCGCGCTTGGGGCCACGACCGCAGGTGGAGAAAGATGGGAAAGTCGAAGGGGGTTGGACATGGCACTGAGCATCGATCAGGCATCGCGGGTCTTCATCGATCCGGCCGCATACGCCGACGACGACTATTTCGACGGGGCGTGTTCGTTGCTGCGTCGCGAGTCACCGTTCCATCTCGTCACCGATCCAGCCGGCTTCTTCAACCCCTTCTGGGTGGCCACCCGGCACGCCGACGTGCTCGAGATCGAACTGCACAACGATGTCTTCCTGAACGAGCCGCGCCCGGTGCTCGGACCCGCCGAGAGCGACCGCCGCAACGCCGAGAACGGGCACATGCTGCGCACTCTCATCCACGTTGACGACACCGAGCACCGCGAACTGCGCGGCGTCACCAGTGAGTGGTTCCTCCCGAAGAACCTCGCCAAGCTCGACGCGCGGCTCACCGAATTGGCGCGGATCTACGTCGACAAGATGGCCTCGATGGACGGGGAATGCGACTTCGCGCGCGACATCGCAATGCACATGCCCCTGAACGTGATCCTCGACATCCTCGGCCTGCCCGAGTCGGACTACCCGCGGATGCTCCGCCTCACCCAGGAGCTCTTCGGGAGCGCCGACGAGGACCTGCGCCGCGGCGACGACCCGCAGGCGATCATCGAGGTGATCCAGGACTTCTTCGCCTACTTCACCCGCATCACCGAGGAGCGGCGGGCCAACCCCACCAACGACCTCGCCTCCGCGGTGGCGAACGGCCGGATCGACGGCGCCGAACTCTCCATGATGCAGACGATCTCGTACTACGTGATCACCGCCACCGCCGGCCACGACACGACCGCCTCGGCGATGGCCGGTGGCCTGCACGCGCTCATCCGGTTCCCCGACCAGATGGCGCGCATGAAGTCCGACCCGTCGCTGGTGGCGACCGCGGCGGACGAGATCATCAGGTGGGTGACCCCGGTGAAGCACTTCATGCGCACCGCCGCCACCGACTACACGCTCGCGAGCGGCCACACCGTGCGCGCGGGCGAGAGCGTGCTGCTCAGTTACCCGTCCGCCAACCGCGACGAGGCGGTGTTCGCGGACCCCTTCACCTTCGATGTCGGTCGCTCCCCGAACAAGCACCTGTCGTTCGGCTTCGGGGTTCACTACTGCCTCGGAGCGATGCTCGCCCGGATGGAGATCAAGGCGCTCCTCACCGAGTTGATCCCGAGGCTCGACTCGATCGAACTGGCCGGCGAGCCGGCGCTCATGAAGACCATCTTCGTGGGGGGTCTCAAGCGTCTCCCCGTCCGTTACGAGATGAGGTGAGCCCCATGGCCGAACTTTGGACACTGTCAGCACTCGAGATCGCCGCTGAGATCGCGGACCGGAAGGTGACGAGCCGCGAGGTGGTCGAGGCGCACCTCGCGCGGATCGAGGCGGTGAACCCGCAGGTGAACGCGATCGTGCGCGTGCTCGCCGCCGACGCCCGTCGAATGGCCGACGAAGCCGACAAGGTGGTGGCGAGCGGGGCCGAACTCGGGGCGCTCCACGGGGTGCCCTTCACGATCAAGGACAACATCGACATGGCGGGTCAGCCGACGACGAACGGCCTGCCCATCTTCGCCGATGCGATCGCGCCACAGTCCGCTCCGGTGGTCGAGCGCATGCTGGCCGCCGGAGCGATCCCGATCGGGCGCACGAACCTGCCCGACATGGGCCTGCGCATCCACACCGATTCGACGCTCTATGGGCGCACCAAGAACCCGTGGCGCTCCGAGCGCACCGCCGGAGGATCGAGCGGTGGCGAGGCCGCCGCCCTCGCCACCGGGATGTCCCCGATCGGTCTCGGCAACGACATCGGCGGGTCGTTGCGCAACCCGGCGCACGCGTGCGGTGTCGCCTCGATCAAGCCCTCCCGGGGCGTCGTGCCCGACACCCAGACCTATCCGACACCGGACCGGTCGCTGTCGTCCCAGGTGATGCTGAACCAGGGCGTGATGGCGCGTCGCATCGCCGATGTGCGCGCCGGATTCGACATCGTCGCGGGGCCGGACCCGCGCGATCCCGTGAGTCTGCCGGTGACCCTGACCGGTCTCGGCAGGGGCGAGCGGCTCACCGTGGCGGTGATGAGCGATCCACCCGGTGGATCGACGCACCCGGGCATCTCGGCGGCGGTGCGCAAGGCCGCCGATGTCCTGTCCGACGAGGGCCACAACGTGGTCGAGGGCGCACCGCCGGAGATGGAGCTGTCGTACCTTCTCTGGGGGGCGATGCTCTTCACCGAGTTGCACGACATTCGCGACCAGCTCGACATGGTGATGGGACAGGGCGGCAGGACCCTGATCGCCAACGCGCTCGACAAGTTCCCGAAACTCTCCTCGCTCGAGTACTACCTCGCGCACGCCCAGCGCGATGGTCTGGCGCGCAAGTGGTCCCTGTGGTTCGCCGACCACCATGCGGTCGTCCTGCCCACGTGGACACAGCCGGCGTTCGTGGCCGACTGGGACATCAGCGACGAGGATGGCTCGATGGGAACGCTCGAGTTGATGCGTCCGGTGCTCCCGGGCAACCTGCTGGGTCTGCCCTGCGTGGTGACGCCGGCGGGGATGGCCGACGATCTCCCCGTGGGAGTCCAGGTGATGGGTGGCGCCTACACCGACCTGCGGTGCCTCGCGATCGCCGAGCAGATCGAGGCAGCCCTCGGTCTCGACACGCCGATCGACCCGCGGGCCTGACCACTCGGGAAACCGCGGCGGGCCGCGTCAGCGGCGGTCCCGCAGGAACGGGAACTGCTCGCGCACCTCGCGGACCCGATCGCGGCTGATCTCGGCGGTGATGATCGTCTCTGATCCGTCGGCCTCGGCGAGTTCGACTCCGAGGGGGTCGAAGATGCGCGACTCTCCGCCGTAGTCGAGCCCTCCTCCCGAACCGGTGCGGTTGCAACCCGCCACGAATGCTTGGTTCTCGATCGCGCGGGCCTTCAGGAGCGCGAGCCAGTGCTCGCGGCGACTCGCGGGCCAGTTCGCCGGCACCAGGTAGAGGTCGGTGTCCGGGGCGAGGTGCCAGAACTCGTCGGCGAAGCGCAGGTCGTAACACACGAACATCGACACCGAGATGTCGTCGATGCGGACCGTCACGGGCCGGTCGCCCGGCCGGAAATGGCGGTTCTCGCCCCCGTAGGCGAAGCGGTGGATCTTGCGGTACCGGTGCATCTCGCCGAGCGGACCGGCCAGGACGAAGGAGTTGAACGGCCGGGGATCGTCGTCGGTGACCTCTGGGCAGCTCCCCCCGACCCAGATCTGGTGGCGCACGGAGAGCTCGGCGAGGAAACGCGACGACGGACCGCCCTCGGGCTCGCCGATGTCGTCACGGTCGACGATGAACCCGGTGGAGAACATCTCGGGGAGCAACACGAGGCGTGCACCGTCGGCTGCCGCGCGGTCCACGAGGGGGGACAGGCGCGCAAAGTTCGCGTCGCGGTCTGCCCAGGCCGTCTCGCCCTGCACGAGTGCGAGTTTCATCCGGCCACCGTCGACCGTGATGCCCACTCGCGCAGCCGCTCGGCGGCCGACTCGATGGTGGGCATCTGCTTGCAGAAGGCGAAGCGCACCAGACGGCGCCCCTCGTGGGCGTGACGTGGGTCGTAGAGCACCGAGGCGGGGATCGCCACGATGCCGGCCTCGCCCGGCAACGCGCGACAGAACGCCATCGCGTCACCGTCGGCGCGCCGAGTGCCGATGTCGGCGGTCACGAAGTAGGTGCCCTCGGCACGGTGCGCGACGAGCCCGGCATCGCCGAGGGCTTCGACCAGCACGTCGCGCTTGTCCCGCAGATCATTGGCGAGGTCCGTGAAGTACTGGTCGGGCAGGCGCAGGCCTGCGGCGATCGCGAACTGGAACGGCGTGCCACCGGCGAAGGTGAACAGCTGCTTGGCCATCCGGGTGGCATGGACGAGCCCAGCGGGCGCACAGGCCCAGCCGATCTTCCAGCCCGTCGTGTTGAACGACTTGCCACCGGAGGAGATCGTGACCGTGCGCTCGCGCATCCCCGGCAGGGTCGCGACCGGGACGTGGACCGCACCGTCGAACACGAGATGCTCGTAGACCTCGTCAGAGACCACGACGAGGTCGTTGTCGATCGCCACCTCCGCCACGAGGTCGAGTTGTTCGCGCGAGAACACCATGCCGGTCGGGTTGTGGGGCGAGTTGAGCAGGATCATCCGCGTGCGCGGGCCGACCACATCGAGCAGTTCCTGCGGATCGAATCCCCACCGTCCCGCGTCGTCGGGTCGGAGGGTGACGGGTGCGAGCCGGGCCCCCGAGAGAGCGACGCAGCCCGCGTAGGTGTCGAAGAGCGGCTCGAAGACGATGACCTCGTCCCCGTCGTTCAACATCCCAAGGAGCGCCCCGGCGAGCGCCTCGGTGGCACCCATGGTCACGAGGATCTCGGTGTCGGGGTCGTAGTCGAGCCCCCAGAACCTCCTCTGGTGCTCGGCGATCGCGGCGCGCAGCTCGGCGGTCCCGGTGCCGGGCGGGTACTGGTTCTGGCCGGCCGCGATCATCTGACGCGCGGTCTCGAGCACCTCTGGCGGTCCGTCGTAGTCGGGGAAGCCCTGTCCGAGGTTGATAGAGCCCGTCGAGACGGCCAATGCGGTCATCTCGGCGAAGATCGAAGCGCCGAAGCCCTCGAGTCGCCGCGCAAGTGGTGATGCCGTCACGGCGTCAGAGTAGGTGCTCGGCAGGTGCCGCGCAGGCGTCAGGCCTGCCAGCCGGAGAACGCATCGATCATCGCGCGCACGTCCCCGAGCGGATACAGGATGGGGCACGTGGCGCCGTCGCGCATGTAGTCGCGCACCTTGGCGCGGGCGTCCTCGGCGGTGCCCGAGGCCGTCAGCATCTGGACGATCTCGTCGGGGACGAGTGCCGATGCCGCCACGACCTGCTCGTGGGTGGCCGGCCAGGTGAGCACCTCACCCACCTTGTCGAGCAGTGACTGGGGCACTCCGGAGGCCTTCATGATGTGGGGCTGCTGGCCGAGGTACTGGGTGACCATGAGCCGTGCCATGTCGAGGGCTGTTTTTCGGTCCTCGTGCACGCTGCACACCACCAACTGCGGACGGTCGATGTCCTCCCAGCGACGGCCCGCCTTGCCGGCGCCCACGGCGAGGTGCTCGATCGCGGTCTTGTTGTAGTCGGGCGACACCAGGTAGTTCAGCACCACGCCGTCGGCGATCTCGCCGGCCAACTCCATCATCTGCATGCCGGTTGCGCCCAGGTAGATCGGCACGTCCTTGGGGCGGCGATCCTGGTACACGTAGTCGAGTTCGACTCCGTCGAGGTGGACGAACTCGCCGTGGAACGTGACGGTTTCGTTCGCCAGCAGCGCACGCACCGAGGTGATGATCTCGCGCATCACGCGCAGGGGCCTGGCACGGTCGATGCCCACCTTGGCCGCCAGTGGATCCCACCACGCACCGATCCCGAGGATCACGCGACCCGGTGCGAGATCGTCGAGGGTGGAGAAGGTGGCGGCGAGGCGCGCGGGGTTGCGCGTCCAGCAGTCGACGACACCGGAGCCGATCTTGATCGTGTCGGTCACGGCGGCAAAGGCCGACATCGGCACGATCGCGTCGCGCACGAGACGGCTGTCGGCCTGCCAGACGGCCTCGAACCCCTTCTGTTCGGCGTAGCGGACATGGTCCATGCCCTCGGCGATCGGATGGGCGTCCTGCAGATAGATGGCGGCCGGGCTCGTCATGGTGGGTCCCTCCGTGTGCCGACGATCAGTCGTCGTCGGAGTTCCTCGGCTTCATCGGCAGCGTCGTGCGCCAGGTGCCGTCGGCGACACGCAGGGCCGCGGCCACGGCGGGTGCGGTGGGAACGAGGCCGATCTCGCCGACTCCCTTGATGCCGTAGGGGCTGCGCGGCTGCGGGCACTCCACCATCACCACGTCGACCGGGGGCATGTCCTTGGGCCGGATGATGCCGAGCGAGCGAAGCGTCATGTTGGTGGGCACGCCGTTGTCGTCAGCGGGGAAGTCCTCGGTGAGGGCATACCCGAGGCCCATGTGCACTGCACCCTCGATCTGACCCTCGCACAGGGTCGGGTTGACGATGCGACCGACGTCGTGCACCGCGACCACCCTGTCGATCTTCTGTGTCGCCGGGTCCATCACCACCAGTTGCGCCGCGTATCCGAATGCGGCGTGGATCACCGGGTTCTCGATGCCCGGCTCCCCGAGGTGCTGGGTCCAGTCGACGACGTGTTCGCCGGTGTAGTCCACGCCCGTCCTGCGGCCGTCGGCATCGGCGGCCGCGCATGCTTTCTGCACGCTGGCGGCCGCCATCAAGGTGCCACGGCTGCCGGTGGTCTGACCGAAGCCCAACTGGCGCGTCGTGTCCACGATCACCCTGATGCGTGCAGGGTCGATCCCGAGTTCCTCGACGGCGACCTGCAGGGCCACGGTGTGCACGCCCTGGCCCATCTCGGTCCAGCCGTGGCGCACCTCGACGGTGCCGTCCTCGCAGAATCGCACCACGGCCCGCGTGACCTCGCGGAACCCGTTCCCGAGCCCGGAGTTCTTCAGGCCCAGTCCGAGCCCGACGGCACGTCCCGCCGCGATGGCGGCGTCGTAGTGCGGCTTGATGGTGTCGAGGCACTCCTCGGCGCCCGCGCAACCCTCGTCCATGATCTGGCCCGGGCCCCACACCTCGCCGGGGCGGATCACGTTGCGCTTGCGGATCTCCCACCCACTGATTCCCACCATCTCGGCGAGGCGGTCGAGGCAGCCCTCCATGGCGAACTGGGCCTGGTTGGCGCCGAAGCCGCGGAAGGCGCCGCACACGGGGTTGTTCGTGCGCACCGCGACAGAGGCGACGTCGACAGCAGGGGTGTGGTACGGGCCGGTGGCGTGACCGGCGGCGCGCTCCAGCACCTTCATGCCGACTGATGCATAGGCACCGGAGTCGCCGATCATGCGCGCGCGCACGGCGGTCAGGGCACCGTTCGCGTCGCAGCCGACGCTGTACTCCAAGCGGATCGGGTGGCGCTTGGCATGGATGAGGAGGCTCTCCTCTCGCGAGAGGGTGCACTTGACGGGTCGCCCCAGCAGCCAAGCCGACAGCGCCGTCTGACCCTGGTTCGCCATGTCCTCCTTGCCGCCGAAGGCACCGCCGTTCGAGACGAGCTCGACGGTGACCTTGTCGGTGGGAAGGCCGAGAATCGCACAGATCTGGTCGCGGTCGTCCCACACGCCCTGGCCACCCGAGTACACGTGCAACGTGCCGGCCTCGGTGTCGGGGACCGCGAGGGTGGACTCGGGTTCGAGGAACGCGTGCTCGATGCGCTGGGTCTGGAAGGTCTCGGTCACCACGTGTGCACTCGCAGCAAGGGCCGCGTCGGTGTCGCCGCGCGCGTACTCGCTGCGCGACAGCACGTTCGAGTCGGTGCCCCAGACGGCGATCTCGGGGTCGTCGATCGCGGCGACCGCGTCCACGATCGGGCGCAGCGGTGCGTAGTCGACGCGGACCAGCTCGGCGGCTGCGCGCGCCTGACGGCGGGTCTGGGCAACGACGATCGCCAGCACGTCTCCCGCGTACGAGGTGCGCTCGCCCTCGCCGATGAAGATCGGCCAGTCCTTGTGGATGATGCCGACCTTCTTGTCACCGGGCACGTCGGCGGCAGTGTGCACCGCGACCACGCCGGGTGCCTCCAAGGCAGCACTCGTGTCGATGCGCACGATGTCGGCGCGCACGTGCGCCGTGAGATGGAGTGCGGCGTGCAGCATTCCCGGCACGCGGAGATCGTCGATGTAGGCCCGGTCGCCGAGGGCCAGCTCCTTCGCCTCGTACTTGATGCCGCGCGCCCCGATCCCCCCCGGCAGCGACACCTCGACGGGCGTGCCCGTGGCGACGGCCTCGATCGCGTCCAGCACCTTCACGTACCCCGTGCAGCGGCACAGGTGAGCACCGAGGTGGCGCGCCATGTCCCCGCGCTTGAGGTCGGCGCCCTTCTTGTCGATCTGGGACTTCGCGCGCATCACGATGCCCGGGATGCAGAAGCCGCACTGCAGACCGCCACAGGCGGCGAAGGCCTCGGAGTACCGGTCGCGCTCGGCGTCGTCGAGGCCCTCGAGGGTGACGATCTCGCGCCCCTCGGCCTTGGCGACGGGGTACTGGCACGACACCTGTGCCTTGCCGTCGATCATCACCGTGCAGCATCCGCACTGACCCGACGGCGAGCAGCCGTCCTTGGCGGAGGTGACGTCCAGTTCCTCGCGCAGGGCCGACAGAAGGCTCGGATGGTCGGCGGCCACCGAGACGGTGCGCCCGTTCACGGTGAGAGTGACAGTGGAGACGGCGAGGTCGCTCACGGGACCAATTTATACGATTTGTCAAACCGAAACCCACGAAAATCAAGGGTTCCTCGCTCGATCACCCGACGGGCATACAGTGCGGACGTGGGGTCTCCGTGGATCCGCCGCCCCGTCACCTGCCTTGGTGTCGCCGTGCTGGCGCTGGTCCTTGTTGTGCTTGCGCCCGTCTGGGTGCCGATCGCGGTCGTGTACGACCTCATCGGGGGGCGCCAGAGGGTGCCGACCGTGCGGCTGTTGTTCTTCGCGGTGCTGTGGGCATGGCTCGAGGTTGTCGCGGTCGCGTCCTCGACTGTGCTGTGGCTGGTCGGCCGGGGCCGCAACCGCAACGCCCACTACGCCCTCCAGCGCTGGTGGTCGGCGCGTGTCATCGATTCGCTGCGGCTGTCGCTGGGCCTGCGGGTCGATGTGGAGGTCCCCGACGACTGGGGGAGCGGGCCGTACGTGGCACTGTGCCGCCATGCGAGTCTGGGCGACGCGATCATGTCGTGCTGGGTGCTCTCCACCACGGGTGGTCTGAAGCCCCGCTACGTCCTCAAGAAGGAATTGAAGATGCTGCCGGCCCTCGACATATTCGGGGGCCGTCTGCCGAATTACTTCGTCGACCGGGGCTCGTCGAACGTGTCGGCCGAGTTGACCGGCATCGAGCAGATGGCCGATGGACTCGTGGGCAAGCAGGTGGCCGTGATCTTCCCGGAGGGGAGTCGTGCGAGCGCCAAGAAGCGCGAGAAGGAACTGGCACGGTTGAGGTCCCGCAACCCGGTGCGTGCAAGTCGGATGGAGTCGCTCCGCAGATTGTTGCCACCCAAGAGTGCCGGGGCGTCGGCGCTTCTCGCGACAGTGCCCGATGCCGATGTGCTGCTCATGTGGCACACCGGTTTCGACGGACTCGACACCTTCGGCGGGATCCTCGAGCGGCTCCGCGACGGGCGACCGCATGCGCGCATGGTGGTGACTCGGTGGCACCGGGAGGACGTCGACCGTGCGGGATCTTTCGCCGACTGGCTGGACGACCGTTGGCTCGAGATGGACGATGCGGTGGCACGCGCGATGGGCGATCTCTCGTCTCGCGCATGACCGGTTCCGCCGGTGTGGGAGACTCACACCCGACTCGACGGACAGAGTCCCAACTCGACGACACGGAAGGGGTCTCCCCATGGGCGACGTGATGACGACGGCTGCGATCACGATCGCGATCCTGATGGTCTCGACGTGGGTGGTGAGTGTCCTGATCAAGAACGCATCCATCGTGGACATCGCCTGGGGCCTCGGGTTCGTCGCCGTCGCCTGGGTGCTCGCATGGCGCATCGATGGTGACTCCGGACGACAGACGCTGCTCGCGGTGATGGTGGGTGCGTGGGGTCTCCGACTCGGTGGGTATCTCGCCAAACGCAATCTCGGCCACGGGGAGGACTTCAGGTATGTCCTGATGCGCAGGAGGTGGGGCGCCAAGTTCCCGATCGTGAGCCTTCTCACGGTGTTCACCCTGCAGGGTGCGCTGATGTGGGTGGTCTCGCTGCCCGTGCAGTTCGGCAACGGTGACGACTCACCCGGGGTCGGTCCCCTCGCGGTGGTCGGCATCGTGGTGTGGATCGCCGGTCTCGCCTTCGAGACGATCGGTGATGCCCAGCTCGCGCGCTTCAAGCGCGACCCCGCCAACAAGGGTCAGGTCATGGACAAGGGTCTGTGGCGCTACACGCGCCACCCCAACTACTTCGGCGATGCGCTGTTGTGGTGGGGGATCGGGATAGTGGGTGCCGAGACCGGCTCGGGTGTGGTCGGGTTCATCGGGCCGGTCGTGATGACCGTCCTTCTCACGAGGGTCTCGGGTGTGCCGATGCTGGAGCACTCGATGGCAAAGCGCCGCCCCGGCTACACCGAATATGTGGCACGCACCAGCGCCTTCATCCCGCGCCCACCGCGGGCCGTCTGACGCGTCTCAGGGGAGGCAGTCTGACGCGTCTCAGGGAAGGCAGTCTGACGCGTCTCAGGGAAGGCAGTCTGACGCGTCTCAGGAGAGCGCGACCTCGATCTCGGCGCAGAGATCCTCGGGATCCTCCAGACCGACAGAGAACCGCACCAGCGAGTCGGTGACCCCCATCGCCGCCAAGGCTTCGACCGAGAGTCCGACGTGCGTGCTCGTGGCTGGGTGACACACCAAGGTCTCGGGCCCACCGAAAGAAGTTGCGACACGTGCGAGCGACAGTGCCGAGAGGAACTTTCGGCAGGCGTCGATGCCACCCTTCAACTCGACCGACAACATGGTTCCGCCGAGGCGCATCTGACCGCGCGCGAGACCGGTCTGCGGGTGGGAGTCGAGGAACGGGTGCCACACGCGCTCGACCGCGGCGTGTGACTCGAGACGACGCGCGATGCGCAGAGTCGAGACGTTCTGATGATTCAGGCGCACCGCGAGCGTCTTGATCCCGCGCAATCCGTTCAACGCATCGTGGGGAGAGGCGATCGCGCCGTGCATCACGGCATATCCCCACACCGCATCGATCAAGTCGCGTTCACCGGCGACCACACCGAGCAATGCATCGTTGTGCCCGCCGAGGCCCTTCGTGGCCGAGTGCAGGACCAGGTCGACACCGAAATCGAGGGGACGTTGCCCGAGTGGGGTCGCAAGTGTCGAGTCGACCACTGAGAACGGGCCCTTGATGCGTCCGAGTTCGGCGAGATCGGTGATGCCGAGGCGCGGGTTCGACGGAGTCTCGGCGACAACGAGTGCAGTGCGTCCCGGAATCACCGCGGCTTCGAATGCGCCCGGCACCGAGGGGTCGACGAACGTGGTCTCGATGCCGAATCGGGCGCACGGTCCCTGCAGGAACGACAACGTGGCTCCGTACAAGTTGTTCTGCGCCACGACGTGGGAGCCCTTGGAGCACAGCGCGAGAACGACCGAGGAGATCGCACCCATCCCCGAGGAGAAGGCGAGTGCCGACTCGGCCTGTTCGAGGGTGGCGATGGCCCGTTCGAACTGTGTCACGGTCGGGTTCGCATACCGCGAATAGAACGTCTCGGACCGCATCCCCGTGGCGCGCGCGGTGGCATCGTCCATGTTGGCCGTTTCCCAGACGGTGCTCGGCCAGAGGGCCGGCGCGAGTGAGCGGGAGTCGTCGCGCCCAGCGGTCACTGCCGAGGTGTCGGGCTTCTGGGGCACGCACTGATGCTAACGACGCATGAATGCGGGCGATCCGGGCATTATCCCGTTGGCGGGATCAGCCACGCGCGCGAAGTGATCGGGTACGCTCTTTGCCATGTTCTCGTACCTCGATGCCGGCACCGGCAGCATGATCATCACCGCGATCGCCGGTGGGGTGGCCGGAATCGGCGTGGCGGCCAAGATGGGCATGGCCCGTCTGAAGTCTCGCTTGACTGGAAAGCCCCTGCCCGAGCAGGAGCCCTCCGCACAGGACGAGTCCGGCTCCTCGCACGACTGACCGATGCCGGAGATCCGCCCGGACTCCGGGTCGTTCCGTGACCCACTGAGTCGCGTCTTCGTCGGTCCCGATGCTGTCGTGCGCGCGTTCACGGCCGAGGGGGCCAAGGACATCGACGCGGTCTGGAGGACCGGCGCCCTCCGGCGAGCTCTCGACTCGGGTGATCTGATCGCCTCGACGATGGTCGACCCGACCCAGGTGGGGCTCTCGGTGCCGTGGACGCTCGCGATGACACACCCGAGACTCCCGTTCGTGTCGTATCCCTACGAGTGGACGTTCTCGATGCTGAAGGATGCGGCACTCCTGCAACTCAAACTGACGCGCGAGATGCTCGCCGAAGGTGTGGGCATGAAGGATGCGACCCCCTACAACGTGCAATTCATCGGATCGCGCGCCCAGTTCATCGACGCCGGGTCCTTCGAAGTGCGCCGCAAGGGCGATCCCTGGTACGGCTACAAGCAATTCTGCGAGATGTTCCTCTACCCACTCATGCTGCAGGCCCATCTCGGTGTCGGCTACCAGCCGTTCCTGCGTGGATCGGTGAACGGCATCTCTCCCGAGACGATGGCAAAGCTGCTCCCCGGGAGCCTGCGCCACCCGCGCAAGGGTCGGCTCACGCACGTGGTGTTGCACGCCGCCGCGCAGCGGCGCTTCGCGGACTCGAACGCCGACGTCAAGCGCGAGGTCGCCAAGGCGGGCATGAACCCGCAGGTGCTCGATGCGACCCTGAAGAAGTTGACCAAGATCGTCGAGGGGCTCTCGCTCGGCGACACGGTCTCGACATGGTCGGAGTACTCGGAGCGCGGCCACTACCTCGAGTCGAGCCTCGATGAGAAGCAGCGCTTCGTCCGCGATGCAGTGGCCTCGTCGCCGCGCGCCCAGGTGTGGGACATCGGTTGCAACGACGGCGTGTTCTCGCGGATCGCGGCCGCGCACGCCGATGCCGTCGTGGCGATGGACGCCGACCCCCTGGTGATCGACCGCCTCTACGGGGCACTCAAGTCGGAGAAGAACGACAAGATCCTGCCGTTGTACGTCGACATGTCCGATGCCGGTGGCGGGATCGGGTGGCGCGGCAGGGAGCGGCCCGGCATCTTCGAGCGCGGTCGCCCCGACATCGTGCTGTATCTCGCGGTGATCCATCACCTGGCGATCACGTTCAACGTCCCTGTGGCGGCCCAGATCGACATGCTCGCTGATGCGACACCCGAGTTGGTGATCGAGATGCCACACGCCGATGATCCGATGGTGAAGAAGTTGCTGAAGAACAAGCGCGAGGGGATCCACTCGGACTTCACCCTCGATGAGTTCGAGCGTCTGCTCACGGGGCGTTTCGACGTGAAGAGCAAGATGCTGCTTGCCGGCGGGACCCGCACCATCTTCCACGCAGTCCGCAGGGGCTGAGACGGGCACACGGGGGTAGCATCGGTGTCGTGGCGGTGTTCGCACCGTCGCTGGCGACGTGGCGGAATGGTTTACGCAGCGGCCTGCAAAGCCGTTTATCCGAGTTCGATTCTCGGCGTCGCCTCCATCGGGGGATTTCGTGTCGTCCCGATTCCTTGTCCCACAAGGGTTCCGTGTTCGGGTAGTCCGCCTATGTTCGGGTCGTTCGGGCCTTCCGGCGTCCTTCCGGCGTCCTTCCGGCGTCCTTCACCGGACCTCGCGAGGATGGTGGCCCACGTGTCGGCCGCGGCCCGGTCCGCCGATGGCATCCGCGCCACGTACACGTCGGCGGTCGTGGCTACCGATGTGTGCCCGAGGCGTCTCGAGACGACGTGGACGGGCACTCCCGCGTCGAACAGGAGGGTCGCGGACGTGTGCCGGGTGGCGTGGAGACGCACCACCGGGAGTCCCGCGTCCCGGGCAATGGCTTGG